>ERZ857998.4057-NODE-4057-length-10954-cov-2.160290_pt1 | contig 10954 bp, 7 predicted proteins | sample MGYA00519954_ERZ857998 | MGnify/ENA primary metagenome ERZ857998 (study PRJEB31778, sample SAMEA3449424) | human gut metagenome | biome: human gut; feature: human-associated habitat; material: faeces | place: United Kingdom | collected 2010/2012 ...
AGGTGGGTCACGCTGTTCGCCCCACAACGGATCGCCTCGACCGCTGTGCTATAATCACAGTCGGTATGTCCCAGGGCTACCACAAACTTCTGGGAAGCCTTTTTGATATACTCCATCGCCCCCTGCAACTCCGGCGCGATGGTGAGCATCTTTATGTTATTAAACGACATAAAGTCTTCCCACTCTGGCTCTTTGATAAAATCAGGATTCTGCGCCCCTTTATAATCCGGATTGATATAAGGCCCCTCCAGATGGAACCCCAATATCTGTGCACCCTTGACATCCGTCCGAGTGTTCAATACGTGGTAGATATCCTCTAAACTGGCTGTCATGGTAGTAGGCAGAAAGGAGGTCACACCGTGTTTGGCCAGAAAGGCCGCGACCGGCTCGAAATCCGCGTCCATCGTGTCCACCCCGCCCGCCCCGTGAATATGGGTATCGACCAGGCCGGGCAGGATGGTCTTACCGCTTAAATCAACGATATCAAAATCCTCATGGTCGCCCTCGCCGGGCAGGTAGACCTGGTCGATCTTACCATCCACCACGAGAATATCCTTAAAGGTAAACCGATAGTTTCCATCCAGGATTTTTGCGCCCTTAAGTAACATAAGATTCCCCCTCTCTACTTAAGGCCCAGGAACTGTTTGAGGCGTTCACTTACCTCGATTGCCTGCGCCTTGGTTTCCATCTCACAAAAGATACGGATCAAGGGTTCGGTGCCGGAAAAACGTGCGATGATCCAGCCACCGTTTTTGAAATAGACCTTACAGCCGTCAAGATAGCTGACCTTCTCTATTTCTAACTCAAAATCAGGCAGCTTCTTTTCGGTAAACAATATTTGTTGCAATTCCTGTTTCTTATCCTGTGAGAACTTCGTATCGTACTCGCTCATCTCCCGATGGCCATACTTTTGATAGATTTCCTCTAACAACTCCGGAATCTTTTTACCGGTGACGCAGATCATCTCTACCAGCAGGGCAGCGGCAAAGATACCGTCCTTCCCGCTGATGTGGCCCCGGATCGTCAGGCCGCCGCTGCTTTCCCCGCCAATCAGGGCGTCAGTCTCCTCCATCTTGGAGGAAATATGTTTGAATCCAACCGGCACCTCGTGGCAGGTCTGCCCGAAATCTTTGGCGATTTGATCCAATGTGTGCGTGGTTGCAATGTTTCTGACCACGTCCCCCTTCCAGCCTTTGTATTTGAGCAGGTAATAGTAAAGAAGCGACAGGATTTCATTGGGATGCACAAACCGTCCGGTGTTGTCGATCAAACCGATCCGGTCGGCATCGCCGTCGGTGGGTCTGGGCTGGATCGTCTCCGAGGAGAATTTCATGAAGAACCTCCGCGGCATCGACTTCCTGAAGCTGCGCGCCGAGGGCGGCATCCTCTACTACGACGGTTCGATGTCGGCCAACCGCGACGTCGACAACTACAAGTGGGACAGCGACGGACAGAAGTTCGGCCCCCACACGAACAACCAGTGGTTCGGAAGCACTACGAGCAACGCCGTCGACCGGCTCTATGCGCAGATGTTGGGCAATCCCAACCTGCGTTTCGAGAAGCGCCGCGAGTTCACGGTCGGTATCGAGGGACTTGCCCTCCGCCGCCGGCTGAGCTTCGAACTCAACTACTACAACACGCTTTCCGACGGTCCCGTCACCGAGATGAAGAACGTCCTGCCGCTGCTGGCCGGCATTTCGTCGGGATCGCTCTGGATGAACTACGAGAAGACCCGCTATCAGGGCTATGAGCTGGCGCTGGGCTGGCGCGACCGTGCCGGCGACTTCTCCTATTCGGTCAACGGCTGGGCTGCGTTCCAGGCTTCGAAGGTGCTTCGCGCCGACGAGCTCGACTACAAGGACGCCTACCGTTCGAAGGTCGGCTATTCGGCCTCCTCGATCTGGGGCCTGCGCTACATCGGGCAGTTCCAGAGCGACGAGGAGACGCTCGCCGTGCCGCAGCTCTTCGACGACAAACTGCAAAAGGGTGATCTCAAATACGAGGACATGAACGGCGACGGCCAGATCGACGACAACGACTTCTGCGTCATCGGCAACTCGACGCCCAAGATGATCTACGGTGTGAACGTCAACCTCCGCTACCGCGATTTCGACCTGGCGGTGGTGGGCACGGGGCGCGCCTTCTACGACCTGGCGCTGACGAACGACTACTTCTGGAACGGCTGGGGCGACGGCAACTACTCGAAGTACACGCTTCGTAACGCCGGCAATCCCAACCACCCGCGCCTGACCTACAACAAGGTCAACAACAACTACAAGACTTCGACCTTCTGGCTGGAGGACGGCGGATTTTTCAAAATCCAGACCGTCGAGCTGGGTTACGAACTGCCCGTGCACCGGCTGGGGATCACCTCGATCCGCCGCATGCGGGTCTATCTGCGCGGCAACAACCTCTGCACCATCTCGAAGATCAAAGATGTCGACCCCGAGGCCCTCAGCTCCGGACTTACGAACTATCCGCTGATGCGTACCTTCGTGGCAGGCATTAAGTTAACTTTCTAATTGAGACGACGATGAAACGAATCTTATTTCAGATATTGGCCGTGGCCGCAGCCGGCGCGACGGGGGCATGCAGCGATTTCCTCGATCCCTATCCCAGTGCGATCCGCTCGGAGGACTACATCCTGACCAACCCGACGACGATGCAGGGCCTCATCGGCAAGTGCTACGACTACATGGCCCAGAATTACAACGACAACGAGGGCGCCTATCTCGACTGCGCCACGGACAACGCCGTGCGCACCTCGACGACCGATGTCCTGCGGCGTTTCGCCGTCGGCGTCACGAGCCCCACGAACGACCCGTTCGAGACCTATTGGGACCGCGACTACAAGGGCATCTATAACGTCAACATGTTCCTCAAGGACAACCGCGGGCTGAACATGCGTTACATGCTCGACGACCACCTCGACGAACTGCTTCGCAACCGCCTCTGGGGCGAAGCCTACGCCCTGCGCGCGTGGTTCCAGTGGGACCTGCTGCAGAAGTTCGGAGGACGCGGTACGGACGGCCGCCTGCTGGGGTATCCCATTCTGCTCGAACCCGTGCGCGTCTGGGAGATGTCGCCCGAGGAGATGCGCGACCTGCGCTTCGAGCGGAACACCTACGACGAGTGCGTGGCGCAGATCTTGCGCGACTGCGACTCGGCCTACAAGTACCTGCCGATCGCGCACCGCGATTTCCTGGTGCCGAACGCCGACGACCGCCGGGTGATGGGCGCCCAGAACTGGGGCCGCCTCGACGGCATCAGCACCGTGGCCATCAAGGCGCTGGTCTGCCTCACGTGGGCCAGCCCGCGCTTCAATCCCGACGGCGATGTGGAACGCTGGCAAAAGGCCGCCGAATATGCCAAGGAGGTGATGGATTTCAAAATGACGGTGGACAACGTTTCCGGCGGTTTCTCCGTCGGCCGGCAGGTCGACTGGTGCGACCCCAATAACCCCGAGATCGTCTACGGTTCGCGCTACAAGTCGTCGAACGACGACATGGAACGCGCCTTCTATCCGGGCGGTTTTCAGGGCAACGGTGCGATGGGCGCCACGCAGGAGTTGGTCGATGCTTTCGGCATGGCCGACGGTTATCCGGTCGGCGAGTCGCCCGAATATGCCTACGATCCCGCGAATCCCTACCTCAACCGCGACCCGCGTTTTTACAGCGTGATCTTCTACAATGGCCGTTCGGTGGTTACGGGACAGACGGGCAAGACCTACAATTTCGAGAACTGGTCCAACGGCGGCAAGGATGCGGCCGGTACCAGCTCGAAGAACTCGCTGACGAACTACCACATCAAAAAGTTCGTCTACATGGGCCTCAACTGGTCCGAGACCTCGGTCAACAAGATGCCGCACTCGAAGTTCTTTATCCGCTGGGCCCACATGGTGCTGGCTTTCGCCGAGGCGGCCAACCAGGTCGGCGGTCCCAACGCCCCGATCGACGGCCTGACGGCCCGCGAGGCCATCGCCTACCTGCGCAGCCGCACGACCTACGACGGCGCCGAGGGTATCAAAACCGATCCCTATCTGGAGCAGGTGTCGCTGGCCGGCAAGGAGGCTTTCGACAAGTTCCTGCGCAACGAGCGCCGCATCGAGACCGCCGTTGCTGTTTTAGCCGAATGCGCGTGCATTATTCTTTGCGATTGTGCGCCGCTGGACGACGACGCTCGGCGAGCTGAACCGCGAGGTGCACGGCGTGCAGGTTACGCGCCAGCTGAACGGCGACTTCGAGTATAATTTCAACCACGTGGTCGAAAAGCGCTCGTTCACATCGGCTTACCTCCCGATCCCCTACAAGGAGATGCTCAACGTCAAGGGCCTCGTGCAGAACGAAGGCTGGGAGAACTGGGGTAAAACGCAGCACTTCGATTATGTGAAGCCCTATGCAGATTTCGATCTCGACCGCATTGCCGCGTATGCCCGGGAGAAGAACATCGAGTTGTGGATGCACAATGAAACGGGTGGTAATATTCCTGAATATGAAGCGGCTCTGGAAACGGCTATGCAGCGCTATGCCGGATTGGGTGTGCATGCCGTCAAAACGGGATATGCCGGAGGCTTCAGGGACGGCCAGCGCCACCACTCGCAGTATGGCGTGCGGCACTACCAGCGTGTCGTCGAGACGGCGGCCCGTTATGGGATCGTCATCGATGCCCACGAGCCGATCAAGGATACGGGCATTCGCCGCACGTGGCCCAATATGATGACCCGGGAGGGGGCACGCGGCATGGAGTGGAACGCATGGTCGGAAGGGAACTCCGCGGAGTATCTCTGTACGCTGCCTTTCGTACGGCTCCTGAGCGGTCCGATGGATTATACGCCGGGGGTATTCGATCTTGATTACTCGCGCGTCCGGGGCCGGGAAACCGGAATGCAGGAGTGGAACGGCGACAACAATTCGTGTTGTATCAAGACTACGCTGGCACGTCAGATTGCCAACTGGGTGATTATTTATTCTCCGCTTCAGATGGCGTCCGATCTGATCGAAAACTACGAGGGACATCCGGCTTTCCAATTCTTCCGGGATTTCGATGCCGACTGTGACTGGTCCGAAGCATTGCAGGGTGAACCCGGCGAATATATTGTCGTCGTACGCCGTGCGGATGACAGTTTCTTCCTGGGCGCCGGCACGAACGATGAGCCCCGGACATTGACCCAGAAACTCGGCTTCCTGAAGTCCGGTATGACTTATACTGCAACGATCTATGCCGACGCTCCGGATTCTGCGGAGAATCCCGAAAACTATCGCATCGAAAAACGGACCGTGACTTCTGCCGATATGCTCGAAATTGCAATGACTGCCCGTGGCGGGCAGGCCGTGACGTTTGTTCCCGTAAATGAATAGAACCATGATGAGACTTGTTTTTTGGGTCGTGCTGCTGTCGGTCGTTCCGCTGTCGGTCGATGCCCGCAGCGAAGGGTGGGTAATTACCGCACGAGATACCACGGCTGATTATTTTGCCGTCGCCATGGCCAACGGAGAAATTGGCGTAGCCGTGGGTCGGGAGCCTTTTGCCCTCGGTTCTGTGATTCTGGGAGGGAGTTATGAGCCGGGGTTCGGAGATGATGTGAGTCGTATTCTGGAAGGGATCAATCCGCTGGGGTTGACAATGGCTGTCGATGGTCATCGGTTCGATCCGTCGGAGGTCCGTCCACAGCATCAGTCGGTCGATATGCGGCGTGCAGTGCACACGACCCGTTTTTCAACGGACGGTGTGACGGTCGTCTATCGTATACGGGCCTTGCGGAACATGCCTTACGCTCTTATGACAGAAGTGGAAGTGACGGCGGAACGCGATGCAGAGGTTCTTTTTTCAAACGGTCATACCGTTCCCGGAGAGTTCGCCGACACCCTGCGGGAGTCGCGCACGGTCGGATGTGAGGACGGCAGCCGTATTGCCGTACAGCGCACTTCCGGCAGTTACAACCGCGGCCGCGACCATATTGTGGCTTCGTCGACTTTTCTTTGCGGTGAAGGGTGCGAAGCGGTCTCACCGGAAAGCGTGAGGATTGTTCTGCGCAAGGGCGGCCGGGCGTCGTTCTCCCTTGTGGGAACAATCTGTACTACAGCCGCTTTCGCCGACCCGTGGAATGAATCGGAAAGGCAGGCTATTTATGCAGCCCGGGAGGGAGCGGCGCAACTCGTTGCGGCACACGAACGGAAATGGGCGGAGTTGTGGCAGGGCGATATCGAGATCGAAGGCGATCCCACGGCACAGTTGGATGTGCGTTTCGCGTTGTTCAACCTTTACGGCTCTATCCGTGACGGCAGTCGCCGGAGTATTCCGCCGATGGGCCTTTCGGCCCGGGGCTTTTACAACGGTCATATCTTCTGGGATTCTGAGATCTGGATGTATCCGGCGCTGCTGGTGCTCCGGCCCTGCCTGGCGCGCCAGATGCTCGATTACCGAACCAACGGACTCGATGCGGCCCGTCGTCGGGCCTACGCCCACGGCTATCGGGGCGCGATGTTCCCCTGGGAAGGGGATGACCGGGGCGAGGAGGCTACGCCGACCTTTGCCCTCACCGGTCCGCTCGAACATCATATTACAGCCGATATCGCCATCGCCAGCTGGAACTATTACTGTGTGACGCAGGACCGGGAGTGGCTGCGCCGCGAGGGTTTCCCGCTGATGCGCGAGGCTGCACGTTTCTGGTGCGATCGCGTTACGGCGAATGCCGACGGCAGCTACTCGATCCGCAATGTGATCGGAGCCAACGAATACGCCGTCGGCGTCACGGACAATGCCTTTACCAACGGCGCGGCCCGCCGGGCACTGGAGTACGCTTCGGCTGCGGCGGAGCTTTGCGGCGAGCGTCCCGATCCGCAGTGGAGTGCGGTAGCCGCGGGCCTTCGCATCCCGCACTTCGCTGACGGAACGACGCGCGAGCATGCCGGCTACGACGGCGAGATGATCAAACAGGCCGATGCCAACCTGCTGGGCTATCCGCTGGGCATCGTGACCGGACGCGAAGCTCAGTTGCGCGATCTGGAATACTACGAGCGCCGAATCGATCCGCGTAACGGTCCGGCGATGAGTTACTCGGTTTTTGCGATTCAGTATGCCCGGCTCGGAATGGCCGAAAAAGCCTGCGAAATGTTCCGTCGCTCCTACTTGCCCAACCTGCGGCCGCCGTTCGGGGTGTTTGCCGAAACGGCCACCAGCGGCAATCCCTATTTCATGACGGGTGCGGGCGGCATGTTGCAGGCCGTGCTGTTCGGATTCGGCGGGCTGGAGATTACGGCGGACGGTCTCGTGCAGCGCCCGTCTGTCCTGCCGCCGCAATGGAAGAATCTGAGAATCAAAATAAATGGTAAAATCTATCAGGCAACGAGCCAATAAATATTCCGATGAAAAAGACAATGCTTTTTTTGCTGCTTGCGTTCTGTTTCTCGAACTCGGTCCAGGCCGGTCAGGATGCAGTATCTATCAAACTGATTTCTTTCAATATGCGTACCAGTTGGGGGCGCGACGGCGACAACAGTTGGCCGAACCGTCGTCACGCCACGGCGCAAATGCTCCGGCAGGAGGCTCCCGATGTGATGGGCGTGCAGGAAGCCATGCAAGACCAGTTGTATTACATCGACACCGAATGTCCCCGGTATGCCCGTGTCGGCGAAGATCGTGACGGCGGGGCCGAAGGCGGCGAAACGATGGCGGTGTTCTACCTCCGCGACCGGTTCGAACTGCTGGACAGCGGCACCTTCTGGATCAGCGAGACTCCCGACAACGTGTCGCGCGGATGGGATGCCGCCTGCAACCGCACGGTAACATGGGTCGAATTGCGCGACAAGAGTTCGGGCAAAGAGTTTTTCTATTTCAACACTCACCTCGACCACCAAGGGAAAATTGCCCGTGAGGAGGGCGTGAAACTGATCGTGACGAAGATTCGACAGATTGCCGGTAAGAAAGCGGCGGTTATCTTGGGCGGAGACCTTAATACATCCATTGACAATCCGCATCTCAAGCCGTTGACCAGACTGATGGCTTCGGCACGCGATACAGCGGCGGAAACCGATCAAAAGGGAACATTCAATGGTTTCGGATCGGCTCCGGACACGATTATTCTCGATCATCTTTTCTACCGCGGCAGGATGAAATGTCGAAAGTTCGTCACCCTCGACGGCGATTACGGGGCGCCTTACATTTCGGATCACTATCCGATAGCAATGGTTTTTACGCTCTGAAAGCGACGAGGCCGATTCGTCGAACCGGCCTCGTCGTACCGTCCGGAATTTGAACTCCGTTATCGGAGAGCCTGGATCAGTCCGGTTCGAGCGTCCGGTATTTCATCGAGCGGATAGTACCGGTGGATGATCGTTCGATCCTTGATGACAATAATCCGCACTCCCGAAGGAGCGTCTCCCAACGGTCGGCCCACGGCACTCGTGGTTATCATTCCGATGTTGTCGTACGATGTCTCCGCGTTGTCGTGCAAATGTCCCGTAAAGACGGTTTGCACACCGGTTTCCCGGAACAGTTCGAAATATCTCCGGCGTTTTTCCGGCGAAATGGTCGAATAGCCGTCCGGTTCGTCGATTTGCCGGAGAAAGAACGGGTGGTGTGCGAAGACAAGAGATGTCCGGCTGGCCCTTTTCTTTTTGAGCGAACGGGCCAGCCACCGGAACTGATTCTCTTCTTTCGAGGGGTCCCGGGTTTCGTCTTTCAGGTAATCCGAGTTGATGCCGGTCAGTAGGATCCCGTTCACACGCACACAGAAGCGGTCGGTTCCGAGGTGTTTCGTGTAGGGTTCCACATCGACGGAACCCTCTTCCAGCCGGACGTCGTGGTTGCCCGGGAGATAAAGGGTCTTGATGCGGGGATTTATTTCTGCGACGATCCGCAGGAATTCCGTCCATTGGCTCTCGTCCGCTGCATTGTGCACGTAATCGCCGGTGAAGACGACGACATCGGGGCGGAGCCTGTTTATTGCTTCGACGGTTTTTGTGAGGGTGCGGGTTTCATAGGCCATGTCGCGGTTGTCGGCATAGAACCCCATCTGGGGGTCCGAAACCTGCATGATGATCGTGACCGGAGATTTTTCCCTTGCGGATGTGAGTGCGGCCGTCAGACAGCAAAGAGTTGTTAAAATGATCTTTTTCATTGGATTATAGATGAATGCATAGCCAAAAATAACGAATGGGTTGCCGAAATCCAAAAAAAAACGAAGGAATCCCACTTTATTTTCCTTACGGTGTTTTTCCGGTAAAATTTCGACCTTTTTTCTAAATAAGAGAAGAATTTTGTATCGGCATTTCAACCGAAACTACTTTATCTGAAAATTGTAAAATGAAACATGCTCATGACACACGTTTACGACATTACTTCTTATCCCGTTCTCTATTTGTAGTCGGGTCCCATCTCTACGAATCGCTAATGTTTGATCCCAGAAAATCATGAAATGTATTAAGATTGATAATATGTTGCGGACTGCGCGGTTGATTATGCTCGCCGTGTTGTCCGGAGGTATTTTCGTGGTTCCTTGCGGAATATATGCACAGTCTGCTCCCCGAACGGTTTCCGGTACTGTCACCGATGCGGCCACCGGAGAGCCGCTGATCGGAGCCACCGTACAGGTAAAAGGTGTGACCATCGGTACTACGACGGACCTGAACGGAATGTTTTCGATCAACCTGCCGGCAAACCGGAAAACACTGCTTTTCTCCTATGTCGGGTATGAAGCCCAGGAGATTGCGGTTGGCCGTGAGAATTATCTCAACGTGGCGTTGAAACAGGACGCCAATGCGTTGGACGAAGTTGTGGTGGTGGGTTACGGCCAGCAAAAGAAAGGCATGCTGGTGAGCTCGGTACAGTCCATCGCTCCCGCGGAACTGCGGATGCCTTCGTCGAGTTTGTCGACCGGGTTTGCCGGACGCCTGGCCGGTGTGATCGCCGTGCAGCGCAATGGACAGCCCGGTGCCGACCAGGCGGATTTCTGGATACGCGGTATCTCCACGTTCGGTTCCGCGACCAAGCCGTTGATCATCCTTGACGGTGTGGCTATCGACGCGAATGAACTGAACGGGCTGGACCCGGAGATTATCGAGAGTTTTTCGGTGCTCAAGGATGCTACGGCGACCGCTCTCTATGGTTCGCGGGGAGCCAACGGCGTGATGATCGTTACGACGAAGAACGGTAAGAATCTGGATAAGCCGGTCATTAATTTTCGCTTCGAGACGGCTCTTTCGACTCCGACGAGCCGCCCGGAAACGGTCGATGCGGTGACCTACATGCAGATGTACAACGAGTCGGTTCTGACGCGCGGTACGGGGCAGATTCCTTATACGCAGGCGAAGATCGACGGTACGCGGGCCGGCAGCAACAAATATATCTATCCGGATGTGGATTGGTACGATGAGATGTTTAAAAATTTGGCAGTCAACGAAAACTTTAACTTCAATATCCGCGGCGGCAGTTCGAGGGTCGATTACTTCATGAGCGCCACCGTCCGTCACGAGGAAGGTATGTTGAAGAACCTGAGCCGGGATTACTTCTCCTATAACAACAATTACTCGGTTTGGCGTTACGCTTTCCAGAACAATGTCAACGTCAATCTTACGAAGTCTACCAAAGTGTCGCTGAAAATCAACACCCAGCTCCGGGATACGCACGGGCCGGTGAAAAGCAGCGAAAACATTTTCGGAATGATCATGAACGGCAATCCCGCCGATATGCCGATAACCTTTCCCGACGATCCGACGGTAAACCATATCCGTTGGGGCGGCAAAGCCATGGTGAAGAATCCCGTGGCTGAAATGGTTACCGGCTACAAAGACGAGTTCCAGAGCGTATTGAACGCCAATCTGAGTCTGGATCAGAATTTCGATTTCATCACCGAAGGGCTTTCCGCTTCGGCGCTGATCTCTTTCAAGAACTATTCCTATACCCAGACATCGCGTTCGGCAGGTTATAATTCCTACGAAATTTCGGGTACGCATAC
>ERZ857998.4058-NODE-4058-length-10951-cov-16.005874_pt1 | contig 10951 bp, 10 predicted proteins | sample MGYA00519954_ERZ857998 | MGnify/ENA primary metagenome ERZ857998 (study PRJEB31778, sample SAMEA3449424) | human gut metagenome | biome: human gut; feature: human-associated habitat; material: faeces | place: United Kingdom | collected 2010/2012 ...
CCACGTCCGCCAGCAGCTTCAGCTCCAGCACCACATCGTGGCTCTCGCCGGGCAGGCCCGCCTTGGCGAAGCGGGGCACCTGGCGGGTGGGGGTGGCGAAGTGCTGGTTGCCCCAGCCGCCCCGGCCGCCCTTGCACAGCACATAGGGCTGGTCGTCGGACATGTCCTTGATGATCTCGCCTGTCTCGGCGTCCCGCACCAGCGTGCCCCGTGGCACGCGGATGGTCAGGCTCTGGCCGTCCTTGCCGGACTTGCGGCCGCCCTGGCCGTCCACGCCATTGGACGCCACATATTTGCGCTTGTAGCGGAAGTCCATCAGGGTGGACATGTTGTCGTCCACCTTCAGGATGATGGAGCCGCCGTCGCCGCCGTCGCCGCCATCCGGGCCGCCGGCGGCAATGTATTTCTCCCGATGGAAGGCCACCGCACCGTTGCCGCCGTTGCCGGCGCGGCAGGTGATGCGTGCCTTGTCGATAAATCCGTTTGCCATTGTGTTACCTCGTTCTATCTGAAAAATGTGCCTTTTACACCTAGTGTATCCTATTTTAGCGGAAATTTGTGAGTACGTCAAGGGTAAGGGGAGGTTTCGCTCTCCGGAGAGCGAAATACCCAAAAAGCACGCCTGCCGTGCGGCAGGCGTGCTTTTTGATCAAGACAAAATTACTCGGCGGGGTAAACAGAAACCTGCTTACGATCCTTGCCCAGACGCTCAAAGCGGACAACACCGTCAGCCTTGGCGAACAGGGTGTCATCGGTACCCTTGCCCACGTTGGTGCCGGGGTGAATGTGGGTGCCGCGCTGGCGAACAAGGATGTTGCCAGCCAGAACGAACTGACCGTCAGCGCGCTTGGGGCCAAGGCGCTTGGACTCGGAGTCGCGGCCGTTCTTGGTGGAGCCCATACCTTTTTTATGGGCGAAGAACTGCAGACCAATGTGCAACATTTCGCAGTACCATCCTTTCTAAAAGATACGAAGGGCGGAAGCCTACGCCTCCATCACCTCGATGTGTTCCGGATATTCGTCGTGAAGCTGGGCCAGATAGACCATCAGTCCCGTCATGAGATTCTGACAGGTGGATTCCGCAGTGGGCGCCAGTCCTCCGGGCAAACGGAGCGAGATGGCGGCGGTCTCCTGGTTGACCTTCACGGAGGCACACAGCCCCATCACGTCGTTGACGGTGGCTTCCACCAGCCTTACGGCGCTGGTCACGGCGGCGCAGACGATATCCTCGCCCTCTTCGCCGTATCCGCTGTGTCCCTGTGCATCAAATCCGATGATGCGGTCTTCCACGGTGTGGAAAATGACGCTCGTCATGCTGTCACCTTAGAAGCTGATCTTGCCGATCTCAACCTTGGTGTAGGGCTGACGATGGCCCTGACGTTTGCGGTAACCCTTCTTGGGGGTGTACTTGAAGATACGGATCTTCTTGCCCTTGCCGTTCTTCACGATGGTGGCGTCCACCTTCGCGCCCTCCACCACGGGAGTGCCGAACTTGGTGTTCTCGCCGTCCACGATCGCCAGCACCTGGTCAAACACCACGGAAGCGCCAGCCTCGGCGTCCAGCTTTTCGATAAACAGAGTGTCGCCCTCAGAGACGGCGTACTGCTTACCACCGGTCACGATAATAGCCTGCATTACTTGTTGCACCTGCCTTTCCTTTATTACGGACTCGCTGTCGGGGGCGTCCGGCAAGGCCGGAACTTTTGACCCATTCAAAGCGGCTTATAGAGTATAACAGAGAAATTCACCTTTGTCAATCACTTTTCGCCGTTTTCCAAAGCAAAATTTGCCCGCCTGCCGCGAAAGCGGCAGGCGGGCGCTTATCACCTTATGCCCCGGGCTGTTACACGGTGCCCGTTACCGTCAGGACGCTCTGCCCCGGGGTGACGGTCCAGGAGCCATTGGCGTTCTGGGTGAACGCGGCCTCCGGCACCGTCAGCTTGCCGGCCACCGTGGCAAAGGCGCCGGTGGCGGCGTCATAGGTGTAGTCCTCCGGCGACGTCCAGGCCGTGCCGTTGAAGGTGACGCCGGTGATGTTCAGGATGGGGTCGAAGGTGTCGGTAATCACGGCCCCCTCCTGGCCGGTCAGGGCGGTGTTGCCGGTGTTGCGGATGGTAAAGGTATAGGTCAGAGGCCCGTTGCCGGTGACCACGGCGGGAGACAGGGCCTTGCTGATGGTCAGCTCCGGCTCCAGCCGGGCCGCCGTGGGGGCGGGCTGGACCGTGCCGCCGTTGTAATAGAGGACGCTGCCCGGCACATAGGCCAGGGGATACACGGTCCCGGCGGCCGCGGTGCTGCCGCCCAGATCGTCGGTCAGAGTCAGCCCCGTCAGGGCCGCCGTGCCGGTATTGCTGAGGGTCACCACATAGGTCACCGTGTCGCCGGGCCGGTAGCCGCCGGACACTGCCGTCTTGGTGATGGTCAGCGCGTCCCGCAGCTCGCCGGTGACCACGTTGGAATTGATCTGACTGCCGTTGTAGGACAAGGTAGCCATGTTGGTAAAGGAAGCCATAGAACTCCTCCCGGAAAACGGATGGGTTTTCCCGCCCCCTGGGGGCAGGAGCCGTTTCCGCATTCCAGTGTATGCGCCATGGCCCGCCGCCGTCATCCCTGCCTGTCCAGAGACGCCTGCACGAAGCCCACAAACAGCGGATGGGGCCGGTTGGGACGGCTCTTGAACTCCGGGTGGAACTGCACCCCCACAAACCAGGTATTGGCGGGTTCCTCCACGATCTCCACCAGGTGGCCGTCCGGAGACAGTCCCGCCAGCCGCAGTCCGGCGTCCTGCAGCTCCTGCCGGAACTGATTGTTGAACTCATACCGGTGCCGGTGCCGCTCGGAGATGTCGGCAGCGCCGTAGGCGGCCCGGGCCAGGGTACCCTCCGCCAGCACGCAGGGATATTTGCCCAGCCGCATGGTGCCGCCCTTGGCGGTGATGCCCACCTGATCCGGCATCAGAGCGATCACCGGATGGGCAGTCAGGCCGGAGAACTCCGCGCTGTGGGCGTCGGCCCACCCGGCCACGTGCCGGGCATATTCGATGACGGCGATCTGCATGCCCAGGCAGATGCCGAAATACGGCACGTCCTTCTCCCGGGCGTACTGCGCCGCCAGGATCATTCCCTCGATGCCCCGGTCACCGAAGCCGCCGGGCACCAGAATGCCGCTGCAATCTCCCAGCACCTGCTCCACGTTCTCCGCCGTCAGGCTCTCGGAGTCCACCCACTTGATGTTCACCCTGGCGTCGCAGGCCGTTCCCGCGTGGAACAGGGACTCCGCCACGCTGAGATAGGCGTCGTGGAGGCCGGTATACTTGCCCACCAGGGCGATCTGCACGGTTTTGTGCACCCCGTTGATGCGCTGCACCAGGGCCGTCCATTCGGCCAGGTCCGGCTCCCGCTGGGGCAGTCTCAGCTTCCGGCAGGCCACCCGGCACAGGCCCTCCCGCTCCAGCAGCAGGGGCACCTCATACAGGGTGGAGGCCGTCAGATTCTGGATAACGCAGTCCTCCTCCATGTTGCAGAACAGGGCGATCTTCCGCCGCAGGTCCTCCGGCAGGGGACTGTCGGTGCGGCACACCAGAATATCCGGCTGAATGCCCACGGACAGCAGCTCCTTCACGGAGTGCTGGGTGGGCTTGCTTTTCAGCTCCCCGGTGCCGGGGATGGACACCACCAGGGGCACATGGATATACAGCACGTTTTCCCGGCCCTTCTCCGCCGCCACCTGGCGGATGGCCTCCAGATAGGGCTGGCTCTCGATGTCGCCCACGGTGCCGCCTACCTCGGTGATGATGATGTCCGTTTCGCTGTCGTCCATGGCGTAAATGCGCCGCTTGATCTCGTCGGTAACATGGGGGATGATCTGCACGGTGCCGCCCAGATAGCCTCCCTGCCGCTCCCGGTTCAGCACGTTCCAGAACACCTTGCCCGAGGAGACGGAGGCGTTCCCCGTCAGGGACTCGTCCACAAACCGCTCATAGTGCCCCAGGTCCAGGTCCGTCTCCGCGCCGTCGTCGGTGACAAACACCTCGCCGTGCTGAAAGGGGCTCATGGTGCCGGGATCCACATTAAAATAGGGGTCGAACTTCTGGTTCTTCACCCGGAAGCCCCGCTGCTTCAGCAGCCGCCCCAGGGACGCCGCGCAGATGCCCTTTCCCAGCCCGGACACTACGCCGCCGGTAACAAAAATATGCTTCATCGTGACCACTCCTTACCCGCAGAATACCATATTAAAAATACTTTCAAATTCTACTGCCGCCGCCCTCCCCCGTCAAGACGGAATATTTATCAAAATAAAGAATCCCCTCCGGCGCTTCCCTGCACAATCAGCCGAAATTGCGGAATTTGCGAAACTTTTTCTTGCAATCCGCCTACCGGCGTGGTATGGTAGATTTGAACCCGCCCTATCCGGCGGCCTCTCCCCTACTGATACCGCATCCCCTGTGCAGGCCCTCTGCACGGGGGGTTTTTACATTCCGTTCACCGCTGCGTGTCCGTGGGTTTATCTTTCTCTGCTACAATGGCCCCCATAACAGGAGGTACTCAAATGCAGCAACTGAATAGCATTGTCAAAACCTATGTCACCGGCGTTATGGGCATGCGGGCGGAGTTCATCGTCCAGATGCGAGACGGCGCATCGTTGGAGGACTCCCCCCGCACCGGCATCTACGCCGACTATACCCAGTTGGAGCAAAGCGAAAAAATGTCCGCCAGCGTTGTGTAAAACAACCTGACGGAGCTCAAGAAATATCCGGACGACCCGGACAGCGAAATCCGGGCCTATCTCGGTGAAAGGAGTAAGCCGCCCTCTCCCCTACCGCAGCCCGGGAATGCGCCTGCGCAGCACCGGGCACAGCAGGGCCGTCACGGCGATTTTCGCGGCGTCCCCCGGCAGATAGATCAGCATCCCCGACCAAAGCAGGGCCGGCGCGCTGATGCCCTTGCCCAGATAGCCGTTGAGGATCAGCGCCATATAGGGCACCCCCACGGCATAGAGAACCGCCAGCCCCGCCCCGCAGGCCAGGGCCAGCCTCACCGGCGAGCTGCTGCGGCGGCTCAGACCGCCGATGACGGCGGCGGCGGGAATCAGCCCCAGCAGGAACCCGAAAGAGGGCTGAAGCACATAGCCGAAGCCGCCTCCGGCGGTGAAGATCGGCAGCCCCACAAGCCCCAGAGCCACATAGACTCCCTGGCTCAGGGCTCCGCCGCCCGGCCCCAGCAGCACCCCCGCCATGGCGGTGAACAGGAACTGCAGGGTGATAACGGAAATCCCTATCGGAATACGAATAAACGCGCCCACCGCCGTCAACGCGGCCAGCAGCGCGGTATATACCAGCTTTCGTGCGGACATGGCCCCCTCCTGATTTGGAAAAGATTGGGACCATGATACCATAGCGGCCCCGGATTGTCAACTTGTTGACAATCCGGGGCCGTTTTTCATTCTGCCTCTGCCTGGGGATAGACCAGGCCTTCCGGCGTCCAATTGCGGATCCGGTCTGCGTACCAGGCGCAGCAGTCCCGGGCCAGGGCCGTGTCCAGATTGCGGAAATTGCCGCACTCTGCGGCGCTTTTGCCGGGCATAGGACCGTCATAGACCGCCCCGGCGGCGAACACCTGCTGCACCAGCCGGATGGCCGCCTCATCCGTCAGGCGGCGGCTGTCGAACAGGAAGTAAAACCCCGTCTGGCAGCCCATGGGGCCGAAGTAGATCACGGCGTCCTTTTCCGGGCTGTTGCGCAGAAGGGTGGCGATGATGTGCTCCACCGAGTGCATCTGGGCATTGGTCAGCAGGTCGCCGGTGTTGGGCTTTTTGAAGCGCAGGTCGAAGGTGGTGACGTCTCCGTCCCGGCGGGACAGGTACAGGCCGGGAACCAGCACGTCGTGGTTCACCGTAAAGCTGGCGATCCGTTCCATGTCACGCCTCCAGCTGGTCCACAAAGGCCATGACCACCCGGTTCAGGTCCCGCATGGCCGTGGGAAAATTGAAAACGAAGTCGTGGTGCTCAAACAGGCAGTCGGACACGGACTTGATGGACATGAAGGGCACGTTGTTGCGCAGGCACACCTGGGCGTCGGCGCAGCCCTCCATGTCGCACAGCAGGGGGTGGAAGGTGTCGGCGATCCAGTGGGCCCGGGGCGTGTCGGTGGCGAACCAGTCGCCGGTGGCCACCCAGCCGGTGCGGTAAGCGACGCCCACCCGGTCCATGGCAGCCCTGGCCCGGTCCGGATCGCTGGTGGGGAACTGCACCCGGTTCACCGTGGACACCAGTCCCACAGGGTCGCCCAGGGTGCTGGTATCCACATCATGCTGCAAAAAGCCTTCCGCCAGAACGATGGAGCCGATGGGCATATTCTCGAAGCACCCGGCCACACCGGCGTTGAGCACCAGGTCCGGCTGATACAGGCTGATCAGCAGCTGGGTGGCCATGGCGGCGTTGACCTTGCTGACGCCCCCGGCACAGGCGATGACGTCCGGCCGGATCTGATAAAACGGTACCCCGGCCACGGTCTGCAAAGGCTGGGCATTCTCCTGGGTCAGCAAACTTTCAATCTCGCCGGTCATGGCGTATACAAGTCCGATCTTCATGGTTGGTTTCCTCCCGATAAATTCGATTTTCACCCTATATTGTAAGGATTCACCGGGTGGATTGTCAAGAGGATTGCAAAATTTCCCAAAATGCGGTATAATGAGCTGAGAAATGAACCAAAAGTGCATTTTTAAACAGTGTGGTGATTAATATCCTATAACCTGTACAAAATGCCGGGAAAAGTGTCGCTAATTTGTAACCAGTTTGTAACTATTTGTAATTTTCTGGAAAGGGGTGATCGCATGCCCGTTTTCGGCGTGATCTGCGAATATGACCCCTTCCATCTGGGGCACCGGTGGATGCTGGAGCAGCTGCACCGGCAGGGACCGGTGGTGTGCGCCATGAGCGGTTGCTTCACCCAGCGGGGGGAATTTGCCGCCGTGAACAAGTTTGCCCGGGCGGAGATGGCCGTCCGGAACGGGGCGGACCTGGTGCTGGAGCTGCCCACGCCCTGGGCGGTGTCCGGGGCGGAGCGCTTTGCCCGGGGCGGCGTGGAACTGCTGAAGAAATCCGGCCTGGTGACCCACCTGGCCTTCGGCAGCGAGTGCGGCAACCTGGAGGCCCTGCGGCGGGTGGAAGCCTGCCTCTCCGGCGAGAGCTTTCAGGAAACCCTCCGGCGGAGATTGGAGGGCGGCGAGACCTTTGCCCGCTGCCGCCAGGCGGCGGTGGAGGAGCTGCTGGACCCCCGGGACGCGGCGCTGCTGTCCCAGCCCAACAACATCCTGGCCATCGAGTATCTGAAGGCCCTGCGCCGGGCGGATCTTCCCATGGAACCGATAACGTTCCCGCGCCGGGGCGGACCCCACGACGGCGGCGCGGCGGATGGGATCGCCTCCGCGTCCCACATCCGCAGGCTTCTGCGGGCGGGGCACACGGAGGAGGCCATGGCCTTCCTGCCCCGGGAATCGGCGGAGGTGCTGCGGCGGGAAATCGCCGCAGGCCGGGGGCCGGTGAATATGCACACCTGCCAGCGGGCCATTCTGGCCCGGCTGCGGACCATGTCCCAGGAGGACTTTCTCCCCTATGACGGCGGCGGCGAGGGGCTGTACCGCCGGTTTTACCGGGCGGTGCGGCAGGCCGCGGACATAGACGGCCTGCTGGAGGCCGCCAGGACCCGGCGCTATCCCCTGGCCCGGCTGCGGCGGATGCTGCTGGCGGCGTATCTGGAGCTGCCGGAGCCGGAGCACATTCCCTATCTGCGGCTGCTGGCCGCCAGCTCCCGGGGCTGCACCCTGTTGCGGCAGATGCGCGGAGCGCCGGTGCTGACCAAGCCCGCCGACGTATCCCGCCTGGGGCAGACGGCCCAGGACCTGTTCACCCGGGAGGCCGGTTGGACCGATTTATATACTCTGGCGTATCCCGACCTGTCTCAAAGCGCCTGCGGCGCGGACTGGCGGGCCACCCCATGGATCATGTAAGGAAATGCCTATGAAGAAACTGTACATCATTCTGATAGCGACCCTGCTGCTGACGCTGGCGGCGTGCCTGACAGCCTGCAGCGCCAAGCCCGTGTCCCTGCGGGGTGCCGAAGCGCCCAATCTGCCCGGCCCGACTAATGACGCGCTGAAGGTCACGGACGAGGGCCAGGACTGGAACATCACCCTGGAGCAGGTAGATAAGGAGAACTTCGCCGAGGACGACCGATTGCTGGCCAAGGGCAGCTATCAGGTGTTCCAGCTGAATCAGGAGGGTGCAGGGGACACGCTGACCGCCACCGCCGCTGCCGCCGAGGGCATCAACGCGTATTTTGAGCAGTGGCGCAAGGACCAGCTGCAATTTCTGGGAGACGTGACCAACCTGGCCCGGGATGCTTACGCCGGCGTCAACGGGGAGGACTCCCGCTGGGAGCAGCCGGAGTATGTGTACTCCGATACCGTTACCACCGACTATTGGGTGGGGCCCAAGCTGCTGTGCGTGGAGATGCACTACAGCTCCTATTCCGGCGGGGCCCACCCCAACTCCTGGCGCGTGGCGGTGAGCTTCGACCTGAACACCGGCGAGGCCGTCAAGATCATGGAGCTGGCCGAGGACAGCGAGGGCCTGCGGGCCGCCGTCAACGAGAATCTGCTGTACCAGATCCGAGAGAGCGACATCTGGATGGAATACGGGGCCGAGGCCTTCTTCGAAGACTATGAGGACACCGTGGGCAACTGGGCGGATCAGTGCCTGGTATTCGATGACAATGGCCTGACCGTGGTGTTCAATCCCTATACCATCGCTCCCTATGCCACGGGGGAGCTGTCGTACCTGATTCCCTACAGTCTGCTGCAGCCCTATCTGAATGGCCGGGCCATGCAGCTGCTGGGTCTGAACTGAGTCAATTCTTTGGATAAATAAAGGGCTTCCACCCGACCGGTGGAAGCCCTTTATTATGTCGTTGTTACAGGATGGACTTGGCGTCCACATAAAGCTCCCGGACCGCCGGTGCATCGGCGGTGACGGGCTCCGGCTGATGGTCCCGCTTCTCGATGAACTTGGAGGCTACCTGGGGGAACAGGGCCAGGCTCAGCACGTCCTCGTCGGACTTGGCAAGGCCCCGGAACTCCTGGCGGTACTTCTCCAGCTCCGGCTCCAGCAGATCCGCCGGGCGGCAGGTGACCACGTCCTCGGGAGCGATGCCCGCCTTGGCCCGGACCTCCGGGTTCACCTGGCCGGGGAGCTGGCCGTACTCGCCCTTGAGCATGGCCTTGGACTCCTTGGGGAATACCTTGTACCGCTCCCCCATGATGATGTTCATGACCGCCTGGGTGCCCACGATCTGGCTGGAGGGGGTCACCAGGGGAGGATAGCCGAAGTCCTTGCGGACCCGGGGAATTTCCGCCAGCACGTCGTAGTATTTGTCCTCCTTCCCTGCCTGCTTCAGCTGGGAAATGAGGTTAGAGAGCATACCGCCGGGGACCTGATACAGCAGGGTGTTGGTGTCCACCCGCAGGACCTTGGGGTCCAGAATGCCCGCGTCCTGAAGCCGCTGGGCCACCTGGCGGAAGTGGACGGCAGCATCGGACATCTTGCCCAGGTCCAGGCCGGTATCGCGGACGGTTCCCTTCAACGTGGCCACCAGGGACTCGGTGGCGGGCTGGCTGGTGCCGTTGGCCATGGGCGACAGGGCGGTGTCCACGATGTCCACCCCGGCATAGGCCGCCATCAGCAGGGTCATGTCGCCGGTGCCGGAGGTGTTGTGGGTGTGCAGGTGGATGGGGACGCTGACGGTCTCCTTCAGAGCCTTCACCAGGGAATAGGCGTCCATAGGCAGCAGGAGGTTTGCCATGTCCTTGATGCAGATCATGTCCGCGCCCATCTCCTCCAGCTCCTTGGCCAGCTTCACGAAGTAGGCCTCGTTGTGGATGGGGGACATGGTATAGCTGAGGGTGGCCTCCACCTGTCCGCCGTATTTCTTGGTGGACTTGATGGCCTGCTCCAGATTGCGGACGTCGTTGAGAGCGTCGAAAATGCGGATGATGTCGATGCCGTTTTCGATGGACTTGCCGCAGAAGGCGTCCACCACGTCGTCGGCGTAGTGCTTATAGCCCAGGATGTTCTGGCCCCGGAACAGCATCTGCAATTTTGTGTTCTTCACGTGCTTGCGGATGGTGCGCAGGCGCTCCCAGGGGTCCTCCCCCAGAAAGCGCATACACGCGTCAAAGGTTGCGCCGCCCCAGCACTCCAGGGAGTAGTACCCGATGGAGTCCAGGGTTTCCAGGGCGGGCAGCATATCCTCGATGGTCATGCGGGTGGCCGCCTGGGACTGGTGGGCGTCCCGGAGGATGGTATCGGTAATCAGCAGGGGCTTATTCGATAAAAATTCCATAATTTACCTCCTATCAGCCGAACAGGGAGATCAGCACGCCTGCGGCGATGGCGGAGCCGATGACGCCCGCCACATTGGGGCCCATGGCGTGCATCAGCAGGAAGTTGCCGGGGTTGGCCTCCTGGCCCACCTTCTGGCTGACCCGGGCCGCCATGGGAACGGCGGACACGCCGGCGGAGCCGATGAGGGGATTGATCTTCTCCTTCAGGAACAGGTTCATAAACTTGGCCAGCAGCACGCCGCCTGCGGTGCCGAAGCCGAAGGCCACCACGCCCATGCCCATAATGGCCAGGGTCTTGGGGCTGAGGAAGGTGGTGCCGGTGGCGGTAGCGCCCACGCTGATGCCCAGGAAGATGGTGACGATGTTCATCAGCTCGTTCTGCATGGTCTTGCTGAGGCGGTCCAGCACGCCGCACTCCTTGGCCAGGTTGCCGAACATCAGGCAGGCGATCAGCGGCGCGGCGGAGGGCACCAGCAGCGCCACAAAGATGGTGACCACGATGGGGAAGATGATCTTCTCCTTCTTGCTGACCTCACGCAGGGGCTTCATGACG
>ERZ857998.4061-NODE-4061-length-10943-cov-2.942965_pt1 | contig 10943 bp, 9 predicted proteins | sample MGYA00519954_ERZ857998 | MGnify/ENA primary metagenome ERZ857998 (study PRJEB31778, sample SAMEA3449424) | human gut metagenome | biome: human gut; feature: human-associated habitat; material: faeces | place: United Kingdom | collected 2010/2012 ...
GCCCCGGAGGACAATCCCTTTATGGCCGGCGCCTTCCACGGCCCCGGTGAACCGGACTGCGTCATTAACGTCGGTGTTTCCGGCCCCGGCGTGGTGCGCGCTGCGCTGGCCAAAGCCGGCGACTGCGACCTTTCCGGCGTGGCAGACATCGTAAAAAAGACTGCCTTCAAAATTACCCGCATGGGCCAGCTGGTTGCACAGGAGGCCTCCCGCCGCCTGTTTGTCCCCTTTGGCATTGTCGACCTATCCCTTGCCCCAACGCCGGCGGTGGGCGACTCGGTTGCACACATCCTGGAGGAAATGGGCCTGGAAAGCTGCGGCGCCCATGGCACAACCGCGGCGTTGGCGCTTCTGAACGACGCTGTGAAAAAGGGCGGCATCATGGCTTCTTCCCACGTGGGCGGCTTGTCCGGCGCGTTTATCCCTGTGACCGAGGACGCCGGTATGATCGATGCGGCCCGCTGCGGCGCGCTCTCCCTGGTCAAGCTTGAGGCCATGACGGCGGTTTGCTCTGTCGGCTTGGACATGATCGCTATTCCCGGCGATACCCCTGCCGAAGTGATCTCCGCCATTATCGCGGATGAAGCGGCCATCGGCATGGTCAACAGCAAGACGACCGCCGTGCGCATCATTCCCGCGCCGGGAAAGACGGTCGGCGACGAGGTGGAATTTGGCGGCCTGTTCGGGCGCGCGCCCATCATGCGCGTCAGTCCGTATTCGGCGGAAGCCTTTATCGCGCGCGGCGGACGCATCCCCGCGCCGCTCCAGAGCCTGAAGAATTAAGGACGACCACAAATAAAAGAATAACTGAAATTCTTGATTTAATGATTCCGGTCGGGCTGCTTTATGGCAGCAAGACGGAAGAAGAGAAAGGGTGTTTGACATATGGAAAAGGAACTGACCAGAGAGACCGTTGACCCGCGCTATACGTGGGATTTGACCCGGATTTACGCCAGCGACGAGGCGTGGGAAGAGGCTTTTGCCGCCGTCAAGGCGCAGGCCGAGGAGTTTGCCAAGCGCGCGGGCACGCTGAGCCATGGGCGCGAGGCCGTGCTCGACGCGCTGACCGCGATGATGCGGATGGACGAGACGTTTTTCGCGCTGCATGCGTATGCGATGATGAAAAACAACGAGGACAGCACGAACGCGAAATATCAGGCGATGAGCGACCGCGCGGGCACGCTGGCGGGCGTTGTGGCGGCGGCCTGCTCGTTCATGGAGCCGGAGCTGCTGGCGCTTGAAGAGGGCGAAATCGAGAAGATGATCGCGGACCCGGCGTTTGCGGAATACGACCGCTATCTCTCCGGCGTGCTGCGCATGAAGGCGCACACGCTGACGGCCAGCGAGGAAAAGCTGATGGCCATGGCGAGCGATGCCTGCAACGCGGCGGCGACCGCCTATGAAATGCTCTCCTACGCCGATATGAATCTGGGCAAGACCCGCGGCGAAAACGGCGAAAAGGTGCAGCTGACGGACGCGCGCCTGCTCTCCCTGCTCTCCAGCAAGGATCGCGCCGTGCGCAAGGCGGCTTATACCAACATTATGAACGGCTACAACAAGTTCGGCAACACGATTGCCGCGACCTACGCCGGTCAGGTCAAGGCCGATATCTTCAACAGCCGCGCGCATCGCTTTGACAGCAGCCGTCAGGCCGCCATGTTCCCGGACGAGATCGACGAAAAGGTGTACGACAGCCTGATCGAGGCGGTGCACGGCGGCATCGGGACGCTGAACGAGTATCTTTCCGTCAAGAAGGAGCAGCTCGGCGTGCCGGTTCTGCACATGTACGACCTGTACGCGGAAGCGGAGAACAGCTTTGAAATCGGCATGGACGTCGAGGAAGCGTTCAAGGTGTTCCTGGAAGCGGTTAAGCCGCTGGGCGAGGATTACGTGAAGGACGCGAGCCGCGCGCTCCCGGAGCGCTGGATCGACGTGTACGAGACGAAGAACAAGCGTTCCGGCGCGTATAGCTGCGGCAGCGCGTACCGCACCACGCCCTATGTGCTGCTCAACCACAAGAACACGTATGACGGCCTGTCCACCCTCTGCCACGAGATGGGTCACGCGATGCACAGCTTCTATTCCAACAAGAATCAGCCGTTCGCCAAGGCGGATTACACGATCTTCGTCGCCGAGGTGGCTTCCACCTGCAACGAGATCCTGCTCTCCGAATACCTGCGCGAGCAGTATGCGGGCAATAAGCAGGCGCAGATCGCGCTGATCGGTTCGCTGCTCCAGCATTTCCGCACGACGGTGTTCCGCCAGACGATGTTCGCGGAGTTCGAGTACAAGGCGCACTGCATGGCGGAAAGCGGCGAGAGCCTGACCCGCGACAGCCTGAGCGCGATGTATTACGACCTCAACAAGCTCTATTACGGCGGCGCGTGCAAGGTCGATCGGGAAGTGGCCTACGAGTGGATGCGCATCCCGCACTTCTATAATTCGTTCTATGTCTATAAGTATGCGACGAGCTTCTGCGCGGCGGTGACGCTCTCCCGCGGGATTCTCGACGGCGACAAGGAGAAGCTGGCGGCCTATCGCCGGTTCCTGACGCTGGGCGGCAGCATGGCCCCGATCGAGGAGCTGAAGGTCGCAGGCGTGGATATGTCCACGCCGAAGCCGGTCTGCGACGCGCTGGATTACTTCGCGGAACTGGTGATGCAGTATCAGAACCTGCTGAGCGAAGAGGGCTGAGCATGGACAATGTGATGCAGGGCTATGACCTCGACGCGGCCGTCCGCCAGATCGGCAAAGCCATCGGCAAGGCGGCGAAGGCCGCGCCCGACGCGGCGGAAGCCTTTGCGCGGCGCGCCATCGAGGCGGACATGCGCTATATGCATGAAACCGGGGTGCTCGACGACGATGGGCTGATGGGCGAGGGCGAATACGACGAGGACGACGCATTTGAAGCACTCTTCGCCGAAATGACCGACGGCCTTGAGGACGACGGCGAAATCGGCAGAATCGCGCAGATGCTGGACGCATACATGGAAGCCCGACAGGATTTCATGGAAGAAAACGGTCTGGCGGACGATTGACAGGGGGACACGGACGATGGTGGAGGAAATTCGCGCGCAGCAGGTGAACCGGGCGCGCCCGGTGACGGGCAAGGGATTTGCGCTGGGCGTGGCTTCCGTCGTGCTGCGGCTTGCGCTGGCGCAGATTGTCTGCAATCTGCTGATTGCGGCGACGGGCATGGGGCTGCTCAACGTGCTGTTTTACCTCTACGCGGTGATGACGCTGGCGCTGTTTATGCGGCGGACGGTCGCTTCCAGCGCGTATACGCTCAAGCAGGAAACGCTCGTGCTGGAGCGCAAGCTGGGCGACAGCACGACCAGCGTGGTGGAAATTCCGCTGAATCACATCATCGCCGTGCGCCCGATTTGCGCGGGCGAGCGGCTGCACGTGTGCTATCGTCAGGTGACGGTGATCGACAACGAGGCCAAGCCGACGGCGCGCATGAAGGCGGCGTGGCGCGCGAGCCTGTTTTCCGCCGGTCTGGCGCGGAAGATCGCGCGCGGCCATGCGCATGACGACGCGGGCTATGCGATTGTGTTTGACGAGGCAGATACCCAGCGGCGCGCGTGCGTGTTCCGCCCGGACGAGGCGATGTGCGGCGCGCTGCGCGAGGCGCTGGGCGAGCGGTTCGGTCTGGACGACAGGCAGACGCGCCCGAAGGTGACGACGCTCTACGCGCAGGCGCTTGAACGCGCCTTCCCGGAACTATATACCCACGTCACGCCGCTGGTCAGCCGTGAGGAAGCGGAGACCGCCGCGGACGAAATCAAAAAACAAAAAGCGGCGCGCGGGGAAAGAAAAAGCGAAAAGCCGGAGAAACCCGCGGAAGGCGGGGAACAGCCCGCGGCCAGACGCCGCAGAAAAAGCGAGCAGGAGTAAACGATGCAGTATACGACGGTTCTTTTTGATCTGGACGGAACGCTCACCAAGTCGGAGGAGGGCATCACCAAGACCGCGATTTACGCGGCGGAGAAGATGGGCTTCACCGGCTTTACGCAGGAGCAATTCAAGGTGTTCATCGGCCCGCCGCTGTATGATTCCTTCCGGAAGGTCGTCGGCATGACGGAGGAGCAGGCCAATCAGGCGATTGACCACTATCACGAGCGCTTTGAGCGCGTCGGCTGGGCGGAAAACGAGGTATATGTCGGCATTCCGTCGCTGCTTCGGAGCCTGAAAAAGAACGGCGCGCGCGTGGCGATTGTCACCGCGAAGCCGCAGGTTTTCGCCGAGCGCATCGCTCAAAAATTCGGCCTTGCGCCATATCTGGACGATGTGATCGGGCCGGGGATGAACAACAAGGATTCCAGCAAGGCGGCGCTTGTCCGCCGGGGCGTGGAGACCTTCGGCGGCCGCGTCGTGATGGTCGGCGACCGCTGCTTTGACATCGAGGGCGGGCAGGCGAACGGCGTAGATACCATCGGCGTCTGTTACGGCTACGGCACGGAGGACGAGCTGGCCGCCGCCCGGGCGACGCATATTGCGCACGACGTGGCGGAGCTGGAAAACATTCTGCTCGGCGACGCGCCCAGAGCGCGCGGCGTGTTCATCTCCATGGAGGGCGTGGACGGCTGCGGCAAGACGACCCAGCGCGCGGCGCTCACCGACCATCTGCAAAAGCTCGGCTGGCGGGTGACGCAGACGCGCGAACCGGGCGGCGACGCGGTGGCCGAGAAGATCCGCGAGCTGGTGCTCGACCCGATGAACAAGGAGATGCGCAACGAGACGGAGGCCTATCTGTACGCGGCCAGCCGCGCGCAGAACGTCCGCGCGGTGGTTCGCCCGGCGCTCCTTCGCGGCGACGCGGTGGTGTGCGATCGGTTTGTCGATTCCTCCGTGGCCTATCAGGGCGCGGGGCGGCAGCTGGGCATGGAGGAGGTCGCGGCGCTCAACGCGATGGCGGTCGGCGGAACCATGCCGGATATCACCGTGTACCTGCGCATGCCCGCCGACGCGGCGCTCTCCCGCAGGCTCAGCGCATCCGAACCGGACAGGCTCGAACGGCAGAAGGCGGATTTCTTCAGCCGCACCGATCAGGCGTATGAGCGGCTCTTTGCGGGGCGGGAAAAGCGCGTGATGACGGTCAACGCCGCGCAGAGCATCGAGCGGGTGACGCGGGAGATGCTCGACGGGCTGGACGAACGGCTCAATCGGCTGGACGTGTAATTTTTTTCAAAAGAAGGACGCGCTTCAGGAGGTAAAATGGCAAGAATCGTGGTGGGCATGTCCGGCGGCGTGGACTCGTCGGTGGCCTGCGCGCTGGCGGGTAAAGCGCTCAAGAAGGAACAGCTTACCTGTGTATTCGTCGATCACGGTCTGCTCCGGCTTCACGAGGCTGAAAACGTCCTCAAGACCTATCGGGACGAGATGGGCCTGAACGTGGTGCACGTGGATGCCTCCGAGCGCTTCTTGCAGGCGCTTGAGGGCGTGACCGATCCGGAGAAAAAACGCAAGATCATTGGCGAATTGTTCGTGCGCGTATTTGAGGAAGAGGCGAAAAAAACCGGGGCGCAATTCCTTTTGCAAGGAACCATCTACCCGGACCGCATCGAAAGCGGCATGGGCGGCTCCGCCACCATCAAGAGCCACCACAACGTGGGCGGCCTGCCCAAGGAATCCCGCTTTAGCGGCCACATCGTGGAGCCGCTGGACGCGCTCTTCAAGGATGAAGTGCGCGCCGTGGGGCTCGCGCTGGGCATCCCCCGGCCCATGGTCATGCGCCAGCCGTTCCCCGGCCCCGGCCTCGCCGTGCGCGTGATGGGCGAAATCACCCGCGAAAAACTCGCCGTGCTGCGCGATTGCGACGCGATCTACCTGGAAGAACTGGAACGCGCCGGCCTCGCCGGCGAGATCTGGCAGTCCTTCGCCGTGCTCACCGGCGCGCGCACCGTGGGCGTGATGGGCGATGGCCGCACCTATGGCAATTGCGTGGCCCTGCGCGCCGTCACCACCGAGGACGCCATGACTGTGGAAGCCGCGGAAATCCCCTATCCCGTGCTCAAAAAAATCGCCAGCCGCATCATCGCCGAGGTGCAGGACGTCAACCGCGTGGTGTACGATATCACCAGCAAACCGCCGGGAACGATTGAGTGGGAATAGGCATTTGTGCCCCTTCTGCCCTGAAAAGTGCCGGTTTTACGGTGCTTTTCGGGGCATCGCCTTTTTAGTGGCTACAAAATGGCTACAGAAAAGGCGTTTTTTTGTAGCTAGCGGCGGTTTTCGGCACTTATCTCAGCCCATTATGCCGTCCAACCGGTTGGCTACTTCGGCCTGCTTGTTGGGGTAAAGGTGACTGTAGGTTTCCATCGTGGTCTGCACGCGCTCATGTCCCAGCCGTTCCGCGATCAGCAGCGGGGAGAAGCCCATCTCCACCAGCAGGCTGGCGTGGGAATGCCGGATGTCGTGGATGCGAATTCTCTTTACGCCGGAACGTTTACAGCCGCGTTCCATCTCATGGGTGAGGTAGGACTTTGTGTAAGGGAACAGTCTGTCGTTGGGCTGGAGAGCGTAGCACTGAGCAATGTAGTTTTTCAGGCAATCCTTCAAACCTTCCGGGATTGCGATTACGCGATTGCTCCTGGGCGTCTTGGGCGTGGAGATGACGTCCCTGCCGCCTACCCGCTGATAGTTCTTATTGACTGTGAGCGTTGACTTCTCAAAGTCGATGTCCACGGGCGTCAGCGCCAGCGGTTCGCCTTCCCGTATGCCGGTGTAGTACAGCGTCATAAAGATGGCGTAAGAAGCGGGCTTGTCCGCAACGGTTGGAACCCTTATGAAACGTTATTGACAGAAGGCGGCCTATCCATGATTACAAACAAGCCATTTTTTGCTTTATTGTTTTTTCGCTTGCTTCCTAACAAAGCCCGGATATAATTAAGTGGTAGGCAGGTTATAAACGCCGGTCATAAGCACGCCATTTCAAGGAGGCGAATTTATGTATAACCCGCAGCTTGAAACCTTCCTCTGCGTCGCGGAGGCGGGTAGCTTCAACAAGGCGGCGGAGAAACTATATATTTCCCCGCCAGCGGTCATCAAGCAGATCAATTTGCTGGAAGGCGATCTTGGCGTGCAGCTCTTTGAACGCACGCACAGGGGGCTTGCGCTCACGAAGGCCGGGCAGTCACTTGTGCAGGACGCCAAGTACATCATCCAATATTGCAAGGATTCGGTGACGCGGGCAAAAAACGCCATGCAGGAATCGGAGAGTGTCATCCGCATCGGCACTTCGCCGATGACGCCGGCGCAGGTGCTGGTAGAGCTGTGGCCGGCGCTGCAGGCGGACTGTCCCAACATCAAATTCCAGCTTGTACCCTTTGAAAATACGCCCGAAAACGCCCGTGAGATATTGGGCAACCTTGGCCAGACCATCGACGTGGTGGCAGGCATCTTCGATGAAACGATGCTGAACCTGCGCAAATGTGCAGGATTGGAGCTTTCGCGCGAGCCGATTTGCTGCGCGGTATCCATCCACCATCCTATGGCGCAAAAGAAGCGTCTTCACGTGCGCGACCTCTACGGCGAGGATTTCATGCTCATCCACCGGGACTGGAGCCATTATGTAGATATGTTGCGCGACGACCTCTGGAAAAACCATCCGCAGATACATATTGTGGATTTTGATTTTTACGACGTGTCGGTTTTCAATCGCTGCGAGAACAACAATTACTTACTCATGGCCATCGAAAATTGGCGTTATGTGCATCCGTTGCTGAAGATACTCCCCGTTGAGTGGGATTACTCCATTCCCTTTGGGCTTTTGCACTCGCCAACCCCAGCGCCCCACGTGGAGCGTTTTCTGCGAGCAGTTGAAAAGGTTGTCGGCAAACGCGAGCCGCGCGAACTATAAACCTATAAGTACATACTGGCTAACGAATCGAGACTTCTGTTGAGGTCTCGATTCGTTTATAATGTGATCGTCGCAAGGAAAGGCGGTGGAGAGAAATGAAAAGAACGCTGGTGATCCTGCTCATGCTGATCCTGTTTTCTGGGATGGCCGCTCATGGCGAAGCGGCCGCGCCCTATACGGTGGACACGCCCATCGAAGAGGTCGTAAGCGATCCAGCCTTTGGCGACTATGGGCGGCTGCTCTTCCCGGTAAACGCGGGCTATTGGAGCGGGGATACGCTGGGCACGCTGGATCTTGTATGGTACAACAACATCGACCCGAATGAGACGGTGGTGATCGTCAACACGCTGTGCGAGCGCGCGTCAAACGGCGAGACGGTGTTCTACGACATCTACACCGACGAGGAGAAGGCCGAGGACCCCGCCAAGGAAGACACCGGGCTGTTCTTTTTCAAGGGCACGCCGGGCGAGAAGTTTGCCATCTGCAATGCCGGCGGCGGGTTCGCCTATGTAGGCGCCATGCAGGACAGTTTTCCACATGCGCTGGAATTGTCCAGGCGCGGCTACAACGCCTTCGCCCTCATCTATCGCCCCGGCGCGCAGACGGCCTGCGAGGATTTGGCGCGCGCCATCCGCTTCATCTTTGAACACGCGGAGGAGCTGGAAGTAAATACCGACGGCTATTCCCTCTGGGGCGGCTCCGCTGGCGCGCGCATGGCGGCGTGGCTCGGCTCTTACGGCACGGAGGCTTTCGGAGAAGGTAATTACCCCCGCCCGGCGGCGGTCGTCATGCAGTACACCGGCCATACGGACTATACTGCGGGCGACCCGGCGACCTTTGCCTGCGTCGGTGAGCACGACGGCATCGCCAACTGGCAGACCATGCAGCGGCGGCTGTCGGCGATGGACGCGCTGGGCATCCCCACGGAGTTCCACCATTACCCTGGCCTGCCGCATGGCTTTGGCCTGGGCACGGGCACCGTTGCGGAAGGCTGGCTCGATCGGGCCGTGACTTTCTGGGAGGCAAACGCGGAATGAACAAGCGCGAAGCGCTTTTGATATAAACGTCATTTGAACATCAAAGTACTTTTACAGGAGGCAGAATCATGAACAAGAAGTTTTTGAGCATCCTTCTCGCGACGCTGCTGGCGCTCGCCGCCATCGGGACGTCTTCTGCGGAGGAAGCCACCGAGCCGCTTTCCATCGCCGAACAGGGCCTGTTTTCCGCGGGCGGTACCGTCACGGAGCCGGTCGAAGGCGAGTACGATCCCACGACTAGCTGGATGGACGCGACCCGCGCCGGCAACACCGCCCACGTCGGCCACGCCAACGTGCTGTATCAGATTCCCGCGGAGGACAACGGCAACCCCATCGTCTACCTGCACGGCTACGGCCAGTCCCGCATGGGCTGGATGACCACGCCGGATGGCCGTGACGGCTGGGCGACGATCTTCCTGCGCAACGGCCACAGCGCCTATCTGGTCGATCAGCCAGGCCGCGGCGAAGCCGGAGCGCAGGAAAGCATGAGCACCGACGGTTTCCTCGACGTATGGAGCGAGGACTCCAAGGAATACCGCCCCGGCGATCAGGCGTGGTACACCCATTTCCGCATCGGCCGCGTCGCGCCGGAACGCTACGAAGGCTCGCAATTCCCCGAGGGCGACGAAGCACAGGATCAATTCTTCCGCCAGATGACCCCCAATACCGGCAATTTTGACCAGGCCGCCATCGCCGAGGCCATGGGCGACGTGCTGACTGAGGTCATGGAGCTGTTCCCTTCCCGGCGGATACACATCGGCGGCGATGAGGCCCGCAAGGTCGCCTGGAAAACCTGCCCCAAATGCCAGTTGCTCGCCAAGGAGCTGGGAGGCCTGGACGAAGTGCAGTGTTACCTGATCGAGCATGCCGAAAAATTCCTTGCCGAACACGGCCGGGTGATGGTCGGGTGGGACGAGGTACTGCGGAACAATCTGCGGCCTACGTCCGTTGCGATTTCGTACCGCGGACAGAGGGGGGCTATCGAAGCCGCCAATCGCGGGTACGACGCGGTCATGTCTCCGGGCGAAATCATCTATTTCGACTGGTACCAGGCTAATCCGCACACGCAGCCGCGGGCGATGAGCGGATTCTCGCCCATCAAGAAAATGTATAGCTTCGAACCTGTCCCGGATACGCCCGAAAGGGCTGCGGCCAACGAGTCGCTTGTCAAAGGCGAATATGTGGCCCCGGATTCGGTCGAGCACATCCGCCCGAATGCGGCATCGCATATTATCGGGGTGCAGGGATGCACATGGGCCGAGTTCATAGGTACTCCCGAGCATTTGGAATACATGATGTTTCCGCGCCTGCTCGCCATTGCCGAATTGGGATGGACACCCCGGGAGCGCCGTCTGTGGGCGGACTTCCGCCGTCGTGTCAACAGCCAGATCCCCCGCTTGCTTGCCCGTGGGGTCAATGCCTTCACGCTTAGCAACGATGTCGAGATCACGGCACGCATCGTCAGGGAGGGCCGCAAGGCCCGGGTTACGCTGGATACGGAAAAATATCCGGCCGAAGTGCGTTATACGCTCGACGGCAGTGACCCGACGGCCGGGTCGGACATCTACTCCGGCCCGTTCGTCGTGGAGGCCGGGACGACCGTGAAGGCGGCCCTGTTTGTCGGAGGGAAACCTGCCGGCAGCATTGCCGGGCTCTATGTCGATGCGTGCCATAATGTGGAGAATTATTATGCCTACCTGGAAACTCCCGAGGTATATGCTTCGACGAACCGCTGATTGGATCGGCTTCCGATGTGCGGGAACCGCACTGGGGCGGGAGCGAAACGGCATAAAAGTGAAATATGTTAAAAAATGAATGTCGGTAGAATGAAGAAAATTCCGATTTTGTTTCTGGGCTTGCTGGGCGGATTGGCCGCATGTACCCGGATACCCCCGGCCATAGCGCCCGATAAAAAGATAGAAACCCGCATCGGGGAGCTGCTCCAAAAGATGACCCTCGAAGAGAAGATCGGGCAGATGTGCCAGTTGACGGCCGGGGTGGTGATCGACCAGAGCGACCCGCAGCACCCGGTGTTGAGCGAGGCG
>ERZ857998.4066-NODE-4066-length-10914-cov-13.952942_pt1 | contig 10914 bp, 10 predicted proteins | sample MGYA00519954_ERZ857998 | MGnify/ENA primary metagenome ERZ857998 (study PRJEB31778, sample SAMEA3449424) | human gut metagenome | biome: human gut; feature: human-associated habitat; material: faeces | place: United Kingdom | collected 2010/2012 ...
CGGATATACACCAGCGTCTTGCCGCTGCCGGTGACGCCCTGCAGAAGCGTCACCCCGGCCCGGCCCGTCTCCGTCTGGCGGAGGATGGTGTCATAGGCCGATTGCTGCTGTTGGTTCAGGGTGATCTCCTCCGGCGGGACACCGTACTCCCGTGGGGAGATGCGGTACTCCTCCCGGCTGCGGAGGGCGATGAGGCCCTGCTTCTCCAGACTGCGGAGGGTCTGGCGGGTAGCGCCGGTGAAATAGCACAGGTCGTGAACCGTGGTCTCGCCGCACTTGGCCAGAAACGCCGCAGCTTCATACTGCCGGGGGGCGGACCGGCGGCGGCGCTCCAGACGCTCCAGCACCTCCTGCGCCGGGGCGGCTAAGGACGCCAGCTCCACCATGTGGTCCTTTACCTTGCGGCTGGTCTCCGTCTCCACGGAAACCAGTCCCTTCTTTTTCATCTGATACAGCACCGACGGGATATCCTCCCCCAGTGCGGTGCAGAGGGTCTCCCGCTCCTGCGGGCCGTCGGAGAGCATCCGGCACACCGCCTGCTCCCGTTCCGTAAGGCCCTCCTCCCCTGCCGCGGGGCAGAGGCTCCAGATCTCCCGGTAGCGATACCACACCGCCGCCGGGAGGATGGTGTGCAGGGCATCGTAGAAGGTGCAGAAGTACCGCTGGCGCATCCAGAGGGCCAGCCGTATCTCCTTCTCCGACAGCACCGACTCCTGATCCAGCAGGCTGCGGATGGCCTTCAGGGGCTTGGCAGGCACCTCCTGCCGCAGCTGAAGCACCATGCCCTCGGCGGTGCGGTTGCCCCGCCCGAAGGGTACCGTGACCCGGCAGCCCACGGAGAGCTCCATACCGGACGGCACCAGATAGTCGTAGGGCTTGTCAATGGCGTAGGTAGCCGCCGCCACAGCGACCTTGGCGATCTGCGTCATTGACGGTCCCTCCCTCAGTCTTCCTCGATCTCCGTGTCGATGGTGTGGGCGTCGAACTTGCCCTCAGCCACCTCATGGATGGCCAGTGTCACCGGCTTCTCGTCCAAATGCTGGCCGGTGGCCTCGGCCTCCTCGGCGATCTGGCGGGCCCGGCGGGCCACCACGTTCACCATCATATAGCGGTTGGGGATATACTCCGTCAGCTTGTTCATTGCGGGATACAGCATCATAATGATCGACCTTCCTTATCTGCCTTTCGGCTGTAATTTGACTTATTTATGCAGGAGCTGCTCCAGACGCTCCGCCGGGCGGCAGTGCTCGGCGCACAGAATGGCCGCCAGCTCCGTCACCGCCTGCTCCACGGTATCGTTGATGACCAGATAGTCGTAACTGCTGGCGGTTTGCAGCTCCACCTTGGCCCGCAGCAGGCGGCTCTGGATGACCTCCTGACTGTCGGTGCCACGGGCGGTGAGCCGCCGCTCCAGCTCCACCCATGAGGGGGGAGCGATGAAGATACGCACCGTCTCCGGCCGCTTGGCGCAGATCTGGTTGGCGCCTTGGATCTCGATGTCCAGAATGACGTCCCGACCGTCATCCATGGCACGGTCCACGTACTTCTTGGGAGTACCGTAGAAGTTGCCTACGTACTCGGCATACTCCAGAAACTCGTCCTCCTCCACCATTCGGTGGAACTCCTCCGCCGGGATGAAGTGGTAGTGGACACCGTCCACCTCCCCAGGACGGGGGTCACGGGTGGTGGCGGAAATGGAAAAATACAGATCCGTCCGCTGATCAAACAGCGCCTTCAGCACGGTGCTCTTGCCCACGCCGGAGGGACCCGATACGATGAATGTCTTGCCCTTTCTCTGCACTTAAGCTTCCTCCTCTGTCAGATCCTCCAGCCGGACGCCCAGCCGGGGCGCCAGCTTCTCCGCCGACAGCGCCGACAGCACCACGTGGTCGCTGTCCATGATGAGCACCGACGCCGTTTTTCGGCCATAGGTGGCGTCGATGAGCATCCCGCCGTCCCTTGTCTCCTGAATGAGTCGCTTGATGGGGGCCGAATCCGGGCTTACCACGGCGATGAGCCGCCCGGCGGCAATGAGGTTGCCGAATCCGATGTTTACCAGCTCCATAGAACGCTCCCTTACTCGATGTTCTGCACCTGCTCCCGGATCTTCTCCACCTCGGCCTTCATGTTCACCACGTCCTGCGCGATGGCCAGGTCGTTGCACTTGGAGCCGATGGTATTGCATTCGCGGTTGATCTCCTGCACCAGAAAGTCCAGCTTCCGGCCCACGGGGATGTCTCCGGCCAGCATGGTGCGCAGCTGGGCCATGTGGCTATGCAGGCGCACCGTCTCCTCATCCACCGCCACCTTGTCGGCGAAGATGGCCGCTTCGGTGAGGATGCGGGACTCGTCGATGGTGGCGGACTGCAGGACCTCCATCATCTTTGTCTCCAGCCGCTGGCGGTAGGCCGCTACCGTCTCCGGCGAGCGCTGCTCCACACGGGCCACCGTCTCCTCGATGGTGTCGGCGCGGCTGCCCACGTCCTCGGCCAGCTTCGCCCCCTCCACGGCCCGCATCTCGTTGTAGGCTGTCAGCGCGTCATCCAGCACAGCGCAGATGTCAGCGGCAATGGCCTCCACATCCTCCTCCGCCTTGGTGACGGTCAGCACAAAGTCCACATCCTGCATCCGCAGGTCGGTCAGTGCCTGCTGCCGGATGGCGTTCAGGGTGCGGATGGACGCCTCGTGCATGGCGGCGTCCTTTTCGTCGGCAAACAGATTCGCCATCTGCGGCTCGTCAAACAGGGCGATATCGGTGTACCATTCGGTCAGCAGACGGTTCATCAGCGTCTTCTGCTCCTCCGCCGCCAGTCCCTCCGGATCCTCCACCCGTCCGCCTACGGCGGTGGTGAAACCGTCGTCCAGCGGCGTCTGCGGCTCCTCCTGCTGCTGGGTCTGGCCGCTCTGGGACGGCGGGACATCGGAGGGCTGTCCGCCGCAGCCGGACAGCCCCGGCAGCACCATACAGGCCGCCAGCAGCAGGGCCAAAAGCTTTCGTCTCATAGCATATCCTCCCAAGATGCAGCTGTGCGGCACCCCGGGGGGAGGGTGTCGCACAGTGTTGTTGATTTATTTCGCGTATTCCACGACCTTGGTCTCACGCAGAACGTGTACCTTGATCTGGCCGGGGTACTCCAGCTCGTCCTCGATGCGCTTGGCAAGCTCGCGGGCCAGAATGACCATCTGATCCTCGCTGACCTGCTCCGGCTTCACCATCACGCGCACCTCGCGGCCCGCCTGGATGGCATAGCTCTTCTCCACGCCGGGATAGGAGCTGGTGATCTCCTCCAGCTTCTGCAAACGCTTGATGTAATTCTCAAGGTTTTCGCGGCGTGCGCCGGGACGGGCGGCAGAGATAGCGTCGGCCGCCTGCACCAGGCAGGCCACCAGCGTCTTGCACTCCACGTCGCCGTGATGGGCCTGGATGGCGTGGACGATCTCTTCCTTCTCCTTGTACTTCCGGGCGTACTCCACGCCCAGAGACACATGGGTGCCCTCAAATTCGTGATCCAGCGCCTTGCCGATATCGTGCAGCAGGCCCGCACGCTTGGCGGCGTGGACATCGGCGCCCAGCTCGGCGGCCATCATGCCGGCGATGTGGGACACCTCGATAGAGTGCTGCAGCACGTTCTGGCCATAGCTGGTGCGGTAGTGGAGGCGGCCCAGCAGCTTCTGCAGCTCGGGGTGCAGGCCGCGGACGCCGGTCTCCAGCACGGCGCGTTCGCCCTCGGAGCGGATGACGGCATCCACCTCGCGCTTGGCCTTCTCCACCATCTCCTCGATGTGGGTGGGATGGATGCGGCCGTCGGCGATGAGCTTTTCCAGTGCAAGGCGTGCCACCTCGCGGCGTACCGGCTCGAAGCAGGACACCGTGATGGCCTCGGGGGTATCGTCGATGATGAGATCGGCGCCGGTCAGCGTCTCGATGGCGCGGATGTTGCGGCCCTCGCGGCCGATGATGCGGCCCTTCATCTCGTCATTGGGCAGGGGTACCACACTGACGGTGATCTCGGCCACATGGTCGGCGGCGCAGCGCTGGATGGCGGTGGCCACGATCTCCCGGGCGCGGCTGTCGGCCTCGTCCTTGGCCCGGGCCTCGATCTCCTTGATCTTCAGGGCCGTTTCATGGGTCACTTCGGACTCCACCTGGGCGATGAGGTAATCCTTGGCCTGGTCGGCGGTGAAGCCGGAGATGCGCTCCAGCATCTCGGTCTGGCTGCGCTTGATGATCTGAATTTCTTCGTTTGCCTTGTCGGCGGCGGCATGCTTGGCCGCCAGCGTCTCCTCTTTCTTCTCGATGGCGTCCATCTTGTGATCGAGGTTTTCTTCCTTTTGCTGCAGGCGCCGCTCCTGCTTCTGCAGGTCGGCCCGCCGCTCCTTCACTTCCTTCTCGTACTCGCTGCGGGACTTCAGAATCTCTTCCTTGGCCTCTACAAGGGCCTCTCTTTTCTTGCTTTCAGAGCTCTTGATGGCTTCGTTGATGATGCGGGTGGCCTCCTCCTCCGCGCTGGAGATCTCCTTTTCGGCCACGCGCTTGCGATAGCGAATACCGAGGAGGAAAAACAGCACTGCCGCCGCAGCAAAGGCGGCCGCCGCCACAATCCAACCGGTAGGTGTCATGGTTGGTGTTCCTCCTATTCATAATTTGTGTATGCAAACGGATGACTCCGTTCCTGGCAGATAATAACCGGGAGAATCCCCTGTCCCCCCGATGATAATCTTCATTAATTTTAATCGGATTGCACAAAACTGTCAAGAGCATATTCGCATGTTCCCTGCTATTTTTTCGCTCAGGTGTCTAAATCTGCACATATGGGGCGCTGACGTAGCCCAGAATGTCGTCATACAGCACCACATACCACCCCCGGTACTGGCCGAACACCGTCACCGTCTCCCCGCTGGGGATCCGGGCCAGCACCTGCCCCGACACCGACGGCTCCCCCCGCAGGTTCACCGGCCCGCCGGACTCCGTGACGATGACGCCGGGCTGGCTGGGGCCGGGATAGGTGAAGGGCAGGCCGAAATACTCCGCCATGCTCATGGCCAGGCTCTGGCCGATGGCGTCGATGTGGCTTTCGATCCAGCGGGCGTCGGCCTCATTGTCGTGATACCCGATCTCCACCAGCACCGCCGGGGCCCGGGGCTGGCGCACCTCCCCCAGACTGGTGGTGGACCGGGTCACCACCCGCTCCGGCAGGGGATAGATCTCCTGCAGATTCCGGGCGATGATCTCCGCCCCCCGGCGGCCGTTCCGGCTGGTGGGGTAATAAAAGGCGATGATCCCCCGGTTCTGCCCCTCGCTGCCGGGGCCGGAGGCGTTGGAGTGCAGAGCCAGGTAAAAGTCGTAGTCCCCGCGGTTTGCCTGGCGGATGGAGGACGCGGCGGTCATATCCGGGGTGTTCCGGGAAAACTGGATGCCGTTGGCCAGCAGATACGGCTCCATGGCGTCGGCCACCAGGTTCATGAAATATTCCTCCGACCCGTTCCCGGTGACATAGGGGTTATATTCCTGGGTGGAAGGACTCAGATAAATTTTCGGCATGGGCATTCTCCTTTCCTGGTCATTCTATGCCAAAATACCGGCTCTGCGCACTGGTAATTCCCCGGCGTATGTGATATAATAGAAGCTGTCGAAAAACTCGGAAGTCTTCCGCCATCGGAAAGGAAGATAGTTACGAAAGAAACCCATCAGGGGTGTCTTTCGTTTGCAATCACAGGTTTTTCAGAACTCAAAAAGTTCTGAAAAACCGCACGCAGCTTGTCAAAAAAGACTTTTTTGACAAGCTGACAATGGTTCCATACGACAAAAGGACGGTGCCCATTATGAAAGCTGAACGACCCTATCCCCAGATCGCCATCACTCCCAAGGGGGAGGCGGCCCTGACCGGCGGCCATCCCTGGGTGTACGAGGGCGAGGTCACATCCGTCACCGGCAGCCCCGCCGACGGCGACCTGGTGGACGTGGTGAGCCGCCGGGGCAGCTGGCTGGGCGCCGGATTTTACAACAGCCGCTCCCTGATCCGGGTGCGGCTTCTGTCCCGCAACCCCAACGACCGGTTCGACCCGGACTTCTGGGCCCGGCGGGTGAAATACGCCTGGGACTACCGCAAGGCCGTCATGGCTCCGGAGGAGCTGTCCTGCTGCCGGGTGATCTTCGGCGAGGCGGACCATTTTCCCGGCCTGACGGTGGACCGCTTCGGCCCGGTGCTGGTGGCCCAGGTGCTGTGCCTGGGGCTGGACCGGGTGAAGGACGTGATCTTCTCCCAGCTGGTCCGGGTCCTGCGGGAGGACGGCCAGGACATCGCCGGGATATATGAGCGCAACGACGTTGCCCTGCGGGAGAAGGAGGGCATGGCCCAGGGCAAGGGCTGGTATCCTCTGGCCGGGGAGCCTCTGCCGGACTTCACCCGCGCGGACATCACGGAAAACGGCATCCGCTACACCGTGGACTTTGAAAACGGCCAGAAAACCGGCTTCTTCCTGGACCAGAAGTACAACCGCCAGGCGGTGGCCCGGCTGGCCCGGGGCAAAACGGTGCTGGACTGCTTCACCCACACCGGCTCCTTCGCCCTGAACGCCGCCCGGGGCGGCGCGGCCCGCGTCACCGCCGTGGACGTGTCGGAGTTCGCCGTGGAATGTGCCCGGGAAAACGCGGCCCGCAACGGCCTGTCCCAGGTGGTGGACTGCATGGCCGCCAACGTGTTCGACCTGCTGCCCCAATTGCAGAAGGGGCAGTATGACTTCATCATCCTGGACCCCCCGGCCTTCACCAAAAGCCGCCAGACCACCCAGCGGGCCATGGCCGGGTATAAGGAGATCAACTACCGGGCCATGCGGTTGCTGCCCCGGGGCGGATACCTGGCCACCTGCTCCTGCAGCCACTTCGCCACAGAGGAGCTGTTCCGGAAAATGCTCCACGCCGCCGCCCACGACGCCGGGGTCCAGCTGCGGCAGATCGAGGCCCGGCAGCAGTCCGCCGACCACCCCATTCTCTGGGGCGTGGAGGAGACCAGCTATCTGAAATTCTACCTGTTCCAGGTGGTATAAAGTGGTATAAAAAGGAGAAAAACATGGAATTTCGCGTTTTGGCCATCGGCGACGTCACCAGCGAGGAGGGCACTGCCCACCTGCGCCGCCATCTGCCGGGCTTTAAAAAAATGAAGGGCGTGGACTTCACCGTTATCAACGGTGAGAACATCTCCGGCACCGGCCTGACCCCCCAGCAGGCCGACGACCTGTTTGCCGCCGGGGCCGACGTCATCACCCTGGGCAACCACACCTGGGGCAAAATGCAGATTACCGATTATCTGGAGGAGAACCGCTACATTCTCCGGCCCGCCAACTTCTCCCCCCGCACTCCGGGCCGGGGCTACGGGGTCTATGACCTGGGCCGGGTGCAGGTGGCGGTGATGGTGCTCATCGGCCGGTGCGACCTGGCCTGGGGCAGCGACAACCCCTTCACCACGGCGGACCGCCTGCTGAAGGCCGGGGACAAGCCCACCTTCACCCTGGTGGACTTTCACGCCCAGGCCACCAGCGAGAAGCTGGCCATGGCCTATTATCTGGACGGCCGGGTGTCCGCCCTGTGGGGCACCCACACCCATGTGCCCACCGCCGATGAGCGGGTGTTCCCCCAGGGCACCGGCTATATTACGGACCTGGGCATGACCGGTGCGGTGGAGTCCGTTCTGGGCATCCGCCCGGAGCAGTCGGTGGAGACCTTCCTGGGCGGCCTGCCGGGCCGCTACCGCCCGGCGGAAGGCCCCTGCAAGGCCCAGGGAGCCCTGTTCACCCTGGACAGCGCCACCGGCCTGTGCACCGCCGTGGAGCGCGTGGATATCCGATAAATACAGAGGAGGAACCGTATCATGTCTGTGGAAAAAGTCCGGGCCTATCTGGAGCATTTCGGCGTGTCGGACCGCATCCGGGAGTTCGATGTGTCCAGCGCCACCGTGGAGCTGGCCGCCGTGGCCGTGGGCGTGGAGCCCGCCCGCATTGCCAAGACCCTGAGCTTCCGGCTGGGAGATGCTCCCATTCTGGTGGTGGCCGCCGGGGACGCAAAAATCGACAACAGCAAGTATAAGCACCTTTTCGGCATGAAGGCCAAGATGCTCACCCCGGAGGAGGCGGTGGAGCGCATCGGCCACGCCGTAGGCGGCGTGTGCCCCTTCGCCCTGCCGGAGGACGTGAAAACCTACCTGGATCTGTCCCTGCGGCGGTTTGACACGGTGTTTCCCGCCGTGGGCAGCGCCGCCAGCGCCATCGAGCTGACCTGCGGCGAACTGGAGCGCTGCTGCGGGACCAATTTTGTCTCCTGGGTGGACGTGTGCAAAGGCTGGCAGGAGGAAGACCATGGCTAAGGTCCTTCACGCGGCGGATTTCCACCTGGACAGCGCCTTCCGTTCCCTGCCGGAGGAGCAGGCCCGTCTGCGGCGGCAGGAGAGCCGGGAGCTGCCCGGCCGCCTGGTGGACTGGGCCAACGACCACGGAGCCCGGCTGATGCTGCTGGCCGGGGACCTGTTCGACTCCGACCGGCTGTACAGTCAGACGGCCCAGATGCTGGCCCAGGCCCTGTCCCGCTTTCGGGGCACGGTGGTCATCGCCCCGGGGAATCACGACTGGCTCTCCGCCGCCAGTCCCTACCGCCAGCCCATCTGGCCGGAGAATGTTCACATCTTCCTGGGCCGGGGCATGGAGCGCTTGACCCTGCCGGAGCTGGGCTGCACCGTATACGGCGCGGCCTTCACCGCCCCGGAGGAGCCGGAAAGCGGCCTGCGGGGCTTTTATGCCCAGCCGGACGGCAGCGCCCGCATCATGGTCCTCCACGGGGATGTCGGCAGCCGGGAGGGCCGCTACCGCCCCATCGCCCCGGAGGAGATCGCCTCCACGGGCCTGGACTATCTGGCCCTGGGCCATGTCCACGCCCCCTCGGCCATGAACCGGGCCGGGAGCACCGTGTGGGCCTATCCCGGCTGTCCCCAGGGCCGGGGCTTTGACGAGACCGGCGACCGGGGCTTCCTGTTCGGCGACGTGGAGCCGGGCCGGGTGGATATGCAGTTTGTCCCCTTTGCCCGCCGCCGCTATGAGATCCTCACCGTGGACGTGTCCCAGGGGGACGCCCTGGAGACCATCCGCCGCCGTCTGCCGCCGGACACCTCCCGGGACATCTACCGCATCCGCCTGACCGGCGAAACGGCGGAGCCGCTGACCCTGCCCGCCCTGGAGCAGGCCCTGTCCGGCGGCTTCTTCCAGCTGGAGCTGGCGGACGACACCCGTCTGCGCCAGGACCTGTGGGACCGCTGCGGCGATGATACCCTGCGGGGCCTGTTTCTGCGCCGACTTCGCCGGGAATATGACGCCGCCGACCCCCGGCGGCAGAAGGAAATCGAGCAGGCGGTGCGCTTCGGCCTGGCCGCCATGGACAACAAGGAGCTTTGATATGAAAAACATCCTCATGATCGGCACCGGCGGCACCATCGCCTCCGGCCAGACGGCGGAGGGTCTTGCTCCCGAGCTGGACCCCAGCCGCCTTTTGCAGGATACACCCCGGGTGGCTCAGCTGTGCCGGGTGGACTGCCTGCAGCTGTACAGTCTGGACAGCACCAACATCCGCCCCTGTCACTGGCTGGGCCTGGCCCGGGCCATCCGGGAGCGGTACGACCGGTATGACGGCTTCGTCATCAGCCACGGCACCGACACCATGGCCTACACGGCGGCGGCCCTGAGCTATCTCATCCAGGACTGCCCCAAGCCCATCGTCCTCACCGGGGCCCAGAAGCCCATCTGGTACGACGGCACCGACTCCAAGCGCAACCTCACCGACGCCTTCCTGTATGCCTGCCGGGGCTGCGGCGGGGTGCAGATCGTGTTCAACGGCAAGGTCATTCTGGGCACCCGTGCCCGCAAGACCTTCTCCAAGAGCTTCCAGGCCTTCTCCAGCGTCAACTATCCGGAGCTGGCCTTGATCCAGGACGAGCGCCTGCTGCAGTATATCACCACCGGCAGCCGCCCCGCCCCCCGGTTTTACGACGCTCTGGACGGCAGCGTGGGCCTTTTGAAGCTGATCCCCGGCACCCGGCGGGAGCTGCTGGCCTTTATGGCCGATCACTATGACGGCCTGGTCATCGAGGGCTTCGGCGTAGGCGGTCTGCCGGAATACGACGGGTTTTACGACGTGGTCCGCCAGGCGGCGGAGGCGGGCAAGCTCATCGTCATGACCACCCAGGTGCCCAATGAGGGCAGCGACCTGACGGTATATCATGTGGGCGGCCACCTGAAGCACACCCTCCAGGTGCTGGAAGCCTATGACATGACCACCGAGTCCGCCGTGTGCAAGCTCATGTGGATCCTGGGCCAGACCCGGGACTTCGCCCAGGCGGAAAAGCTGTTCTACACCCCGGTCTCCCGGGACATTCTCCGGTTTTCCGGGGAATAAGCGAAGCGAGGTGAACCCCTATGGCTGAACTTCTGCCGGGCGCTCCCGTGGCGGAGCGCCTGACCCAGGACCTGAAGGCCCGGTCCGACGCCCTGCGGCAGCGGGGCGTGGTCCCCACCCTGGCCATCATCCGGGTGGGCCGGGACCCCGGCGGCCTGGCCTATGAAAAGGGCGCGGCCTCTCGCTGCGCCAAGTGCGGCATCGACCTGCGCCGCATCCATCTGGATGACGCCGCCTCCCTGCCGGAGGTCATCCGGTCCGTGAACGACGATCCCGCCATCCACGGCTGCCTGCTGCTGCGTCCCCTGGCGGACAAGGCGGCGGAGGAAGCCGCCGGGCGGCTTCTGTCCCCGGACAAGGACGTGGACGGCATGACCCCCGGCTCCCTGGCGGGACTGCTGACCGGCCGGGGCGGCTTCGCCCCCTGCACGGCCCAGGCCTGCCTGGAGCTGCTGGACTATTACGGCGTGGACCCGGCG
>ERZ857998.4070-NODE-4070-length-10891-cov-4.531100_pt1 | contig 10891 bp, 8 predicted proteins | sample MGYA00519954_ERZ857998 | MGnify/ENA primary metagenome ERZ857998 (study PRJEB31778, sample SAMEA3449424) | human gut metagenome | biome: human gut; feature: human-associated habitat; material: faeces | place: United Kingdom | collected 2010/2012 ...
AGAAACAAAAAATCGGTCCGAATTGCAACTTTTTTGCGATTGGCAATTGTTGCGAGCTTCCCAATTGCGGATTGAGGCGCAAAAACGCAGGTAATTTGCCATGTGAAGGCTCCTTTTTCGCTTTGCGGGGACAGGGAAGAGTTCGCAATCGCAAAAAAGTTGCAGAGATGCTGAGATTTTTGTTTTCACGATGGGCGGATTGTCCCAACAGGTAGATTTCACGATGGGGGGTCACCGCAACAGGTGGATATCGCAATGGGCGGATCACCGCAACGGGGCAAATCACGCAGATGTGCGTATTCTCGGCGGCAGCGCGGGCGACAACATCTAGGGCCACTGATCGGACGAAGCGGCCCCTGTGCCTTGCCGGATTGGGTTGGGCGGCAGCCCGTGTGCAGAGGGGTTTGCTGCGGATTGGACGGAGCGGCAGCCCCTAGGTCTTGAGGCGGCGGGAGAAGGCAGGCTGTGGGTTTGGCTCGCCTGAGGAGAGTGGAGTGCCAGCCCCGATGGCGGCAACGAAGCTGGCCGCAGGGGTGATCTTTAATTCAAAAATATTGTACGGGGTATTGAAGTTTTGGGCTGGTCTTGAGCCTCGTTGAGCTTTCAGGTTTGCTTTTCCGCAAAGTGCGAGGCGGGGCTTTTGCGTTGGTCCTGCGTGGCGGGAAGTGAAGGGAAGTGAAGAATTCCATGTTTTGGGCTGAACCTCCCGCATGGTAAGATGAACTTGTTCAGACGAGATTGAAGAATACAATAACACCTGTTAATTAGGTTGTATTTGGCAAACAGTACATATTTTTAAAGGCTATTTGACAAAAGTGCTCCCCAGCGCTGAAATAAACGAACTTAGTCGTTTTGGAGTAGAGAAGAGGACATTCTATGGCCAGGAGGTACGATAGCGAAGCGGTGCGCAATCGCGTGCTTTCGACGAGCGTTCGCCTGTTCCTGGAGCGGGGATACCACGGCACCACCATGGCGGCCATCCTGAAAGAAGCCGATGTGTCCTCGAGTTCGTTCCAGAATGTCTTCGGAAACAAAGACGGAGTGATGTATGAGCTGATGAAGCTCATGTTTTCTGAGCAGTTTTCGGCAGCAGATTCAGCTGCCGCGTTGCTGGGACCTAATGCTAGCCCGGCTTTTGCGTATGCGCTCGAGACGTCCGTCCAGCTCACCATTGTCGAATTAAGTGAAATCATTCGCGATTTGTATTTACAGGCATATGCCAGCGAACGCTCCCTGGAGTACATTCGCCGCAATACCGCGAAGCATCTTCAGGAATTCTTCCAACAGTACAACCCTTCATTCGATGAAGAGGATTTCTACCAGGTGGACATCGGAACATCGGGCTTGATGCTTGGCTTCATGTTGCGCCCGTGCAGCGATGATTTTCCCCTTGACGTGAAAATCGAACGCTATCTGCAGATGAGCCTTTCTGTGCTGAATGTGCCGGCAGAAGAGCGCACAACCATCATCGAGGGCATAAAACAGCAAGATTTGCGTTCCATTGCAAAGGCTGCTGTGAAACGGCTTTTCGATGTGCTGTCCGACACTTTCGATCTTGAGCTTCAAGCGCAAATATTCAGCGAGGAAGAGTGCGACAAGGAAGAGTCCGCCGAATAACAGCCCGAAAGGCGCAGGCTTGCTGCCCTCCTGTGGGTATCAGAATCGCCGCGCGGCGGCTTGCGGGTATCGGATACCAATTACCGCCCTCCAGTAGGATGGCAGAACCAGATGGGCCATCCGTATCGCTTAATGGCGTAGTTGTTGCCCTCCTGTGGTGCGACAGAACCAGATCGGCTTCTGCATCATTTAATAACGTAGCTGTCACCATCCTGCGGTGTGGCAGGATGGATGCTTCGCTGGTTGCCCTACAATAACGAAGAGGAACGCGCCATTCGTTGGGCCGGCTTGTGCAACTGCTGGTGCGATGGCGGCAAAAGTGATCTGCTGATCTTGGGGATAGGAGCTCGCATGGGTGTTTTCGCAGGTGATTCCAAAACGGCGAAGGTGGGTTTGCTGTGCGCGGCGTCTGTCGGTGCGGTAGCCGCGGTTGCGACTGGGGCGTTGGCCGCTTCACGTATCAAGACGCTTTGCTCGCTGAAGAAGTTGTCCAGTTTTGCCGGTGCGTACAATCTGTATGAGAGCACGGTTGCGTATCGTTACGACCTTGACGCCATTATCAAGTCAGGGGTTGAAGACGACCAGGCCTATATCGACGCGGTGTGCAAGCAGGTATTCCCTGGGATTCCCGTAAAGGTCGAGGCGCCGAAGTTCGCCTGCAGTGCGTTTTGCGCCGAAGCCCCAAGCAGCGTTTTGATGGGTCGCAACTACGATTTCAAAGACGATACCTCTGCGCTTTTGGTTCGCACGCATCCGAAGGACGGGTATGCGTCCATTTCTTTTTCGGCGTTGAACAATTTGGGCGCTAACATGCCCGAGGAAAGCCTGAAAAGTAAAGTTGCGGCGATGTTGGGGCCCTTCGCGAGTCTTGATGGCATCAACGAAAAGGGCGTATCCATTGCAGTGCTTACCCTTGATAGCCAACCTACCAGGCAAAACAGCGGCAAGCCGAAAATCAATACCTCACTGGCCATTCGTTTGGTGCTTGATAGGGCGGCAAGCACGCAGGAAGCGGTAGACTTGCTGGGCTCGTACGATATGGTTGCCATGGCTGGCCGCGACTACCATTTCTTCATCAACGATGCTTCTGGAGACAGCCGCGTTGTTGAGTACGACCCGCAAAATCCTGCGCGCCCTATGGTCGTTACGCATGCGCGTGAAATTACCAACTATTACGCGTGCTATGCCAACGAGGTTCTGCCGAATCAGAAGAACGGTGCTTTAGGGCATGGTAAAGAACGCGCGCTCGCCATTGCCGAGGTGCTTGATGGTGTGCAGCCGCAAACGAAGGAAGTTGCCTGGAAGGCGCTGCGCTGTTCTTCGCAGGAGCCAAACCCAGAAGACATCACCAGCAATACGCAATGGTCCATCGTGTATGACAACATCAACTGCACTGCCGATTTTGTCTTGCGGCGAAACTGGGGCGAAGTGTTCAGCTTTGTTGTGTAGCTGCTAAGGTGGCGTGCATTGGCGGCGGACTCCGGCGAACGGGCATGCTTGGCTCGGTTGGCCCGTGCCCCAATTTGGCGAACTGATTGTCCAGCTCTCTGCATCACACGAGGCTTGTTGATGTTGGTTGCCTCGCATCCTGATTCTGGCGCAGGACCAGCGCGCACCGTATCATAGAAAGCGAACGACGCGCCGCAGCGGGAAGCGGCGAAAAGGAGGGTGCTATGCGAGTGGATTTGCAGGGTGGTTCGGTCGAGTTCAAGGCGAGGGAAAGCGTGCTTTCGAAGATCGAGGCTTCGCTTCAGCCAGGGTTTGAGCCGGTGCAGCCCAAATATGCGGCAACGGTAATGTTGGTGCGTGATTCGGCTCCGTTCCAGACGGAATATCGCATCGAAAGCGATCATTTTCCGCCTGATTTCCCAACCGGCCAGGAACTGGAAGTGTTTATGCTTCGTCGCGTTAAAACGATGGAGTTCGTTCCCGATGCCGTTGTTTTCCCTGGTGGCAGGGTCGATGATCGTGATTCGAACCCCAATCTCCCGTGGTGCGGGCCCGCTCCTGCCGAATGGGCTGAGCTCATGGGCTGCACCGAGGATGTGGCGCGACGCGTGGTTGTTGCTGCTGCGCGCGAGGTGTTCGAGGAGTGCGGCGTTTTGCTGGCGGGCCCCGACGAGCATTCGGTGGTACAGGACCTGAGCGACCCTTCCTGGCAGGAAGATCGCACCGCTTTGGAAAACCACGAGATTGCCTTTGCCGACATGCTCATCCTGCGTGGATTGGTTTTGCGCACCGACTTGCTGGGCCTTATCTCGAACTTCTGCACGCCTGAATTTGAAACGAAGCGATATGACACGTTTTTCTTTTCTGCCCTTATGCCAGAAGGCCAGGTGGCCGATGGCGAAACAAGCGAAGCGCAGATTGCCGACTGGGTAACTCCCGCGTACGCTATGCGTGCAGGTGACGCAGGCAATTGGCTGGTGCTGGCGCCAACCGTTTACAACCTCACTTGCATCGCTTCGGCTCAAAACGCGAAAGAATTTGTCGAAACACGTCGCCGACTTACGCGCTTCATGTCGTATCCCATCAAGAAGGAAGACGGCACATTAATGCTGCATTGTGACTTCCCGAAGCGCAAATAGGCAACGCGGCAAGGCGGGCGCGTTTTTGCCGGCTTGCGAGAAAAGGAGTTGAGCGGTGGGTTTCGTAGAGGATGAAACGCCCTGGTGCGGTGGGCATGTAAGCGCGCGCGTTCGGTGCGTGCGTGCGAACAACCCCAGCCCCATGACGTATGTGGGAACCAATTCGTGGATTGTGGTCGAGCCGGGTGCCAAGGAATGCGTGGTGATAGACCCCGCTCCTGCCGGCGAGCAGGTTCAGCGCATCCTGGCGACATGCGGTGAGGCAGGGCTGTGCATCGGAGCCATTGTTGCCACGCACGACCACCCCGATCATATCGAGGGAATTCCCGAACTTGTTGCGGCAACGGGCGCTCCGGTGTACGCGCCGCGCACGAGCCGTATCAACCAGCTGCTGCAGAAGCATGGCTTCGCGAAGTGCGGCGGCGCGAAGCGTGCGTGCTCGGAGGGTGCCGAGGATGCAGGTGCGGTCGAAGTTGGGTCTGCAGGCGAATTGGATTCGGGGGGCTTGCCTCATTCTTGCGAGGAAAAAGCTGGCTGGGGCGCTGATGTCCAAGCTCTTCCGAAGGGCGCATTCCGCCCCTTTGAAGGAGCGCCGGAGTTTGAGGTGATCGCTCTTCCTGGCCATTCGGAAGATTCGGTGGGCTTGCTTCTTCCCGTAGAGCAGTCTCTGTTCACGGGGGATGTGTTGTTCCGCCATGGGCCCACGGTGGTATTTCATCCCGATGGGGTACTTGCCAGCTATTTTGCCAGCCTTGATACGCTTGAGCGGTTGGTTCGAGAAGGCAGGGTGCAGCATTTCTATCCTGGGCACGGGTATCCCATCGACGACCCACTGCCCATCATCGAAGCCACGCGAAAGCATCGCATCGACCGTCTTAACCAGGTGAAAGAAGCGCTGAATGCGGGCACGCCCGCCGAGCCCGATGCGTTGTTCGACGCGGTGTATCAAGGTGTGAACCCTGCTTTGCGCATGCCTTCCATTCGAAGTATCCGCGCGCAGTTGAAGTTTCTGGGGATATAGGGACAGGCCCCATTTTTCCACTTAGCCATAGCGCATAAAGAAAGGGCCTTGCCTGCGAACTCAATCGCAAGCAAGGCCCTGTTTGTTAGACGGGAAAATGGGGCCTGCCCCTATATCCCCAGTTTACATCGTTATTCTGCAGCAGCTTTCTTCTTGCCGAAGATGGTCTTAGCGCCCTTAACAGCCAAGATAACAGCCAGTACGAAGAGCACAGCGGCAAGTGCTGCCTGAACGCCGGCGGCGAACGGATCGCCGGCGCCAGCCATAAGTGCGGTGCACTTGGCTTGCAGCGTCATGACCAGCGAAGTGAGCGTAACAACCAGCATGAACACCATGGGGATGTAGAACATTTTGTTGTTGCGGCCTGCGTTGCCCAGCCATGCGCATACTGCCAGAAGGGCAAGAGCGGCAAGCAGCTGGTTGGCGGCGCCGAACAGAGGCCAGATGATGGTGTAGCCGGTCATACCGAGGCCAACACCCAGAACTACGGTAACGAGGGTTGCAACGTAGGGGTTGGTCAGAACCTTGCGAGCGCCGGTGGCTTCGTCCATGGACTTACCAGCGGGAACCCACAGCTCCTGGAACATGTAGCGGCCCAGGCGGGTTGCCGTGTCGAGTGAAGTGAGACAGAAGGCGGAAACAGCCAGGATCAGCAGGGTGTAGGCAATGCCCTCAATGTTTTCAAGGCCAGGGATGCAAGCCAGCATCTGGGAAAGGCCACCTGCGAAAACGGCGGTCGGGGATGCGTAGCCGCCTGCGCAGTACTTCGTCCAAACGAAACCAACGGCGCAGAGGGAGATGATTGCCAGCAGGCATTCGATCAGCATGCCGCCGTAAGCGATGGGGCGAGCGTTCTTTTCGTTATCCAGCTGCTTGGAAGTGGTGCCTGAGGCAACCAGGCTGTGGAAACCGGAGATAGCACCGCAAGCGATGGTGATGAACAGGGCGGGGAACAGGAAGCCGGATGCGGCAGCCTTATTTATCGCAGCCTTGCCAGTAGCAGGGTCGATGATGGCGTTGCCGTTTGCGTCAACTGCAGCATTCGTTGCGTAGAAGTCGGTGAATGCGGGGATTTGCAGATTGGCAGCATCGCCGGTGATGGAAGCGCCCACAATGCCGATGAGCGAAAGGGCGATCATGCCGTACAGCAAGAACGAGCTCAGGAAGTCTCGGGGCTGAAGCAGGATCCAAACGGGGGCAACGGCAGCAACCATGATATATACGCCCAACAGGATCATCCATGTGGTGTAATCGAGCGAGATCAGGGGGAAGTTGTAGCCGACGGCAACCAGAACAACGATGATTGCGATGGCGATGATGATATTGGCGACGGTGGGGATCTCGCGGCCGCGGGTGGCCAGGCCGTATACGATTGCTACAACGATGAACAGCACAGAAATCATCGCGGTGCGCTGGTTTGCCAGGTTAGAAGCTTCGGTTGCGTTTGCCAAGTTAACGGCGAAGGTGTTGGCAACGATGGAAGCGAACGCGGCAACAACCAGGACCAGGGTCAGGTAAGCAAAGATGCAGAAGAGCTTCTTTGCGGTATCGTCGATGTTCTCGGCGATAACCGTTGCGATGGTCTGGCCCTTATGGCGCAAGGATGCGAACAGAGCGCCAAAGTCATGTACAGCGCCAAAGAAGATGCCGCCAATCAGCACCCACAGCAGAACGGGAACCCAGCCAAATACGGCAGCCTGAATGGGGCCGTTGATGGGGCCAGCGCCAGCAATCGAGGAAAAGTGGTGGCCAAGCAAGATGTAGGGCTTGGTGGGCACGTAGTCTACGCCGTCGTGCATTTCTTGCGCGGGGGTAGGGCGACTGGGGTCAACACCCCACTGCTTTGCCAGCCATCCGCCGTACAGCACGTAGCCGATTACGAGGATGGCAAGGCCGCCCAGAAGGACGATCATTGCGTTCATCTCTGAACCTTTCTTGTTTTGGGACCTTACTTGATCAATGCCAAGTTGCTGGAAAGTACTTCTTTCAGCTGCTTTCCAGCGTTGTTGACAACCACGCTTTTATCCGTAGGCAGGGAAAGGTCTACCACGGCTAGGCGTAGGTCGGTCCAACCGCGAAACCCGAGGCGGTATTCCTTGTGGAAGCGCGTTTTCTTTGCGAGTTTGCGCGCTGCTTCAGTTGTGCGGTTGGCGATGATCACGAGCGAAAGGGCAGAGGACATATGGTTCGGTCCGGCATCAACTTTGCGAAGGGCTTTTTCCTGCATGAAGGAAATCTCTTCAGCAAGCTGTGCTTCGTCGAGCTCGTCAACGCATTCGAAGAACATGAAATCGTGTGTGTTCACTTCCCAGAGCTTTGCGCGTTTTACCAGCACGTATTTTTCGCCGTAGGTGTGGTATTCCGCGAAGGCGGGGAAGGTGCGACCTTCAAAAAGATAGTCTCTCCTGATGTCGTAAAAAGACTTGTGAGCTGCAAGGACGCGTTCCAACAGGTCTGTGCGCATGTCTTTTGCCGTCACAGCAAGCCTCCTTCCGCATCACGAGGGGCCATCAATTCTCCGAAAGAATCGATCTCCTCTACTTTTTCACAAGTGGGTTGATTCTAAAACTATTTATTTGTTGCGTAACAAATAAATTCGATATCAGTACCTCAACGGGAAAATGTTGGAGTGAACGGGTTCATTGGTGCCCTCGCAGCGCAGTTGGCCCTGCAGCCGGTATCGCCCGCAGCCGACGGCATTGCCTCGCGCCCGCGAAATGCATTCCCAAGCGCCTGGCGGTGGCGATATGTTGACGTTATGCGTTCCCGGGTGTCTGACGATGGCAATATTTTGCCCCGGTGTATCCCAAAAATGGCCTCGGACGGGGAAAGGGCCCCTTCGTGGCAACATATCGCCGCCGTGTATTCAAAATGAGCTGGTTTTGGCAAGATATGCGCGCCATGTATTCGAAAAGCCCTGCAAATCGCCGTTGGAGAATACACTACGTGAATATCTTGCCAGGACGGGACCCTTTTCGCTGCACAAACCCCTCGAATCATGCACGGCGCGCAGATCTTGCCACGATTCAGCGTTCGCAAGGCCTTGCGCACGGAAGGCAAGAGGAGCCGGGTATCGCAAGCGCACTTCGCATTGCGGCCGACGGTCCCACCACTGTGATTGCGCACGTCTGAGGCAGCCGTGTGCAATCACGGCAGCTGCCGCTCTGCGGCCGGTGGCGCAAACCCATGACAGTCAGTGCTGCGGCGAGCGAGAAGTGCAGCGGTGCGTATGCGCGTCCTGCCCTGCGGCATCCGCCCGCCCGCAGCAACTTTCGCTGCTGGCGCTTCTCGGCGGCCGCGCGCCCAATGACAGTCGCATGTCCCCATGGCGCATCCTGCTCCACAGCGGCTGCCCGCACTTCTACGGTCGGCGGCGCCCTCCCCTCGACGTAGCACAAAAAACGGCCAGCGTTTGCTGGCCGTTTTTTGCGAGGTTGTGAGCTGAGCGTAGATTATTCGGCGCGTTCTTTCAGACGACGGTCAAGCTCGTCGGCCAGCTGGTGGCGCTTGACCTTGCCGGATTCCGTCATGGGAATAGCATCGATAAACTCGATGTGCTCGGGACGCAAGCGCTTGGCTACGCCGATGGAATCAAGGTACTCTGCGATGGAATCGAGCGTGGGCGTAACATCGCCGGTTTGCACGATGAAGGTGCAGATACGCTCGCCCAAACGATCGTCGGGTAGGCCGATGGTGGCATGGGCGCCAACACCAGGGCAGCCATCCAGGTTGTTGTCCACTTCGTTTGCGGAGATGTTGATGCCGCCGCGAATGAGGATTTCCTTCTTGCGGCCGTTGATCTTTACACGGCCCTCTTCGTCCTGAATACACAGGTCGCCCGAGAAGAACCAGCCGTCGTCATTCAGGTCTTTTGCGGTTGCCTCGGGATTCTTCAGGTAGCCGCTGAACATATGAGGTCCGCGGGAAATTTCTTCGCCCTGGGTGCCGTGAGGCACTTCGTTGCCGTGTTCGTCGACAACTTTGACCTCGATGCCCTCAAAGGCAATGCCCGACCAGTTGCCACTCCATTCCAGGCAATGCTCGGGGGGAACTGCCAGGTGGGGGCAGCTTTCGGTTGAGCCGTAGCATTCGCACAGCTTCAGGCCGTGCGAATGCGCGCGCTGCACCATGGTGCCCGGTACGGGAGCGCCGCCGCAAATGTAGAGCTTCAACGTTTCGAACTTCAGGTCGTTTTCCTCGGCGCAGTTAAGCAGGTCGAAGATAAACGGAGTGGCGCCCATCGACCAGGTTACGCCTTCGTTGTTCATGATTTCGATTGCCTCGCGAGCGCGGAATTCTTGCTGCAGAACAACGCGACCACCCAGAAGCAGCGGCGTGATAAGACCATGGTTGAAGCCGGTGGCGTGGTTCAGCGGTGCAGGCATGAACATGACGTCGTCCTGCGTAAGGTGCAGGCCACGGCTAAACGTGGTTTCAGAGAAAATGAGTGCGTTATGGGAAATCAGAACCGCCTTCGGGCGACCAGTGGTGCCGGAAGTGGAAAGGATCAAGACCACATCGTCTGATTTGCTGCCAGGGTTTTCGCGGTAGGGCTCGTACGTTTCGCAGATTTGCTTCAACGTGATGGTGCCGTGCGATTCGACTGTTTTGTCGTGAACGCAAATAGCATCTTTGGAAAGCGTGGGAATGCGATCGACTGCGGAAAGAATCTGGTCTTCGAAGTTGGTCTTGTGATGGAAGGTGGGGCACATGAATGCCTTGCTTTCCACCAGATTCATGGAGTAGATCAAGTCTTCGTCGTTAAAAGTGACGGGAAGCGGATGGCTTACCGCGCCAACTTTCAAGCAGGCAACGTAGAGGATGCAGAATTCTGACCAAGGTGGCATCTGATAAGAAACCACGTCGCCGTTTTTTACTCCCACATCATGGAGCCAAGCTGCCAGGCGCGATGCTTTATCGTCGATTTCGGCGTAGGTGTAGCGTACGCCTAGGTTATCGCTTACGTATTCACGATCAGGGAAAGCGGCAACCTGGGTATTCCAGATGTCGTTTAAGGTACGTTCGGTCCAGTACCCCTTCTCGTAATACTCTTTCTTGTTCTTTTCGTTGACCTTCAAGTCCGTAATCATGATTCCTCGCTTCATGAGGCAGACCCACGGATTTGTGGCTGCCTGGTTCCTTGGAACGAACCTCCCCCTGCAAGCGCGCGTGCAACCTATCGTAAATTCCTGCTTACGTACGTATGCGCGCTTAACCCAAAGTATACCGCTAATCTTTAGGGGGTTGGGCGCTGCGCCTGGGTGCCTGAAATGGGCTTTAAGGTCTGTTTTGTCGCATATTTCACTCTGCGGAACACGAAACTGATGTTTTGTGGCATAAACTGTCGTGAATATGCGAAATGCAGTTCTGATGCCGCTGCATTTAGATGCTTTTGTTGGACAGAATTTGACTTTTAGCCACCAGATTTCCGTACAATTAAAAACTAGTGAGCACTTTAGGGCTCATTTTTTGTCTTTTGGGCTCAGTTTTCACAAAACGTAGGCATTTTCGGCCTGATCCTTTCCTTTCATGCGCTGAACGATGGCAAGATTCGCGCGCCGTGCGTGATTCGAGGGGCCCGTGCAGCGAAAGGCGCCCCCTTCCTGGCAGGATCTTCGCGCGGTGCGTTCCCGAAAGGCGGTTTGCGGGGCTTTTCGGATGCATG
>ERZ857998.4082-NODE-4082-length-10869-cov-3.083318_pt1 | contig 10869 bp, 9 predicted proteins | sample MGYA00519954_ERZ857998 | MGnify/ENA primary metagenome ERZ857998 (study PRJEB31778, sample SAMEA3449424) | human gut metagenome | biome: human gut; feature: human-associated habitat; material: faeces | place: United Kingdom | collected 2010/2012 ...
AGTTAGGTTATTCTCCAGTTTCATTGTCCTGGGTCATGTTATTTTCATCTCTGATACTCGCTATTTTTATAAAGCCTTTCCTACTGGTGAAAATTATGGGATATACGTGGACAGATATTTTTGTTTTATTTAAATCTTGTATCATAGTAACTGTTGTTTCTGTGCCTATACCATTACTGTTATATATATTTAGAAATACATTGTTTCACACGCCATATTTGGATTTTTTTATCCTCTCAATAAGCGGCGTAGTTTGCGTAGCTTTGACTGTTTGGTTTTTGGGTTTGGATGATGACATACGTAAGAGAATACAAAATACTATTAAAACCAAGTTATTAAAAAGAAAATGAGTTCAAGAATTGAATACATTGATCGTTTGAAAGGGTTGGCTATTTTGGCTGTTGTTATGGGGCATATTATATATTTTGTGTTTCATCTTAGTGACGATCCTGTGTGGGGATATATATACAGTTTTCATGTTCCACTTTTTATTTTTTTATCTGGATATGTGATTTTCACCCCCCCCCATTTGTTAAAATTAACAAAAAAGATAATTGCTTTGCTGATGCCTGCTATAACTATTGGCGGTTTCTTGTGTTATGTCACTAGTCGTAGTTTTATGTATTTTGTCACAGATGATATGAAACTAGGGTATTGGTATTTGTTTGTTCTTGCTTTCTTTTATTTGCTATTGACTCCTTTTAGGCTAAAGCTGAAATGTGATAAACTTGTAATTAAGATTCTTATTGATGCAGGATTGGCATTAGGTGTTTGGATTGTACTGTTTTTATTAAGTAGATACGTTTTATCTAAAAATATAACGAATATTCTTAGCCTTAATTCATGTTATAATCTTTGGCCTTTTTTTATATTGGGATATTTGTTTAGAAAGTGGGATCTTACAAAAGAAATAATGCGACGAAATTGGATTTTCTCTGTTTCTTTATTAAGTTATGTGTCAATTAAACTGTCACTTGATAACGGTTTAAAGATGCATTTTATTCCCTTGATTATGTCGTTCTGTGCTATTATGTCTTTGTTCTGTCTATTTGGCTGGAGAGAGAACAAACATACGGTATTTGATAGGCAATTAGGTTTGATAGGTAGGAACACGCTGGATATTTATATTTATCATTACTTTTTACTTCAAATGATTTCTCTCCCCTTATTGGGTAAATGGATAAGTTCTACAGGGAACTATTTTATTGAAGGTGTATTGCTTATATTGCTATCATTAAGTATTGCTTATGCTTCAATCGTTATAGGAAAAACAATAAAAAAGAGTCATTGGCTGGGCAAAGTGGTCTATGGACGTTTTTTTTAATATTCTAATATGATACCTAAAATAATACATTATTGTTGGTTGAGTAACGACCCGATGCCTGCAGAGCTCAAACGTTGCATTAAAAGTTGGAAGAGAAAGCTTCCTGATTATAAAATAAAGAAATGGGATACACACAATTTTGATATTTATTCCATCCCTTTTGTAGCAGAAGCATGTAAGATGCGAAAATGGGCATTTGCTTGTGATTATATTCGTGTATATGCACTTTATACGGAAGGGGGAATATATCTGGATTCAGATGTTTTTGTCAGGAATAGTTTAGATTTTTGTCTTGCTAACAGGGCATTCAGTGCGGTAGAGTGTTATCCGGACTTAGTGGAGAAAATTTATGCTGAAGGGCAGGTTGATGCGGAAGGTAACAAAAGAAAAGATATTCAATATATTGACGGAATTCAGATTCAGGCAGCTATTCTTGGTGCGGAAAAAGGACATCCTTTTATGAGGGATTGTATGAACTATTATCATGATAAGCATTTTATATTGCAGGATGGTTCATTGAACAATAAAATTATTTCTCCTTTTATTTTTGCAAATATTGCGATTGATTATGGTTTCAAATTTAAGGATGAAGAACAGGATTTGAAGAGTGGATTAAAAATTTATTCGTCAAGTTTGTTTGCAAGTAATATGGAGCTTATAACAGAGAAAGCCGTTGCAATACATTGCTGTGCCGGTAGTTGGCGTTGGATGCCTTCCTCATCAATGGCGTATGCTGTGCAGTATATGAAAGAAATAATCAAAAACATACTTTTCAGATTACATTTGAGAGGCGGCAAAACTAGAGGAACTTTGAAATAATTTGTATTTTTATTATGCGTATAGATTCACTTGATATTTTAAAAGGAATAGGTATTATCCTTGTGGTAGTTGGTCACATGATTGGGAATCAACTATATATCCGTCCATGGATATATGCATTTCACATGCCTCTTTTTTTCATGCTATCAGGATACTGCTTCAATATAGCAAAGCATCCTCAATTGTTACCGTTTGCTGTAAGTAGGGTTTGGACACTTCTCGTTCCTTGTGTTCTATATACGGTGGTTAGTCTTGTAGTTTCTCCGGAATATATTTGTGAAGGGAGATATTATGAACTGAAGACATTGCTTCCCGGCGCACTTTGGTTTCTTCCAATATTATTTATAGTAGAAGTTCTAGGGTATAACGTGGCTCGCTTTAGGGGGGTAAAAATATTTGTCATATTGCTGTGCGTGGTCTTGGCTGCTTACTTTCGTTTTCGGGAATTCCCTTTAACATATAGGCTTATTCAAATTCCAATGTGTCTTTTGTTCTATCTAATAGGAAATTCATTGAGAAAATATGCTATTGTTGAGAGGTTTTTGATGAATAGCAATTGGATGCCTTGGTGGAAATATTGTTTGTTGGGTTTGTTGGGGTGTGTTTTGGCTTATGTATATGTGAGAACTGATGCGTTAAAACATAATCAGGAAATTTTGAACTATTTTGAAATAGGGATGGTTCTTGCTTGTTTCAGTGCTATTGTCGGCGTAGCTTCGTTCTCGGTTTTTTCTCTCAAAAGAATGCCTAAATTAGGAAATGTATTGATATATATAGGTAGAAATACATTGATAATTATGTCTGTTCAGGGTATATTTATATCATTAGCTGATTATTTTTTGCGTCCATTGATACCGTCGTTTGCTATCGGTAAGTTAGTTCAGTTTATTTTTGTATTTTCCTGCTGTTTGATAATGATACCACTAATCAATAAATACATTCCTGTACTGGGCGGTAAAGGGATAAAACATCGTTCACTTTAATTAAATATGTTTCTTTCAGTTATTATTCCTGTATACAACGTAGAACCTTATTTGCATCGTTGTATTGATAGTGTCATAGCCCAAGATATGGGTGATGAAATAGAATTGCTGTTGGTGGATGACGGCAGCAAAGATGCATCGGGGGCAATATGTGATGAATATGCATCGAAGTATAGTTGGATTCATGCCTTTCATATTCCCAATGGAGGAGTAGGCAATGCGCGTAATTATGGTATTGAACATGTTCAAGGTGAATACTTTACTTTTATAGACTCGGATGATTTTATTGATCCCGGTTTCTATAAAGAGGTGTTAAGGTTGCATCGTCAAACTCCTTCAGACGTATATTTATTTGGTTATAAGGATTATCCTCTTAATAGTAGCGATGGGCATAGGTTGAAACAATGTCGTTGTGATGATGCTGAATCATTGGCGCAATTGTATTTAGATATGAAGAAAAACTATCTGATGTTTTCGGTTATCAACAAAATTATTGAAAATCAGGAACATCGATTTTTAACAAATATCCACTATTTTGAGGATTGCCTCTTTGCCCTTGATTGTCTGGGTAAAGCAAAATCTGTAGGAGTGATTGAGCAGGCTCCTTATAATTATGTGCATCATCCGGGGGAACATTTAGGCGGAAAATATACTGCACCGGAGGTGGTGGTTGAAGTAGCTCGTGAATTGAAGAGGCGAAGTGACATACTTCCTCAAAGTGATGAACTTACTCAATATACAATTCTTGAATACTATAATAACATGCTTCATGCGGTTGATAGCAGCCGTGGCATAAAGCAAAGATTACAATATATACGCATACTTTTGAGGGAAATCGAGACGTTTGGTTTCAAGACTGAATTCAAGAAGTATCTAGGCAGGAGAAAAATACTGATGCAGTTCTCGAGTCCTGTAGGTGTACTTATGATGTGCCTCTTACGTAATTTAATCCTAAAATTCAGATGATATGTATCAAAATTATAAAGTTGTAGTGAATACGGCTGCAGGTCGCCGCCGTTATATGCAATATTTGGTTCCTCCCATTTTGAATGCTGATATTGTGGATCGGTATGATATATGGGTTAATACTCGCAATATGGTGGATATTGAGTTCTTTAAAAAGCTTGCGCAGAAATATCCGAAAGTTAATTTGGTGTGGCAACCGGACGGAGTCGTTAATGGCATTGCGAGCATTAATGCATTTTATCGTGATTGCTGCGACAAAGATACTATTTACATGAAACTTGATGATGATGTGGTATGGTTTGAACCCGAACTGTTTGAGAAGATGGTGAAGTTTCGTGTGGATAATCCAGAGTATTTTTTAGTATCACCGCTCGTAATCAATAACGCTTTGTCTACTTATCTTTTACAGGTGCATAATAAAATCAAGTTGGATAAGTATTATATGAGTATCTGTGGGGAGAGAACTATCTGCTTTGATGGCTGGTTTGCGGCAGATTTGCACGATTGGTTCATGGAGAAATATCTTATTGCCGGTAAATATCAAGAGCTGTATGTTGGTAAGCATCCTATGGGGATGGCTCGTTTTTCAATCAACTGTGTTTTATGGTTTGGTAATGAAATGGCTGAATTTAAAGGTGAAGTGCCAGGAGATGATGAAGAGTTTTTGAGTTGTATCAAACCAACTCAATTAGGTAAGGCTAACTGTTTTAATGGCGATGCTCTGATTGCTCATTTCGCTTTTGGACCTCAACGAGAGGGGCTTGATAAGATGGATATTCTGAATCGATATGGTAAAATATTGCATGATTTGTGGAAGCAGGATGAATCAATGCGTGAGATAGACATTTCTGTACAACAAATGATTAAGAAAGTTGAAGCGCGTGAAGCTGAATTGAACAGCCTTCCATCACCATATAAATGTATACCTAAAGTAAAAGTGCCTTTCTTCATGCGTTTAGGAAAAAAACTGCCGGAAAGGGTGAGATGTGCAATCAGAGAACTACAACGTAAACAGCGATATAAATTCATAGAAAGATAAAAAATATCTGTGAAAAAATCAGAATAGAAAAAACTAACATATTATGAAACAATATGATTATTTGATAGTGGGTTCCGGACTTTTTGGATCCACCTTTGCCTGTATGGCTAAACGACAAGGTAAGAAATGTTTGGTCATTGATAAGCGTCCACAGCTGGGTGGCAATCTTTATTGTGAAAATATAGAAGGGATAAATGTTCACCAATATGGAGCGCATATCTTTCATACTTCAAACAAAGAAGTGTGGGATTTTGTCAACTCTATAGTGGAGTTTAACCGATATACCAATTCACCGGTGGCTAATTATAAAGGCAAACTTTATAATCTTCCCTTTAATATGAATACCTTCTATCAGATGTGGGGCGTGACAACCCCTCTTGAAGCTGAAGCTAAATTGGAGGAACAGCGGACGGAAGCAAAAGTTGCTCTTAATGGTCGTGAACCTGAAAATTTGGAAGAACAGGCGCAGCTTCTTATTGGAAAAGATATTTATGAAACACTCATCAAGGGATATACAGAAAAACAATGGGGACGATCTTGTACAGAATTGCCTGCTTTTATCATTCGTAGATTGCCGGTACGTATGGTATTCGATAATAACTATTTTAATGACAAATATCAAGGAATTCCAATCGGTGGCTATAATAAACTGATTGCTGGTCTATTGAATGGTGTAGAGTGTCGTCTGAATTGTGATTTTGGGGAGAATCGTGAAGAACTGACAGCTCTTGCCGATAAGATTGTTTATACAGGTGCGATAGATGAGTTCTATGGTTATCGTTTGGGGCGTTTGCAATATCGCACCGTATCTTTTGAAACAGAGATCTATGATACTGCTAACTATCAAGGTAATGCTGTAGTGAATTATACTGACCGAGGAGTACCCTATACTCGTATCATTGAGCATAAACATTTTGAGATGTTTGGTCAGCAACTTTTGGATTGTCCGAAAACTGTAGTTAGCAAAGAGTATTCTACAGAATGGAAACCTGGCATGGAGCCCTATTATCCAGTAAATGATACTCTAAATAATGATTTAGCCGATAAATATCGTGCATTAGCAGCTCACGAAAAAGATATCATCTTTGGAGGTCGATTGGCTGAATACAAATATTATGATATGGCTCCTATTGTGAAAAGGGTTTTTGAAGTAGTTAAATCACAAGGTTTATAAAATGAAGAAATACATACTTATTATTAAAACTATAACAAATGATAAACTTAGTAAATCTTTAATAGGTGGTGGAGCAAGTGTTAAGGCTCCTCAAGATATACATAAAATTGCTTTACAAAATGGTTATGAAGAATATCCTATCATTTTGAGAGGGTATAAGAATAAGCTACTTTTTATTGTTGTTTTATTCCTAAAAATGATTCGTCTTGCTATCAATTTACCTAATGGTGCAACATTGTTGATTCAGTATCCAAGTTTAAATCCTAAAATGCTTTATTTTATTCTTCCTTTCTTGAAAAAAAAATATCTGATAACATTGTTGCATGATATTAATTCTGTAAGAGAAAAAGGGGAGCTATCGGGCTTTGAGAATAAGGTTTTGTCAAATTTTGATGAAATAATTGTGCATACACCTGAAATGCAAACTTATTTTGAGCAGCGATTGAGACCGGGCATTAAATATCATTATTTAGGTTGTTTCCCTTATATTGCAGTCCCAGATAAAGAAGCACGTCAGTTAAGTAAGCAGGTTTGTTTCGCAGGTAATATAGATAAGAGCGTATTTTTTAGTGATTTTGTTTTTGAGAATAAAGATTTAGATCTTATAGTATATGGTTCTTGTTCTTCAAATAATGCTATGAGGAATAAATATGAGTATAAAGGAGTTTTTAAGCCTGATATAATTGGTCACTTAGAAGGGAGTTGGGGACTTATTTGGGACGGAGATTCCACAGAAACCTGCTCTGGTACATGGGGGAGCTATCTTAAAATTATTGCACCTCATAAATTTTCGTTATATGTGTTAGCTGGATTACCATTAATAGTATGGAAGGATTCGGCGATGGCGAAATTGGTAGAGATGAAGAATATTGGTATTACCGTGACATCGCTTTCAGAGATTTCTGCTAGAATTTCTGCTGTTTCAGATAATGATTATAAAGAATATTGTGCTAATATTCAAAAATTCCAGCCAGTTCTATTGAAGGGTGAAAATGTGTGTTTGTAGAACCATTGGATATTATAGCCATATAGGAGTGCATAATTTCTAGTAAATTTTATTATATGTCGGGTCTTAGCTTGGTAATAATTAATCGTGATATTAAGGAATATTGTTTTCCTTCCTTAATGGCTTTTTTTCTTATTTGTTCAAATTCAATTATTTTTCCTGGTATATATACATTACTCATTGCATTTGGGTATGTGGCATTTTACAAAATTAGATATGGAACCTTTACCATTAAATATTCAAAACTAAATATCTTATTTCTTTTAGCTTGCTATATTTCTGTATTTTCAAATTTATATATCGATTATCGCATTCTTATGTTTACTGGAATGATGCTTATTTGTGCACCATTTTATGTATCTAAAAAAGTATTCTTATTTGAACGCAAAATTTTATCTGTAATTTTATTCTTTTTTCCTGTTGTATCAATGATAGCTATGTATTGCTATCTAAAAGGCATAAATGCCTTTGCACAGGAGGGGGTACATATTGACCTCTCTTTTTCGGCTATTTATTATCATCCTATGTGGTTAGCTCCTATTGCAGGATTAGCTAATGTTATTTTGTTGTGGTGTCTATTTCAGTTACAAAATAAATGTTTCAGATGTATTGTGTTGTCTATTTTGTTAATGTCTATTTATGTCACTGTTGTTGCTGCATCTCGTACTGCTCTTTTTGCATCCGTGATAACCATGGTGTTATACATTGTATACAATGCAAGAAATGTAAAAAAAATAATATTGTATTTGTTGGTTATAGGATTTCTTGCAACAATATCGATTCCTGTATATCTTGAGCATTCAACTCAAATACAAAATAAGTTTGAAGGAGGAAAAGGTGAAAAATATGGTTCTCGCTCTGCCCATTTTGGAGAGGGGTTTGATAAATTAAATGAATCTCCTCTTATTGGAAGTGGATTTGCAACGGCTTGGTATAGAGGCGTACTTCATAAAGGTCGATTGGAGAGTGGTAGCGGATGGTTGTCTATATTATTTCAATTAGGTGCCTTAGGTGCAATAATAATGTTATTCATTCTAAAGAAAGTAACTCGAGTTTTTAAATATATTAGACATGATCGAAGGTTACAATTGTTTGTTATTTCTTTACTTTTTCTGTGTTTGCATTCTTGTTTTGAGGGGTATTTATTAACTGTCGGTTATTATATAGGTTTTGTATTTTGGCTTCTAATTTCTCATATAATATGTTATCCGGATATGGTGAAGAAGTACAAATTAAATTTTGAATCATGAAAATGTTTTCTTTGGATACTTTTGTTTATAGTGTATTGTTCTTTTGTATTGATTGTGACGGGCTTGAATCTGTTTATAATATTTGATATCATTCTGTCTTCATTCAGTTGATGTTCATGTGTTAATAGCTTATTTGTTATGATCTTTTTTATTTGCAAAATCTTGTTTTGAAATGAACTTATTTTTTTTCCAAAATTGTATTAGTCCGCATCAGATACCTTTTATCGAAGAACTGTCAGTTTTTACAGATGTTGATAGGGTAGTGGTGATAGCTCCTCGTGTGGATTACGATGATCGAAAGCTGATGGGATGGAAGACATCAAAATTGCTTGAGACAAAAGGTATAGAGTTTTTGATTACTCCTACTATGAAAGTAGTGCAAAGACTATATGAGGAATGCAAAGGTATTGAAACGTTTTGTTTTTTTCTGGTATCAATGCTTTTCCTGAAATTGTGCCATGGATGAAACTCTCATTCAATTATTCTTTTAAGCGAGGAGTAATAACCGAGCCACCATTACTCTATAATCATCCACTATGGTTGCATAAACTAAGATTTGCATTGAAAGATTGGCGATACGTAAAGTATTTTGACTATTTATTGGTGATGGGCGATGAATTTGTGCCTTATTATCGCTTTTGGAGTAAAAAATGGAAAGTATTACCTTTTGTATATTGTACAGAGTGGAGAGAACGTATATATCCTATACCGACTTCAGAGAAGCTTAAGGTACTCTATGTGGGTAGTTTGTCAGATAGAAAGAATGTGGTGGAGATGTTTCAAGTGTTGTGTCAAAAGACTGATTTAGAGCTTGGTATTGTAGGTGACGGTGAGAAGCGAGCACAAATTGAGGAGATGAGTATGCAGGCTAATACAGAAGTAGTGCTTTATGGTATGCAACCGATGGAGAGGATCTCGGATATTATGCAACAATATGACGTACTGATTTTGCCTTCGAAGCATGATGGGTGGGGAGCTGTTGTGAATGAGGCGTTGATACTTGGACTATATGTGATAACAAGTAATCATTGTGGGGCTTCGTATCTATTAAAAGATAAGCAACAGGGTATGATATTTACTTTAGAAGAGGCACAGAGTTTAAGCAACGTGGCTGATGTTTGTATTGCAAAAAAAGATTGGATAAGGGAGACGGTAAATGAGCGTATTACATGGAGCAAAAACTACATCTCGGGTAAAGCAGTGGCGAACTATATAGTCCAAAATTTATAAATAAACGCTTATGAAAGTAATACATTATATTCCTAGTCTAGACCGTTCTTCAGGTGGTACAACTGCCTATATGCAGTTATTGACTAAAGAATTGACACGGTTGGTAGAACTCTATGTAGTGAGCCATGCTAGTGAGAATCCTGTAGTAATAGATAATTGTACGGTGTATTTCATTCCTGAATTTAGAAACTTCATGGGGATGAAACGACAGTGGAGAATATTGTTAACTCAATTACAGCCTGACGTGGTGCATGTAAACTGTTGTTGGATGCCTGCTTGTGCCTTTATACAAAAGTGGGCACAGGCATTGGGGTATAAAGTGGTGCTAACACCTCATGGTATGTTAGAGCCGTGGATTATGGCGCGTCATTATTGGACTCGTAAATTACCGGCACTGTGGTTTTATCAAAAGGCGGCAGTGATGAAGGCGGATGTATTGCACGCTACTGCAGAAAGCGAGAAGGAGAATTTACTGAAGTTGGGCTATAACAATAGGATTAAGATCATTGCTAACGGTATTGATGTAGAGAATATAGAGATGAAGTCATCATGGAAGCGGAATAAGGAGATTCTTTTCTTGAGTCGTGTACATGTGAAGAAGGGAGTTAATTTTCTTCTTGAGGCAGTTGCTCAATTGAGGGAACAGATAGAGGGGTATGTGATACGTATTGCTGGTGAAGGAGATGCTATCTACGTCAATGAGTTAAAGCAATTAACAGAACGTCTTGGTATATCAAAACTAGTCTTCTTTGAAGGTGGCGTATATGGTAATCGTAAATGGGAATTATTCCGTCAAGCGGATCTTTTTATATTACCTACACATAGCGAGAATTTTGGTATTGTGGTGGCAGAGGCATTAGCTAGTGGTACACCTGCGGTAACAACAATGGGTACACCATGGAGTGAGTTAGAGAGTCGACGGTGTGGCTGGTGGACGAAAGTTGGTACAGAGGCAACCGTACAAGCACTTCGTAACTTTTTATCGCTTACTGAAAATGAGTTGGAGAAGATGGGACGTAATGGTCGTAAACTGGTAGAGGAGAAGTATTCAGCACGTAAGGTGGCAGAGGAGTTTGTG
>ERZ857998.4087-NODE-4087-length-10860-cov-9.989820_pt1 | contig 10860 bp, 10 predicted proteins | sample MGYA00519954_ERZ857998 | MGnify/ENA primary metagenome ERZ857998 (study PRJEB31778, sample SAMEA3449424) | human gut metagenome | biome: human gut; feature: human-associated habitat; material: faeces | place: United Kingdom | collected 2010/2012 ...
GCTGTATGTGGACGGCGGCATCCTCGCCTACATCGGCAAGCAGCCGCAGTAAAACCGAATCTTTTGGGAATCGAAAGGCCGCCCGCCCCGTGTTTACGGGGCGGGCGGCCTTTTCTTTTTGAACTCCCCGCTGCCGCTCAGCGCCAAAGGAACCAGATGAGCAGGTATCCCGTTGTGACGGCAATGAGAGAGAATGGTACGCCGATTTTCATAAAATCCCGGTTGGAGACCGTGTAGCCCTCCTTGCGCAGGATGCCGATGCCCGTGATGTTGGCGCTTGCGCCGATGGGCGTCAGGTTGCCGCCCAAGGTCGCGCCTGTCAGCAGCCCAAAATAGAGCAGATACGGCTCCACGCCCATGAGTGCGGCAATGCCGCTCACCACAGGCAGCATCGTTGCCACATAAGGGATGTTGTCAATAAATGCGGAGAAAAGCACCGAAGCCCATACGATGAGCGAATAGATGGCAAACAGGTCGTCTCCCGCGATGTTGACAAACAGGCGGCTGATGGCGTCGATGACACCCGCCCGCGTGATGCCCGCGATGATGACGAACAGGCTCGCCAGCAAAAGCAGCGTCTGGCCGTCCAGCTCACGGAAGAACTGCCCCAGCGGAGCCAGCGACCGACGCTGACCCGCTTTGCGCAGGAAGCCCACGGCCGCCAGCAGCACACAGATGACCCCATTGGTCACGGCAGGCTTTTCCGGCACAAAGGAAACGATGATAAGCAGAGTCACCGTAGAAACGAGCAGAAGCGTGGGGACAGTGTCCGTTACCTGTGTGCGCTCACCGGATTCCACCGGCTGGCGCAGGTTTCGGAAGTAATACAGCAGCACGCACGCGGATGCCACGGCACCCACCTGTACCACCCAAAAAATCCCGGGCCTGCCGCGGAACACGAAGAAATCGAGAAAATTCATGCCGGCATAGCCGCCCAGCAGAATGGATGTAGTATCTCCCACCAGCGTGGCCGCGCCCTGCAGATTGGAGGACACCGCAATGGCGATGATGACAGGCACAGGGCTGATGTCCAGCTTTTTGGCCAGCGCCAGCGCCACAGGCGCGACCATCAGCACTGTGGCCACATTGTCCACGAAAGCGGAGATCAGCCCCGCAAACAGGGAAAGCGCCACCACCGCCCATTTGATGTTTGGCACTTTTTCCATAATGGTATCCGCCATCAGCGCGGGCATGCGTGATTCGATAAACAGCACCACAGTGCCCATGGTGCCCGCAATCATCAGCAGAACGTTCCAGTCTATGGCCGCAGGCACCTCAGCCCAGGGCAGGATGCCCAGCACCACAAAAAGCAGCGCCGACGCAGCGGCGATATACGCGCGGTATTTGCCGAAGATCAAAAGCAGAACATAGGTCGCCAAAAACAGTGCGAGCGCAAGATACATGCCCGGTCTCCCCTTCCATCATCCGTGTCCCGGCCGCGCGGCGCGGGGCTTTTGCCCGCGGCCGCGCACCGGCCTGTCCACAGTATATAGAACGGGCCCGCGGGCCGTCAATCGAATCGGGACGAACTTAGCGGTATTTTAGCGGCCGGCGGCGCAGCGCATGCTTCACCGTTCCTCGTAAATCTGCTGGCTGCCGTCGATGGCCTGCTCCAGATACGCGTCGATCCACCGCTCCGCTCCGTCCATGTCCCGCCTGCACAGGTAATTGTACAGCGTTTCCGTGTTGCGGCAAAGCGCGCCGATGCCGTACATGCGGCAGAAACGCAGCCACAGGGTGATAACGGGCGCCTTGAACGAATAGTAGATGAGCGGCAGAATGCTGTTGCCGCCCGCAAGCGCAAGCTCGTGCTGGAAGGCAAAGGCCGCCTCAGCCGCCTGCGCGTTGTTCTGCGCTGCGGCGATGCGCGCCACAATATCCCCCAGGCGTGCCAGCGCTTCATCCGAGGCATAACGGATGGCACGCTGCGCAGCCAGATGCTCCAGCGCGCGCCGCACCTCCAGAATAGAGCGTATCTCATCCTTGCCCAGCACGCCGCCCTGATACTCCATGATGGCGATAAGCGTGGAAAGGTTCCCCTTGCGTCGGTAATCCGCCACGAAAGTTCCCTGCCGCGGCCGCACCTCCAGAAAGCCCTGCTGGGCCAGCTCCGCCAGACCGCCGTTCACCACGGCGCGGCTCACCTGCATCTGCTGGGCCAGTTCCCGCTCAGGCGGAAGCTGTGTACCCATGGGCAGCTCGTCGGACAATATCATCCCCTGCAGCTGCTGGACAAACAGGTCCTTCAGGCTGGGAGCGGACAGCTTTGCAAATTCCATTGTGTGCCTCCCCTTCTGGTATTGGTTGTACCACATATCACTTTTTGATTTTATCATACATTTTGCCAGAGTACAAGCCCGCTTTATACCACACTTTCACAAAAAGGGAGACGGCCGATTGACGGGCCGAAGCAGGAATGTTAAACTATTGACGAAGATTGGTATAGCCACGCTATCAAGCAAACAAGGGAGAGATACCTGTGGACGAAGTGAGGATTTTGGAGATCAAACAGAGCGTATTCGCCAACAACGACCAGCGCGCCGAGCTTTTGCGCCGGGAGCTGAAAGAAAAGAGGATCTTTCTGCTCAACCTGATGAGCTCGCCCGGCTCCGGCAAAACGACCACCCTGACGCGCACCATCGAGCGTCTGCGTGACGAATTCAAGATCGGTGTGATGGAGGCGGACATCGACTCCGATGTGGACGCGCGTACCATTGCGGCGACGGGCGTTAAATCCATTCAGCTGCACACGGGCGGTATGTGCCATCTGGACGCGGATATGACGCGCCAGGGCCTGGACGGCCTTGCAGCGGGCGACGTGGAGCTTGCTGTTTTGGAAAACGTGGGCAATCTGGTATGTCCGGCGGAGTTCGACACAGGCGCGGTGAAAAACGCGGCCATCCTGTCGGTGCCCGAGGGCGACGACAAACCGCTCAAGTACCCGCTGATGTTCCAGATCTGCGACGTGGTTCTCATCAATAAAACAGACGTGCTGCCCTACTTTGATTTTGACATGGAGAAATGCAGAGAAAACATCCGCATGCGCAACCCGAACGCCAGGGTCATCCCCATCTGCGCCAAGACGGGCGAGGGCGTGGACGAATGGGCCGACTGGCTGCGCGCCGAAGTAAAAGCCTGGCGCGGCTGAACCGCGACCGCACAGAGAAAGGATGCCGGATATGAGCGAGACACATTTCCCCCTGGACGAGAGCAAACTGCCCTTTTCCATTCCAAAGGACGCGCAGCCCCGGGAGAAAATTTTAAAACTGGGGCGTATGATCACAGACCGCATTCCCGCCAAGCTGCACGGCCTGACGGCGGAAGACCCGGAATACTGGGGCCTGGCGGGCGTGGTGACGGATGAAATGGCGGATGTCGCCCTGAAGATGAAGGTGCGCAAGCCCATGACGCTGTCCGAGCTTGTAAAAGCCACGGGCAAGCCCGCCGAAGAGCTGGAACCGCTGCTGTACCAGATGAGTTGCGTGGGCCTGCTGGAGTACAACTGGGAAAACGAACGGCATGAAAAGCAGTACGTTCTGCCGATGTTCGTACCCGGCAGCGCGGAATTTTTCAATATGCACAAGCAGCAGATCCAGGACAATCCCGAGGTGACGGCTTTTTTTGAGCGCATGACCTTCCTGCCCCTGGAGCACATCACCGCCATGGTTCCGCCGGGCGGCGCGGGCATCGGGATGCACGTCATCCCCGTGGAAAAAGCCATTGAAACAGAGAACCGGTCCGCCGATATCGAGCACATTTCCCACTGGCTGAAAAAATACGAAGGCAAATACGCGGCCAGCCCGTGCTCCTGCCGCATGTCCCGCGCCCGCATGGGCGAGGGCTGCGCCGACGACCCGGAGGACTGGTGCATCGGCGTGGGCGATATGGCCGATTATCTGGTGGAGACCAAAAAGGGCCATTATGTTACTTACGACGAGGTGCTGGAGATCCTGCGGCGCGCCGAGGACAACGGTTTTGTGCACCAGATCACCAACATTGACGGCGAGAACAAAATTTTTGCCATCTGCAACTGCAACGTCAACATCTGCAACGCCCTGCGCACCAGCCAGCTGTTCAACACGCCCAATATGAGCCGTTCGGCCTATGTAGCGAAGGTGAAAACCGAAAACTGCGTTGCCTGCGGCCGCTGTGTGGAATACTGCCCCGCGGGCGCCGTCAAGCTGGGGCAAAAGCTGTGCACCCAAAACGGCCCGGTGGAATATCCCCGGCAGGAGCTGCCCGACGCCGTGAAGTGGGGCCCGGAAAAATGGGATGTCGATTACCGCGACAACAACCGCATCAATTGCTACGACGCCGGCACGGCCCCCTGCAAAACGGCCTGCCCCGCGCACATCGCCGTGCAGGGCTACCTGAAAATGGCCGCGCAAGGCCGCTACACCGACGCGCTGGCGCTTATAAAAAAAGAGAATCCCTTCCCCGCCGTATGCGGCCGCGTGTGCAACCGCCGCTGTGAGGACGCCTGCACCCGCGGCACCGTGGATCAGGCCGTCGCCATCGACGAGGTAAAGAAATTTATTGCCCAGCAGGACCTGAACGCCGCCACGCGGTATGTGCCGCCGGTGGTCGCACCCACGAACCGGGGCGGCTTCGCGGAAAAGATCGCCGTCATCGGCGCCGGCCCGGCCGGCCTCTCCTGTGCATATTATCTGGCCGAGCGCGGCTATAAGCCCACGGTATTTGAGAAAAACGAGCGTCCCGGCGGCATGCTGGTATACGGCATCCCCTCCTACAAGCTGGAAAAGGACGTCGTGGACGCGGAGATCGAGGTGCTGCGCCAGATGGGCGTGGACATCCGCTGCGGCGTGGAAGTGGGGCGCGACATAACGCTGGACACGCTGCGCCGGGAGGGCTATAAGGCTTTCTACGTGGCCATTGGCTGCCAGGACGGCCGCAGCGCGGGCATTCCCGGCGAGGACACCGCGGGCGTGATGACCGCCGTGGACTTCTTGCACGCCGTCGCGGAAAACGAAACGTACCCCGTGGAGGGCCGGGCCGTTGTCATCGGCGGCGGGAACGTGGCCATCGACGTGGCCCGCACCAGCGTCCGCTGCGGCGCTGCAGAAGTTTCCATGTACTGCCTGGAGCCGCGGGAAAGCATGCCCGCCTCCGCCGAGGAAGCAGCAGAGGCCGAAGATGAGGGCGTGGCCATCCGCTGCGGCTGGGGCCCGAAGGAGATTCTTGCGGAAGCCGGCCGGGTGACCGGCATCGTTCTGAAACGATGCGTTTCCGTGTTTGATGAAAACGGCCGCTTCTGCCCCAGATATGACGAGGCCGATACCATTACCGTTCCCTGTGAACATGTGTTTCTGAGCATTGGCCAGAGCATCCGGTGGGGCAGCCTGCTGGACGGCGCAAAAGTAGAGCTGGGACGCGGCGGCGCCGCCGTGGCGGACCCGCTCACCTACCAAACGGCGCAGCCGGACATATTTGTAGGCGGCGATGTGTACACCGGCCCCAAATTCGCCATCGACGCCATTGCCGCCGGCAAGCAGGGCGCGGAATCGCTGCACCGCTTTGTACACGAAAACGCCAGCCTGACCATCGGCCGTAACCGCCGCCAGTTCAAGGAGCTGGACAAGGAAAGCCTTGCGCTGGAGAGCTACGACAACGGTGCACGCCAGAGCGCGGGCATGGACGAGCGCATCGACTACCGCCGTTCCTTCCGGGACGCGCACAAGACCTTTACCGAGGAGCAGGTGAAGGCCGAAACCGCGCGCTGCCTGGGCTGCGGCGCTTCGGTGGTGGACCCCAACAAGTGCATCGGCTGCGGGCTTTGCACCACCAAGTGCGAGTTCGACGCCATCCATCTGAACCGGGAGCTTCCCGAATGCAGTAGGATGGTGCGTTCGGAGGATAAATTCAAGGCTATTCTGCCTTATATGATCAAGCGTGAAATGAAGATCCGCTTCGGCAAAAAGGACGGCTGAGACGATGCATGAGCTTGGGATCGTATTCCATATCATCGACAGCATCGAGGAGGTTGGGCGGCAGAACAAGCTGCGCCGCGTCTCCACGGTGACGCTGGAGCTGGGTGAGGGCTCCGGCGTGGTGCATACTTATCTGGAGGACTGCTGGCACTGGGCGGCGGCCAGATCGCAATTGCTGAACGGCTCGCGCCTCGCCATCGAGGCGCTGCCCGCCGTTACCCTGTGCGAGGACTGCGGCAGCACCTACGCCACGGTGGAGCACGGCAAAACGTGCCCTTTCTGCCAAAGCCCGCGCACGCATCTCGTCAGCGGGAATGAGATCAATATCAAGGAGATCGAGGCGTGCTAGGGACGCGCCTTTGACCGGGTACACGGCGGCGCTGCCGCCAAAAACAAGGGAGGAACCGTATCATGTTATTTCAGATCTACGGCGAAAACGCCGGCTTCCAGCTTTTGGGCTGGGCTCTCGTCTTTGTGGGCCTCATCGCGGCCAACGAACTGGCCCGCCGCTCCAAAAAGGGCGGTATCTTCTTCTTCCTGGCGCTTCCCGCCGCACTGACGGTATATTTTATCGCCATTTACGCGGGCGCGGCCATGGGCGCGGAGTGGGCGCTGAACAACCCCACCTACACGCATATGAACAGCTGGTTCCACTACGCCAAGCTGTACGCCGCCACCGCGGGCTGCATCGGGTTTATGATGCTGAAGTATAAATGGAGCATAGGAAAAACGCAGTGGTTCAAGGTTTTTCCTTTCGTCATCGTCGCCATCAATATCCTCATCGCCGTGGGCAGCGATTTTGAATCCGGCATCCGCGGCGCAATGGCCCTGGCTGAGACCGGAGACCGCTGGTGGCTCTCCAGCGAGAACGTTTGGCTGTACGGCGGCTGGTGGAACTGGGTAAACGGCATCGCCGGTATCCTGAACATCCTCTGCATGACGGGCTGGTGGGGCATCTACTCTTCCAAAAAGCACGACGACATGCTCTGGCCGGACATGACCTGGCTGTTCATCATCGCCTATGACCTGTGGAACTTCGAGTATACCTACAACAACCTGCCCACCCACGCGTGGTACTGCGGCCTGGCGCTGCTTCTGGCGCCTACGTTCGCCAACGCGCTGTGGAACAAGGGCGGATGGATTCAGAACCGCGCCAACACACTGGCGCTGTGGTGCATGTTCGCCCAGGTGTTCCCGTTGTTCCAGGACGCCAGCGTGTTCACCACCATCCCTGTGCTGTATGCGGACGGCTTTATGGACGCCGCGGTGCGCCCCTCTGCCGCCGACCCCACGATGCAGGGCGTGGTCGCCATTCTGGCGCTGGCGGCGAACGTCATCGTACTGGCGGTCATCATCAAACGTTCCCTCGCACAAAAGAAAAACCCCTATACGGGCGAGATCTTCACCGATACGCGGGATTTCCAGCTTGCCATGGCAAGAGCCGAGGGCAAATAACCAATACGGCGCACCCCGCCCAAAATATACGGGGCCTGTTTGCAGGCCCCGTTTTTCATGGAAAGGACGACAGTATGAACAAGCGTGAGATCATCGCATATTTTGACGCCCGCGCGCCGGAATGGGATGCGCGCATGGTGCGCAGCGACAGCAAGATCGCCTTCATCCTGGACGCGGCGGGCGTGCGGCCAGGCGTTTCGGTGCTGGACGTAGCCTGTGGCACCGGCGTTTTGTTTGGCGATTACCTGGCCCGGGACGCGGCGCGGGTGACAGGGGTGGACATCTCGCCTGAAATGGCACGCATCGCCGTTTCCAAGCTGCGCGATCCCCGCGTGGAGGTACTGTGCGGCGACGTGGAGGAGCTTGCCCCTCAGCTGATTGCGAAGCACCGGCGGATTTACAAGGGTGTCAGCCCCAACGTGGACTTTTACAGCGGCTTTGTCTACGACATGCTGGGAATTCCTCAGGAGCTGTACACGGCCATGTTCGCCGTGGCGAGAATCGTGGGATGGAGCGCCCACCGGATCGAGGAGCTGATCTGCATGGATAAGATCATCCGTCCGGCGTACATGAGCGTCATGGAAGAACGGGAGTGATTCAGGCAGCATGGACTATTCACTACTCGCCGGGCAGCTTCTCAATGTGCAGGCGAATCTCCTGCAGGTCCCGGCCTACCAGCAGCTTTCCAAGATGGTGCGGGGCGAGCTGTTCGTTCTGAACTATCTCGCCACCCACGAGACGGCGATCCATCCCAAGGAACTCAGCAAAAAGATGGCCGTCAGCACCGCCCGCATCACCTCTCTTCTGCATCACATGGAGGAAAAGGGACTGATCGCCCGCTCCTCCGATTTAAGCGACAACCGGCAGATTTTTGTCCGGCTGACAGAAAACGGGGTAAATGCGATACAGAAAGCCCGGGCGGAGGTCATCTCCCGGGTATCGTCCCTGCTGGAAGCCCTCGGCCCGGAGGACGCCCGGGAATATATCCGCATTCAGGAAAAGATTCTGGACAATTTTCTGGGAAATTCTTAAAAACCACTTTATACACGCGGGTTCCGCGGGGAGCACACTTTCCCCCGCAGAACCCGCTTCTTTTTTGGAACGATGCCCACATTTTCCTCTGTACTTTTTTGGATTTCCGTGTTATACTAACGTTGCAATAATCGAAATTATGTTTGTAATAATACTATTTCTTAATAAAATGATTTCATCATTTTATTTAAGCCGTTTCACGGCAGACCGCCTGGGCGGCGGTAAGAAATGTATTGACTTCGTTTTTTAGCGGCAGTGGCCGCTGGCCGCAATCCTGCGGCCTAATAAAACGCTTTTAAGCGTTTTATTAAAAACTCGTATAAAAGGAGGCCGCGCCGGAATGAAAGCCCGAAGCTATATTGCCATCGACTTGAAATCCTTCTACGCCTCCGTGGAGTGCATCCAGCGGGGGTTAGACCCCATGATCACCAATCTGGTGGTCGCCGACCCCAGCCGCACCGACAAAACCATCTGCCTTGCGGTCTCCCCTTCCCTGAAATCCTTCGGCATTCCCGGCAGACCCCGGCTGTTTGAGGTCGTGCAGAAGATCGGGCAGGTCAACGCGCTGCGTAAGAACTCCGCCCCGGGGCGCGCCTTCACCGGCAAATCCCACGACTTTTGTGAGCTCCGCGGGCATCCGGAGCTGGAGGTAGACTACATCGTGGCACCTCCGCAGATGGCATATTATATGGAGACCAGCGCGGCCATCTACAATATTTATCTCAAATACATCGCCCCGGAGGACATTCACCCCTACTCCATCGACGAGGTGTTCATCGACGCCACAAATTACCTGAATCTCTACCGCCTGACTCCGGAAAAGCTTGCCATGAAGATCATTCTGGACATTCTGGAAAATACCGGCATTACGGCCACCGCCGGAATCGGGACGAATCTGTATCTTGCCAAAGTAGCCATGGACATTGTGGCGAAGCACATTCCCGCGGACAAGAACGGCGTGCGCATCGCCCAGCTGGACGAGCTGCGCTACCGGCAGGAGCTGTGGTCTCACCGTCCCCTGACGGATTTCTGGCGGGTCGGCCCCGGCTACGCGAAAAAGCTGGAAAAGGTGGGACTGCGCACCATGGGCGACGTTGCCCGGTGTTCCGTGGGCAAGCCTACGGAATTTTACAACGAAGACCTGCTGTATAAGCTGTTCGGCGTCAACGCCCAGCTGCTCATCGACCACGCCTGGGGGTGGGAGCCGTGCACCATCGCGGACATCAAGGCATACAAGCCGGAGTCCAGCAGCATCAGCCCCGGTCAGGTGCTGCAATGCCCCTATACTGCGGAAAAGGCCCGGCTGGTCGTCAGGGAAATGGCGGATGATCTTTCCTTGGACTTAGTGGACAAAGGACTTGTCACCGACCAGATCGTCCTGACGGTGGGCTACGATATTGAAAATCTCACCGACCCGGAACGAAGCCGCGCCTATCAGGGCCCCGTCACCGTTGACCGCTACGGCCGCAGAATTCCCAAGCACGCCCACGGCACCGTGAATCTGGGCGGGCATACCGCTTCCTCCAAGGCCATCGTCAGTGCTGTCGCGGAACTTTACGACCGCATCGTGAACTCCGCTCTTCTGGTCAGGCGGCTGTATCTGTCCGCCAATCATGTCGTCCCGGAGGCCTCCCTGCCCCGGCAAGAGGCTTCCGAGCAGCTGGACTTTTTCTCCGATTTTGCTTCTCAGGAGAAGCGCCGCGCCGAAGAAGCAGCCGCTCGTGAGCGGGAAAAGCGCCGCCAGCAGGCGGTGCTGGCCATCAAAAAGAAGTACGGAAAAAACGCCATTCTGAAAGGCATGGACTTAGAGGAAGGCGCAACCGCCAGAGACCGGAACGGTCAGATAGGAGGACACAAAGCATAATGGGCGAATATGACGATCTGCTTTATCTGCCCCACCCCGTTTCCCGGAAGCATCCCCCCATGTCCGCCATGGACAGAGCCGCGCAGTTTTCCCCCTTCTCCGCCCTCACCGGCTACGAGGCCGTTCTTCAGGAGGCGGGCCGTCTGACGGATAGCCGGGCGGAATTGACGGAATACAGCCGGGACATTCTGGATCAAAAGCAGCAAATCCTTCTGGACGCCGCCCCGGCGCACCCGGAGATCACCGTGACCTGTTTCATCCCTGACCGCCGCAAGCAGGGCGGCGCATACGGGACGCTCAAGGGAAATCTGAAAAAAATCGACCTCAGCCGCCGCACAATGGTCATGCTGGATGGGACGGAGATTTCTCTGGACGACGTTGTGGATATCCAGTGCGACCTGTTTGCCGGTCGGGTCTGATACTATTTCCTGATTAAAATCAAAGATTTTAATTGGAGTTCAGTATGATACGCAAAAAGGACGTATTGCAGCACTGCAACACGTCCTTTTTTGATCTATGGTTTACGTAACATCATCCGCCGGAATGGTGTCCCGGTAAATA
>ERZ857998.4094-NODE-4094-length-10854-cov-2.750810_pt1 | contig 10854 bp, 11 predicted proteins | sample MGYA00519954_ERZ857998 | MGnify/ENA primary metagenome ERZ857998 (study PRJEB31778, sample SAMEA3449424) | human gut metagenome | biome: human gut; feature: human-associated habitat; material: faeces | place: United Kingdom | collected 2010/2012 ...
TGTCGAGCGGCAAGCTTGCCGCGGAAAATCTGGCCGAGAGAGCAAAAACCGATGGGCGCATCGCGGTGATCACCGCGGCCATGCCCGATGGCACGGGCATGAGTGCTTTTGCCAAGATATACCCCAAAAGGTTTTTTGACGTGGGCATCGCCGAAGAGCACGCGGTCACCATGGCTTCGGGCATGGCGCTGGCGGGCATGCGGCCATTTGTGTGCATCTATTCCACGTTTTTGCAGCGCGCATACGACCAAATCATGATGGACGCCTGCTTGAACCGCGCGCCGGTTGTGTTTCTCTTGGATCGCGCTGGTCTCACCGGCCCGGATGGAGAAACCCACCAGGGAATTTTTGACCTATCGTATTTGCGCCAGATGCCGGAGTTGGTGGTCGCTTCCCCGCGCGACGCGGGCGATCTTTTCCGCCTGCTCGACCTTTCGCTGGCGCTGGATGGACCGATAGCGATTCGCTACTCCAAGGAATGCGTTGCGGGCGGAATGGGCCGGCCCGCCTTGCAAGTGGGCGAGTGGGAGAACCTCCGGCAGGGAACGGACGCGGCGATTCTGGCAATGGGCCGGATGGTGCAACCCGCGCTGGAAGCCGCCAGTTTGCTGGAAGGTAGGGGGATTTCTTGCACGGTGGTAGACGCGCGGTTTGTCAAGCCCTTGGATAGGGAGATGCTCATGCAGGTTGCCGCATCGCATCGCTTGCTCGTCACTTTGGAAGATAACGCCACAACTGGCGGCTTGGGCGGAGCGGTGCTGGAAGCGCTTTGCGCGGAAAAGTGGGAAATGACGCTGGGCGCGCCGGATGCGTTCATTCCGCAGGCCAGCGTGATGCAGCAGTTGGAAATGCTCGGGTTGACGCCGCGGGCCATTGCGCACGCGATTTATATGAGGTGGAAAGAAGAATGCGCGTCGATGAACGGTTAGTGGAAGAGGGGCTGGCGGAAAATCTGGCGCTGGCACGGGCGCTCGTGATGGAAGGGCGCGTGTTTGCGGGGGAGCAGCGCGTGGAAAAGCCCTCGCAAAGCGTAAAGCCCGCCGCGCCGCTTCGCGTGCGCGGCGAGCTCACGCCCTATGTTAGCCGCGGCGCCCAAAAACTGAAAAAAGCGCTGGAGGTATTTTCCATCGATCTTAAGGATAAAGTTTGCCTGGATGTAGGCGCGTCGACCGGTGGTTTTACGGATGTGATGCTGCGCGCGGGCGCGGCATGCGTGTACGCGGTGGACGTGGGCTACAACCAGTTGGATTATCGTTTGCGTTCGGATCCTCGCGTGGTCGTTATGGAGCGGCAGAACGCGCGCTATTTGACGCGCGATATGTTTGAGCGGCCATTGGAGTTTGCCGCCACAGATGTGTCGTTTATTTCGCTGAAGAAGATTTTGCCTGCCTGTTTTCCCTTGCTAGAGGCCCAGGCGCGTTTCGTGGCGCTGATCAAGCCGCAGTTTGAAGCGCGACGCGAAGACGTGGGGCCCAAGGGAGTGGTGCGGGACATTGATGTTCATCGCTCGGTTGTGATGGATATTGTGGAATTTATCCACAATTGCGAATGGCAAGTTACAGGATTCTCTTATTCGCCCATAACGGGGCCGGAAGGAAATATAGAGTTTTTGTTGGAAATGCGTCGAAATCATGACTGTGAGATTGCAAATGAAGAAATATATAACGTGATTTCTGCAGCTCATGACAAATTCGTTAAATAACAGAAATGCCCCTTGTTTATATTCTATGATTTGATATACTATTTTAGGAAGGGTGCGCGCTATGTGGCATTCAGTTGGAATTCTGATCAATCCCATGAAGGCGGAATGCGCCGCGGTGGCGGACAGGCTGGAAGGGATTTTTCTTTCCTATGGCGTGCGCTGTGTGCGCGGGCTACCGGAGGATCGGGCGGCGCTTTCTGCGTGCGATTTTTTGTGCGTTTTGGGCGGCGATGGCACCATTTTGGCCGCGCTGGATATTGCGCTTCCAGCGGAGCAGCCGATCTTGGGAATCAACCTGGGGCGCGTAGGGTTTTTGACAGAAATTGAACCCGCGCATATGGAGGATGGCATTGCGCAGTTGATGGCGGGCAAGTGGCAGATCGAAGAGCGTACTTTGATGCGCGCGCGGGCAGAAAGCGGCGAATCCGCCTTTGCGCTCAATGAAATCGCCATTGTGCGCGCCGGTGTATCTGCGCGCATTCTCACCATTGAGGCGGATGTCAACGGCTATCCTGTGGCGCGCGTATCGGGCGATGGAATCATCGCCTCGACGGTTACGGGCTCCACGGCGTATTCGCTTTCGGCGGGTGGGCCCATCATTGCGCCCAGCGTGAAGGCTTTTGTACTCACGCCAATTTGCCCGCATACCATGTCTTCCAGGCCGGTGGTCGTTTCGGAAGAAGACAGGATTTGCCTGCGGGTGGTGGGCGAAAATGGCAGCGCGCAGGCGGTGTGCGATGGACGGGCAATGTGGCCCCATGTGCGCGAAATCGGGGTAGAACGAGCGGAAAAAACGGCAAAATTCCTTCGGTTGAATCAAAGAAATTTTTATCACCTTTTGAGAGAAAAGCTCTCGGAGTGGTAGTTTTTATAGAGGGGGGCGGCGATGTGAAGACGATGCGGCATGCCTTGATTCTGGAAATTATCGAATCAAAGGACATCGAAACGCAGGAAGAACTGGCGGAAGAACTGAAGAACCATGGCGTGAACGTTACGCAAGCCACGGTATCGCGGGATATTAAGGAGCTTCGCCTGCTCAAGGTGTTGGCGGAGAACGGGGGATATAAATACGCAACCGCTGAACGGGCGGAAAAGGGCATGAACGAGCGGTTTATCCGCATTTTTTCGGAATCGGTGCTGTCCATCACCGGGGCCAAAAATCTGATTGTGATCAAAACGCTGTCCGCCTCGGCCAATGCCGCCGCGGAGGCGATCGATAGCTTGAAATGGCCGGAAATCATCGGGTGTATCGCGGGAGATAACACCATTTTGGTGGTGCTACAAAGCGAAGAGATTGTGGATACCGTCATTGGACGGTTTCGCTCGCTTTCCGCCAAAAAGTAGGCGCGATGGGTTCGGCGGCTGGCAAAGTGAATTCACGCGGGAGAAAACTGGGGAGAAAAGCAATGCTGCTGGAATTGTCAATTAAAAACGTGGCTTTGATCGATGAACTGCGCGTGGAATTTGCGCCGGGCCTCAATGTGCTCACGGGTGAAACAGGCGCGGGCAAATCCATCCTGGTAGATTCCGTAAACCTTATGTTGGGTGGGCGCGCGGAGCGCGATATTGTGCGCACGGGCACAGACAAAGCCGTTGTGCAGGCGTTGTTTGACGTAGCGGGAAATTCTGCCGCGCTGTCTCTGCTAGCAGAATTGGGGCTGGAGGCGGAAGACGGGCTCATTGGCGTATCGCGCGAATTGACGCGCTCGGGCAGGAGCGTCAGCCGGATATCGGGCATGATGCTGCCGCTTTCGCAAGTGCGCAGGCTGACCGCGTTGCTCATGGACGTGCATGGCCAGCACGAGCACCAGGCGCTCCTCAATCCGCAGCGGCACCGGGAATTTCTCGATGAATTTGGCGATGCGGCGCACGCAGCGCTGATGGGGCGCGTGGCGGAGGCGTATGCGGCGCTGCGGGATGCGCGCGCGCTGCTCGCGCAGACGGAGTTAGACGCTTCCGAGCGCGCTCGCAGGCTGGATACCTTGGCCAATCAAATTGCGGAAATCGAGGCGGTAAAGCCCAAACCGGGCGAGGAAGAGGCCTTGTTGCGCAAATACCGCTTGATGCAGCACGCGGAAAAAATTGCTGAAGGCGTGAAAACGGCCTATGCGCTTGTATATCTGGGCGGCGGCAAAACGCACGCGGCGCAGGAATTGCTTTCCCGCGCTTCCTCTGCGCTGGGAGAGCTTGCGGGCATCGACGAGCGGTTTGGCCAATTGCGCGACCGAATTGAGGAAATGGCCGTTAACGCGCGGGAAATCGGCTATGAGCTCCAGGATATGCTGGAAAGCATGGATTATGACGAACGAGCGGCGGAGCGCGTAGGCGACCGTTTGGACGCTATTCACAAATTGGAGCGCAAATACGGCGCGCAAGTGGAAGATGTGCTCGCGTTTTTGGACGCGGCCAAGCGGGAATACGAATCGCTGGAAAAAAACGATGAGCGAGCCAGCGAACTGCGCAAACAAATTGCGGCACAGGAGAAGGCGCTGCGCGCGCTGTGCGGCGAATTGACGCAATCACGCACAATCATAGCGCGCAGGTTGGAAAAAATGCTGGTGCAGGAGCTTTCCGAGCTGGGCATGGCGGGTACGCAGTTTGAGGTGCGCATCGCGCCAGAAGCGGATTTCACCGCGCATGGGCTGGACGCGGTGGAATTTATGATTTCGCCCAATCCCGGCGAACCGCTCAAGCCGCTTCGCATGACGGCGTCCGGCGGCGAGCTTTCGCGCATCATGCTGGCGATGAAGGCCATCGCCGCTGAGGGCGGCGGCGTGGATTCCATGGTATTCGATGAAATCGATACGGGCGTTTCCGGGCGCATGGCGCAAACGGTGGCGGAAAAACTGCATCGCATCGCCGCGCACAGGCAGGTTTTGTGCATAACCCATCTTCCGCAGATTGCGGCGATGGGCGATGCGCATTTTGTCGTGGAAAAGCGGGTGGAAGACGGCCGCACTGGTTCTTATGTGCGCAGATTGGATGACGATGGCCGTGTGGGCGAAATTGCGCGCTTGATTGGCGGCAGCGGCGAAACCAGCATCAAGCATGCCCAGCACCTGCTGGCCTCTGCGCATGCGCAATAACGGCTGAAAAAAATGCCCTTTATTTTTTGAACGATGGTGCGTTTTCCGGCGGAATATCCTTTTCTTTTGCGAGATTTTATGGTATAATGGTCGCAGATATAACCATTTGCGGAGGGCAAAAGAATGGTGATACACTCTTTTCGCGGTGGGATCCATCCAGCGGCGCATGGCAAAGAACGGCAGGATGGCTTGTTGCCCGTGCGCGAAGCCGCGCCACCCAAGCTGGCGGCAATTTTTCTTTCGCAAGGCGTGGGCGCGCCTTGCAAACCGCTTGTGAAGACTGGGCAGCGGGTCTTACTGGGAGAAAAAATTGGCGAACCCGCGGGCTTCGTGGGCGCGCCCATTCATTCGCCGGTTTCCGGACGGGTGAAAGGAATGGAAGCGCGGCCCAATGCGGCGGGCCGCCCGTCGGAGGCCATTGTGATAGAAAACGATGGTCTGGATGAAAGGTGCGAAAGCCTCGCGCCGGTTGGCAATCCGCTCGAAGCGCCGGCGGAAGAACTGCTCTCGCGCATTCGCGAAGCCGGGATTGTCGGCATGGGCGGCGCGGGCTTTCCCGCGCAGGTGAAGTTGACGGTGCCGCGGGAGAAGCAGGTGGATGTGCTAATCCTCAACGGCGCGGAGTGCGAGCCCTATCTTTCGGGCGACCACCATCTGATGATCGAAGCGCCCCACGACATTCGCATGGGCGCGCAAATTGCCACGCATATTCTCGGTGCGAAGGCGATTTACATCGGCGTCGAAGCCAACAAACCGCAAGGAATTTCCGCTCTGCGCGCGGCTGCGCAGGGCGCGGGGATTGAAGTTTGCCCCCTGCGCACGCGCTATCCGCAAGGCGGGGAAAAGCAATTGATTTATGCCTTAACGGGCAGGAGAGTCCCGTCCGGCGGCTTGCCAATGGACGTGGGGTGCGTGGTGCTCAATGTATCGACCGCGAAGGCCATCTGCGATGCCGTCGTGAAGGGAGAAAGGGTGTTGCGCCGCGTGGTCACCGTAACGGGTGAAGTCGCTGCGCCAGCCAACCTTTATGCGCGTATCGGCACGCCGGTGGGCGAACTGGTAGAAGCGTGCGGCGGCGCGTTAGAAACGGCAGACCGGCTGATCCTGGGCGGACCGATGATGGGAATGGCTGCATTTGATCTCAATACGCCTGTGGCGAAGACGACGGGGGGGATCGTGCTCCTGCCGCCGGAAAAAAAGGCGGCGCGCGGCAACTGCATTCGTTGCGCCCGCTGTGTGGATGCCTGTCCGATGGGATTGATGCCTACGCGGATCGCGCGATATTCCGATAAAGGAATGTTTGAAGAAGCCAAAGCGGCGCACGCGCTGGATTGCATCGAATGCGGCTGCTGTGCTTATGTGTGTCCCGCGCATCTTCCGCTCACGCAATCCATCCGGGCTGCCAAGCGGGAACTCGCGCGGCGCAAGGGTTGATGAGGAAGGAGGAATGCGGCATGCAGGGTAAGCTTTGGCGCGTTGCTTCTTCGCCGCATATACGCGCTGGGCGCACGACGCGGGGCATTATGTTGGATGTGATCGTGGCGCTTTTGCCGGCGGGCGCGTTTGGTGTGGCGTGGTTTGGCCTACACGCGCTGTGGATCATCGCTGTGAGCGTGCTTTCCGCCGTGGCGTGGGAAGCGTTGTGGTGCTGGATGGCAAAAAAGCCCTACACCGTGGGGGATCTTTCGGCCGTGGTCACGGGGCTGCTGCTGGCATACAATTTGCCGCCAACGGTGCCGCTCTGGCTGCCCATCGTGGGCACGGGGATTGCCATTGTGCTGGTAAAACAGTGCTTTGGCGGCTTGGGACAGAATTTTATGAATCCCGCGCTGGCGGCGCGCGCAATTCTGATGAGTTCCTGGGTGGGCTTGATGTCTGGAACGGCATATTCCATGGCCGATGCCATGACGAGCGCTACGCCGCTTGCGCAGGGCGCGGAATATGCGCTAGACGCGCTATTTTGGGGCACCATTCCCGGCTGTATCGGCGAGGTGTGCAAACCAGCGCTGCTGGCGGGCGGGCTCTATTTGCTTGCGCGCCGCGTGATTTCCTGGCGCGTCCCGGTTACGATGCTGCTCGTCAGTTTCGCGCTATTTTGGATTTCCCTGGGCAGTGCAGAAAGCGCTCTGCGGCAGGTGCTGTCTGGCGGCTTGATCCTGGGCGCGTTTTTCATGGCCACGGACTACTCCTCTTCTCCCACGACGCCGGTGGGCAAGCTCATCATGGGCGCGGGGTGCGCGTTGGTGTTGTTTGTGATCCGCACCTTCAGTTCTTTGCCCGAAGGCTGTTCCTATGCGATATTGTTCATGAATTTGGCCACGCCTCTCATTGAGCGGTTTACACAACCCAGGGTGTTTGGGGAGGTGAAAAACCGTGCGTAACATTGCTAAATTGGCGCTGCGGTTGATGATTTTTTCGCTGGCGGCGGGCGTGTTGCTCGCAGGCGTGAACGCGCTCACAGAAAAACCCATTGCCGAAAACTTGGCCAGAAAACAAAATGCCGGGCGCGCGGCGGTGATTGGCGAATACGATTTTGCGCCAATGGAGTTTGACGCGCAAGCCTACCCCAACATTGCCGCGCTATATGAAGCCCGCGATGGCGAAACGGTTGTCGGCTATGTATACGAGCTTTCCACAACGGGCTATGCCGGGGAAGTGCTCCTTTCCCTGGGCGTGAGCACGGCGGGGAGGATCACCGGCATTGCCGTGACCGCGCATACGGAAACCAAGGGCCTGGGCAGTGCCGACGAAGCGCCTTTTTTGGCACAGTTTACTGGCGCCGCGGCAGTGCCGGAAACGGCGGCTGGCGCGGACGCGATGACCGGCGCAACGGTTTCCTCAAACGCCGTGAAAACTGCAGTATCTTGCGCGCTTTCGCATTGTCAGGACGTGTTGCGCCTGGCCGCATCTGCGGACGCACCACAGGCAGAAGACGCTGCCGCGCCTTTGGAGGCGCTGCTCGAGCGCTATGGCGGCGCGGAACTGGACGTATTCGCACAGTTGGGTTTTGAAGAAATTGCGGCGGTTGTCGCGTATGAAGATGGCTATGCTTTCGCGATGGACGGCGGCGATACGGTGCTCCTTGCGGCGGATGGAACGGTTGTATCAGGCGAGGGGGATGCCGCGCGCCGCGCCGGGGAATTCTTCGAGCGCTATTTGAAGGGGGGAGAATAGCATGAATGCGAAGAAGATCCTACTCAACGGCATTCTGCACGAAAACCCGACCTTTCGCCTGGTGCTGGGCATGTGTCCCACGCTGGCGATAACCTATCAGGCCACCAACGGCATTGCGATGGGCTTGGCGACGACGTTTGTGCTCGTGTTTTCCAATCTGGTAATTTCGCTGTTGCGGCGCATGATTCCAGAGCAGATTCGCATTCCCGCTTTCGTAATCGTGATCGCTACGTTTGTGACGGTTGTGGAAATGGTGATGCACGCGTTTTTCCCCGACCTATATGATACGCTGGGCGTGTTTATATCGCTGATCGTGGTGAATTGCATCATCTTTGCGCGCGCAGAATCTTTTGCTTTCAAAAATCCCCCTCTGGCTTCCATGCTGGACGGGCTTGGCATGGGGCTCGGCTTTACCCTGGCGATTACGCTTTTGAGCTGCGTGCGCGAATTGTTGGGCGCGGGTACGATTTTTGGCGTCGCCATGCTGCCGGAAACCTTCCAGCCCATGACCATCGCCGTGCAACCGGCGGGAGGCTTCATTTTGCTCGGCCTGTTGCTTGCGGCGGTAACGGCCCTTACCAATCGTTCGCGAAAGGGGGCTGCCCGATGAATTACGTTTTGATTCTCGTGGGCTCGATCCTCGTGAACAATTTTGTGATGAACAAGTTCATGGGCATCTGTCCCTTTTTGGGCGTTTCCAAAAAGGTGGAAACGGCGTTTGGCATGGGCATGGCGGTCACGTTTGTAATGGGCGTCGCCTCGTTGGTCACCTATTTTGTGCGGTTGTTGCTCGTACACTTTGGCATAGAATACATGCAAACGATTGCGTTTATTCTGGTGATCGCGGTGCTGGTGCAGGTGGTGGAACTGGTGCTGCGCAAGATCAGTTTCGCGCTGTATCAGGCGCTGGGCGTGTATCTCCCGCTGATCACCACGAATTGCGCGGTTTTGGGCGTGACGATTTTGAACGTGGATGAAGGATACAATCTTCTGGAATCCGTGGTCAACGGCGTGGGTGGCGCGCTGGGTTTCACGCTGGCGATTGTGCTGTTCGCGGGGATCCGCGAGCGAATGGCGCTTTCGGATATGCCCAAGTGGATGAATGGTTTCCCGGGCGCGCTGATTACGGCGGGCTTAATGGCCGTGGCCTTTTCCGGCTTTGCCGGACTGATTGGATAAAAGGGGGTGCGGGGATGGAGGTTTCCACAATCGTAGTCGCCGCCCTTTTGTTGGGTGGCCTGGGGCTCGTATTCGGCGGCGTGTTGGCCATCGTCAGCAAAGTGTTTAGCGTGCCAGCCGACCCAGTGTTCGACGCAGTGCGTGAAGCCCTGCCTGGCGCCAATTGCGGCGGCTGCGGCTTTTCGGGTTGCGATGCCTACGCCCGGGCTGTGGCGGAAGGCAAAGCGGGGGTTTCGCAGTGCCCCGTGGGCGGCGCGGAAGCGGCAAAGCGCATAGCGGCCGTGATGGGTGTGGACGCCGCGCGCATGGAGCGCAAAGTCGCGGTCGTGATGTGCCGGGGCGATGTGGAAAAGTGCCGCCTTCGCTTTCGGTACGATGGGCCGGCGGATTGCCGCAGCGCGCTTTTGGCCGGAGATGGGGACAAGGCTTGCCGCTATAGCTGCCTAGGCGGTGGAGATTGCGAAAAGGCCTGTCCATTCGGCGCCATTCATGTGAATGAAAACCGGCTGGCGGTGGTGGATGAAGAGGCGTGCCGCGGGTGCGGCGTATGTGTCAGCGCATGTCCGCGCGGCGTGCTCGCCCTGATGCCGGTGGAGCATCCCGTGCACCGCATGTGTTCCGCGATGGAACGCGGCAAGGTGGTGCGGGACAATTGCAGCGCAGGCTGCCTGGGCTGCGGAAAGTGTGAGCGCAGTTGCAAATTTGGCGCGCTGAAACTCGTGAATTTGCTGCCGGAAATCGATTTGTCCAAATGCGTGGGTTGTATGTGTTGCGCGGACAACTGTCCCACTGGTGCGTTGAAGGCCAATGAAGCGCTGCGCAGGCATGCCGTTATCCGCTATGGGGAGTGCATAGGCTGCGGCGCTTGCGAGGCTGCGTGTCAGTTTGGCGCGATTGCCGGAACAGCGGGACAACCCCACAGTGTGATTGAATGGAATTGCGTGGGTTGCGGCGCATGCGAAAGCGCGTGCCCGCAACACTGCGTACAAATGGTAAAAAACACAAACTAAAGTAGATTATGCAAAAAACAGGAAGATTTTTTCGAATTGCCGCGCCGTTTCTCAAACTGGTATTCCCTTTGCGCGAAAAGCCCGATATCGCGCATCTGCCCACGGGCGCGGTATATCTATGCCGTCACGGGAACAATGCGGGGCCGCCGTACACCTTTTTGTATTTGGGAGGCTTCGTTCGTCCATGGGTGTTTTCGGCGTTTTGCGAGGAAAAGGCGTGCTTCTCGCATACGTATCACTACACGTTTTTGGAACGCTGCAAGTTGCCCAGACCCATTGCTTGGATAGCTGCCCGGGCAAGCGCTTTCTTTGCCCCCAAGATGGTGCGCTCCCTTCGCGCCATTGCCGTATATCGGAACGGCGCGAAGTCCATGCTTACGCTGCGCGAAAGCATAAAAGCGTTGCTGGCCGGGGAATCGATCCTGTTGTTTCCGGATGTGGATTACACCAGCGAAAACGGCGGGGTGGGGGAACTCTACAAGGGGTTTTTGCTGCTGGAACGCATGTATTGCGCAAAGACGGGGAAGCATCTTCCGTTTGTGCCCATTGTGGTGAAACCGCGAAAACGGATCGCCATAGGACAGCCGGTGTTTTTTGCCGATGGGGATCCTGAGGCGCAGATGGAAGGCGTGATCCAAGAATTGCAACGCGCGCTCAGCCGGTTGGAGGCGGAAACAGCATAAAAGAATCCCGCCGCGAATAC
>ERZ857998.4096-NODE-4096-length-10849-cov-3.121271_pt1 | contig 10849 bp, 12 predicted proteins | sample MGYA00519954_ERZ857998 | MGnify/ENA primary metagenome ERZ857998 (study PRJEB31778, sample SAMEA3449424) | human gut metagenome | biome: human gut; feature: human-associated habitat; material: faeces | place: United Kingdom | collected 2010/2012 ...
GACGAAATCAGGGAAAATGGTGGAGGAGCGGGACCAGGTCTTGACCACGGTCTTGTTCCCCGCCTTGTTCATCTCTACAATGCGCTTCATCAGCGCCTTCTCAACGTAAGGTCCCTTCTTAATGGAACGGCTCATTCGATGGCTGCCTCCTTCCTATGGGATACGCGCTTACTTGCCAGCGCGCTTGACGATCATCTTGTTGGAATACTTCTTGTGCTTGCGGGTCTTCAGGCCCAGAGCGGGCTTGCCCCACGGAGTCACAGGAGCCGGCAGACCAACGGGGCTCTTGCCCTCGCCGCCGCCGTGCGGGTGATCGTTCGGGTTCATGACGACGCCGCGGACGGTCGGACGCACGCCCATATGACGGACGCGGCCAGCCTTACCCAGGCGGACGTTCTCATGGTCGGTGTTGCCGACGGTGCCGATGGTCGCCTTCGCGTTCAGCGGCAGCTTGCGCATTTCACCAGAGGGCAGACGCAGCGTGGCATATTTACCTTCCTTGGCCATCAGCTGTACCGAGGAGCCTGCGCTTCTGGCCATCTGGCCGCCGCGACCGGGACGAAGTTCCACATTGTGAACCACAGTACCTACGGGGATGTTTTCCAGACTCAATGCGTTACCACTGGTGATGTCGGCCCCAGGACCGGAAAGCAACACATCGCCAACTTTCATGCCATGGGTGGCCAGGATATAGCGTTTTTCGCCATCCGCATAGTGCAGCAAAGCGATATTCGCAGTGCGGCTCGGGTCGTATTCGATGCTGGCAACCTTGGCTGGAATGCCATCCTTATTGCGCTTGAAATCGATGATGCGGTACTTCCGACGCGTGCCGCCGCCCTGATGGCGAACGGTGATCTTGCCGGAATTGTTGCGGCCGGCCTTGCTGCGAAGGTCCGTGGTGAGCGACTTCTCAGGGGTGGTCTTCGTGATCTCCTCGAAAGCGGAGACGGTCATGAAGCGCTGGCCCGGCGTCGTCGGATTGATCTTTCTGATAGCCATGTGGCGCCTCCTTACTGCGAGATGCTGTCGAAGAATTCAATGCCCTTGGAATCCTTCTTCAGCTTCACATATGCCTTCTTGGTGGAAGCGCGGCGGCCCTGATGGGCGCCCTGCCGCTTCATCTTGCCAAGCGAATTGATGGTGTGCACCGTGTCAACCTTGACGCCGAAGATCTCTTCGACCGCCGCGCGGATCTCGAGCTTGTTGGCGTTCTTGTCAACGACGAACGTGTAGGTCTTGGACGGAAGATGATCGTAGCTCTTTTCCGTCAGAACCGGTTTCTTGATGATGTCGTACGGGCTCTTCATCAGACGTACACCTCCTCGATCTTCTGCGCCGATTCCTTCGTGAGGATCAGCTTCTGGTACTTGAGAATCTCATACACATTGAGCGTGCCGACCAGCGTGGTCTTGACGCCCGGAATGTTGCGGGCCGCGCGCTCGACGGTGTCGTCCGGACCGGCCAGAACGATCAGCGCCTTCTTGACGTCGACCGCGTTGAGCACCTTGACCATTTCCTTGGTCTTGGGCGCTTCGATGTTTAGCGCGTCGAACACGATGACATCCTGATCCAGAACCTTGGAGGAGAGCGCGGACTTCATGGCAACGCGCTTGGCCTTCTTGTTCACACGGATCGTGTAATCGCGCGGCTTCGGCGCGAACACGACGCCGCCGTGACGCCACTGCGGCGAGCGGGTGGAACCCTGACGGGCACGGCCGGTGCCCTTCTGCCGCCACGGCTTGATGCCGCCGCCGCTCACTTCGGAGCGGGTGAGCGCGCTCTGCGTGCCCTGGCGCTGGTTGGCCAGATACGCCTTCACGACCTCGTGCATGACGGCCGCATTGACCGGCTGGCCAAAAGTGTTTTCGGAAAGCTCGATTTCGCCAATGGTCTTTCCGGAGATATCATAAACTGCTACCTGAGGCATGTCAGCTTCCTCCTTCCTCACTTCACGGTGCTCTTGACGGAGACCATGCTGCCCTTGGCGCCCGGAATGGCGCCCTTGACCAACAGGAGGTTCCGCTCTGCGTCTACGCGCACGACCTCAAGGTTCTGCACGGTGACGTTCTCGCTGCCCATATGGCCGGGCAGGTGCTTGGTCTTGAAGACCTCGCCGGGATAGGTGCAGGCGCCCATGGAACCGGCGACGCGATAGGAGTGGGAACCGTGGGTCTTGCGGCCGCGCGCCTGATTCCAGCGCTTGATCGCACCGGCAAAGCCCTTACCCTTGCTCTTGCCGCTCACGTCGACGCGGTCGCCCACCTCGAACATGTCCGCCTTGATGACCTGGCCGACCTCGTAGGAAGCGGCGTCATCGAGCTTGAACTCCTTGAGATACCGCATGACCTTCAGGTTCGCCTTGGCGAAGTGGCCGATCTGCGGCTTGTTGGAAAGTTTTTCACGGATTTCGGAAAAACCAACCTGAATGGAAACATATCCGTCGTTCTCGACGGTCTTCTTCTGGACGACGGGGCACGGGCCGGCTTCGATCACTGTGACGGGGATCATGGTACCGTCAGACAGAAACATCTGCGTCATACCGACTTTCTTGCCCAAAATGGCTTTCTTCATTTGGGTTACCTCCAATTGTTTACAGCTTGATCTCGATGTCGACACCGGCCGGAAGATCGAGCTTCATCAGCGCGTCAACCGTCTTGGCGGAAGGCTGAAGGATGTCGATCAGGCGCTTATGCGTACGCATCTCGAATTGCTCACGCGAGTCCTTATATTTGTGCGTTGCACGCAGGATCGTGACGATCTCTTTCTCCGTGGGCAGGGGGATGGGGCCAGAAACCTGGGCGCCCGTTCTCTTGGCGGTATCCACGATCTTCTCGGCGCTCTGGTCGATCAGTGCGGACTCGTAAGCCTTGAGCTTAATGCGGATTCTGTTTGCCATGTTATTGTTGTTCTCCTTTCATCTTTTGGGCAGTACACAGGGCCGTGTGTTTCCCTCTTCATAGTTCCGCACAATCCGCAAGGGATTGTGCTTCTGTTCGGGACGGCACGGAGCCGCGACGCCCGCACCCCGACTCGGGGTGTTGGGTCCGGCGGAAATTACCCGGATGGCAAGAACCGGCAACCTCCCGCTCGGCCCGCGCACGGCATAAAATACGCCTATTGCGTAACCTTGTCTATTGTACACGCCCATTATGAAAATTGCAAGAGAAATATGCGGTTTTTTTGATATATTTTTTGACTTGTTTTGCAGAGCGGCGGCGTATTCTGCCGTACTGCCCCGCGCTCAAAATATTGCGTGCAAAAGCAGACCCGCGGCAAGGCTCGCGAGGTTGCCCGCGAGAACGAACAGGATCAATCTGTTTCGCGGTGCTTGCAAATACAGACGGTGTCTGCGAATACTGTACTCGCACAAACAGGCAGCGGCTTCAAGTCCCATCACAAGCAGCCAGACGGGCAACATTGTTTTGATCAACAGCACGAAAAGAGCCGCATTCATCAGGCAGTTCGAGCACAGATTGAGTATGACCGCTCTTTTCGCCGGGTGCAATCCGAGCCTGGCCGCCAACGCGCCCTCGATCGCTGCCGTGAGGGGCGCGGACAACAGCAGCAAGATTGCAACAACTGTCGCAGCTAAATATCCGTCCGATGCAAATTGCTCAAACGCTCCCGTCGCCGCATCGTAATGATATATTCCATAAAGAGACGAATAGCGCGGAATGGCCGTTGCATGGATGCTTAACGGTTCGGAGTGGCAGATCAATGTCCCTTTTTTATCAAACAGCGCTGCCCGCATTCGCCCGTCTGCCGCAGTCGCAAGCAGCGCCGTTGCCTGTGCATCGCACTCCACTCGACCATCTCGGTCGATCAAAGCATACGCGGGCATCCCTTTCAAATGAGCGGAGCTGCTCCGGTACCCATCCAAGGAAAGCGTGACCATATCGCAGTTGGATGCGAGTCCATATACTTCTGTAATCAGCGAGCTGCATGCGGTGTAGCTTGCATCCTCTCCCGACAGCGGAACCAGTATGTCAAAATAAACCGCTTCCTTCGGCCTGTCGTACAGATAGACTCGCATCACATCGTCCGGCATATATGCAGGGCTGTTGGCGAGTGCAGCACAGGGCAGGAAACCAAATAGGAACAGGAAAAGCAGGAAAAGCGACAATCGTTTTTTCATGGCTCCCCTTATTCTTCCGGGTTATTCGTTCAGCGTGGCGCGGTAGAGCGTGGCATAGACGCCGTTTTGCGCGATGAGCGCATCGTGCGTACCGCGCTCGCGGATGCCGTGCTCATCGATGACGATGATCTCATCGGCGTTCTTCACCGTCGAGAGCCGGTGCGCGATGACGAGCGTCGTCCGGCCCACCGCCAGCTCCTCAAACGAGTGCTGGATATCCGCCTCGGTAACGGAGTCGAGCGCGCTGGTCGCCTCATCCAGAATCAGGATCGGCGGGTTCTTCAAAAACAGACGTGCGATGGAGATGCGCTGCTTCTGACCGCCGGAGAGCATGATGCCGCGCTCGCCGACCTCGGTCTTGTATCCGTTCGGGAATCGCTCGATCTCCTCATGGATGTGCGCCCGCTTTGCCGCCTGAACGACCTCCTCGTCCGTTGCGCCGATGCGCCCGTAGCGGATGTTTTCCATGACCGTGCCGGCAAACAGGAATACATCCTGCTGCACGATGCCGACATTGCGTCTGAGCGAATAGAGCGTTGATTCGCGAATGTCGCGTCCATCGATGAGCACGCGCCCGCTCTTGGGCTCATAAAAGCGCGGGATCAGGTGGCAGAGCGTGGTCTTGCCGCCGCCGGACGGGCCGACGAACGCCACGGTTTTGCCGTGTTCAATGGCGAGATCCACATGTGTGAGCACGTCGCGGTCGGCCTCGTAGGCGAACGTCACATCCTCAAACCGGATATCGCCCCGCACGTCCCTGAGCTCCTTTGCGTCCGGTGCGTCCTGAATGTCCGGCTCGATGTCCATGATCTCACAGAACCGCGTAAAACCGGCCATACCGACGATATACTGTTCCGCAAACGTCGCAAGACGCTTGACCGGAGAAACAAAGGAGGCCACATACAGCGTAAACGTGACCAGCAGCGTCGGCTCCATCTCGCTTTGATAGATCAGATACCCGCCCACGCCCAGCACCACGATGTTGAACATCGCGATAAAGAACTCCGTTCCGCTGTTGAAGAACGCCATGCACTTGTAAAACGCATCCTTGGCGTGCACAAAGCGCTCGTTGCCGCGGTCAAACTTTTCGATCTCATGCTCCTCGTTGGCAAACGCCTTTGCCACGCGCGCGCCAGAAATCGCGGATTCGATGCCGGCATTGATCTCCGCGATGCGCTCCTTGACCTTATAGGAGGTTTTGCGCATGCGGATGCGGGCGCGCAGAACGTAGGTAATCATGACCGGCAGAACGCACAGCAGCGCCAGCGCAATGCGCCATTCCAGCGCAAACATGCAGATGAACGCGCCGATGATCGTCGTCAGCGAAATGAGCACATCCTCCGGGCCGTGGTGCGCCAGTTCCGTGATGTCGAACAGATCGTTGGTGACGCGGGAGAGCAGCTTTCCAGTACGGATTTTGTCGTAAAAGCTGAATTGCAGCGTCTGGATATGCGAAAAAATATCCCTGCGGATATCGGCCTCCATCCGGATACCGAGCAGATGCCCCCAGTAATTGATGATGAACATCAGCCCCGCACGAATGACATACGCCAGCAGCGAGCCGCCGAGCAGCCACAAAAATGCGCGCAGCAGCGCGGGATCGATCTGCATCTTCGGCAAAAGCGTATGCAGAATGTACTGCGTCAGCATCGGGAACGCCAAATCGATGGCAGCCACAAGGAACGCACAGGCCATGTCCAGTATGAACAGCGGCAGATGCGGTTTATAATAGGATAAAAATCTCTTCAAACGGTTCATGCGCCTATGGTATCATGGAGAAAATGGAAATGCAAGGGGTGTATGCTTTGCAAAAAACGGTGAAACAACCGTTCCCTCCGATTGTCGGGCCAAACAGCCGCACGCTGATCCTCGGCACGATGGCTTCGCCCAAATCGAGGGAGAACGGATTCTACTACGGACACCCGCAAAACCGGTTCTGGCCCGTGCTCGCCGCGGTCTTTTCCCGGGAAATGCAGGCGCTCTCTGCCTGTGCGCCCACGGACGGCATTTTACAGCCGCATGCGGCGCAGCAGAAATCCGGCGGTGCGCGCCCCGGCGCAGATGCAGGCGGCCTTGCTGCCGCCGGCACGGAGCGTGCGCAGCCGGCCGCCGTCTTTACCGGCGTGCCGAAAACGCAGTCCGAGCGGGAAGCGCTGCTGCTGTCGAACGGGCTCGCATTATGGGATGTGCTGGCCGCATGCGATATCACCGGCGCATCCGATGCATCCATCAGAAACCCGGCGCCCAATGATATCGCCTTGCTTGTCAGGCGGTATCCGATCGAGCGCGTGTTCACGACCGGTCAAACCGCCGCACGGCTGTACCGCCGTCTCGTTGAGGCTGAAACCGGTCTGCCCTGCACCGCGCTTCCGTCTCCCAGTCCGGCCAACTGCCGCGTGCCGTTCGATGCGCTTGTGGAGGCATACGGCGCGCTGCGGGATACCGCGCACCCAACGGAATAGGGTTCCGTCAGCATGCGTGCGGGAGCTGTCTAACAGAGCAGGTTCCACACGCCGAGTATCAGCATATGCGCCGGATAGAAGAGATAGAACCAGCGGGCGCCGGGACCGCGCTCTCCGTTGTACAGCAGCACCAGCACGCCCGCGAGCGCGACGCCCATCGACGCCGCCTCGCCGCCGTGTCCCGAGAGCAGATAGGCCGCCGCAGCCGCGAGCACGACGAGCACGATTTGAGCCCAGTTCTTTTTCCGGCAAAGGAACAGCGCGATGGCGATGGCAAGCGGAACCAGCTCGCTCCCGATCATCATGACGGAATATTGCCACCAGCCCCATAGCCCGATGAACGCGGCCTGCGTCCATCGCCGTTCCCTGCAAAGGTACAGGCCGAAGATCAACGCAACCCCTTCCAAACCAAAATCGGCATACCGGCCGAGCAGCACAAGCGACAGCGCAAAGCCCAACAGCCCGGCCGTCCGCGCCGGCCAACCCGCACCCGGTCCCCGCCGGGCGAGCCGCTGCGCCGAAAGAAGCGTACCAAAGCCGAGCGCGAGCGTATACAGTACGTTGAGCTGTCGCCCGTCGTGCAGAACGATCCCGCCAAGGGTGAGCCGAAGACACGGCAGAAAAAGCGCCGCCAGAACCAGCCAAAGCGTCCGGCTGATGCGGCAGCGGCCCGCAAAAAAGAACAGCGCGGCAGCGACACCCAGCAGCAGCGCTTCCCATACCGGCAGCGCAAGCTCCAGTACGGGCGCTCCGGCTGCAGCGGAAGCAGCGTAATTGGCCCACGTTCCCACGAGCGCGAATGGAATCTGCGCCGCCAATGCAGCGAGCAGCAGGCGATCCAGATACTTCTTCCGGTCGGAGGTCCTCTCAAAGCCGGTCACGAGCAGGAAGCAGAACAGCGGAAACGCAGCACGGCCCACTGCCCGCAGTGCGGTGACCGTCTCCGGCGCAATGCTCTCCCTGTTTCCAAGCACCATGCCCACATGATCGGCCAGCATGGCCGCCGCGGCAAAGAGCTTGAGCAGAAATGCGTTCAGCGGCCGCAGCCGGCGTCCGCTTTTTTCCGCATGTTCCGGGCGCTGCGGCAATGCTTCGATATGCCCGCTCCCCGCACCGGCCTTCCCGCTCTTGCGCGAAGCCGCGCCGCAGGCAGGGCATGCGTTTTCCTTCCCATCCATATCTTTGTTGCAGCGAATCATCCCATCATTCCCTCCGAAGCGCTTCGTTTGCCCTCATGATACCACAGCCTTGTTTCGCCATGTATGAATATAGGATGAATTCTGCCGGTGAAAGGCGGGTTATGGGGTGCAGTCCATTCAAAAAAAGCCGAGAGAGGCCGAAAAAGTCGGCCTCTCTCAGCGTAGCCCTTCACCGTGAGCGGGTTCGCCGCGCGCATGTTCTTCCGATTACAACCGCAACGCGCGCGGATTGCCCCAACGCGATTGGTAAAAATGAAAGGGGAATATGAAGTGCCGGTTTCAAACGCAGCGTGCGGATGAACCCGCGGTGACCGCCGTGCAAGCCGCCGCAGAGCGATCCTTCCCTACAGGCGTCAGGAAACCGCAAGCGCGCCGGCCTCATATGTCCAGCCGGCCGCCGTGCGTCTTGCAGTACAATCCTCAAAGAAATTCGCGCCGAGACCGCTGCGCCATTTCTGCGCGTCGAACGCCAACGCATCCTCCCCCGCCTCGGTCAGTTCGATCTGCAGAAACACGCCGTCCTCCCAGTACAGCGCTTCGCGGTCGATATATCCCGCATCGCAAAGCGCGTCGAACGTGCCGGCTACTGGCTCCGCGCCGTATCGCTCCCCCAGCCGCCAGCAGACCGCGTCCCGTTCGCTTTCGGACAGGTTGTTCACGGAGGAAAGGTCAACGCCGATATACCGGATATCCTCGCTCAGCGCGGTGTCCATTTCCATCAGATCGTCGAACACCTGCAAATACAGCGCGACCGGACCAATTTTCGCTTCGGTAACCGCGATGCGCGTGACGCCGGAGGGAATCGCGGGATAGCACTCCGCCACCGCGCCGTCAAACGTGATCTCCACCGTCCGGCCGGCGCGCAGCGCCGCCGCATCGGCCGGCTGCCCGTTCAGCAGAACCGGCACGTCCTTGATCCCGACGCGATACACGCCCTCGTATGCGCCGGAACCCGCCAGCAGCAGGCCGTCCTGTTCCACGCTCACAATCGTGGCGGACAGGATCGCCGCGCCGTCCGGCGGCGGCGCATCCGGAGCGGTTCCGCCCTGCGCCGTTCCGGCCGCCCTGCATCCGCACGCTGCCAACAAGCATGCCGCGAGCAGCAAAGTCAAAAATCGTTTCATCGTCATCCTCCGTTTTGTCATCACGCCATTAGATTGGCGACCACGCCGATGAACAGCAGCGCGCCATTCGCGGCCGTGACCGCATACAGAAACGGCCGATCGAGCGCCATATCCACGCGCGGCGGCTCCACATCGGCAGCGCCCGCCACATCGATGCGCGTAAACGCAGCCGCCTCCACGCCCTTTTCATCGATACCGATGTGCGTCTCCTGCCGCACTGCGGACACAAAGGCATCCGCATGGATACCGTCGAACGCTGCGTCCGGCCGGAACGCCGCCATCACGCCGAGCGCTTTGAGCATGGGCGCCAGATCGAAACCGCTGTCGAACCGAAACTTCGGCACCGACCAGTTGATGATGGAATAGACCTCCTCCCCGCCGCACAGCAGCGTTTCAAGGCCTGCCGAGCCCAGCAGTTCGCGCAGGCCGACGTCCGCATCCGGCAGCACGAACAGCATCCTGCCCGCGTTCTTGAGCGGCAGCGCGGCGCGCACAAACCCATTCCCGCGTACCGCGCCACCGGTTCGCGCCGCATGCATGAAGGCGGCGGTCAGATCGCCGCTCTCCGCATGGAATACGCCGTTCGCCGTTTGTTCGTTTTGAAATGCGTCCATCCATTCATCGCGGAAGGAAACCGTGTTCAGAATCATCATGATCTGCTCGGGCGCGGTCGTCATCTCGGGTGCGAGCTGCCCGCCGGTCTTTCTGGCAATCCAGTCGCCGATCGCCTTTCCCGTATTGGGGTTTGAAAAATCCGCATAAAAAAGCGCGGCAAAATAGCGCTCTGCGGCGGTATCGCAAAACGCCTGTTCAAACGACAGGCCCTCCTGCATCCAGACAGCGTTTGCCATCCTGAGCGCGCCCACCTCGTTATCGGTATAGAGGCGGCGCATGAGATTGTCGAGTTCCTGCCCCGGCTGCTCGCCGCCGAGCGCCGTGTAAAGCTGTTCCTGCGTTTCGCCGGACGCGCCCTCCGACAGCAGCGAAAGCGCATAGTAGAGCGAAAGCGGCGCGTAGTTGGCGTTATCCGGTACGCCCGAGAGCAGGACGTTCCCCGTCCGGCAGGCAAAGCCGTTCACGCGCGCAATCGTTTCCTCCGAAACGGGATTGTTCTCGCGAATGGCCCACTGCTTTTCGTAGTCGTCGAACGCGGCGGTCTCCGGATAGGCGACGTCGTTGGCAGGCACGGCGCCCGCCGCAGCGCAGCCGGATGTTCCGCCCAACAGCCCGAGCAGCAGGATGGCGATTGGCACACACAGGATTTTCCGGTTCATGATTGTGCTCCCCTCTTCCTTTGTTTACTTATAAAACCGGAGAGGGACGCCAATCGTTGCATCAGGTCACCATGTCATGCAGTTTTTTAATGATCTTGCTCTCGAGGCGCGATACCTGCACCTGAGATACGCCGAGCACCTCGGCAATCTGCGTCTGCGTGCGATCCTTAAAATAGCGCATCATGATGAGCTGGCGCTCGCGCGCATCGAGTTTGACCAGCAGTTCCTTGAGCAGCAGCCGGTCGAACATCTTTCCCTCTGCGGCAGTATCCGCCAGAAAGTCCTGCCGTTCGCCGTCGTCATCCTCAAACCGGCTCTCGTTGAGCGACAGATGCGGCCTGCCGGCGTCGAGCGCCAGCGCGACCTCTTCGGCGTCAACGCCCAGTTCCCGCGCAATCTCCTGCACGCCGGGCTCGCTGCCGGTGCTTCTGCGAAGCCGCTCCTGCACGCCGATCGCCCGCACGGCCAACTCCTTGACCGAACGGCTGACCTTGACCATGCCGTCATCCCGCAGAAAGCGCTTGATCTCGCCCGCGATCATCGGCACGGCATAGGTGGAGAAGCGCACGTCGTACGCGGTGTTGAAATGCTGGATCGCCTTCACCAGCCCCATGCAGCCAAGCTGGAACAGGTCGTCGTACTCGATACCCTTGCC
>ERZ857998.4100-NODE-4100-length-10837-cov-3.508625_pt1 | contig 10837 bp, 9 predicted proteins | sample MGYA00519954_ERZ857998 | MGnify/ENA primary metagenome ERZ857998 (study PRJEB31778, sample SAMEA3449424) | human gut metagenome | biome: human gut; feature: human-associated habitat; material: faeces | place: United Kingdom | collected 2010/2012 ...
ACACGTGGGTCTCCAAAACCTTTGTTGAGGGTTCGAGTCCTTCTGCCCCTGCCAAAAACTTTGTGCAATCCGCCGCGATCGGGTTGCACATTTTTGTTTTACAAGGCGCTGCTACCCCGCATGGGGCTTGCGGCCTGGCCGAGGCGAAAGAGGAACAGCGCATGTCGGAAGCTGCTTCAATAATATCGTTATAAAGATGATGTACAACGACAACACAAACACGCGCCTGAGGTTTTACGCCTCAAGCGTTTTTCCGCGCCACACGGCGGCGCGTACAGAGTTGAAGTTTTGGCCACGATTTATTGCCTGCGATGGGTTTCTGTCCGCCGGGAAGCGCGCGAGCGCGGCGAACGGGCGGGGCTTGCCGTCTACATGCCGCCCGTATCTTTGTGCACGGACAACGCGGCCATGATCGGCAGCGCCGCTTATTACCGCTATTTGAAGGGCGAGCTCGCGCCGCTTTCGCTGAACGCGCAGCCGTCCCTGCGCCTGATCGGGCAGGAATAGTGCCCAGAAGGCTCCCCCTGCCAGCAAACCGCGGCGACGCAAGACAACCCCTCAGTCAGCTTCGCTGACAGCTCCCCTTTAGGAAAGGGGAGCCTTTTGGAAAGTGGTACAATCGTAGGAAGTTGCCCGGCCAAAAGCCTCCTTTTTCCCGAAGGGAAAAGGGAGGTGGCACGGCGCAGCCGTGACGGAGGGATTGACACGGTAGCGCCGCGCGAGCCGGTGGATTGAAATGATACGCGCGCATAACTCTCGCAAATTTCTCCCGCGCGGGTAGAAAGAGGTACACATATGAATTTTGCCTGGATGGACGAAGCCGTCCACGCGCACTCCGGCGCGTTTGAGCGGGCCATGCGCGTTTTGCCCAGCGCGGAAATCGCCGCTAAGCCCGCTTACGACAAGGCCAAGCGCACGTTCGATCTTGTATTGGGTGCGTTGGCGGCGGTCGTGGCCGCGCTGCCCATGCTGGCCATCGCGCTGGCGGTGAAGCTGGATTCGCCCGGCCCCGCGCTTTACCGCCAGGAGCGCCTGGGGCTGGACGGCAAGCCGTTCACCCTGCTCAAGTTCCGCTCCATGCGGCAGGACGCGGAGCGCGACGGCCCGCGCTGGGCGGAAAAATACGATCCCCGCGTCACGCGCGTGGGGCGCGTGCTGCGCAAAACCCGGCTGGACGAGTTGCCGCAATTGTGGAACATTCTGCGCGGCGAGATGAGCTTTGTGGGCCCGCGCCCCGAGCGAAAATATTTTTACGCGGCCTTTGAGGAGCGGCTGCCCGGCTTTTCGCGCCGCATGGCGGTCAAGCCCGGGCTCACCGGCTGGGCGCAGGTGAACGGCGGCTATGATTTGCAGCCGCCGGACAAGCTCGTGTACGACATGGAATACATCCGCAAGCGCTCCCTCGCGCTGGACGCGCGCTGCCTGTTCATGACGGTGCGCATCGTGCTGGGCGGGCACGGCGCGCGGTGAACGCCATCGCGCTGAGCGCGCCAAAAGATTGCCATATCCACGCGCTTGACGGCAAGCCGAAATGCGGTTACAATAGAGAATACAAATTGACGCATACGGAGAACTGCATGAAGAACGTGTTTGAGCGCGCCGCGGGCCGCGCGGCGGATTCCGCGGCCACCGATTTCCGCGCGGGGAGCCCTTTCCCGGCGCGGCTCATGGCGCGCGCGCTATTTTGGCTTTTGCCGCTGCTATTTTTGCTGGGCGCGCCGTGCCTGGCCAGCGAAACCGGGCTGGTGCTCAGCGGCTATCTCACCCCGGGCGAGCTGGTGGTGCCCGGGGAAGTGACGCTTTCGCTCACGTTGCAAAACACCTCGGACGAGGCCATTTTCAACGTGCGGATTTTTATGCAAACCGCCTCCGGCGCGGATGAAATCAGCCGGTATGACGCGATTGCCGCGGGCGAAATCGTGGAGGCCACGCAGGTCGTCCGCGTGACGCAGGCCCAACTGGACGCGGGCGAAGTGGTGGTGTTCATCAACAGCGGGCTCGAAACGGAAACCATCGCCGGTTCGGGCAACATCGGCATTCCCATCGAAAAGGCGCGGGCCAATGTGCAGCTCGAATTCACGCGCCAGCTTTCCAGCCAATACGTGGAGGAAGGCGAAACCATCACCATCGCCTATATGGTGCGCAACCTGGGCAATGTGGACCTGCGCCAAATCAGCGTGCACGACGCGCTGGGCAATTTTGAGGAGCGCATCGCCTCGCTCTCGCCCGGCGAAAGCAAAACCTTTTTGAACCACGCCATGGTCGGCGCCGACGCGCAATCCGAAGCGTATGTGACCTACACCCCGCAAACCGAAACCGCCCAGCGCCGCCAGGATCTGGCCAATGTGGAGATCTACCTGGCCCGCGAATCCCTGGAAGTGGAGCTGGAATCCAACATGCAGGACGTGTACTACGGCGGGCAAGTGGAGCTGACCGCGCGCGTGACCAACACGGGCAGCGTCACGCTCACGGCCATTTCGCTCACGGATCCGGCGCTTGGCATATTCACGGACAAGCCGTTCTCGCTGGATCCCGGCGAATCCCAGGAATTCACGCGCCTGGCCACGCTGTTCGCCCGGCGGCAGTTCCAGCTCACGGCGCGCGCCTCCTCGCCCACGGGCAACCCCGTTTCCGCCACCAGCAATCCCATCGACGTGGCCGTGGAAAGCGAGAGCGGCGCGGTGTTCCTCAGCGTTTCCGCCCAGCCGGAAATGGAGCGCATCCGTCGCGCGGGCACGGTGAATTTCACCGTGGAGATCATCAACAGCGGCTTTGGCAGCGTTTCCAACGTGGAAATCGGCGAGCGCGCGCTGGGCGCGCTGCACACGTTCGCGGTGGTGCCCGCGGGCGAACCCACATCGCGCACGGTGGCCCTCAACGTGACGGAAACCGGCGAGTTCCAGTTCTATTGCGCCGTGCGCGACGAAAGCGGCCGCCAGAGCATGATCTACGCCGAACCCGTAACCGTGACCATCGCCAGCGACGGCGAGGAGCCCTCCGCCGCCCTACAGCCGACGGAATCCCCCATCCTGGCGGGCGAATCCACGCGCCCGGATTCCTTCAACGTCTATCCCTATATGATCGCGGGCGCGCTGATCCTGTTGGCCGCGCTCACGACGCTGCTCGCCGTCACTTCTTTCCAGGAGCGGCGCGCGCGGCGCTTGCGCAAAAAGCAGCGCGAGGAGGCGAAAAAGAAATAGCATGTTCGCTGGATTCACCGAAGAAACGTTTTCGTATTTCACGGCCATCCGCTTTTGCAACAACCGGGAGTTCTTCCAGGCCAACCACGATTGGTACGTGCGCGCGGTGCGCGAGCCCCTGCTCGATTTGGCGGACGCGCTGGGCGATACCGTGCGCGCCATCGACCCGGAACTGGAAACCCGCCCTGGCCGCGTGCTCTGCCGGCCCAACCGCGATATCCGCTATTCGCGGGACAAATCCGTCTACCGCGACTATATGTTCCTCAAATTCCGCCGCCCCGGCGAGGAGCGCGCCAGCACGCTGGGCCTGTATTTCGATATCAGCGATAGCGGCGCGAGCTTTGGCGCGGGGTTTTACGCGCCCAACCTGCCGCGCATGAACGCGCTGCGCACGCAGATCCGCCTGCAGCCCGAAGCCTGCGAAAAGCGCCTGGACATTGGCGATTTCACCCTGGTGGGCAATGTGATCAAGCGCATGCGCGTGCCCGAAACGGTGCCACAGGCCCTGCGGCCCTGGTATCCGCTGCGCAGTTTTTATGTGGAGAAAGAAATCCGCGATTTCGACCTGCTCCAAAGCCCCGCCCTGGCAGGCGAGGTCGAGCGCGGTTTTCAGCGCCTTGCGCCCATGTTCCAGTGGGTGCAGGGCCTTGTACCTGAGGAAAACGATTTGCCATCCAAGGAGGATTGACCCATGATCAATCGCATTCAAGCCGCCGCGGATTGCCTGGCGGCCGCCAAGCTGCTGTACAAGCGCCACCTGGTCAACGCGTACGAGGGCAATGTTTCCATCCGCGTAGGCGATTCCATTTTCATCACGCCCACGCAAATCTGCAAAGAGCTGCTCACGCCGGACGACCTGGTGGAAGTGGACATCGCTAGCGGCGCCATCATCCGCGCGGGCAAGGGGCGCCAGCCTTCCAGCGAGCTGAAGCTGCACCTGTGCTGCTACCGCAACCGGGGCGATGCCCAGGCCGTGGCGCACGCGCATCCGCCGTACGCCACGTCGTTCGCGCTGCGCTGCGAACCCATCGAGACCCGCGGTTATCCGGAACTGATGCTGCACTATGGCCGCGTGCCCGTTTGCCGCTATGGCCGCGCCTCCACCGAGGCGGTGAATGCCGATGTGCCCGCGGTTTTGCAGGAATACGACGCGTTCCTGCTGGCCAACCATGGCCTGGCCGCCGTGGCCGCCACCGCGCTGGACGCCGCCTACAAGCTGGAAGGCATCGAAACCATCGCCAAGGTTTTGCACCTGGCGCGCGAGCGCGGCGGCGAGTGCCCGCTGGGGGACGCGGACGTGGCGGAGATTGAAAGGCTTCGATTAAGCGCGCGTTGATTTTTGCCGCCTGCTCTTGCGGCGCTTGCGGCAATCCGGTACAATATTGCACAGAAAATTCATCAAGGGAGAGATTACTTATGGGTCTGGACCAAAAAGTCGTCAACGCAATCCGCGTCCTCTCCGCCGAGGGCGTGCAGAAGGCCAAGAGCGGCCATCCCGGCATGCCGATGGGCGCCGCCGCTATGGCCTACGCCGTGTGGGGCAAGCACATGGTGCACACCAACGCCGATCCCAAGTGGGACAATCGCGATCGCTTCGTGCTCTCCAGCGGGCACGGCTCCATGCTGATCTATTCGCTTTTGCACCTGTTCGGCTATGGGCTGACGATGGACGACCTGAAGTCCTTCCGTCAATACGGCTCCAAGACGCCGGGCCATCCGGAATATAAGCACACCATCGGCGTGGAAACCACCACCGGCCCGCTCGGCCAGGGCATTGCCAACGCCGTGGGCTTCGCCATGGCGGAAAAATACCTGGCCGCGCACTTCAACCGGGAAGGCTTCCCGGTGGTCGACCACTACACCTATTGCATCCTGGGCGACGGCTGCATGATGGAAGGCATCTCGCACGAGGCCTGCTCGCTGGCCGGCACGCTGAAGCTCAACAAGCTGATCGCCCTGTACGACGACAACGAGATCTCCATCGAAGGCGATACGGACATCGCCTTCCGCGAGGACGTGCCCGCCCGCTTCCGCGCCTATGGCTGGAACGTGATCGACGTAAAGGACGGCAATTGCCACAAGAACGTGGGCGCCGCCATCCGCCTGGCCAAGGGAAGCGATAAGCCCACCCTCATCGTGTGCCACACGCAGATCGGCTTTGGCTCGCCCAAGGCGGGCAAGGCCAGCGCGCACGGCGAACCGCTGGGCGACGAGGCCCTGGCGGAAACCAAGAAGGCCCTGGGCTGGGATTGCCCGCCCTTCACCGTGCCGGAAGACGTGTACGCCCGCGCGGCGGAAGCCACGGCCCGCGGCGAAGAGGCGCGCCAGGCCTGGCTGCGCCTGATGGACGAATACAAGGCTGCGCACCCGGATCTCTACCAGGAATACCAGGCGTGGCACAGCGAAGAACTGCCCGTGGACTTGCTGCACGACGAGGCCTATTGGGCCTTTGACAAGAAGGCCGCCACCCGCAATTCCAGCGGCGAGGTCATCAACCGCTTGGCCGCGCGCGTGCCGAACCTGATCGGCGGCAGCGCCGACCTGGCCCCCTCGAACAAGACCGAAATGAAGGGCCGCGGCGATTTCTCCGCTGAGAACCCCACCGGCGCGAACCTGCACTTTGGCGTGCGCGAGCATGCCATGGCCGCCATTTGCAACGGCCTGAAGCTGCACGGCGGCCTGCGCCCCTATTGCGCCACCTTCTTCGTGTTTAGCGATTACATGAAGAACGCCATGCGCATGTCCGCCCTGATGGGCCTCAACGTGGTGTATGTGCTCACGCATGATTCCATCGGCGTGGGCGAGGACGGCCCCACCCACCAGCCCATCGAGCACCTGGCCGGCCTGCGCGCCATCCCCAACATGATCGTGTTCCGCCCCGCGGATTCCCGCGAAGTGGCCGCCGGTTGGTACCAGGGTCTCACGGGCGACCGGCCCGTCTCGCTGGTGCTCACGCGCCAGGATCTGCCCCTGTATGAAAAGAGCGGCCCCGCCGCGCTCAAGGGCGGCTACATCATTGCCGATTCCGAGAAGGAGACGCCGGACGTCATCCTCCTCGCTTCCGGCAGCGAGGTCGAACCCTGCGTGAACGCCCAGGCCCTGCTCAAGGAAAAGGGCGTCGACGCGCGCGTGGTCTCCATGCCTTCCTTCGAACTGTTCGACGAGCAGGACGAGGCCTATAAGCAATCCGTGCTGCCCGACGGCGTGCGCGCGCGCGTGGCCGTGGAAGCCGGCGCGGAGCTGGGCTGGCACAAGTATGTGGGCCTGGATGGCGCGGTGATCTGCATGCACGGCTTCGGCGCTTCCGCCCCGTACAAGACCCTCTTCGAAAAGTTCGGCTTCACCGCCGAAAACGTCGCCGCCACGGCGATGAATGTGCTCGCCAAGAAGTAAAATCCAAAACGAGGGGCTGTGAAAAACCTTTTGGTTTTTTCACAGCCCCTGGTGGCGGGGGAGCAAGCTTCCCCGCCACTGCCACCCCTACCAGTTTCCGCTAAAATCCTACGGATTTTCGGGCGCGGAAACTGCAAGGAAGCGATTTTTCGCTCTGGAAAATGAGATTTTCCGGCGCAAAAATCGCCCCGTTCCCGCCGTACACGCCGCCGGGAACGATTGAAACGCGAAAGGGCTTCGTTCCTCAATTCACGCCTATTGCAGTCCCAGCGTTTCCGGCAGATCCAGCACCCGGATGCTGGCGCGGAAGGCGGTCTTTTCCTCCTCGCTCAGGCGCTTAAGCGGCGCGTTGGGCTCGCCCACATCATAGCCCATGTCGCTCAGCAGGAGCTTCACGCAGGAAATCACATCGTAGCGCAGCATGCATTCGATCACCTCGTCCGCCCGCATTTGCAGCCGCAGGGCCTCGTCCGCGCGGCCCTCCTTTACGGCGGCGAACAGCTTCACGAACAGGCGCGGCATCACATTGTACGTGGAGCCAATCGCGCCGTCCGCGCCCATGAGCAGCCCCAGGGCGCAGGTTTCATCCGGCCCGTTTAAGATGTTGATGTTGCCGCTGTCGATCTTCTTATAGCGGCTCATTTTGTAATAGTCCGGGTTGGTGTATTTCATGCCGAGGAAGCCGGGAATGTCCAGCATCTTTTCGATGGTGGAAACCGGCAGCGGCGTGCCGGAAAGCGGGCAGGCATATACCAATAGAGGCAGGCCTTCACTCGCCTCCGCCATGGCGCGGTAATAGTCCAAAACGCCCTTTTCGTCATACGAGAAAAAGAACGGCGGCACGGAAGAGATCGCGTCCAGCCCGATCTGGCGGCTGTGCCGCGCCAGGCGGCGTACCGTCGCTAGGTCGGCTGCGCCGATGTGGTTGATGAGCTTCATGCCGCTGGGCGCTTCGTCCTTCACGATTTCCACCAGTTCCATGCGGCGCTCCGGCGCCATGGCAATGCCTTCGCCCGTCGCGCCGCAAAGGTAAAAGCCCGAAATTCCCGTGCGCGCCAGATCGCGCACCAACTTGCGCAGGGCCGCTTCCCGAATGCTACCGTCCTCATTCACGGGAGAGACGAGCGCCGGCAGGATGCCTGTGATTTGAATGCGGTTCATATCTTTGCTCCTTTATGATTTTGTGATGTCTTATCTGTAATTATAGACGCCGCGCGCCCGATATGCAATAGAGCCGCCCGCGGAATTCGCGCCAATTTTGCAACTTTTTCCTGCTTATGGGCGTCTAACTGGCAGCAAAAGACGAGGGGGGAATCGGTGTGCGGAAGGTGGCGGCGGTTTGCCTTCTCCTGCTGGCGCTCGCCTGCCTGGGCGCGCGGGCGGAGACGGAACGGGAAGCCTATGTGGTCAGCACGGACGACGGCATGCCCATGGTCGTGGGGCGCAATGGAGAACTGATCTATCCCAGCGGGCAATTCACATCCATCTATGATTTGCTCTATGGGGACGAGGGTACGCAACTCTTCGCCGTGAGCGATGGAAAACATACCGTGACGGATGAATACGGCTGGGAAAGCGCGCTGGAAGCGCTGGCGGACGCGCAGGGCAACGTGCTCACGGATATGCGCTATTCGCTGTGGAGCTATTGCCCCGGATCGGATAGCGTGATCTTTGCGCGCGATGGGTTGATGGGCGCGCTGGACGCGCAGGGCAACGAGCTGTTCGCCGGCCCCTACGAGCAATTGGAGGACATTGGCGACAGCTTTCTCGCCATGAAAGGCGGCGCGCTCGTGGCCATCGACCGCGCGGGCAACGAAACGGATACCGGCATCGCCTGCGAAGGATTCTTCGTCAGCGGCGACCGCGCCTGCGTCACGGACGCGGATGGCGTCACCCGCATTTTGGATGAGCGCGGCACGACCGTCGCGCAGCTGGCAGAAGGGCAAAATGTGAGCTACGCGGCGGGCCCCTATTTTGTGGTGTACGGCCAGGGCGACGCCTTCTTTTCCCCCGTGGGCCTGCTCGACCGGAATGGCCAGGAAGCTTTGCCCATGGTGTATTCCAGCATTGCCCTTTATGAGGGCGTTCCCGGCGCGCCCATCGTGGCGGAAGCGGCGGGCGGCGCGGCCCTCTTCGACGTGGTTACGCTGGAAAACACCGGCTTTATTCCCCTCAAGGAAAACGGCTGGATTTCCGTGCCGGGAGGGAACCGGCTGGTGGCGTACGATCCGGACGGGCCGGAGCAAGTATACGATTATCAAGGGAATTTCATCGGCACGCTGCCCGAAAACGCTTCCCTGTATGGCGGCGCTACGTTCAGCGACGGAGGCGAGACCGTATTCAGCCTGTATCAATATGACGGCGCAGGGGAATCTACCTGCTACCTGGTGGACGCGCAGTTAAACCGCGTGGGCGAAGAGGCGTATCGCCAGATTTCCTTTGTGAGTTGGCAAAATGGGCAGGGGCGCTATATTGTCGTGGACTACGATACCGTGCCCATGGATGGTTACGAAAGCTACGTGCCCGGCAGCATGCGCAACGCCCTAATCGACGAGGCAGGCAATCCGCTGCTGGCCATGGAATACGAATCCATGACGGCCCTCGCGCCAGACCGCTACTGGGTCAAGCGCGTGGACGAATGGGGACTCATCGACGAGACCGGCCACTGGTATTATCGCCAGAGCGCCTATACCGAGCTAATGGATTGAGGAGGAACAAATCCATGATCAAACGATGCTGCGCCATTTTTGTGAGCGCGCTGCTGCTCTTTGGCTGCGCGCTGGCCGAAGCGCCCCATTATTCCCCGGAAGACTATCCCCGCGTGGACGGTTCCACGGCCACGCTGCCGCTGAGCTACGCGCTGATGCAGCAGGTGTGCGGCGTGAGCGAGGAAGAGGCGAAAATCGCCATCACGCACACCAAAACCACGGAATCCTTCTATGCCCTGGTGGACGGAGCGGCGGATCTGCTGCTCGTGTACGCGCCGGAAGCGAGCGCTTTGGAATACGCCGAGGACAGGGGCGAGGAGCTTTTGATGCAGCCCATCACGCGCGACGCGCTGGTGTTCCTCGTCAACGCGGATAACCCCGTAACTTCCCTCTCGCAGGAGGAAGCCGTGGGCATCTATTCCGGCGAAATCACCAATTGGAGCGAAGTAGGCGGCGAGGACCGGCCCATCGTGGCCTACCAGCGCGTGGAGGCTTCGGGCAGCCAGGTGATGATGCGCGCGCAGGTGATGAAGGATGTGGAAATGATGGACGCGCCCACCGAGCTGCGGCCCGGCGAAATGGGCGAGCTGATCGACCGCGTCGCCTCCTATAAAAACACGGCCAACGCCATCGGCTATTCGGTGTATTACTACGCGCACAACATGTACGCGCAGGACGGCGTCCGCCTGCTCGCCATCGACGGCGTGCAGCCTTCCAACGAAACCATCGCCTCGGGCGAATACCCCTATTGCCAGGATGTGTACGCGGTGATCCGCGCGGACGAGCCGGAGGATTCCCCGGCGCGCATTCTCTTCAACTATCTGCAAACGGAAGAATGCCGCGACCTCATCGAGGCCGCCGGCTATGTGCGCCTAGCGGCGCAGTAACGCGCAAATCCCATAGGCCGTCAAACAGTTGGCGGCCTGTTTTATGCGCCGTTTTTGTGAAAAGGCTCTATGCCGGGAACCCAACGGGGCCGTATGCGCGTCCAAGAAACGCCGGAATTCCGGCAAAAAATCCGCCACAAAATTCTTCCAAAATAGCCCCCAAAGTTCGCGCGTATGTGGTATAATGGAAATGGTGACACTTTGGATATAAGGAGGCAGAGATGGCCAAAAACTTTTTTAAGCCCCGGCACAACGACAACAATTTTGTGCTGGCCGTGGGCATGACGGCGGCAAAAATGCTCCTGTTTGTGGTGCTGCTGCTCATGGTTTCCGGGGGCGGCCACGTCGTAGCCCGTCAGGTTCATCAGCTCCACGGCGGAAGCGCCCTCGGAGGTGCTGACCGCAGGATCGCCCTGGATAAAGTCGCCGGCGTCCATCAGCAGGACGTAGGCGCCCTTTTCCTCAAGGGCATCCTTCAGTGCGGCCACCTTGGCATAGGTTCCGATGGCTCCGTGTACGTCGTTGGTGTGCAGGAGGACGATCTCGCCCGACAGGTCCGCCGGGACCACGTAGGGGGCTGCCTGCGCATCGTCTCCCTCTGCCGCCACGGCCGGTACGGTCAGGCTGAACGCCATGGCCACAGCCAGCA
>ERZ857998.4103-NODE-4103-length-10833-cov-8.420208_pt1 | contig 10833 bp, 11 predicted proteins | sample MGYA00519954_ERZ857998 | MGnify/ENA primary metagenome ERZ857998 (study PRJEB31778, sample SAMEA3449424) | human gut metagenome | biome: human gut; feature: human-associated habitat; material: faeces | place: United Kingdom | collected 2010/2012 ...
TTCGTTTTGTTGTTGCAGCCCTCGATGAAGCCGTTGGACCAGGGGACGTCCATGGAGTTCAGGATCTTCTGAAACCAGTTGCGGTACGCCGTGACGCAGGCCTGAAATTCCGGAAGGTCCATAACGTTCACGGCCTCGAGCCAGTCGAGCAGCCGCTGCTTCCCGACGGTCGAGGACTCCGAATGCATGACGGCAAGGAACTCGTTCTTCAGCCGGTAGGCGTCGGCGAGCCTCGGGGCGATCTCAACCATCAGCGCCAGACGCTCCTGCTCCTCGCTGCTCAGAGCTTCCATCGGCTTCCGGAGAAGGTGCTTTGACCGTTTGAAGTACCTGCGCAGCCCTCTGGAGAGCTTATTCTGCTCGTTCTTCCGGACCTGCTCCATCGCCCAGGACGCCTGACGGATCACGTGGAACCGGTCCGCAACGATAACGGCATTGGGAAAGCAGATTTTTCCGACCGTGCGAAAATGCGTATCACTTTGACTTTTTTGCGATACTTTTCGGCCCAATCAGCATAAGGCTTTGACAGAATATACGAAGAAAAAAGTGCGAACACAGATTCTATCTTCTATCTTGGTGAATGGAAAAAACATCCCCCGGGGAGGCTTCCGCCCGGGAATCTCATCTGTTATAGTATGCTCATCGGTTCATACACGCATTCCTGCCAAAACCCAAAGCAAAGGCGCAGCGTTTCTTGGGGAAGAAAGCGCTGCGTCTTTGCGCAGGGCAGGAATGCAAAGCAACACCGGTTCGGAGGAACACTTGGAAACACCTATTTTACAGTATGCCGGCGGCGTGATCGCCGCAAAACTGGACCGCACGGAAAAAGAACTGGTCCACGGGGTTTCTTTCCATATTTCTCGCGGGGAGAGCCTGGCTCTCATTGGCGAGACTGGGTCCGGCAAGACGCTGATTGCCCAATCCGTGATGGGGGTGCTGCCCGGCAATGTGCGGCTGGTTTCCGGTGAAGTATTATTTTGCGGGAAGGCTTTGCCGAAGGGCAAAAAGCTGCGGTCCATGCTGGGGCGGGAAATCGTATATATCCCGCAGAACGGGCATGAGTTTCTTGACCCGTCCAGAAGCATCCGCCGCCAGATGTTTGACAGCATTGCAAAGCTGGGCATTGCGGCACCTCTGAGAGAAGCGTTTGCCCGTGAAAAGCTGGCGCAGGTGGGATTTACCCAGCCGGAGGCCATTCTGGACCGGTATGCCTTCCAGCTGTCCGGCGGCATGGCCCAGCGGGTAACCATTGCACTGGCCCTTTGCTCTCAGGCGAAGCTGTTGATCGCCGACGAACCTACCAACGGTCTGGATCAGGACAGCAAGCAGCAGACGCTGTCCCTTTTGAATGACCTGTTCCCGGATGCGGCAAAGCTCGTGATTACCCATGACATTTCCGTGGCAGCGACCTGCGGCCGAATCCTTGTCCTGTGCGGCGGGAAAATGCTGGAGACTGGCAGCTCCGCACTGGTGCTGGCTGCCCCGCGCCATCCCTACACCCAAGCCCTGCTGGGTGCCTTGGTGGAAAACGGGATGCAGGAAACGCCGGCTTTGCGGCCGGAGACGGGCACTTGTCCCTTCTATCGCCGCTGTCCCGCAGCCTTCGGACGATGCCGTGCCGAAATGCCCCGGAGGACGCAGGGAGACAGAGAATGGTGGTGCTGCAAGGAATGATCTCCATGGAACAGATCGATAAGGCTTTTGACGGAAAACAGGTTTTGCAAAATGTCACGCTGGATATTCCAGACGGTCAGATCTGCGGCATATTCGGAAAAAGCGGGATCGGAAAATCCACGCTGGCCAAGGTCCTTTGCGGCATCTGCCCGCCGGACGGAGGGCAGATTCTGCTGGACGGCCAATGTCTTGTTTCGCAGAATACGCCCTATGACAGGAAACTGGGCCTTTCCATTCAGATGGTTTATCAGCAGCCCTATGCAACGCTGGATCCACGCCAGAAAATCGGCAGCGGCTTCAAAGAACTGATCCGCTATCACGGCTTTGCTCCCAAGGGGAAGGAGCGTGCGCTGACGGAAGACGTGCTTGTGAAAGTCGGATTGGAGCCGCAGATCCTGGCCCATCTGCCGCATCAGATCTCCGGTGGGGAAGCCCAGCGGGTGGCCATCGCCCGGTGCCTTCTGTTCCGGCCAAAGCTGCTGATTCTGGACGAGGCAACCTCCATGCTGGATGTTTCTACCCAGGCCAATGTGCTGGGAATGGTACGCCGTCAGATGCAGGAACACCACGGAAGCATCCTGCTCATCAGCCACGATGAAGCACTGGTGAATTTACTTTGTGATCAAATCTATGTATTTGAGAATAAACACACAAATCAGAAGGAGAAAAACACGAAATGAAAAAAGTAGGATCTCTTTTGCTGGCGGTGTTGATGGTGCTGTCTCTGGCAGCCTGCGGCAAGACCCCGGCAGAACCCACCCAGACACCCTCCACCCAACCAAGCACCGAGACTCCGACCACGGAGGCCACGGAACCGGCATCCACCTATGCCATTGATACGCTGACCGTCGGCACGACGGCTGCCATCGAAACCGCCGTGTTCGGCGAGTATAACTTCGATATGCTTGCCAGCGGTGTATCCGAATTGCCTCTGGTTTATCAGGACACCAAGGGCGAATATCATCCGCTTCTGGCAACTTATGCTACCGAGGATGCCGCTACCTGGACCTACACCATCCAGGACGGCATGACGTGGTCCGACGGAGCGCCTGTAACGGCGGAGGACATTCTTTTCACACTCCAATACGATCAGGCCAACGGAAGCGCCAATTTTGAGGCCCAGACCGGGGAAGACGGAAAGGTCACGGAGGCCAAGTACACCGGCTACAGCCTCTCCGATGACAAAATGAGCATATCCCTGACGCTGGCCTCTCCCAATGTCCGGGAACTGAGCAATATGACCTCCTTCCGGGTCATGCCCAAGCACGTTTATGAGGGCAAGGATACTGTTTCGGAGGCCGAAGGCCGCATCACCTGCGGCCCCTATGTGCTGGAATCCTTCAACAAGGAAGCCGGGACCATTACCTTTGCAGTCAATGAATACTATCCCCAGAAGCCCAATGTGGAGAAAATCGTCTATCAACTTTTCGGCAACGAGGATACCATGTACCTGGCGCTCCAGCAGGGCGACATCGACATGGTCTGGGCCTACTCCACCGGTGTGGCAGGAACCTATCAGGATGTACTCTCCACCGATACCAATGTCTCGCTTGTCAATGTGGCTGCGGCCAATGCGCCTGCGGTCCTGGCCTTTAACAACGCAAAGGGCCTGTTCTCTGACGAAAACCTGCGTCAGGCAGTTTCCTATGCACTGAACTACGAGGAATTCAAGACCTATTTCGGCAGCGCCTATGCTGAGATCCCCAACCGGGGCTTTGTACCCTCCACCACGGTGGGCTATACGGACACGGAGAAACTGACCACCGATACTGCAAAAGCGGACGAGTATATGAAGGCTGCGGGTTACACCGAAAAGAATGCCGACGGCTTCTACGTGAACGCCGACGGTGCGGCTGCTGCCTTTACGCTGACGGTCAACGCCGCAAAGGAGACCCATGTGGGCTACGCCGAAATGATCAAGACCCAGCTGGAGGCCTTTGGAATTCAGGTGAATCTGGACGCCGTGGACAAGGATGCCTACAATGCCAAAACCAGCAACAAGTTCTCCGAGAACAATATCACCATGGAAGCGGCAATCTATGGCTATACCGCCGCCGGCATGGGCATGGGCAACGGCCTTGGCTCCATCTATGTGGACGGCAATCACGCCGTACAGGGCGGCTGCCAGGTGTTCGACGAAGCCTTTTCCTCCATTCTGGACGAACTGAAGGCCGCCAAGACCATTGAGGAATATTACACCGGCGCAGCAAAGCTCCAGGACTACTACGCGGCCCATATGCCGCTGATTGCCCTGTATTGGGACAATATGATGCTGGCCTATTCTTCTAAGCTGGACAATGTGACCGTGGATGCTGTATTCGGTCTGAACAACGTCAACAACTGGTTCAGCATCACCAAGAAATAATTTTTGCACGCAGGAGGCACACCGGTGAAAAAGTATCGTAAAAACCTGATTCTGGCACTGGTGTGCTTCCTGATCGTGATCGTTCTGAACTTCTTTCTGCCCCGGCTTCTGCCGGGAAATCCCATTGCTTATCTGACCGGCTTTTCCGAGGAGGATATGACCCCTGCTCAGGTAGCTTATTACCGGCAGGCCCTCCATCTGGATAAGCCGGTATTCGTGCAGTTCGGGTACTATCTGCGCTCCCTTGCAGACGGCACGCTGGGCTATTCCTTCAAAAAGGAAGCCACGGTTTCAGCCCTGATTGGGCAGCGGCTGGGCTACACCTTACAGATCACCCTGCCTGCCGTGCTGCTCAGCACGGTCATCGGCCTTTTGTGGGGGCTCCGCTGCGGCTACAAAAAAGGCAGCGGCTTTGAGAAGATTTCGACTACATTCCAGATCATCATCAATACGATGCCCACATTCCTGATCGCCCTGGTGCTGTTGATCCTGTTCTGCTTCCGGCAGCGGTGGTTTCCCTATACAGGACTCAACAGTGCCGGGGCTGTTCCCGGAACGGCCGGGTACTTCTGGGACCGGATTCATCATCTGATTCTCCCGGTGCTGACGCTGACCATCGCCGCTGCACCCTCCCGGTACCTATTGATGCGGAACACCGTCCGACAGGTGACGGAGGAAAAATATGTGCTCTATGCCAAGGAACGGGGCTTGTCCGACAGTAAGATTCAATTTGGTTATATTCTGAAGAATATTGCCCAGCCCTTTATCACCATGGTAGGCATGAGCGTCAGCACCTGTATCGGCGGTTCTCTGGTTGTGGAGAAGCTGTTTTCCATCGGCGGTATGGGGAGCTTGCTCTCGGATGCCGTCTATACGTTGGATTACCCACTGATGCAGGGCATCCTGTTTGTCACAACGGCGATCATGACGATCTCCATTGTCGTGACGGACCTGATCTGTATTCTTATTGACCCCAAGGTACGCTTCGGAGGTGGTCCGGCTTGAGAAAACAGCATATTCCGCTTCTCCTTGGCATCGTGGTTTTGAGCCTTTTTCTGACCGCTGCATTATTTCCGACTGTGTTTACGGCTTACGGGCAGAAGGAAACGTTTGGCCCGTGGCTGATGCCGTCGGCAGAACACCTACTTGGCACCAATGCGTTGGGCTATGACATCTTTACGGAACTGGTCTGCGGGACCCGGCAGACGCTGCTGGTGGGTGTATCCAGCAGTATTCTGACATTGCTTCTGGGAAGCGTGATCGGTACGCTGGCTGCCGGGAAGGGCTTTTTGGGCGGCCTGTCCAATGGCATTATCAATGTTTTCGTGCTGCTTCCGAAGCTGGTGACCATGATCGTGCTGGCGACCTTCCTGGGAAGCTCCAGTCGAAATCTGATCCTCCTGATCGCTGCATTCAGCTGGGTGGGGACGGCCCGGAATGTCCGTGCCAAGGTCATTCACCTGAATGCCCAGCCTTTTATTGAAAATTGCATGATCCAGGGATACAGCCGGAAGCATATCATTCTCCGGCACATCCTTCCGAACCTGTATGATGTATTGCTCTCCCGGTTTCTTCTGGGGGTCAATAGCTGCATTATGATGGAGTCCACCCTGAGCTTTTTGGGCTTTGGGGATCTTTATCATCCCACCTGGGGCACCATGATCAACTTTGCCTATAAACGAGGTGCCTTTCTTCGCCAGGCCTATGGGTATCTCCTCTCGCCGGGCGTGTGCATTATGATGCTATCACTGTCATTCTATCTCATCAGCCTGTATTTTGAGCACCGACAGGCTGCCATTCAGGAAAAATAGGAGGTCATACGATGCAAAAGGAACTGGAATCTCTGTGGCAAAAATGCGTTGCGTTTCATGGCCACGGCTGCGGAGGCCTTGCAGTCGGCTTTCGGGCGGTGCTGTATGCGTGGGAGCTGTTCGGATGTGATAGCCCATCCGAGGACGAGAAGATCGTGTGCATTGCCGAGACCGACGCCTGCGGTGTGGATGCCATTCAGGCGCTGCTGTCCTGTACCGTGGGAAAAGGGAACTTGATTTTCAATCTACAGGGGAAAAACGCCTTCTCCTTTTATCGCCGTCCGGACGGAAAGTCCTTCCGCCTTGTTCTGCGCCCGACACCGGAGAAAACCAAGGAGGAACGGCTGGCGTGGCTCATGGATGGGGATTTTCACGAGATGTTCGACGTGAAGAAAGCTCCGGCACCGGTGCCGGAGGAGGCCCGGATCTTCAAGACCGTTACCTGCTCTGTGTGCGGAGAACGATTTGCCGAGAGTTTTGCCCACCTTCAAAACGGAGAAATCGTCTGCTCCGCCTGTTATCGTCCGTATACAAGGGGGCTGTGATGGAATACCCGTTTGATGCTCTGCACGCCGGGATAGAAAGCCAGATTCTCAATCTTCCCGCCGGAATTCCCAACTCCCAGGCAATCAGGCAGGCAAAGTCCTTGCCGGACTCCGTTGAAAAATTCTGTGCATTGGGGAAGGCTCTTTCCAGGCAGCTTCGTTACCGGGAGGCCATTGATGCCTATACGGAGGGGCTGAAGCTGGAACCGGAAAACCTGTCCCTGCTCCGCCTTCGGGCGGGACGGTACCTGACGACGCTGCAAAGTGATCCTGCCATCGCTGACTTCGAAAAATGCCTGACTTTGGGTGCGGAAAAGCTGGACTGCCTCTATCGGATCGGCCTTGCCCAGTATTACGCCGGGCGATACGAACAGGCAATGGAAGCTTTTGAGGGCTGTATGCCTTTATGCGATGATGAAATGGGGATTGCGGTTCTTTACTGGCACACGCTGAGCGCTGTCCGGACAGAGAAAGCGCCGACGCTTCTGAAGTACTATCGCCCGGATATGGCGGTGGGGCATCATACTGCTTACGAAAAGGCCATGCGGGTCTGGAGCGGTACAACGCCGCTTGCAGCGGCGCTGGAAATGCTGGAGTGGGAAGAAGACGATCTGGAATATGGCATTACCTTGTACGGCCTGCTTTGGCATCCGGACTGCGCCGAAAAAGCGCGCCTTTCCCAAGTGCTTCTCCGCCGGGACGGTTTCTGGCCCAGCTTTGCGTACCTCGCTGCATGGAAGGATCGGGCAGGAGCCCAGTAAGCGTCTATCTTGATATTGGGATCAACCGAAATGAATAAAAAAACGGGGTTGTCTCAAAATGAAGCATTTCCAGAGGTTAGAGAAATAATCTTTATAAAAATTGCTCAAGCTGCCGAGAGGGTTTACTGTCTGTGAATTGCAGGCGACAAGCCGAAAGGCATCGCAACGGCGAAATCAACCGGGAGGACTACGACAAGTGGCGTTATAACTACCCGAAATACGACGAAGTGTCCGGCTGTGTGAAAGTACCGTCTCAGCAGCTCAGCGATGCGATGGTGGAGGCGTTCAAGGACCGATTGAAGGCCGATTAAAAAAACAATAGAAAAAAGCGCTATCTGACTTGGCTTCAAATCAGATAGCGCTTTTTGTTATCGCAATCATTCAAATAATGTTGCCATTTTGTTGTCACGGGGCAATTCCGTAACCAAAAAGTCCGGCATTTTCAAGGCTTTTCAGCCTTTCGGGGATTATTCCCACTCAATCGTCGCTGGGGGTTTACTGGTGATATCGTAGACGATGCGGTTAATATGGGGGACCTCATTGACGATGCGGGCGGAGGTGCGGTCGAGGACGTCGTAGGGGATACGGGCCCAATCGGCGGTCATGAAGTCGGTGGTGGTGACGCCGCGGAGGGCGAGGGTGTAGTCGTAGGTGCGGCTGTCGCCCATGACACCGACGGAGCGCATATTTGTCAGCACGGCGAAATACTGGCTGACGCTGTAGGCGAGGCCTGCGTTTGCCAGCTCCTCGCGGAAGATGGCGTCGGCATCGCGCAGGGTATCGAGCTTCTCGCGCGTGATCTCGCCGAGGACGCGGATGGCAAGGCCGGGGCCGGGGAAGGGCTGGCGCATGACCAGATATTCCGGCAGGCCGAGCTCGCGGCCGAGCTGGCGGACCTCGTCCTTGAACAGCAGGCGCAGCGGCTCGATGATCTCCTTGAAGTCGACGAAGTCAGGAAGGCCGCCAACGTTGTGGTGGCTCTTGATGACGGCAGCATCGCCCGCGCCGGACTCGATGACGTCGGGGTAGATCGTGCCCTGGGCGAGATAGTCGACGCGCCCGATCTTCTTGGCCTCGTCTTCAAAGACGCGGATAAATTCCTCACCGATGATCTTGCGCTTGCGCTCCGGCTCCGTGACCCCGGCGAGCTTGCCGAGGAAGCGGGCCTCGGCATCGACGCGGACGAAGTGCAGATCCCACTTCCGGAACGCGGCCTCGACCTCGTCGCCCTCGTTCTTGCGCATCAGGCCGTGGTCGACGAAGACGCAGGTGAGCTGGTCGCCGACGGCCTCTGCGATGAGCGCGGCGGCAACGGAGCTGTCCACGCCGCCGGACAGGGCCAGCAGGACCTTGCCGCTGCCGACCTTCTCGCGGATGGCGGCGATGGAGGAGCGCATATAGTCGCCCATGTTCCAGGTGCCGGTGCAGCCGCAGACGCGGTAGAGGAAGTTGCGGATCATATCCTGACCATGCTCGGTGTGGTTGACCTCCGGGTGGAACTGCACACCGTAGAAGCCGCGGGCCTCGTCGGCGATGGCGCCGGTGGGGCAGTGCTCCGTGACGGCACAGGCGCGGAAGCCATCGGGCAGGCGGGCGATGAAGTCGCCGTGGCTCATCCAGGTGACGCTCTGCTCGGGCAGACCCTCAAACAGGCGGCAGGGGGAGAAGTGCGTCTCCGTGCGGCCGTATTCGCGGGCTGTGCTGTCCTGCGCAGCCGTGACCTCACCGCCGAGCGTCTGGGCCATGAGCTGGCAGCCGTAGCAGATGCCGAGGACCGGCACGCCCAGCGTGAAGATGGCGGGATCGACCTTCGGGGAGGCGGCATCATAGACGCTGTTCGGGCCGCCGGTGAAGATAAAGCCCTTGGGCTGCATGGCCTTGAGCTCCTCCAGCGGGGTCGTGTAGGGCTTGACCTCGCAGTATACATTGCACTCACGGACACGGCGGGCGATGAGCTGGTTATACTGCCCGCCAAAGTCCAGAACGAGAATCGTTTCCATGCTCATTCCTCCCGGAAGACAAAGCCGTTTTCGTCCGCGCTTTCGATGATGGCGAGCGAATGCAGCGGGATACCGGCCTCGCGCAGGCGGTCGCCGCCGTGCTGGAAACCCTTTTCCACCGCGACGCCGATGCCGACGAGCTCGGCCCCGGCCTCCCTCACGATGTCGCACAGGCCGCGCATGGCCTCACCGCGCGCCATGAAGTCATCGATGATGAGGACCTTGTCCGAGGCACTGAGCCACTCCTTGGAGACGAGCAGCGTGACCTTCTTCTTATAGGTATAGGAAAGAATATCGCTCTGATAGAGGCCGCCCTCGATGTTGTCGCTCTTGGCCTTCTTGGCGAACACCATCGGCACGCCGAAGGCCTGCGCGCAGATCGTGGCCAGGGCGATGCCGCTGGCTTCGGCCGTCAGCACAAGGGTGATGTCCTTGCCGGCAAACACGCGCCTGAATTCCTGCGCGATCTGCTCCATCAGTGGCACGTCGATGCGATGATTCAGGAAACCATCCACCTTCACAATGTTTCCGGGCAGGATCTTGCCTTCCTTCCGGATCCGTTCCTTCAGAAGCTCCATGGGAACCTTCCGCCTTTCTCAATAGTAGATGCCTATATTATGCCGGAAAAACGCGGAAAAAGCAACAGGAAAAACAGGCTGCGGGAAAAGAATCGGAATGGCCCGGCTGCGTGCCTGCATGATGTACAGAGTATCGGTCAGGATGAATAGGCCGGTTGCGTCCGCAGCGGCGATCCCTGCACAACCCGCCGGACGAGAGGAAAATGTAGCGGCGGTCACTGCGCAGCCGTTGGCGGCTTTGCCGCCTTACGGATGCGGCGTGCCCTTTACGGGCGGTGAGCGCCATGCAGGATGGCATTATTTGAGGCACAAATTCATTGGCGCAAGGCCCCCAAGTTTGTCATTCCGAGGAGCGAAGCGACGTGGGAATCTCCTGCAGCCGGTTACGTTTTCGCCGAGGCCTACCTGCTATTCAACATGGTACTGCGAGATTGCCACGTCGGCTGCGCCTCCTCGCAATGACAAATCCGGGAGCTTCCGCATTCCATTTCAAATTTCTGTATACTACGTCCTCCGTGCGGTATACTAGCATAAAACACGCGGAGGGATGCACATGACAAACGAGGAATACGGCCGCTATGTGGACGCGCTGGCGCCCCGGTCGAAAACGGGGAAAAATCTGCTGAATGCCTTCTGGGTCGGCGGGCTGATCTGCGCGATCGCGCAGGCGCTCCTGAACGGCTATCAGGCGCTCGGGCTGGACGAAACGACGGCGGGCGCGGCTGTGAGCATCTCACTTGTGCTGCTCTCGGCCATCCTGACGGGCTTTGCGGTCTATGACGACATCGCAAAATTTGCCGGAGCGGGCACGCTCGTGCCCATCACGGGCTTCGCCAACGCCGTCGTGGCCCCGGCCATCGAGTTCCAGACGGATGAGAGTGATATAATAGGACTCAGTCAGAAAGCCTTTAAGCATTTAGACGCGAGTATGATGATTTAGTCCAAACAATTACATTTAGAAGGGAGTATGTATTCGAGCAACATATTTAATAACCTGTCACACAGAAAAGCCGAATGAGAACTGAAACTCATTCGGCTTTTCCCATTTCACGAGGAGGATAAGGATGAAAAAACAAGGTGTACTGATTTATGATGATGT
>ERZ857998.4106-NODE-4106-length-10819-cov-17.459773_pt1 | contig 10819 bp, 6 predicted proteins | sample MGYA00519954_ERZ857998 | MGnify/ENA primary metagenome ERZ857998 (study PRJEB31778, sample SAMEA3449424) | human gut metagenome | biome: human gut; feature: human-associated habitat; material: faeces | place: United Kingdom | collected 2010/2012 ...
GGGAGCGATACGACAATAGCGTCAAAGTGTACCGGGATTATTTGGTGACAATGGATGCAGCTGAACAAAAAGGTGCACAAGAAACCCAGCTGAAAATAGCCCGGAACATGAAAGACAAAGGGATAGACAATGAGTCTATCGCAGAATGTACCGATTTACCTTTAAGCATAATCGAAGGGTTATAAAGTAATCGGATTCATAAAGGCACTATGTTGTAACCAACCGTTTACGAACGAAGAAAATAAAAAGAGGTGAGCTCCCTTTGCAGGGTAGTCCACCTCTTTCTCTTCATACACAAACATTCAAATTATCAGGTTTCAGGTGTTCGTCAATATAACGGATACCGTCCATCTTAAAAAGCCCCCGCAGAAGCGTATAGTTCAACATACGCTGCACCAGGTACGGGGTGCCTTGCAAGCTGCTCTGGTAGATGACCTCCTGCAAATCCGGTGCAAAACGGTCGGGATCGACTCCGGGAAGCAGATAACCGCAAATCTTACAATGCGTCAAGACATCAATCAACTGCTGCAACCAGAAAGCCTCCTCCCGCTCGAAAGCAGCACGGTATTCCCTGTCGGTAGCAATATCCATCAGCAACTTCTTCCCCAGCGAATGAAGCAGGGTGAGATAGCCATCCACTGTGATGAAAAGTGCCTCCATGCACGAGCTGTCCATCCGTATCTGTTTTTGCTGGATCTGGCTTCTGATTCCGTTAGCAAAATCAGAAAGACAGACACGGAACAGACTCGTTTTGCTGGGAAAGAGCTTGTAGAGTGTCCGCTTCGACATCTTCATTCCCCTGGCTATATCATCCATCGTCAACCCGTCGGCACCATGCTGGTACATTTCCCGCTTGGTGTAGTCGAGTATCCGGCAACGCAGTGTTTCTGGATTCATACATACCTCCCTACATACGGCCGCCACCCAATGCCTGATACAAAGTGATTACGCCCTGGATTTCAGTAAAGCGGTTCGCCACTTGTGACAGTTGCGCGTTGAGCAACGTCTGTTGGGCGGTCAATACTTCCAGATAAGTGGTGTTGCCATGTTTCATCAACAATTGCGTGCTTCGGACTGCGGTTTCCAATGAAGTGATTTGTCCGTCGCGCAACTCTGTTTTACCGCGGGCCACCTGCACTTGGGTAAGGGCATTATTCACTTCACTTCCAGCATTCAGCAGCGCCTGCTGGAAAGAAAGTTTAGCTTCTTCCTGTTGGGCTTTGGCTATTTTCAACTGTGCCATGTTTAATCCTTTATTAAATAAAGGTTGTGTCAGTGAACCAACTGCGGAGAGTAACAACTTGCCCGGATTGATAATCGCACTTCCGGCACTGTTTGTCCACCCGGCAGAACCGCTAAGAGTAATCTGCGGATAGAAAGCGGCACGTGCGGAGTTTGTATTATAGTAGCAACTAGCCAAAGCCATTTCTGCAGCTTTTACGTCCGGACGGTTGGATAATAACTGGATAGGTACACCGGCAGAAAGTTCTGTCGGAAGTACTTGCGCTTCCAGTGTACCGCGTTTGATAGCGTGCGGAGCTTCACCCAAAAATGTAGACAGGGCATTTTCCGTTTCACGGATACTCTGCTCGATGTCCGGAATGCTGGCAAGCACTTGGGCATAAGCAGCCTTGCTTTGTTCTACACCGGTTGAATTGATATTGTACATGGCAGCGTCTTTCATCGCTTCCATTGTTTCGGCATTCTTTTTCAGGATTTCGGCTGTAGACTTGGTTATTTCCAACTGACGGTCCAACATCATTAGTGTATAATACATATTGGCAATGTTGGAGATAACTTGCGTTTGTACAGCCTGACGGTAAGCTTTCGTCTGCTTTAAAGTGACCTGAGCATTCCGTTTGGAGTTCAGCAACTGCCCGAATAAGTCGACTTGCCAGCTGGCAGTGACGGGCAATGAATAGGTTTTGGTAGCTGCATTCTTGTCAAAGCTGCTGATTGTTCCTTGCGGAGACAGTCCCAAGGACGGAGCATAAGCCAGGCGTGCCGACAGCAGAGATGCTTCTGCTGCTTTTACATTTTGGGCAGCGGTCAAGAGGTCAGTGTTTTGTTTCAGTCCCGCTTCGATGAGAGACTGTAACTGCGGGTCGGTGAAGACTTCTCTCCACGGCAGATTGCCGAAGTTGGTTGTATCCGAAACCAGTGTATCATTCTCCGCAATCGGGTCACGATACAGCCCGGAAGTAGTAATGTCTTCGGGTCTGTCATACGACTTATAGATGTGGCAGCTACTCAGGAGAGCAGTTGCACACACCATATATAGAATCTGTTTCTTCATATCGAATTTCATTATTTAGCGTATTGTTCAATCTCAGTTACGGCATCCGTGTTGTCAATATCTTCCCATTCCATCGGTTTCACCTTCTCTTGTAAGTACTGGAAGATTACGAACAGTACAGGAACAATGAAAATCTGGCAAATCATACCGATTAACATACCACCGATAGAGGCAGTACCTAGTGTACGGTTACCGTGAGCACCTACTCCGAAGGCGAACATCAACGGAAGTAATCCGACTACCATCGCCAATGATGTCATTAAGATAGGACGGAGACGGGCACCGGCACCTAATACGGCTGCCCACGTGATACTCATGCCCATCTTACGACGATCGAGGGCGAACTCTACAATCAGAATTGCATTTTTCGCCAACAGACCCATCAACATGATTAACGCAATCTGCATATAGATATTGTTGGACATCGTACCGAGAATCATCTTTAACATCGAGATATTACCGATAGCGCTCACTCCGTTGACAAACAGGAAGCTGCCTAACAGACCGAACGGAACGGACAGCAACACGGCCAACGGAAGTATATAACTTTCGTACTGTGCACTCAGCAACAGGTAAACGAATACGAAGCAGAGGATGAAAATCAATCCGGTAGCACTTCCACTGCTCTGTGCCTCTTCACGTGCCATACCACCCAATTCGTAAGTATAACCGGCCGGAAGATTTTGACCGGCTACTTCTGCCAACGCAGTCAATGCCTGACCGGATGTATAACCGCTGGCAGGAGCCACCATCACTTTCATGGAAGTGTAAAGGTTGAAACGGCTGATGATATCCGGACCATATACTTTATCAACAGTGATGAATTGTGAGATAGGAGCCATTTCGCCGGCACTGTTGCGAACCTTGATATTTTTCAAAGATTCCAGGTTCTTACGTGATAGCGGGTCTGACTGAATCATTACACGATACATCTTACCGAAACGGTTGAAGTTGGATGCATACAGACCACCATAATATCCTTGCATGGTAGTAAGGATGTCACTCGGGCTGATGCCTGCTTTCTTACAAGCCGCCGCGTCAATATCAATCATGTATTGCGGGAAATTCGGGTTGAATGTTGTCTTCGCCGAATTGATTTCAGGACGGGCTTCCAGCGCAGCGGTATAATCGTTGACCACATCGAAGAACTTGTTCAGGTCTCCACCCGTCTTGTCCTGCATGTTCACTTCAATATCCGTAGATGCCGAGTAACCCGGAATCATCGGTGGAGCGAAGAACAATACCTGTGCTTCTTTAATGATTTTTTGTGCACGCATATATAAGGAACCTACGACAACGTCAGAGTTCTGTATCATCGAACGGTCGTCCCAGTCTTTCAACTTGATGATGAAAGAACCGTAGGATGGACCTTGTCCACCGATGAAACTGAAACCGGAAATCAATGTGCGTGAAGCTACGGCAGGATCAGAGGCAATCAGACTGTCTACACGTGCCAAGATTTCTTCCGAGTGGTCTTGTGATGTACCCGGCGGCAAGGTTACAGCTCCCATCAATGTACCGGTGTCTTCATTAGGTACCATACCTGTCGGAGTGGTGTTCATGAAGAACATAAGTAAGACAATGGAAGCAACGACCAGTCCCATAGACAACCACTTCTTTTGAATGAAGAACAATACGCGTTTCTTGTACCGTTTCAAAATAGATTCATAGGTATCGTTGAATCTGTTCTTGAATTTATTCGTACTCATTCCGATTAATGCCAAAATACTAAGAAGTATGAAGATGGCAGTAATTATCGGATTGATGTTGAAAAGGCCGAAGATCATACCCAGTATGGCAACAAGTGTGAATGTGAGTGTGATTCCCGGATGCAGCATCTTTCCGATAGCTTCGGTGTATCTGTTGATCATTGTTGTATGAGCCGTTTTATAGGCTGTCTTCATACGCTCCTTCAATGGAGGAATATCTTCGGAACCTTCCTGTTTATGCGGTTTCAGAAGAACAGCACACAAGGCGGGGCTTAATGTCAAAGCATTCAAGGCGGACAGACCAATGGCAATAGCCATTGTCATACCAAACTGGCGGTAAAATGTTCCTGCCGTTCCACCCATGAAGCTTACCGGAACAAACACGGCCATCATGACTAGCGTAATGGATACGATAGCGCCACCTAACTCGTTCATTGCGTCGATAGAAGCCAGACGGGCGGAAGTGTATCCCTGGTCCAACTTGGCGTGTACACCCTCGACAACCACAATGGCGTCATCGACCACAATCGCAATGGCGAGCACAAGCGCACATAACGTTAGCAAGTTCAAACTGAATCCCACTAAAGACAGTATGAAGAATGTACCGATAAGAGCTACCGGAATGGCAATAGTAGGAATCAATGTAGAACGTAAATCCTGCAAGAAGATATATACTACAATAAATACCAGGATGAATGCCTCAATCAATGTTTTCAATACCTCATGAATTGAAGCGAACAAGAAGTCGTTGGCATTCATGGAAACGTTTATCTTCAAACCGGCCGGCAGTGATTGGGAGGCTTCATCCAGTAATGCTTGAATGTCACTGATGGTTTGTGTCGCGTTTGTCCCTGCCATCTGATAAACAATACAGGTTACTGCTTTATGGCCGTTTACACGGTTAGTAAAGTTGTATCCCAAGCGGTCTAACTGGATTTCGGCGATGTTGTTCAAGCGAAGCACTTCACCGTCGGGCAAAGACTTGATGACGATATTCTCGAACTCTTCCGGCTGTTGCAGACGACCTTTGTAACGGATAGTATATTGGAAAGTCTGGTTACTGCGTTCACCGAATTGTCCCGGAGCAGCTTCCACGTTCTGTTCTGCCAGCGCTGCGGACACATCACCCGGAACCAACTTGTATTGCGCCATTACGTCCGGACGCAACCAGATACGCATGGAGTAGTCCTGTCCCATTACAGAGGCGTCACCTACACCCGGTACGCGTTGAACTTGCGGAATCAAGTTGATTTTTGCGTAGTTCTCGATAAATGCTTCTGTGTATGTATCGCTTTCGTCATAAAGGGAAAATACCACCAGCATAGAAGTCTGACGTTTCTGTGTTGTCACGCCGACTTTGGTTACTTCGGCAGGCAGTAGTCCTTGTGCCATGGAAACACGATTCTGCACGTTGACGGCAGCCATATCCGGGTCTGTTCCCTGTTTGAAGTAAATGGAAATATCTCCGGCACCTGTGTTAGAGGCGTTGGAGGTCATATACATCATGTTTTCTACACCATTGATCTGTTCTTCCAACGGAGCGATTACGGAGTTCAATACGGTCGATGCACTCGCACCCGTATATGTGGCTCTTACCGATACGGTAGGAGGTGCGATGTCCGGATACTGCGTGATAGGCAGTGTTGCCAATCCGATAGCTCCCAAGATGACTATCAGGATAGAAATAACGGTTGATAGTACCGGACGGTTAATAAATCTATCTAATTTCATACGATTATCTGATTATTAATTGAAAGCTGTGGCTAGGTTACCGTCATGTTGGTCTTTCAAATGTTGTTGGTAGTTCGCTTCTTTTTGTGCGGGGGTGATCGGTTGAATCTTCTGACCGTCTTTCAGGTTTTGTACACCTTCGATTACGATTTTATCTCCTGCATTCAATCCGGAAGTGACCAGATATTCTTTTCCGTTATCCAAGTTGAAAATGCCGATTTCCGTATATTTTAACGTGTTGTCCGGTTGTAACACATAAACGAATTTCTTGTCCTGGATTTCCACTGTTGCCGATTGCGGGATGCTGATAACGTTTTCCATGTTGTAAGGAATCAGAACGTTGGCAGTACCTCCACTGCGCAACACATGTTCCTTGTTGGGGAAAATAGCACGGATACTTACCGAACCGGTAGACTGGTCGATAACGCCTGTGATAGCGTCTACCTTACCTTCCATGGCGTATGTGGAGCCATCAATCAGCTGCAGCTTGATAGTTGGTATTTTGCTGATTTCTTCTTTGATGGTACTTCCGGATTTAGTCATAGCCAGTAATTCTTTTTCTGTCATGGAGAAGTATACATACACTTCATCGATCTCGGATACGGTAGTCATGGGCGTAGCGATAGAAGGGCTGACAAGCGCTCCTACACGATAAGGAATATTGTTGATTACACCGTCTGACGGACTCTTGACTTGTGTAAATGATAAATTCTGCTGAGCAGTGGTCAGTTGTGCCTTAGCTTGGGCCAGTTGTGCCTTGGTTTGTGCCAGAGAGTTTTCTGCCATTGCCAGATCATAGTCGCTGATGATTTGTTTCTTGTTCAGCTCTTTTTTGTTGTCATACGTCATTTGTTGAGTGCTCACTGCCGCTTCGGCTGTGGCAACTGCTGCTTTGGCAGTGCGTACGGCTGCTTCGTACTGAGTAGGATCGACAATGAACAGTACTTGTCCTTTGCGCACGGTAGCTCCTTCATCAACACATAATTTAGTGATGAAACCGGAAACCTGCGGACGAATTTCTACGTCTTGTTTACCTTTAATAGTAGCCGGATAAGCTGTCGTTAGATTTGCAGTTGATTTTTGTAATTCCTGTACTGCATATTCTGGGACTTTTCCCGTGTCATTGCCCTTATTGCCGCAACTGGACAGAAGGGCTAAGCAAAATGCAAATAAAACAATTCTACTTTTCATACTTCTTATTTATCTGTTTTTAAATTGATGCGTTTTGTTGCACGTGTGTTATTCTCTTGTATAGAGGGATGGTTTAAGGAAAAAAGGCCGGAAACTGATTTGATAGAATCAGTTTCCGGCTGCAAAAGTACTTTAAATTCGGTATTCTTGTTCTCTGATACCGTGTTTTTTAACTATGTTTTTTACTTTAGTTTATGATAGACGGGAGTCATAATAAAACTTAACTCATAATCTTGGTAAGGAAGTCTGTATTTCTCCAATGGAATAGCTCCCCAACTGTTGACACATGCAAGTCCTGTTTGTGCTTTATCAATACAGAAATTAGTGAAATTGGCTTTTTCTACTTCCGGTGAGTGACGCTGGTCTTTGCCGGCGCCGTCGTCCAGAGATTCGATCGTGTAATTCAGTGCGGAAGCAGAGAACGGAGCGTCTGAGACGAATTGCAATCCGTTACCACCGATATTTAACAGTCTCCACCAGCGGATATCTGTTTTTGTGCCGGTTTCCTGCGGACGGATGTACGGATAGAATTGTTCTTCTACCGTCTGGCGATATTTGCCGAGCATAGCGGCGTGATTACGGTCCGAATAATTTTCTACCGGGCCACGTCCGTAATACTCAATTTCGTTAAATGCAAGAGGCATACGGAACTGCATACCGAAACGGAACATTTCAGAAACTTTCTTGCTCTTGTCAGCTACCATTTTCTGGTTCACCTTCACTGCACCCAAGTTATTGATAGTATAAGTCAAGAACAATTTTCCACCTATTGACTGCATATCATATTCGGCACGAACTACGGCCTGTTCGTTTTCAATCGCATGTTTCAGAGAAGTTAGTTTCAGTACCGGGTTCTTCCAGGCTGCATATCTGTTCTGTAATCCTGCTCCGTAATCATTGTCGGTCGGTGCACGCCAGAAGTTAGGAGTCAGGAGACTGCCGTCTTCCATTAGCTGCATTCCGTTTACGTCATAGCGGCAGAGATAACCGTTATGCTTGTTAAATTCGAGAGTGAAGTCCTCACCGTTAACAATCAGATAATTTCTGTCGTTATCCTGAATAGTAGGAACGATAACTGCAACATTGGAAGTTTGTTGGTTTTCCAGTTTCAGTTCCGGTGCTTTGTAATCGCGGATGCTTAGTTGGTCATAAGCAATGGTGGTTCCGGCAGGCAGGAGAGTTTCGGCAGCTTTAAGCTTGTAACTGACGTTGAGCAGCAGCTCCTTGCAAGGGCAGATATTCTTTGTGTCAAAAGGTAATTGGACTTTAACCGTCTGCTGAGGCGCTACTTTCAGGTCTGAAACAATGCCTGTCTGTACCACTTCTCCGTTTGCCAGTAATTTCCATTCCATATAATATGCGGAAAGGTCACGGAAGAAATTCTCGTTGAAAATATTAATTTCGCCTTTAGCAAGATCGGCAACAGTTGTCCAAATGTTCTGATAGAAATAGCCTACTTCATAAGCGTGCGGATTGGGCACACGGTCGGGACTAATCAGACCGTTGTCGCAGAAGTTATTATCCGAGCCGTCATATTTGTTGAAGTCGCCTCCGTAGCCGTAGATATCCACTCCGTCTTTATTTTTCCAATGGCAGGACTGGTCTACGAAGTCCCATATAAATCCACCCTGATATTTCGGATATTTGCGGATGATATCCCAGTATTCTTTGAATCCGCCTTGAGAATTACCCATAGCATGAGCGTATTCGCATTGAATCAACGGTTTCTGAATATTGCCTTCGGAATACTTGACGCACGCATCGTAGCCGTAGTACATCGGACAGAAAATGTCTGTAAATTCGCTGGTCCTCGCCTGTTCATACTGTACGGCACGTGATTTGTCTTCGTTTTTAATCCAAGTATAACATTTTTCAAAGTTCGGTCCCATACCGGCTTCGTTACCGAGTGACCAGAAGATGATAGAAGGGTGATTGTAACCGCGTTGAACATTGCGTTCGTTGCGTTCCAAATGAGCTTTGGCGTAACTTGGGTTTTTGGCGAGTGTCTTGTCACCGTAACCCATACCGTGGGATTCCACATTTGCCTCGGCTACTACGTACAGACCGTATTGGTCGCAGAGGTCATACCAACGGTTGTCGTCCGGATAGTGGCAGGTACGTACAGCATTGATATTAAGTTCTTTCATTACTTTGATATCTTGGAGCATACGTTCCACTGAAACCACATAACCACCGTCAGGGTCCATTTCGTGGCGGTCGGCTCCTTTGAAGAGTACCGGCTGGCCGTTTACAAGTATTTGTCCGCCCTTTAGTTCAATCTTGCGGAAACCTACTTTGATAGGAAGCACTTCTACGGTATTATTGCCGTTTTTCAGAGTGGCAGTCAGTGTGTAAAGATTAGGTGTTTCGGCAGTCCATTTGGCAGGATTGGAAATATTCAAAGTAGTGTTCAGCTTGCCGGAACCTTTCAGATCGGCAGTAGCTACACTGTTCCCTTGTGCATCTGTCAGGTTTAAGGCCACTGTGCCGCTACCTTTCAAGTCTACAGAGATATTCAATGTCCCGTCCTTATATTGGCTGTCGAGGTCGGGAGTTACACGAATATCCTGGATATATTTCTTATCGCGGGCATAAAGATAACAGTCGCGTCCCACACCGGAGTAGCGAAAGAAATCCTGATCTTCCAGATAAGTGCCGTCGCACCAACGGAATACTTGGAAAGCGATGATGTTTTTTCCTGGTTTCAGATAGTTTGTCAGGTTGAATTCAGCTTCCAATTTGCTGTCTTCGCTGTATCCCACATAGCGTCCGTTTACCCAAAGGTACATATTAGAAGTTACTGAACCGAAATGGGCAAAAATCTCTTTCCCTTTCCAGTCGGCGGGCAGAGTGATTTCTTTCCGGTAAGAACCTACATGATTGTTCTCTGTAGGAACTTCAGGAGGGTTGTTCTGGAACTGATTACGCCAGGCATAGCCGGTGTTTACGTAAATAGGATCGCCATAACCGTTCAATTCCCACACTGCGGGAACTTGCAGATTATTCCAGCCTTTGTCATTGAAACCTACTTTCCAGAAGTCGGTGGGACGCTGGTCGGCATTGCGTACCCAAGAGAATTTCCAGGTACCGTTCAAAGTCATGTAATTAGTAGATTGGGCTTTCTTGCCTTGCATGGCGGCATCTGCCGATTCATAGGCAAAGTAATTAGTGTGCATGGGAGCACGGTTCACGGCATTGATTTCCGGATCAAGCCACTCTTTAAAGGACTGTGCATTTGCAGTCAGAGCCAGGGCTGCAAAGAGTCCGGTAATAAGATGTTTCTTCATGGATATAAAATTATTATGTTTGTAGCGGTACGAAGAATATTTTCTGCATACCGCTACAAAGATAGGATGAATGAACTTTTTTTAGGGTGAATAATAGTTCAAAAAAGGGGGAATAGAGTTCAATCAGCTACAAGTTACGAGCTACAAGCTACAAGTTACCATGCGGTATGACAGCACAGCCACTTGTAGCTTGTAGCTCGTAGCTTTGTCACTGTATCCGGTACACTCCAAACGAACGTGGTTCAAGTTTCAGTTTCAGAGATTGCCCTTCTACCTGCACCGGACGTACACGAGGAACAATCGCTTCCTGGTCCAGCGTATTTACAGTGCGCCAATTGTCGTTCTGTAAGTAAGTGCAGGAACCGGCAACCAACTGACGTTTCTTCAAACCATTAAAATCGATCTGAACATCGGCAGGCTTACTGCTTGCATTCACCAGTTTCAGAATGATTTCTCCGGTAGGTGCATTCAGTGCAGCTGTTGCATAGAGGCTGTCCTGCCCTGCTACTGCTTTGCCATCCATCTTCAGGCTGAGCACATCGGTACCGGCATTCATGCCGTACATCTGCTGAACGTAATAGTTCGGTGTGCGCATCATGCGCAGG
>ERZ857998.4108-NODE-4108-length-10816-cov-7.702909_pt1 | contig 10816 bp, 7 predicted proteins | sample MGYA00519954_ERZ857998 | MGnify/ENA primary metagenome ERZ857998 (study PRJEB31778, sample SAMEA3449424) | human gut metagenome | biome: human gut; feature: human-associated habitat; material: faeces | place: United Kingdom | collected 2010/2012 ...
CGACGGCGATCTCTCCGCCCGAGGCGGCTTCCGGCGAGACGTGGCCGATCGAAAGCCCCGAGGTTCCGCCCGAGAAACGCCCGTCGGTGATCAGCGCGCAGGCCTTGTCGAGGTGTTTCGACTTGAGGTACGACGTGGGGTAGAGCATCTCCTGCATGCCCGGGCCGCCCTTGGGGCCTTCGTAGCGGATGACGACCACTTCGCCCGGCTGCACCTCGTCGGCGAGAATGCCGTTCATGGCCTGCTCCTGCGATTCGTAAACGCGCGCCGGGCCGCGGAAGACGAACAGTTTTTCGTCCACGCCGGCGGTTTTGACGACGCAGCCCTGCCGGGCGATGTTGCCCGTCAGCACGGCCAGTCCGCCGTCGCGGAAATAGGCGTGCTCCACGTCGCGGATGCAGCCCGCCGTGCGATCGGTGTCGGGTTCTTCGTAGTAGGAGTGCTGTGCGCCCAGCTCGCGGCTGTAATGGCCTGCCGGGGCGCTGAGCGCGCGGCGTCGCGCGGCGTCGGCGGCTGCCGGGTTGAGAATGTCGCAGGCCGGGATCGCTTCGCCCAGCGTGCGCCCGTCGACGCGCAGGACCGAGGTGTCGAGCAGTCCGGCACGGTCAAGCTCGCCCAGAATGGCGAAGATGCCTCCGGCGCGGTTGACGTCCTGGATGTGGTAGTGCGAGTTGGGGGCGACCTTGCAGAGCACCGGGACCCGGCGCGAAAGGCGGTCGATGTCCTGCATCGTGAAATCGACGCCGGCCTCGTGGGCCACGGCCAGCAGGTGCAGGACCGTGTTGGTCGAGCCGCCCATGGCGATGTCTAACGACATGGCGTTTTCGAAGGCGGCCTTCGTGGTGATCGAACGCGGAAGCACCCGCTCGTCGCCCTCGAAGTAGTAACGTTCGGCATTGCGGACGATGAGCGCCGCAGCGTCCTCGAACAGCCGGCGGCGATTGACGTGGGTGGCGACGATCGTGCCGTTGCCCGGCAGCGAGAGACCCAGCGCCTCGGTCAGACAGTTCATCGAGTTGGCCGTGAACATGCCCGAGCACGATCCGCAGCCGGGGCAGGCGCAGCGCTCGATCTCGGCGATCTGCGCGTCGCTGCACGTCTCGTCGGCCCCCATCACCATGGCGTCGATCAGGTCGACGCTGCGGCCCTGAAATTTTCCGGCCTCCATCGGCCCGCCCGAGACGAAGACCGTCGGGATGTTGAGCCGCATGGCGGCCATCAGCATGCCGGGGGTGATCTTGTCGCAGTTCGAAATGCAGACCAGCGCGTCGATCTTGTGGGCGGAGGCCATGTACTCGACGCTGTCGGCGATGATCTCGCGCGAAGGCAGCGAGTAGAGCATGCCGTCGTGGCCCATGGCGATGCCGTCGTCGACGGCGATGGTGTTGAACTCCGCGGCGAAGCACCCGAGGGCTTCGATGCGCTGTTTGACATATTGTCCGATTTCGTGCAGGTGTACGTGCCCCGGCACGAGTTGGGTGAACGAATTGGCGATGCCGATGACCGGCCGGCCGAACTGTTCTTCGCGCATGCCGTTGGCGCGCCAGAGGCTTCTGGCTCCCGCCATCCGGCGGCCCGTCGTGGTGACGGCGCTTTTGAGTGTGTGTTTCATCTTTCCGTTTTCGTTTCAGTCTCCTGCCGGGTCCGGTCCTGTAACAAAAAAAACTTTCCCCGGTGGGAGAAAGGCTTTATTTTCAATCAACTATGCACACCACCTTTCTCCCGTTATCTCCGAAGGACGACGAGCAGCAGGGTAATGACGTGAATATTCGAATGATTCAGGGCGTTCATAGCCGGTTTTCCGTGTTTGTTCGTTTTCTGCGACAGTGCATCCGCGTGCAGGCCGGGTCTCCCCGTTATGCCGGATGCTTTCTGTCTGACTATGGCAAAGATATGAATATTGAATCAGTTGAACAAACAATTTCCTAAAAAAATTTAATATTGTAACAGTCCGGAAGCATATTCTTTCCTGAAGTTCGCAACTGTGCGTGACGGCTCGTGTTTGCTTACAATTTGAAACCGGCATTTTGGCCTCCGGATGCGGTTCCCGGGCGTTTTCTTTCCGCGGTCCGGCGGGTGTGGGCCGAAAGGCTTTCATTTTTATTTCCGAAATCTCTGTTGCGGCCCTTTTGCGCTGCTCCTATATAAATAAAAGGCCGTCTGCGCAACGGCGGGCCGCTTACAAATTGTTACATGGATTTGGATTATTAAAATATTTGTTTTATATTTGCCGACGATGGTTACCAAACGGCATAACACGACGACAGGGCGAGGTTGCGGATTTATCGGCAATCCCGTAGGCTGTGTTTATACCGCTCTCTTCACGACCGCCACAACTGCCACGACGACTGCCACGACCCCCGTGGGGGTTCAGTAGTCAATATTCCGTCTGCATACCTGCGTGTGCACATCCCGGCCAAGGCTGCCGGAGCGGAAACAGAAAATCAGGCAAAGGTAGTTCAATTCATCAAAAAAATTGGTATGAAACATATTAAGGTTTTCGCGCCGGGAACGGTCGCGAATCTGGGGTGCGGTTTCGATGTGATGGGCCTTACGCTCGACGGCGTGGGCGACGTGCTGGAAGTGGGCGTTGCGGAAAATGCCGAAGGATTCGAAATCCGTAACCGCAGCGGGATGGAACTCCCCGGAAATGTCGAAGAAAACGTCATCACGCCCGCCGTACGGGCCTTGCTCGAAGCTTACGGCCGTCCGGTGCGGATCGAGGTGGAGATCCTCGAAAAGATCGCTCCCGGCAGCGGCATCGGGTCGAGCGCCGCCTCGTCGGCCGCCGCCGTCTACGGGGTCAACGAACTGCTGGGCCGCCCGTTCTCGGGCAAGCAGCTGGTGGAGTTCGCCATGATGGGCGAGGCGTTGCTGGGCGGCACGCCCCATGCCGACAATGTAGGTCCCGCGCTGTTGGGCGGCGTGGTGCTGGTCCGCGGCTACCGGCCGTTCGACATCGTGCGGCTGCCCGTGCCCGACAACTTTTTCTACGCCGTGGCGCATCCCGGCATCGTGGTCAGCACCCGGGAGGCGCGCGAGGCGCTTCCGAAGCGGATTCCCCTGTCGGATGCCGTTGCGCAGTGGGGCAACGTCGGCGGACTGGTCGCCGGGTTCGCGCTGCGCGACGTGGCGCTGATCGGCCGTTCGATGCACGACGTCGTGGCGGAGCCGTACCGCAAGGGATTCATCCCCGGGTACGACGCGCTGAAGGAGCAGGTGCTGGCCGGAGGCGCGCTGGCCATGAACATCGCCGGATCGGGACCCTCGGTTTTCGCGCTGGCCTCCAATTACGAGGCTGCCGTGCGGATCTCCGGGGAGATGAAGCGGCATTTCGAAGGGCTGGGAATTGGTTGTAATAGCTATGCGGGCCGCGTGTCGAATGCCGGGGCGCGGGTTGTCGAATAACAAAAGCGAAGGACGATGAATTATTACAGTACGAGAGATCGGGAACGGGCGCACGGCTGTTCGCTGCGCGAGGCCGCGATGATGGGACTGGCCCCCGACGGGGGGCTGTTCGTCCCCGAACGGATTCCGCAGGCCGACATGGCCCTTGCGGAGCGTCTGGCCAGCGAATCCTACGCCGCGTTGGCGGGTTATCTGGCGGGGTTGTTCTTCGGCGGCGATTTCGATTCGCAGGCCGTGCAGCGTGAACTGGACGGCCTTTACGACTTCCCCGTGCCCCTGCGCGTGGTCGGTCGGGGACGCTATACGCTGGAACTGTTCCACGGTCCGACCTGCGCCTTCAAGGATTTCGGCGCCGGGTTCATGGGCCGGATGACAGGCCTGCTGGGCGCCGCCGATGAAAAACTGGTGATTCTCACGGCCACCTCGGGCGATACGGGCAGCGCCGTGGCGCACGGGTTTCACAATGTGCCGGGCGTCGAGGTCGTGGTGCTCTATCCCGAAGGGAAGATCAGCCGCCTGCAGGAGTGCCAGATGACCGCCCTGGGCGGCAACATCCATCCGCTGCGCGTCGCCGGAACGTTCGACGATTGCCAGCGGCTCGTGAAGGAGCTGTTCGCCGACGCCCCGTTCCGCAAGCGGCGGCGGGTGACGTCGGCCAATTCGATCAACCTGCTGCGCTGGATTCCGCAGGCGTTCTACTATTTCTACGGTTATTGCCAGTGGCGGCAGGCCACGGGCGGCGACCGTCCTGTCGTCGTCGTGCCGAGCGGCAATTACGGAAACCTCGCCGCCGGAATGCTGGCCCGGCGCATGGGACTGCCCCTCGGGGGCTTCGTCGCCGCCTCGAACGTCAACGATGTCGTGCCCGAGTTCATCCGCACGGGCGTCTACCGCCCGAGGCCGTCGGTGCGGACTCCGGCCAATGCGATGGATGTCGGCGCACCGAGCAATTTCGAACGGATGCTGTGGCTCTGCGACGGCGATCCGGAGATGCTGCGCGCCGAACTGGAGGGATTCCGCTGCGACGATGCCTCGATCCGCCGCACGATCGACGAGCTGTATGAGCGCCACGGCTATTTCTCCGATCCGCACAGCGCCGTCGGCTATGCGGCCTCGGCGGCCGTGGACAAGCCGGGTTTTTACCTCTCCACGGCGCATCCCGCCAAGTTCGGAGAGGTCATCGAATCGGTGACCGGATCGCGGGTGCCGCTTCCGGAGCGGCTCGAACGGCTGACGCGGCGGCCGCAATTCTCCGAACCGCTGGCGGTCGATCTTGCCGCCCTCGAAGAGTTCGTGGCGAACGTCTGAATGTGAGAATCCTCCGCCCGATCGGGCGGAGGATTCTTTCTTTTGTTGTGTTTTCGGTTGTGTTTTTGGTTGCTTTTGTTTATATTTGTTGCGGAAAAGCAAATAAATCCGATACTAACGTAAAAAAAACTTCCGATGAACCTCAAACGTCTGCTCCCTTTGCTGATCGTTCCGCTGCTGCTGACGGCCTGCCCGTCGGGCGCCAACCGGACGAAAAACGGTCCCGATCTGCGTAACCTGCCGCGCGAAATCCGCTCGGGCGAACAAGGTCCGTTCCACGTGCAGGGCATTGCCGTCGATCTCGAACGCGGCTACATCTATTTCTCCTTCACGACCAAACTGCTGAAGATGGACTTCGAAGGCAATCTGATAGGCAGCGTGGACGGCATGACGGGCCATCTGGGCTGCCTGACGATGAATCCAGCCGACGGCCGCGTTTACGGCTCGCTGGAATACAAGGACGATGCGATCGGCAAGGGCATCCGCCGGACGCTCGACGCCGGGCAGGTGGCGCCTGAAGACGAAAAGGACCGGACGGGATTCTACGTCGCCATTTTCGACGTGGACCGCATCACGCGTCCGGACATGGATGCTGAAAAGGATCGTGTGATGACCACGGTCTATATCAAGGAGGCCGTCGACGACTATTTCGCAACGGCGGAGAACGGCGGACGGACGGTCGAGCACCGGTTCGGCTGTTCGGGCATCGACGGCGTGACCTTCGCGCCCCGGTTCGGAGCGAAGGAGGGCGGCGATTATCTCTATGTGGCCTACGGCGTTTACGGCGACACCCTGCGCACGGACAACGATTACCAGGTGCTGCTCGCCTACGACACGAAGGGCTGGAAGCGTTTCGAGCAGCCGCTCTCGCAGGGAAGTCTGCATAAAAGCGGCCCTGCGGCGCCCGATCACAAGTATTTCGTCCGCACGGGCAACACCTCGTGGGGAATTCAGAACCTGGCCTATGATCCCGCGTCGGGAAACTGCTATGCCGCGGTTTACAAAGGTAAAAAATCCCAGTACCCCAATTATTCGCTCTTTGTGATCGACGGCGGCAAACCGGCTCGCAGGGAGCTTTTGCAGGGATTCGATACGCCCGCCGAGGGTGAGGTGCTCTCGCTGGTTCCCGCCGGGAAATCGGCCGGCGGCATCTACGGGTGGGATTTCAAATGGGGAACGACGGGACTGTGTCCGCTCGGCGGCGGCTATTTCTATATTTCGCAGAACGCCCGTTCGAAGGAGACCAAACAGCAGAGCAGCACCGTTCGCCTCTATCGGTGGACCGGCGATGCGGATGCCCCCTTCCGGCCGGTCGAATAGCCCCTCTCCGGTTGTGCCATGCGCCCGGCCGCTCCTGCGAGCGGCCGGGCGTCTTCTTGTCGGCTGCATGAGGAGCTGCCGGTAAGCCTGCATGTTGCCTGTTTTGGACGGGAGCCTTGCAAAGGCCATGCCGTTTCCGGTGATGGCGGGCGCCTTTACGGTTCCGGGTTCCCGAAGTCGAACCGCAGCTGCACGCACTCCGGGCAGGCCTCCGGCGAGTTGCCGACCGTAAGGCCGATCAGCCGGATTTTACGCCCGTGGAAATCCGCCGCGGCCAGCAGTTCTTCCGACACGCGCCGGAGGGTCTCTGCCGAATCGACGGGCGTGAATAGGGTTTTCGACCGGGTTATCTGCCGGAAGTTGTCGAACTTGAGCTTCAGGACGACGGTCTTGCCCCGAAATTCATGCCGCATCACCCGGTTCCAGACCTCCTCGCGCACGGCCGACAGTTCGAGCCGCAGCCGTTCCCGGTCGTCCGTGTCTTCGGCAAAGGTCGTTTCGGCTCCGAGCGACTTGCGGACCCGGTTCGGCGTGACCTCCCGTTCGTCGATGCCCCGGGCATAGCCGTAATAGCTGTGTCCGGCCTTCCCGAACTGCTGCACGAGTGCCGCTTCGTTCCAGAGCCGCAGGTCGGCTCCCGTACGGATGCCGAGGCGGTGCATCTTTTCGGCCGTCACTTCGCCGATGCCGAAAAAGCGTTCGACGGGCAGTCCGGCTACGAACTCCTCGATCCGCTCCGGCGGGATCGTGAACAGTCCGTCGGGTTTCCGATAGTCGGAGGCGATCTTTGCCAGCATCTTGTTGACCGAGATTCCGGCCGAGGCCGTCAGTCCGGTTTCGGCGAGGATGCGGGCTTTGATTTCGCGGGCGACCAGCGTCGCCGAACGGACGTGGCTCACGTCGAGAAACGCTTCGTCGAGCGAGAGAGGCTCCACGAGTTCGGTGTATTCGCCGAAGATGGCGCGGATCTGTCGGGAAACGGCTTTGTAGACATCGAACCGTGCCGGAACGAAGATCAGTTCCGGGCACAGCCGCTTCGCCAGCACGGACGAGAGGGCCGAATGAACCCCATAGGGGCGGGCTTCGTAGCTTGCCGTGGCGACGACCCCGCGCGGTCCGTCATATCCGACGGCGATCGGACGGCCCCGGTATTCGGGGCGGTCGCGCTGCTCTACGGATGCGTAAAAGGCATCCATGTCGATATGGATAATCTTGCGTTGGGACATCGGGCGTTTGTCGGACGGACGCAAAGATAATGCAAATTATTTCTTTTTTGCCGGTCGAATCCGGCGTTTCATACCGGCAGGTTGAGGCCCGGTTGGCTGCCGGCGCGTATTGGCGGTTGAAAATCTCTTCCGGATTGAGGGAATGCGAACGGATTGCGTATCTTTGTCCTCGTTTATATATCCGATGAAAAATGGCAGATGATTATTTAGGCCGAAAAATGGAAGAGTACCTGGCCCGTTCGGCATCCGGCCAGGCCAGTCGCCGGCCGCTGGTAACATTGAGCCGGCTGTTGCTGAAAAACCGCAGCCATCGCGGCTACGATCCCCGCTTCATCGTGCGCGAAGACCAGCTTCGCCGCATTATCGGGGTCAATACCCGCATTCCCTCGGCGCGGAATCAGCAGGTCCTGCGATTCCGGCCCGTCCTGGCGGACGAAGCGCCCGGGGTCTTGGCCGAAATCCGCCTCGGAGGGGCCCTGCCCGAGCTTCATTTACCGCTTCCGGGAACCGGGCCGAACGCTTTCATCATCGTCTGCTCGACGGTTCCGGAAGATCGTTATGTCGATATTGATTTGGGTATTTCGGTTCAGAGCATGCTGCTCCAGGCGGCTGAAATCGGACTGAACGGCATCTGTATCGGCGCGTTTGACAAAGAGCGGATCCGGCAGAAATTCCATCTGGAGTCCGAGCCGCTGCTGATCCTGGCCATCGGCAAAGGCATCGAGAAAATCGAATTGGTGGAGATTTCCGAAAACGACGATCACCGTTATTTCCGCAAGGACGGCATACACTATGTCCCTAAAGTCCGTGTGGAAGATCTGATTATCGGGTAAGTCGGATTTTACGCCGCCCGCTGCCCCCCCCCTCGGGGCGGCCCGCTGAACAGTGCAGATTCCTTGTTGTGGGTGAACGGGGCGTTGGTTTCCGAGGACGGATAAACGCGCTGGGGACCTCCTCGGAGTCGTTCCCGCCGTGCTGTTGTCCTTTTTTTCTGTCTGGATGTCGCGGCCTCCGATGCTCGAACCTCCTGCGTCAGCCGAGCTCGGCAAGGATCTGCCGCACGACGCTCTCGTCGGCATCGGTCAGGGTGTATTCGGGAACGCCGGCGCACCCGCCCATCGAGACCTGCGGATTGCGGAAGCGCATGCCGCTTTCGCGTTCCCGGCGGGCGCTGAAATGCAGGGCGTCGACCCCTGTGGCGGCCAGCAGGCGGGCGTTCGACGGATTGACGCCGCTTCCGGCCATGATTTCGATGCGGCCGGCCGCCTGCGCCGCCAAGGCTCGCAGCGTCCCGACACCCTCCTGCGCCGTATTGCGGCCTCCGGAGGTGAGCACCCGGCGGCATCCGGTGCGAATGACCGCTTCGAGCGCCTGCCGGGGATCGCGCGTCATGTCGAACGCGCGGTGGAACGTCACCTCCATCCCCTCAGCCTCGCGGACAAGCTGCGCCGTGCGCGTCTCGTCCACCTCTCCGTCGGGGGTCAGCACGCCGAGGACCACCCCGTCGGCTCCGCAGGCACGGGCGAAGCGAATCTCTTCGGCCATCAGCGCCGTTTCGGCATCCGTATAGCAAAAATCCCCGCCCCGAGGGCGTATCATCACGCTCAGCCGCAGGCCCGGTAGACTCCGGGCGTAGCGGATCAGCCCGGCGGAAGGGGTCGTACCCCCTTCGAAGGGCGCGGCACAAAGCTCGATGCGCGTGACGCCTGTCCGCCGGGCTATATCGCACGCATCGCAGGTATAGGCGCAAAGTTCAGTCGTCATAAATTCCGGTCATAATTGGTGTATGGTGTGCAAAAGACGGTCGCCGAGGCCAATCGTATAGCCGTGGGATTCGAACACGACACGGTTGAACGTATCGCCGATCAGAAAGACCGGAAGCGAAACGTTCCCCGGCAGCTGCATCGCTTCGAGAATCCGCCTGCGAACCGAGCCGTCGCGGTCGATGCCGAAGGTGACGGTCGCCGGCAGCGGGGCCGCGGGCGACGCCGTGTATTTCCGGTACGCCCCCTCGTCGGGGAAGAGCAGGATCAGCGAGCGTCCCCACGCTTCAAGCTCCGCGGCTTTGGCCGCGATATCCTTCAGCGCATGATCTGTAGGCTCCTGTCCGACGCACAGCAATCCGATCACGAAATAACCACGTCCCGCAGTCGTGAGGACCGACGTTTCGGCTCCCGTCGCGGCGTCAGTGAATTTCGACTCCGAATCGAAACTCCCGATCACGCGAACCGCCTCCGAATTGTCGCGCATCGTCAGGTTCGTTTCGGTCGTACTGTCCGGACGGACGTTGAAGAACGACACGTTCCCCAGCACGCTGCCGCTGGCGAGCCGGCTGCCCGTCACAAGCATATAATAACCGGTTTCCAGATCGGCGGGAGCCCGGAACAGCTCGCTCCACCGCTCGAAATCAGGATAGTTCAGCAGGGAGAACGACTGCCCGTCGAAGCGCGAAAGGGAGAAGTGCCGGAAATACTCCGGATCGTCGAGACGCGGAATCGGCGCATAGTTCAATTGCAGCCGCCCGGTCTCCAGTTCCCGGTTCCCGGCCGCGTCGAAATCGACGGGCACATCCTTCCCGGCATGGCGGTAGAAGAGGTTGCCCGTCACGCGGTCGATCCACGCCGGGATGCCGAACGAACGAGCCGCGGCAACGAAGAAGATAGCCCGCGAGAGTTTGTCGGCCGTCCGGCTACGCCACACGCCTTCGGGCGAGATGGTCGTGGAGACGGTGCAGAGTTCCGGACGCAGGGTCAAGCTGTCGCGGCACCACGCCACCAGACGCTGCGGGTCACGGCGGAACGCGGCGGCATCGGCGGCCGGAATTTCCCGCTGCAGGAACGACCGGTAGGGCGTGAGCATCTCATCGGCCACACGCGGGGCCAGCACGGTCGCGGCGTCGGCATTCTTGTCCGTATTATAAAGATGATCCGCGAGCACCGCCGACGGCGTGTCGCGCAGATCCTTTTCCGACAGCGTGGCGAGCAGTTGCAGCGCCCGCCCGGTGCATCCTTTCCGGCTCGCGCCGCGCAGAAAATCCATAATTTCGGCGTGATTGCCTCTCGAAGCGGCGATAAATCCGGCCACATCGTCCGGCTTCATGCCGACAGAACGTGCAAACTCCGCAACGGCGGGTTTCGCCGGGCACGTGGCGATATAGGCGTTGCGGATGGAGTCTTCGCGGTTGAAGCGACGGTCGTTCTCCGCACGCTGAGCGGCCGTCACCTCCGGCAAATTCGCGCTCTCGGTCGGAGGAACGATGTCGATGGGAAAGGAGAATTCGTCGCCGATCGCATGCTCCAGCACCACCGTCGCCTCCGTCTCCCTCCCGAAAGAAACCTTCCGAACCCCAAACCGGCCATCACAGACAGCCGTGACAAGCATATCGCCCAGACCCGCCGACAGCGACGCCCGCCCCCGGACGTCGGTCGTTTTGCGCGATACGGTGTAGAACTCGGCGTAATTGTAAAGTTTGAACTCCACGGTCGCACCCTCCACGGGACTGCCCGCCGTGTCGGTGACCGTCACGGTGAGCGGGGCGCACGCGGCATAGTTCG
>ERZ857998.4110-NODE-4110-length-10813-cov-3.297360_pt1 | contig 10813 bp, 5 predicted proteins | sample MGYA00519954_ERZ857998 | MGnify/ENA primary metagenome ERZ857998 (study PRJEB31778, sample SAMEA3449424) | human gut metagenome | biome: human gut; feature: human-associated habitat; material: faeces | place: United Kingdom | collected 2010/2012 ...
CGCCGGCAAGCCGACCGCCTGCTGCGGGACCTGTACCGGGTCTCCGCCCCCCGGCGGGCGCTGGCTCTGGACTGCGCCCAGGCCACCCTGGCCGCCAAGCGCACGCTGGCGCCGGAGGACGTCTCCCTCTATGTGGGCGTCCCCTTCTGCCCCACCCGGTGCGCCTACTGCTCCTTTGTCTCCCACTCGGTGGAAAAGGAGGGGCGCTTTATCCCTGCCTATGTCGAGGCCCTGCTTGAGGAGATTCACACGCTGCTGCCGGCGCTGTGCGAGGCAGGCATTGCGGTGCAGACCGTCTACATGGGCGGCGGCACGCCGACCACGCTGTCGGCGCAGCAGCTGGGCAGCCTGCTGGAGGCCATCGGACAGTATCTTGACGTGGGGACCCTGTCGGAATTTACCGTGGAGGCCGGGCGTCCCGACACCATCACGGCCGAAAAGCTTGAGACCATCCTGCGCTGCGGGGCAAAGCGCATCAGCGTCAACACCCAGACCACTGACGACGACACGCTGCGCCGCATCGGCCGTACCCACTCGGCGCAGGACTTTTTTGACTGCTATGAGCTGGCGCGCTCGCTGCCCTTTGAGGTCATCAACGTCGACCTCATCGCCGGGCTGCCGGGGGAGCCGGTGGAGTCCTTTTGCAAAAGCCTTTGCCAGGTGGCGCAGCTCAGGCCCGAGAACCTGACCGTCCATGCGCTGTCGCTCAAAAGGGCGGCACGCCTGGAGTACAAGGACATGGAGCGCTCACGCCAGGGCTCAAACGACATCTTTTCCATGCTGGAGACCACCGCCCGTGTCACCCGTGAGGCAGGCTATTCCCCCTACTATCTCTACCGTCAGCGCAACACGCTTGGCAATCTGGAAAACGTGGGCTACGCCCTGCCCCACACCGAGGGGCTTTACAACGTCTATATCATGGGCGAATACCAGAGCATCGTGGCCATGGGTGCCGGCGGTGTGTCCAAGGTGGTGGGCCTGCCGGACGGAAAAATTGAGCGCGTCTTCCACAACAAGCACTTTCACGAGTACATCCGCGACAAGGAGAAACTGCGCCGCAACACCGAGCGGCTGCTCTCCCTGCTGCGGCAGGCACAGGAGGCCCCGTAAGCTGCCGCGTCCTCTGGCCGTCGGCCCTCTCGTGCGGGGGGCTGCCCCCTTCTCCGCGCAGCCCTTTTCCCTTTCTGTTTTTGCCCGTTGCCCGGTTTTTGCGACATAGACGGGCCGCCGGGCGGCCATACTGTCTTTATGTCAGACAAGTTTTTTTGCCGCAGGCGGGCGCCCCTGTCCGTCACGGCGGCATTCCTGCAACATTGCGGGGCTGACACGCCCCGTCACGTCAAAGGAGGTATTTTTCATGAAACTCGACAAAAACGACATCCTGACCGCCCTCAAAAAGGCGGGAGACGCCGTGACGCAGGGCGTTTCCGACCTGCGCAAGAGCACCAGGCTGACCTTTGACATTTCGGCCAAGGAGACCGAACTTGCCGACCTCTACCGCGAGCTTGGAAAGTCGGTCTATGAGGAGTCAAAGGGCGAGCATGAGCGTCTGACGCCTGACGCGCTCAAGGCCATGATTGAGGCCTGCGAGCAGGAGCTTGAAACGCTCAAGCGCAAGAAGGCGGCACAGTCGGCCGCGCCCATCTGCCCGGCCTGCGGCAGAGAGGTCTCCCCCAAAGCGGTATTTTGCCAAATCTGCGGCGCCAAAATCCACCCCGACAAGGATGCCTGTGCGGACGATGCGCAAAGCGAGGCCTCCTGCAGTTGTCAGGATGAGGCCCCCTGCTGCTGCGGCGATTCCGCGTGCGGCTGCAGCGAGGCAGGCGACTGTAAGGACCCGGAAAACTGACCTTTCCCAAACCAACAAAGCAGGCGGCGGTGACCTTCAACGCGCAAGGCTGCGCCTGTCCCGCCCCTGGCGGGAATCTTTCCCCGCCGCCTGTTCCTGCCGCAGCCTAAGGAGGGCTTTCGCCATGAAACTTGGAATCATACGGTGTATGCAGACCGAGGACTACTGCCCTGGCTCGGTCGATTTTGCCGCCCTGCGTGAGCGGCGCGGCGCCTTTGCCGGCCTGGAGGGCGAGCTTGAGCTTGTCGGCTTTGTCTCCTGCGGAGGCTGTCCGGGGAAAAAGGCCGTGCTGCGCGCCAGGGAGCTGGTGCGCCGTGGGGCCGACGTGATTGCCTTTGCCTCCTGTATTCAAAAGGGCACCCCCATCGGGTTTGCCTGTCCCTTTGCCGGGGAGATGAAGCAGGCGGTCTCTCGAGCCGTGGGAGACGACATCCTGCTGCTCGATTACACACACTAAGACAATGTGCGGCACCCGCAAAGGGCAGGCCTTCTGTCCTGCCCCTTGCGGGTGCCCCGCGATTTGGAGGAACCCATGCATTACGATACTCTGCTGTTTGACCTCGACGGCACACTCCTTGACTTCCGCCAAACCGAGGCCCTCTCGCTGGCAGAGCTTTTTGCAGCTCACGGCATCCCTTTCACCGCGTCCTTGCACCGCGACTACATGGAAATCAACGACGCGCTGTGGGCGCAGTATGAGCGCCGTGAAATCACCATGGAGCAGGTGCTGTCGACCCGCTTTGCCAAAATCATGCTGCAGCTTGGGCAGCAGGTGGACGGCGCCGCCTGGGAGCGCGACTACCGCGCCCGCATGGGCCGCAATGCCCGCGCCATGGAAGGCGCGCAGCAGGTCTGCGCCCAGCTCTGCCAAACCCACCGCCTCTATGTGGTGACAAACGGCGTCCGGCGCACGCAGATTGAACGGCTGGAGCGCACGGGGCTGCTGCACTTTTTTAAGGAAATTTTCGATTCGCAAAGCATCGGTGCGCAAAAGCCATACCCTGAATTTTTCTCCCGTGTGGCAGACGCCATCGAGGGCTTTTGCAAAGAACGCACCCTGTTAATCGGCGATTCGCTCACTGCCGATATCAGAGGCGGAAACGACGCCGGCATTGACACCTGCTGGTTTTGCCCAGCCCCTCCGGCTCAGCCGCCCGCCGTCGCCCCTACTTACACCGTGCACTCCCTGTATGAGCTGCCTGCCCTGTGCACGAGCGGCTGACGCTGCTTTTCCGGCCGCAACCGCCTGCCCCCACGGGCAGGCTTTTCTTTTTCTCCAAAAAAACCTCTTTTTGTCCTGCTGCGCCCCCTTTCATCTGCCTTCGCCGGGCATTCGCGCCGTCCCTTGTGCGCAAGGGGCGGCGCGCCCTAAGACAGCAAAGCCCTCTTCCCCGGCGGGGCGGGCGGCAGTCCCCCCTTGCCGAAGGGCCTTATGCGTGCCCCCTTTGCGCGAAGCCGCAGCAGGGCTTTTTCTTCTTTTACCCCTTGCGCCCTTTCGCAAAATCCTGTATGCTGGATAAAATACCAAAAATAAAAAGGAGTGTGTCGCATGAAACAAATCACGCCGGAGACCCTATATGACTTTCAGTTTGTCAGCAACCCCCGGTTTTCTCCCGACGGGAAGCACCTGGCCTTTATCGTGCAGCAGGCCGACAAGGAGAACAACACCTACAAGGGCGACCTCTACCTGCTCACCGACGCCGGCCCCATGCGTCTGACTGCCATGGGCGACGCCAAAAGCCTGACCTGGACGCCCGACAATACCCTTCTTTTCCCCGCCGCCCGCTCGGATGAAGACCGCCGCCTAAAGGAAAAAGGGGAGTTTTTCACCAGCTTTTATGAAATCTCCCCTGAGGGCGGGGAGGCCACCCACGCCTTCACGCTGCCCTGCCGCGTCTTGCAGCTTCGCCATCTGGAAGGCACGCGCTATGCCTGCCTGGTCTCCTACGATGCCGTCCAGCCCACCCTGGAGGCCATGGACGAGCCGGAGCGTGCCAAAAAGCTCAAGGAGCTCTCCAACCCGCTCTATCACACCTTTGAGGACCTCCCCTTTTGGAGCAACGGGAACGGCATTGTGGCAGGAAAGCGCAGCCGCCTGTTTGTCTACGACAGGGCCGACGGCTCGCTGACCCCCGTCACCGACATGCAGCAGGAAGTGGCCTGCTTTGACTGCCGGGGCGGGCATCTGCTCTACTGTGCGGCAAGCCACACGGGCCTGCGCAGCCTCGACAACGGCATTTACTTATACGACTGCACCGCCCGCTCGGTCAGGACACTGCTCGAGCCCGGCCTTCTCCGCGTGACAAACGCCCTGTTTTGGGGAGACAGTATTTTGGTGCTGGGCAGCGACGGCGCCAAATACGGGCGCAATCAGACCGTCGTCTTCTACCGCCTGAACCCTGCCGACGGCTCCCTCTCGCTTTTTGCCGACTACGACCGGGGTGTGGGCAGTGGCGTAGCCAGCGATGCGCGTCTTGGCAGTGGGCAAATCATCAAGGCCCTGCCCGACAAGGTGCTCTTCCTGAGCATTCGCGACCACCTCTGCCATCTGCGCGCACTGGGGGCCGACGGAACTGTCTCGGAAAGCCTGACGCCTGACTGCTGCATTGACAGCTTTGACTGTGCCGGCGACAGGCTGGCCTATGTCGCCTTTGTGGGCAACGGCATTGCCGAGCTCTATGTCAACGGCGAGCAGAAAACCCATTTCAACGACTGGCTGCTGAGGGATTACAGCGTCATCACTCCCGAGCACCACCGCTTTACCGATGCCGACGGCTTTGAAATCGACGGCTGGGCCCTCAGGCCCGCCGGGTTTGAAGAGGGAAAGACCTACCCCGCCATTTTGCATATTCACGGCGGTCCGCGCTCCCTGTTCGGCGAGCTCTACCACCACGAGATGCAGGTGTGGGCCAACGCCGGCTACTTCGTCTTCTACTGCAATCCGCGCGGCTCCGACGGAAAGGGCGACGCCTTTGCCGACGTCTGGGGCCATTACGGCACCTACGACTACGACAACCTGATGCAGTTTACCGACGTCATGCTCAAGGCCTATCCCATGGTCGACCCCGCCCGCGTGGGCGTGACCGGCGGCTCCTACGGCGGCTTTATGACCAACTGGATTATCGGCCATACAAACCGGTTTTGTGCCGCCGTTTCCCAGCGTTCCATCGCCAACTGGATTTCCTTTGAGCACACCACCGACATCGGCTACTACTTCAACCTGATGCAGCACAAAGCCAACACGCGCCAGAATGCCTCCTACCTGTGGGACATCTCACCCCTCAAGTACACCCCAAACTGCACCACGCCCACCCTGTTTATCCACTCCGAAGAGGACTACCGCTGCTGGATGCCCGAAGGCCTCTCCATGTTTACCGCACTCAAATTCCAAGGGTGTCCGGCAAAGCTCTGCCTTTTCCACGGAGAAAACCATGAACTCTCCCGCTCGGGCCGTCCCAACAGCCGCATGGCCCGCATGAGGGAGATCCTCTCCTGGATGGACCAATACTGCAAAGCTTCCGTCTGATTGCCAGCAGCCCGCATCGCACCTGCGCCCTTTAAGCTCACGCCGTGGGGCAGCCCCCGCCCAAGGGGGCTGCCCCACGGCTTTTTGCGCTGCTGCAACGCCCTGCCGCCGCCCCGCCGGGTATGTTTGCCGCAGGCAACCATGATGACAGTGGGAGCCGTTTGAGGCAAAAGGGTCAAACGGCTCCCACTGTCGTTGGGGGCGGCAAAGGCCGCCCCTCCCGGCGGGGCGAAAAAAGACCTGTGCCCCCGCCCAAAAAGGCGCTGCACGGTTTTTTCCCTCCTGTCTGCCTCATTTTACGAGTCAGCCCTGCGCCGGCATTTCCCTTTTGAAAAAGGCTCCCCAGCGCCGCACGGGGGCAAAAAGGCCGTGCCGCTCCTTTTTTCAAAAAAGGGGCGGCACGGCCATACCCGGCAGGCCCTCAGGGCCTTGCGCCTTATGCGGTTTTTCCTGCCCCGGCGTCAGGGCTTGACTGTCACCGTCCCTGCCTGCCCGGTGCCCCAAAGCGAGGAGCCCTCATGCACCAGAATCGGCGCCTCGCTGACAAAGGTCCCCGGCAGTACGGCTCTGACATAGTAGACAATTTCCTCTTCCGGGCTGTTTTTCCCGTCCTCCCCATACCAGGCGGAGAAGGTGAGGTGTTGCCCGTCCTGCGACATCAGATACCACCCGGTCTGTCTGCTGTAACGGTCATAGCTCACCGGCATATTGGCAAATCGCATGCCCGAGCAGATGACGTCGCTGACCAGATAGCCGCCCTCGGGCACCTCGCCCTCAAAGGAAGCCTGAATGGTCACTTTGAGAAGTGCCGACTGGGTTATCTCGTCGGTCTCCACCGGCTCGATGGTTTTGCGCAGCGTCACGGTGCCATCCTGTCCGTCGGGCTGCTGATTGGCCGCGCCGATATATCCGGCAAAGAAGGTCAGCTCAGGCGCAGCCTGCTCCGGCGTCTCGCCCGTATCCTGCTGTGCAAGGCTCACCGAGAAGCTCTCAAACTGCTGCTTGGAGAGCTGCAGCGTCGCAATTCCCCGGCGTCCCAGCGACAGGGTCTGCCCGCCGCCATCCATGCTCACCGTCACCTGCAGGGGCTCTTGGGCCGCCGGCTTGTTGTTTTTGGCGAAAAAGAGCTGTTCCAGACAGGTCAGCACCTGTGTGCTGGGGTTTTGCAGCAGATAGCGCATCATGGCCTGCGCATCGTCCTTTGCCACCACGCTGGCCGTCAGCAGCGCCAGCGCCGTGTTTTCAACACGGTCGGCCTGCTCTTCTCCGTCGGCAAACAGCAGGTCTCCCTCCGAAACCAGCTTCGGCGCGATAAGGGCATCATAGGCCGCCCTGGCGCCGTCGTCATCGCCGATGGCAGCCAGCGCCGCCGTCAGCAGCATCTGCTGCCTGTCGGTCAGCAACTGGACGTTTGACCCTTCCTCCGGCTCCCAGGCCAGCAGTGCGCGCACATCGCGCAAAACCGGCTGCTTCATGGCGGCAAGCCCCAAGTAGGCGGCCGCCGCATCGTCGGCGCTGCAATCCTCATTCGACAGGACCGAGAGAAAATAATTTTCCAGCCCGTCTCCGGCCAGCTCGGGAGTCACCATGGCTATTTTTGCCGTCAGCAGCACATCCTGCATCATGGTGGGCAGGGGAAACGCCCCGTCATACAAGGGCGAAATGGCCTCTCCCTGCGACAGTGTGCCCGCAAGCTCGGGCGCCAGCTCCCCGAGCAGCTCCACCGCCGCAGAGCGGGCAACGCGCCGCTCCATGCGCGCCCCCTGCGTGCTGGCAAGCTCGCTCAGCACGGCATAGTAGAGCGCCGACTGGCTGTCGCAGATGCTCAGCGTCACGGGGTAGCGCGCAGGCTCAATTTCCTTTAGCTGCTCTTGGGACAGCTCCCGCAGCACGGGGCTCTCCATGGCGGCCTCCACCACTTCCAGCTGCACCTCCATGGCGTCGGACTGGGATGCGCTCTTGCCGGACACGCGCAGCGTATAGCTGCCTGCCTCCTGCTTTCCGAAGGAGAGCGTCACATACTCCCCGGAAGTCCCCGAGCCCGATTTGGTGATGCCCGAGGTCTCCCCCTTTGCCGTCAGCTCGGCGGCAAAGGCCACCTGCTCTCCCTGCGAAAGCTGCTCCCCGAAGGCGCGCAGGCAGATGCTCACATCGTCGCCTTCCACATATTGGCTGCTGCTCAGCAGGTTGACAAAGAAGGGGAGCCCGGCCTCGATGTTTTGCACGTTCTGGCCCGCTGCCGCCTGCTCAAAGACGGCAAGCGTGGTGATGCGCCAGCTTGTCACGCTGTCGGCCAGCGAGAAGGTGAGCGTGGCCTTGCCCTGCCGCGAGGTCGTCAGCGTCTCAAAGGCGGGGTTGTCGGAAAAGTCGTCGCGAACCAGCTCGCTTTCGCCCCCGCCGCCGCCTCCTCCCATGTCACCCTTTCCGTCGTAGGAGGCGAAGGTGCGGATGTCGGCATCGTAAATGGGAGAGAAGAGCTCCTGCAGCAGGGAGAAGGGATTGTCATATTCCGCAAGCGCCGCCTCATCGACCACGCTGACCAGCAGCTCCGCCTGCACGGGCTGGCCCTTGGCGTCGGTGACCGTGATGTCGAGCGTCACTTCATCTCCCGGGGCATAGCGCTGTGCGTCGGGCGTCACCTCCACTTGCAGCTCGCGTTCACTGAACCGGTAGGTGAGGTCCTCCGGGAAGAGCTCGTGAATGTCGCGCCCGTCAAAATAGGCGCCGTAGAGCCTGACATTGGGGATGTGCTGCTGCTCAAAGAGCAGGGAAATATCCCCCGTCTGCCGCACCACTCCCTCGGTGAGGTTGTCGGTCACGGGCAGCAGCAGCACCCGCCCTGCATCCTTCTCCACAGGATTGCCGTTTTGCACCAGCGAAAACTCCACCGTCTCCCCCGGCACAAAGTCGGTCTTCTCGCTTCTCAGCTGATAGACGTCGTATCCCCCGTTGCTGTTCACCAGGTCAATGACAACGGGGTGCAGGGAGGCCGTTTCCCGGATGAGGCGCCCCTCGGTGTCCTTCACCTCGGCCTCAACCTCAAAATAGCTGTCTTCCCCAAGCTCATAGCCCGACAAATCCAATGTCGCCTGGCCGTTTTGCGTCTCAAGCGTCAGGGTGTCGAGCACCTCTTCGGTGGTATAGTAGCTGTAGACGTTGATGTTCTTCTTTTCGATGTAGTCATAGCGCGTCTCTTCCAGGCGCCTGTGCCAGGTCAGGCGCCTGACGGTGCAGGTCAGCGTTCCCTCTGCCGGGTCGCCGCGCAGGGCGTCATAGTCCCAAAGGGCGGTTGTGTCGCCATCCTCGAAGGCTTCCTTCCGGACGCCGTGCAGCAAAAGGTCGAGGCTCCAACCGTCTTCAGAGGGCTTGGTTTCCAGCATGAGGTCGCGCGGCAGCACGACAACCGACTTCGAGGTGCGCAGATAGGCGTCCTCCGCCTGCAGGTTGGAGAAGGAAACCGACTGATACTGCGGCCTCCAGTCGGTGCCGTCGTCGGTCAGGGAAATAGAGACGGAGGTCTTTCCGCCTGCGTCGGTCGGCTCCATTGCAACGGACTGATACGAGGCGCCGGTTTTGTAATACTCGGCCAGAAGCTGCAGGCCCACGGCCGGCGTCCCGTCGTAAAAGGAGGCCTCCACCGTCATGTGGATGGGCTCCTTGATGTCATACACCGGCGCATCGCTTGACACGTCAAGAAGATAGATGGGCTTTTGGTATTGGGTGACATTGACATCCCCAAGAAAAACCTTTTCCCCCTCGATGTCCAGAGCCAGGCTGTAGTAGCCAAAGGCCATGTCCTCCAGCTCAAAGGCTGCCGAGAAGGTGCCCATCTCCCCCAGCGTAAGCTCGGAGGAATGCAGGACGCTGTAGGGGAAGTCGCTGTCGTCAAAGGGATTCCAGGCGCACAGCATCACGGTGACCTTCTTGGGGCTGACAGAGCCGATGCGCGGCTGCACCACGCCCCAGACGTTGACCGTATCGTCAGGCAGATAGGCGCTGCGGTCGGTGTAAAGCGTCATGTAGTATTTGCGCTGGAGCGAGAGCTGCTCACGCTCGGGCTGCGCCATGCTGTCGAGCAGGTAGGGCGTTGTGCCAAGGTCAATCGAGAGATAGGAAAACTCCTCCCTGGTGTCGGTGTCGGGCGTCTCGAGCATGAGAAGCCCGTTTTGGTCGGTGACACCCTTGGAGTAGCCGTCCTGCATCACGGTGACGCCGGCAAGCGGCTCGCCGGTTGAGGCGCTGTTGGCCCACAGGGCCAGCCTGCCGTCGCCCGCCGCCAGATACACGGCCACGTCGTTGACCTGCACGAGCTGCTCCATGGAGCAGCTGCTCTGCTCGCAGTCGGCCTTGATGAGGTAGTAGCCCTTTTCCAGCGTGTCGGGCAGCACAAGGTAAGCCCCGCCGTTTTGCGCCTTCTTGAGACTGTCGGTAAAGGTGAGGATGGGCGTGGCCTGCTCGGTGGAAAAGGTGCAGGTGTTGGCCCCCATCTGCTTTTCGTATTCGTAAAGCGTCCTCATGGCCTCGAGATAGCCCGACTGGTCGTGGAAGCGATAGACCGTGACATCGTAGCTCAAATCATAGACTTCGCTCATGGGATAGCACAAAATGGCCGGCACACGGTCGGGCAGCACGGTGCTGCACTGGGAGTCGCGCCACGGGGTCTGAAGCTCATTTTCCTGATAGGGCGTGGTGCGGAAGGAGAAGCTGACATCCTCTCCCAGCGAAGCGCCGCCCTCACTTTGGAGCTCTCCCGACACCGTCACGGTATACCATGTGTCGTATTCCATCCCCTCATGGAGGTAGACATAGCTGTCCCTGATGCGCTCAAAATGCCCTTCCAGGGCGGGGGTGATGGTGACGGCCTTCTCAAGCTCCACCGGGCTGCCGCCCGAAAAGCCCAGCTCGATGCCGCTGTCGACTGCAACATAGCTGTTTTGCGGCATGGTGTGCTTCAATGCAAAGGCGGCCTTGCTCTGGAAGGCAAAGCTGCGCTGCTCGTCGCCCTGCGAAAAAACAAGGTTATACACCGTGTTGCCGCGCAGCTCCTCCTCCGGGGTGAGCAGAAACTGTGTGGTCTGCTCCCCCTCCTGCCCGGCAGGGCTCTCCTGCTTTTGCACCATAAATTCAAGGGCGGGCTCGGCGTGCAGCAGGCTGGCAACGTCACTCTTGCTCAAGGGGTCGCTGCTTGACAGCAAAAACTGCGTGTCGGGCGCAACGCCGTCTGCATCCTGCACCGTTGCCGTCAGGTTCAGCGACGAGAGCTGCACCGTCTGCTCAGACAGCTCGCCATCCCCCGACAGCCGGTGAGCCAGCAGCATCCCGCCCGCCGTCAAAAGGGCGAGCCCCAGCAGCCCGAGCACCACGCGCTTTCCGCGCCGGCCCGCCCGTTCGGGCTGCGGCGGATTCGGCGCCCGCAGGGGCTCCTGCGACGCGGGGGG
>ERZ857998.4114-NODE-4114-length-10807-cov-4.093099_pt1 | contig 10807 bp, 7 predicted proteins | sample MGYA00519954_ERZ857998 | MGnify/ENA primary metagenome ERZ857998 (study PRJEB31778, sample SAMEA3449424) | human gut metagenome | biome: human gut; feature: human-associated habitat; material: faeces | place: United Kingdom | collected 2010/2012 ...
CGGGACGGGAAGCCGAAAACGGATTGACAACGGCGGGAAACGCCGTATAATGAAAGCAGGAGGGATGAAACTATGCTTGATGAAAAGGATTTGCAGGCTATCCAGGACATGATTCAGGAATCCGCAAGCCAGACCCTGAAGGACGCGATGCAGGGCGCTTCGGTTCTGATGGAATCTTATTTCGGGCCGAAGTTCAAGTTGCTGTTTGAGAATCAGCAGACCATGATGGAAACACTTGCACCGAAGAGCCGGGTTGACGAGCTGGAGGAAGAGGTTGCATTCCTGCGCTCGATCATCCGCCAGCACAGTCGGGAAATCGAAGAGCTGAAACACGCTTGATACAGAAGACCGCGGGGAATGCCCTGCGGTCTTTTTGCGTATATGCCGCTGTGAGGCCATACAAGCCCCGTGGCGGCGTTTTTACATTTCCTATATAAACGAGCGGGTACGACGCTTCTGCGGCTGTGTGCGGCGTTATAACAGGCGCAGAGCAAACAGGCGTTTGCTTGTCGAAACTTGATGTGCGCAACACCATGCAGACAAGCCCCGGCTGCGTGCCGTGCCTGCTGCGCGCGAGAACGTACGGCCCGGGCCGCAGGTCATTAAGCCCCTGCGCCGTGCGGGGGTGCAGGCCCAGACAGCTGCTATGCTCCCTAATCAAAGCAGAGGGCATAGAGGGGGTAGCGGAAAAACGGGCGTGTGGGTTTATTCTCGCCTATATATATCATTGCATACCCGCGTACATCCAGCCCTAAAGCAAGAAGTTGACATAACTGCATTCGTATGCCATACTGGGGGTACCAGAAAAACAGGGGGTGCTCTTTCGGAATGGCGACACGGAAAAAATCAAAAACAAAGAAAAAAAGCCGGAGCACAGAAGATGACCGGTCTGTAACCTACGAAGAAGCTATGTATAATCTTCTGTGCAAGGTCTACGGCCCGCCGACGTCGCTGATCCAGAGGCCCAAGACAGCCGCGCAGAAGAAGCGGGAGCAGGCGGCCCGGAAGAAAGCCATGGACGACCGGAAACTGGAGCACTGGCACGTCAGCGAACTTTTCTGAATCAAGCAGCAGCGCAGCGGCCCGGTATGGACTGCTGCGCTGTTTTGCTGGGTCTGGAAAATTATCTGAGCCTCGACCAGATTTTGTCCTTCGTCCGCTGTGAATCTGTGCCGGACAGAATAAGCGCGATCTGGTATTTCTGCTCCCGCGTCATGTCGGTCGTGTTCAGGTAGTCGCAGAACCATTGCCAGGCATAGCTGTAATTCAGAGCCTTTCGCTCGGCGGCGTTCGGGCGGTCGTCGTAGGCCGCAGCCGCTTCGATGTAGTGCGACATGAGCGCGCCCTTTGTCGTGTCGTTTGCATTGGCGTCGAGTGTCGGAAGAAGCTGGTGTGTCCATCCGGCCTGCAAGGTCGGCGTCAGCTCCTTCTTTGCGTCGGTATACTTCATCTTGCCGCTGTTCAGGGATTCGACGAGATAATTCTTCTTTTCCGCCGTGTTGGGGTAGAAGACCTTCATGACGTCCTGCTTCTGCTGCTGCGTCCAGCTTTGACGATTTACCCAGTCTTCAAACTGCTCCTGTGAGGTGTTCACAACGACAGAATCCTGGTCGGTGTCCTGCTTTACGGTCTTCTTCGCACGCGCCGCCTGCAAGAGGATTTCCGTCGTGATGCTGCTGCCCTTTCCGTAGCGGTTGTAGTCCTCGATGGTGTCTGTGTCGAGAAGTGCAAACACGACCGGGTCGTTGATTTTGCCGGATTTGAGCGCTGCTGCAGCTTCGTCAAGATTCGTTCCGTTGCCGTTGGTGTCCTTAAAGCTTTCTTTCGCTGCAATGCTCAGGAAGTGCTGTGCAATTTCATCGTCGGACATTTTGGCAAATTTCCGATTCAGCGCGCGGTTATCCGCAGACATGATGCCGCCGAAGCCGGTCTTCTCGACCTCCGTATAGAACGAATGGGCTTTCTTCTTGGCCTCTGTCAGAATATCTCCGAAAATGCCGACACCGGCAAATGTTGGCCCGTCGAGTTTCTTTGCCACTGCGGCGTATTTTACGGCATTATCCCCGCTCAAATGGCCTGACGTGCCGTCAGTGTTCTTGTAGCTGTCAATGGCCTTGCGCATGAAATAATCTGCGATGTACTCAGAATCCTTCCCTACAAGCTCCTGTTCGGCCTCGGTCAGCTCGCCGCCGTATTTCGCCTGCTCCACGTGCTCAAAATATGCCGTGGCTTTTTCCTTCGCGGCGTTGACAACGTCAAGGGATTGCCGCGCATAGGCGGTGCTTCCATAGACACCTTCGACACCGGAAAGCTGCTTCTTTGTATCACCTGAAAGATAATGCTGTGCCTTGACAGCTTCGAGAATCAGCGCATTTGCAAGCGCGGCACCGTCCATTCCTATGCGCGCTGCGTAGTCTTCCGGCGGCTTGTATCCGATATCGAGCGCGGTCTTTGCCGCTGTGCCTGCATAGCTTTCCGCCGCTTTCATAGCGGCGTCTTTTGCCTGCCTGTCAAGCTGCCGGAATGCAATGCTGCCCTGCAATGCCTGAAGCGTATCCCGATAGGTCTGACCGTATACGGTCTGGTACTGCCGTTTCTGCTCGTTCGTAAGCGTCACAGTCTGGCCGTTGACGCTGACGCTTCCGATTGGGTTCCTGTTCGGATAAACGCTGACGTCCTCCGCCTCCTGAAGCATGGATTCCATGCCGGTCTTCGGGCGCACGGTCGTTGTTGCGTATGGATTCAGGAGCGCGTTCACGGCCTGTTCCGTGCCTGTTCCGGCGTATTCCTTCGGCGTACCGAAGCCCGTAAGCTTTTCGGGAAGCTGCTGACGCAGGCCGGGGATCGTGTTGGCCCAGATATCATAAATCTGCTGCCCGCTCGTATCGCCGGTATAAAGATCCCGGTAATACGGGTCAATCGCCTTCGCGGCCTGCTGGATCAGTCCGGGCGTCAGGGACGCAACATTGCTTGCAAGCAGCTCCTGTCCTACTGCCTCAAACGCACTCTGGTCTTCGCCCTTATATTGCAGCGCGTTTATGATGCCCTGAATATTCTGGATCATACTGAGGTCTGCAATACCGTCCTGCACGGCGCTGATGCTGATGCCTTTCAGGTCTTCGGCCCGCAGGCCCTCGTCTGTTTTCAGCGCCTCTGCAACGTCAATGCCGAAATTCATGTTCACGGTCAGCGGTTCCAGCCGTCCAAGATTCGTGATGACATCGCCATCCTGCCACTCGCTGTCGCCGCCGGGGACGCTGCGCCAGAGTGCAGACCAGTTGATATAAAGCCCCTGCTGACCGCCTGCGGCCTCGAACGCTGCCTTGTCCTTGTCGTCGTCGTCAACGCGGCGAATGATTCCCTTCAATGCCAGCGCGGCATAACCCGCGACCTCCATCGTGCCCAGCGCCAAAGAGCGGCCAAGCTGCTGTGCAGCGCGGCTCTGGCGCTGTGCAAGCGTCAGCTTCTCGCCCGTGATCTTCGCCTGCAAGTCGCCGATGGTGTTTTTCCCGGTCTTGCCGTCGATGCAGACCGCTGCCATATCGATCAATGCACCGACGGTTCCGATGGTCGGCATTTTGCTGACCTCCCGCATCAGAACTGCCGCCGGAACGTTCAGATAGTTGCCCGCAACGATATTGCCCGCGCCGTATTCCAGCCCGCAGTTCATTGCCGCCTGCACGCGCTGCAGGGTCGTGCCGAGGGCCGTTTTGTTGTGGAACGTTGTGTCACTGCCGCGCTGCTTGGCGACATCGAGCGCCTGCTCCGCTGTCAGATAGCCCTTCTGGACGTTCCGACGCAAGGCCGTCTGTGCTGCTCCTTGGGAAACGCCGGTTGCAAACGCGTCCGTTGTGTTAAGTGCCGTGGACAATACCGCGTCGATGGTAGAAAACAGCTGATTTCCCGTCATTTTGTATTCACGGACGGCGCGGCCCTTGCTGCTCTGGAACTTGCTGTCAGTTCCCTCCGTGCTGGTGTCAAGCCAGATTTCCACGAAGGATTTCTGTGCGAGGTTTTTACCGGTCGTCAGCGCTTCCTTGCCCAGCACGTTTTCGAACGCGCCGTGACTGCGCAGACCGGTGAATTTACCCATGATCGCGTCGGCCAGATGTGCCGTGCCGGTGTTTGCCGCTGCGGCCTCCGTGGCGTTGGAAATGCTGTTGGAGACCACGTTTGCAGCATTCGTCGTGATGCGGAAAAGCTGGTTCGTGATGACGTAGGATTTGAGCCTGCGCAGCCCCTTGTTGACCGTATCCACCGCGCCAGTCGGCTTTTCGTAATCTCCGGCAACGTTATACAGGCCGTTGTAAACCAGACTTTTGAGCCACCGCGGATCGTTTGCGCCCTGCTTTTCGGCTATTCTGACAAGCATATCCACGCCGGTCATTCTGCGCTCTTCCGCGATCTGCCTCAGTGCGCCCGCCCACTGGCTGACATTATCACCGAAGCCGGAAATTTCCCGCGCAGTCTTTTCGATGAACGCCATTTTCCCGGACGGAGCCTTGGGGTTCGTATCAAGCGCTTTCTTTGCCGCAGCAACGACAGACTGTTCTGGGTGCGCCTGTTCCAGCCATTTCTGCGTGCCCTGCAGCGTCCGCCCGGCCTCCGTGTTCGTCTCTGTGATCCGGTCAGACAGCCGATAGAAGCTGTCCATATCGCCCCGCTGGAACGCCTCGTGTCTGAGTGTCGCCGCGACGTCGCGGTCTGTATTGTTCCAGTGATCCGCCGCAAGCAGTTCCTGAACCTGTCCGGCATAATTGGAAACATTTCCGTCCGCATCCGTCAGAATTCTGCCATTCGCCCGCGCAAACTGTTCCGCATTGGAAACCCGCTCATGCGTATACGGACGTGCAGCAGCGTTTTCTTCTGCCGACGCATACGCATTGTTCGTCCCCATCTGGTTGACTGTTCTGATGTCCTGCCCGGTGAGCGCAGCTAACACAGCTTGATCTACTGCGCTTCTTTCGCTTCTCACGGACTGGTTACTGACACCGGAACGCGGGCCGGATTCCCCGCCCGTTATAACGCCCTCTGCGCCGCGTTCCTGCGCGGGCTGCGTCGTTTGCTGGGTGTTCTGATTCTCGGCCTGTGCGGGGTCTGTGAGCGTTTCGCCGCGCAGCGCGGCCTGAATGGACGCGTCAAGCATTTCGTCCTGTGTCAGCTGAGTGTTCCGCGCCTGATTCTGGCTGCGCGAACCGAGCGCGCGATTCAGCGCAAAGTTCCCCGCGCCGAGGATACCGCCGACTGCTGCGCCGGTTGCAAATTCCTCGGCTGACTGATACGGATTGAAAACAGCGTCCCGGCCCTGCGCCGTGTTGTCGAGTGACAGCCACTCCCGATCTCCGTCATAGACAAGTTTCTGCATGGCGCGGCTGATCGGGTTCTGAATGAGTTCTTCGCCGCCCTCTTCGATCGCGCCCTTGATCAGATTTTTCGCCTTGCTGAGCGCAGAAAGCGTGCCGTCGTTCATCCAGTCGTTGTTTTCCAGACCTCCACCAACTTCGATTGCGGCGTTTGCAAGGCCAGCTATCGTAGACGCCAGAATGGCCTGCTCGTCTGTCGCTCCGGCTCCCTTTGCCTCTGCAAAGTTACCGCCGGTTTCCTGCATAAATGAAAGCCAATACGACGGGTCGCTGGAGATCCGCCGCATAACGGTTTCGATGCTGCCTGCAAGGCCGGAGCTGGCCTGCGTCAGCGTTCCTGCGCTCGAAGTGCCGAGCGTCAATAGCGCAAGCGCAGCCTGCGGCAGCGCTGCAATGACACCGGTTCCGATCGTGTTTGCAACGCTGCCCGCTTTCGTATCGCTCCAGTTTGCTGCGGAGCGCTCGTTCAGCGAATCGGACGTGCGCTGGGTGTACTTTGCCCAATTATGGATCGGCTGCAAAAGGGAACTTGTGAACGCCGAATCTCCTTTTACAAACTTCCCGTCCTTTGTAAACCCGCCGTTTAAATAACTTTCTACTGTTTCGACTGTCGTCGCTGCGGCGTCGGCAAAGTTGGCAATAGACGCGTTGAACTGGCCGAGGCCTGCGCCAAGCATGGTGAAAAGCTTTCCGCCGATCCCCTTGTCGGTCTGCGGCTGGGCTGCGCTCTGCCGCTGCGCAATCGCCTGCTGCATGAGGCTGTCCGTCTGAGACGGGATACTGAACCGTTCGGAATCCCGCACCGTCGGCAGGCTGCGCCAAGCGTTCTGCTGAAGCTCTCTCCGGGCGGAAGCAAAAAACTGCTGTTCCGCCCCTCTGGTCTGTGCGTCTGCCGCTTCGTTGATCGTGAACCGGTCTGCGTCCGCCACCGTCGGGAGGCTCTTCCACGCATTTTCCCGGGCCTCTTTCTGTGCCTCTTCCTTGCGCTCCTGATACGAACGCATGACTTCTGCGCGGCTCGGCGTGTCGGTGTACTGAACGGAATAGGAATCCCGCGCATTCTGCCCGTTTGCAGCGGCGGCTTTGATCTCCGGGGCCGTCGCCTTCTTTACAAGCGTCAGTTCGGCGCTGGCGGCGTTGATCTGCGCCCTTGCCGTGTCATACCGTGACTTTGCCTCGGCGTACTTCGCTTCGAGTGCTGACGTGTCCTTTTTGCGGGCTTTCCCGGCAGAAATCTGCCGGGCGATATCCGCCATGTCCCGCTGCGCGGTCGCGGCCTGCTTGCGAAGCGTGGCAACATCGGTGCTGTTAGCGGCGGTGGAAGACTTCGCTGCGCTCTTTCCTGCGTTGGAAACGCTGGAAACGTATGTACCGGAACCGCCGGAGTACGAGCCGCCCGCAGAGCCGGTTCCGGCACTGACTGGAGCCGCTGCCTGCTGCGTATCGCGGGCCGCAGCTTCACGGTCAATCACGCCCTTATAGGTCTTGTCGCCTTTCAGGACAACTACGTTGTCAGGCCCTTCCCAGATCCACAGGGAATCGTCTCTGCCGCCAAGCATTTCGCCCGGCTGTCTGTTGCCGTCGACCCACGAAACGCCGTCCGCAGACCCGATTCTGTACTCGCCGTCGAATCCGTCAGGAAGTGCCTGCGCTTTCTTCTGCGCGGCCTTTCTTATTGCGTCCTTGTCGACCGTGATTGCCTGCGTCTGGCCGTTTTTTGTCGCGGTAAACCCGTTCCCGGTATAGGCCCATTCGGAATTGTCCGGCGCCCATACCGTGCTTCCGGTGCTTTTCGCCTGTTCCAGAAGGTCAAGCCCGGCCTCTGTGCCGACGGTATACGGGCTGTTCTGCGAGAAGGCGCCGCGAATCGCCTCATTCATCAGCGAATCCCGGCGAACCGCATCCTCGTCGATTCTGACCTTTACGCTCTGGCCGTTCTTGCTGGCACTATAGCCGCCGTCTTCGTCGCGGCGGAGCGTATAGCCGTCGGAAAGAAGCTTGGTGTCTCCGGCGTTTTGCAGCTGATCGGCATAGCTTTTTCCGAGTTCTGTCCCGATGGTGTATAACCCTTCCGTGACCTTGCTCGTTGCTTCCTTCGCCTTTTCGCGGGCCGTCTGGATTCGCTCATTGAGGGTCGGCGTTTGTACTGTATCCTGCTGCACAGACGGTGCAGTCTGGCTCGTGCTGTCCAGAACCGGGGTGTCAATGGACGTGGGCTGTTCCGGTGTGTACTCCGGCGTGACCGGTTCGGCAGGTGTAGATTCACCCACCACGCCGGTCATTTTCACGCCGTTTTTCCAGACCGTAACGCTCCCGTCGGAATTCTTGATCCATGTCGAACCGTCAGAAGCGTCACGGACTTCACCAGCACCCATGCTGTTCGCAAGATCTCTGCCCTTATCGGAATTGATAAAATAGTCAGCCATGTGCACGCCCTCCGTCAGTACGGTTTGATCGACTGTAGAATTTCGATCAGCCGGTCGATTGTGTCCGGCCTGTTGCTCAACGCTGCAAGGTCGAGGCCGGTTCCCTTGCCCATACGGTAGCAGCCGTCGCGTTCGCTCCAATAGTCGCGCAGATGCACGACAAGGCGCTGGGCCTTCGGGTAATAGCGGAGCGTGTTAAAGCGTGTTTCCATGATCTCCGGCTGTTCCAGCTCCCAGAATTTTGCGGATTGGTTGGATGCTTTCAGTTCGTCTTTTGTGGTCATGTGTACCTCCATGTGTTGTAATATACCGATGTTGTGCAAGAAGAAAAAACACGCATCAATGCGCATAAAATGATGCGCGCATCAACAGAAAATGTGCAGAAATTCGGACTTTCTCTGCATTTTTGCGCTATACCCTGAACCGTCCTGCCGCAAGCCTGCACACCTCGTCGCGGTGCTCGGTCGTGACATATGACAAGACGTGGTTGGTGAATGCGGAGTATGCGGCCCAGCGGTCGCGCTTCCGGCGTGGGACGGGCGTATGCAGGAGCAGCCTGCGCACGTCCGCTGGCTCATAATGCTGTGCCTGCGTCATACCCCACCTCCCACCTCAAGCCTGTGCTCCTTGATAATGCCAGAACTGCCCCAGAAGTCGAAATCCAAGCGTCCGGTATTTCCATGACGGTTTTTTGCGACGATCGCGGTCAGGGGCTGCGCTTCCCACGGCAGCGGCTGCTTGGCCTCGTACGCAGCGGGGCGATGCAGCAGAATCACCGCGTCCGCATCCTGCTCGATTGCGCCGGAATCGCGGATGTCGCTGAGCACCGGCCGGTGATCTGAGCGCCCGGCGGGCGCGCGGGAAAGCTGGGAAAGCGCGATGATGGGCACGTTCAGTTCCTGCGCCAGGCCCTTCAGCATGCGCGAAATGGTGCTCACTTCCTCCTGGCGGCTGCCAAACCGGCCTTCGGCGGACATCAGTTGCAAATAATCGATCATCACCAGATCCAGCCCGCTCTCCATTTGCAGCCGCCGGGCCTTGGAGCGAATCTGCGCCACGGAAAGGCCGCTGGTGGCGTCCACAAAGATGGCCGCGTCGTTGATGGTGGTCATGGCGTTGGAGAGCTTTTCCCAGTCTTCTTCCTCTAGGCGGCCGCGCCGCACATTTTGCATATCGAGCTTGGCCTCTGTGCAAAGCATGCGCAGCGCCAGTTGCTCGGCGGGCATTTCCAGCGAAAACACCGCCGCCTTTTTCTTGCAGCGAATGGCCGCGTTTTCCACGATGTTCATGCCGATGGCGGTTTTGCCCATGGACGGGCGCGCGGCGATCAAAATCATTTCCCCGCCGTGCAGCCCGGTGGTCATATTGTCCAGTTCCGTATACCCCGTGGGGACGCCGCGAATCTGGCCCTTGTTTTCAAACATCTCGGCGATCAGCGCGTACGTATCCACCAGGATGGGCTGGATGGGGCGCAACTGCTCCCCGCCGCGGCGCATGGCGATGTCGTAAATGCGCTTTTCCGCCCGCTCGAGCACTTCTTCCGTTTCCTCGCGCTGGGCGTAGCATTCCTCGCTGATGGCGTCGCAGGCGCGGATCAATTTGCGCAGCGTGGAGCGAGAATCCACAATGCGGATGTAGGCGCTCACGTTGGCGGCGCTGGGCACCGAGCGGCTCAGTTCCACCAGCGCGTCGATGCCGCCCAGGGCGTCCAGCCGGCCCCGGCGACGCAATTCCTCATCCAGCGTGACGAGATCCACCGGCCGGCCCAACGCCGCGATGGCCAGCATGGCGGAAAAAATCTCCGCGTTGGCGGGATCGTAAAAATCCTCGCTGGAGAGGCTTTCCTGCGCCAGCAGCACCGCTTCGCCGCTGCGCATCATGGAGCCGAGCACCGCGCGCTCGGCCTCCATATGGTTGGGGGGAATGCGTGATTCCATGGTTTACTTTTCCTCAGCCACAATGTTCACGATCATCCGCGTGGAAACGCCCGCGGCCAGGCGCACGGTGGCCAGCACCTGCCCCACGGCCTTCACCGGCTCTTCCAGCTCGATCTTGCGCTTGTCCACTTCCACGCCGTGCTGCGCCAGCATGGCGTCGGCGATCAGTTCGTTGGTCACAGAGCCGTACAGCTTGCCGTTTTCGCCCGCGCGCATCTTCACGATCACGACTTTCCCCTTCAGCTCGCGCGCCTGCTGCTCCGCCTGCTCGCGCTTCACATCGTCGCGATGCTTGGCCGCGCGCTTGGCGGTGTCGATGGCGTTGAGCGCCTCATTGGTGGCTTCTCGCGCCAGCTTGCGCGGCAAAAGAAAATTGCGCGCGTATCCATCGGAGACTTCCAGGATCTGATCCTTTTTCCCCGTTCCCTTCACGTCGCTAAGCAGGATAACCTTCATTCAAAATCCCCCTCCGTTTCTGTGATCCTCGTCGTTTTGCGCCTTACGCCGCTTGCGGCGCAGGGTGACGATCCCCTGCGAGCCCCACATCGCGCTCGCGAAGCCGATGAGCGCCAGCGCCGATATGCCGCCGTATTGCGTAAGCTGATTCAAGGCGAACAAGCCCACCAAAATCCACGTCCGCTTTCCGCGCGATTGCCCCGAACGAACCATCGCCCGGTCGACCGCCGCCAAACCTTGCATGGAAAACGCGATGTCCGCAATGGTCTGGAACACCAGATAGGCGGGCGCCGCCGCGTCCGAGCGGTTGAACAGCAAAAAGTACAGACCCGTGACAAAGCACAGCGCGGCAAAAATCGTCAGATCCCGGCCCAGGCGCCATTTGTCCAGCGACTTGTGCTCAATGTCCGCGCCGCGCCGCGCCAGCATGGTGGACGGCACGTGGCAACACAAAATCCCCGAATATAGGCTGGAACTGGCGATCATCGTGGGCAGGCTGAGCCGCAGCATGGTGTTTTGCAGCGCCAACGTCTCCTCCAAAAGCTGCGCGCGCTCCTGCGCTTCCAGCACGCCATGCAATAAATCGATGCCTTCCGCCTGCGGCAATTGCACCGCGCCCACCATG
>ERZ857998.4115-NODE-4115-length-10805-cov-3.436744_pt1 | contig 10805 bp, 10 predicted proteins | sample MGYA00519954_ERZ857998 | MGnify/ENA primary metagenome ERZ857998 (study PRJEB31778, sample SAMEA3449424) | human gut metagenome | biome: human gut; feature: human-associated habitat; material: faeces | place: United Kingdom | collected 2010/2012 ...
GCAATGCCCTTGAGCAGATCTACCGCGGATACCATAGCACCCTTCAGACCGGTTTTCTCGATAAAGCTTTGCAGGGAGGGCTTTGTTCCAGCGCCCCAGAACCAGAGGGAATTGGCCTTATTCTTGCCCTTGGCCGCCCGCTCCAGATTCAGGGGGTGGGAGTTCAGAATGGCAAAGCTCTTTTCCATCATGGAGCGCAGCTTGGGTTCCTGAGGAAGATAGGGGCCGATGACCTGGGTCAGGTGGTCGTGGGGCGGCTCCAGCTGGGGCATAACCCCGTTTTTCCAGATGGTGATGTGGCGGTAGCTGGTGCCGGTATAATACTGAAACTCGTCGCTGTTGAAATTCTCCCGGATGGCGTCCATCAAAATGTCCGCGTCGGCGGTGGAGATTTCGCCGGAGCTGTGGTCAAGAATGGTCTTTTCGGCGTAGGGCTCTTCCTCGGTCAGGGTTACGATGTTGCAGCGCAGAACGATGTCCGTCGGCTCCATGGCGACGCCGACACTCAGTGCTTCCAGGGGAGATCGTCCTGAGTAACAGACGGCGGGATTGTAGCCCAGAACGGACAGATTGGCCACGTCGCTGCCGGGAGCCATCCCGGCGGGGACGTTCTGCACCATGCCCATTTCGCCCTTGGATGCCAGTTCATCCATTACGGGCGTTTCCGCGCAGGCAAGGGGTGTTTTTCCGCCCAGGGCGTCGATGGGTTCGTCGGCCATCCCATCCCCCAGAATCACGATGTATTTCATAACCTCTCTCCTTTTATACAGCGTCCATGTTGTGGAGACAAATGTATATTATTTCTATGATACCATTGATCCCTTAAGAATACAATATGAAATAATGCCAGAAAATGTGAGGAAATTTTGAAGATTGGTGGACAAATTGTCACAGTGTGCAAATCGGGGGAAGTCGTTTTTTATTGAGGATGAACAAATATATGTGATAAAATATGCAAAATCCGAGCCTGAAACAGGCTCGGATGTGGGGAAAAGGGTCAGTTCAGATTCAGTTTTTTGTCTACAAGGAAGTACATCAGGAAATACCCGGCGACCGCCATGATGAGATTGACGAGCGCCAGAAGACCCAGCAGACTGTTGGGACTTTCCGCAAGCTTTACCATGCTGACGCCGGTAAAGGTAAGATCGACGACGTGCAGGATGTAATAGAAGGCGACGGCGGCGAGAATCTTGTGCTTTTTGGCAACGAGGGAGCCGATGGTCACGGCAAGCATAATGAGGATCAGCTCATTGGAAAAAGCGACGATTGCGTTCACAAGGAGAAGCCCGAAGGCCTGAAGCACATCCGCCTGGGTGAACCGCGCCCAGAGTTCGGGAAACTCCTGCCACAGAACGTGGATACCCTCCCGAAGATCTTTAAAATCCGGCACGACGCACAGCCCCATCAGAATCAGGCCAATGACACTGACGGCGGCCACGGCAATCAGGTTGACGGCGCTGGTGAGGAAGCTGGAAAGCAGCACCTGATGGGTGGTGACGGGGAGGGTGAAGGTCAGGTAGCCTTCATCGGTGAAGCGGCTGCGGTAGAAGCGGACGATCTGCACGATCAGCGCCGCCACACCGCAGACGACGAAGAACAGCACGGCCGCGGTAATGGCCAGCGTACACAAAACCTCCAGCCACTCCTTCGGAGCGCTGGCACCCACCAGATACCGGATGGCGACGCCGCCCAGCAGCCCGGCGCCCACCAGACTCAGGCACAGAATGCCCAGCACGTTCCAAGTGGAACGGAATTCCATTTTCAGCAATTTGGCAAACATTTGAATACCTCCCGGAACAGTTCATCCAGCGACTTGCCGGTCTCCTCCCGCACGGCGTCCACGTTTCCGCCCTGCAAAATGCGGCCCTGGGACAGGAACAGATACTCGTCCAGTACCCGCTCCACGTCGGCAATCAGGTGGGTTGAGATCAGCACCGTGGCGCTGGGGTCATAATTGGTAATGATGGTGTTGAGAATGTAATCCCGGGCGGCGGGATCGACGCCGCCGATGGGTTCGTCCAGCAGGTACAGCTTCGCCCGGCGGGACATCACCAGAACCAGCTGAACCTTCTCCTGGTTGCCCTTGGACAGAGACTTAAATTTGGCGCTCAGGGAAATGTTCAGCGCGGAGAGCATTTCCTCTGCCCGCGCCCGGTCAAAGTCCACGTAAAAATCCTGAAAGAAATCCAGCTGCTGCTCCACCCGAACCTGACGGCTGAAATAGGGGCGGTCAGGCAGATACGAGACCATGGCCTTGGTGGCCGTTCCGATTTTTTCGCCGCAAACGGTGATCTCTCCCGCTGTGGGGGTCAGCAGACCTGCTACCAGTTTGATGAAGGTGGTCTTTCCGCTGCCGTTGGGGCCAAGAAGACCGACGATCTTTCCCTGAGGCAGGGTCAGATCCAGATTGTCCAGAGCCAGCGTGCTGTGATAGCGCATGGTAAGGCCGCTGGCGGTCAGAACAGTTTGTTCCATGTTATTCCTCCTTCTTCGTTTCCAGACCCAGTAAAAGCTGGGCCGCCTGTGTTGGCGTTACGCCGAACGTCATAAATTTCTCGGCACATTCCCGGGCGAGTTCCTCCAGCGTCTGCTCCCGCATGGCGACGAGAACGGCTTCGTCCTGCGTGACGCTGCGGCCGCTGGTGCCGCCGCTGACGAGAAGACCTTCCCGCTCCAGCTCCGTCAGGGCGCGCTGCATGGTGTTGGGGTTTACCTGCGCCTGAGCGGCCAGATCCCGGACGGAGGGGACTTTTCCTCCCGGGGGCAGCTCGCCTTTCAGGATCGCACCGCGGATCGCTGCCATGATCTGCTGATATACCGGACGGTCACCGGCAAATTTCCAGTTCATAGACACCTCCTGATTTGTACTACTGTATTAGTGCATTAATACAATAACACAGCGCCGGGGAATTGTCAAGCCCATTTTTCCAGAAAAATGAAAAAATGGCTCCCCGCCCATTGGCCGGGGAGCATCAGACAGCTCTCCGAGAGGGAGAGCCAAGGGGGTGTGCGCATTTTGGATTGAAAAATGGAGCGTATCTGTGCCGATACGCCCCATTCATTGTTTTACGAACGCCTATCAAAAGCCGGGAAGCCGATGGTGCATTATTCTGCTGTTTTCAGATACCTTCGGAACACGATCAAGAAAGCGGCCAGCTGGACAATGAAGGTGATGACCCATGAGACAAGATAGGAAAGATACAGGCACTGTGGCGTGTGGTATTGGGGAATCTGGAAAATGGTGTAGATCCAGACGATGCGCAAGCCGCACACGCCGAGAATGGAGATCATCATGGGAACGAAGGACGCGCCGATGCCCCGAAGCGCGCCGGTGGTCACGTCCATCAGGCCGCATAAGAAATAGGGCAGGCAGATGAAGGCCAGCCGAATCAGACCGTAGGAAATGGCTTCGGCAGAGTCGGTGATGTAAATGGAGAGCAGGGAGGGGCCAAGCGCGTAGGCCAGCGACCCAAGAACCAACCCCACCACCGTAACGCAGCCCAGGCAAATCCACAGGGTCTGACGAACCCGGCGGTATTGCCGCGCGCCGGCGTTCTGCCCGGCAAAATTGACTGCGGACTGCTGAAACGCATTGAGGCAGACGTAGACGAAGCCCTCGATGTTGCTGGACGCCGCGTTGCCGGACATGAACACGTCGCCGAAGGAGTTTACCGACGACTGAATGAGAACATTGGAAATGGAGAACAGCGCGCTTTGAATGCCTGCGGGCAGGCCGATGCGAAGAATTTTCTCCAGCTGCGGCTTGTAAAAGCGCATTTTGCTGAGATACAGCTTGCAGGCGTCGGTTCTGCGCATCAGAGCGATGACCACCAGCACGGCAGAAAGCGCCTGAGAAATGATGGTCGCCAGCGCCACACCGGCCACGTTCATATGGAACCGGATGACAAAAACCAGGTTTAGAACCACATTCAGGATACCTGCAAACAGCAGAAAAATCAGCGGGCTTTTGGTGTCTCCGGCGGCGCGGAGAATGGCGGCGCAGAAATTGTACACCATGTTGAAGGTAACGCCGCCGAAAATGATCCGCATGTAAATGGAGGAGAGGGGCAGCACGCTGTCGGGGGTTCCCATCATGGCAAGAAAAGTTTCGGAATAGGAGATGCCGATCACAGTCAGAACCACGCCGCTTATGATGGCGGTGGGCAGCGTGGTATGTACCGTGCAGTGAACGACCTGATCCTCCCGACTGCCAAGACCATGGGCGACGGCCACGCCTGCGCCTACGGACAGACCGATGAAGAAGTTGACGAGCAGACTGGTAATGGCACCGGTGGCGCCCACTGCGGCGACGGACACGCTGCCGCAGAACTGCCCCACCACCACGAGATCAGCCGCGTTGAACAGCAGCTGCAGAAGACTGGTCAGAATAATGGGGACGGTATATTGGATGATGTTCGGAAACAGCGGCCCTTCCAGCATGTTTCTGTTCGGCTTATTCAAAAAGGCACCTTCTTTCTATTAGCAGAGACATTATAGCGATTTTTGGGGAAAATGCAAGATGAAAATTTGAAATTTTCCGGAAAATCAAGGTTATTGCCCATTGGGAAGATGCTCGCAGGATTCCTGATTGAAAGCGATGGGGTCAAAGGTGATGACGGTGTGGTAGATCTTGCCCTCCCGGGTGCGCAGCGCTTCCTCAAGCCTGGACTGAATGTCCTGCTTCGTGAGCTTGATATCCTGGGGGACGGCGATGTCAAAAATGAGATTGGTGTGTCCGCCGCCGGGAACCATGCGGAAATCGTGGGTTTTCAGCCGGGAATCCATTTCGGCGAGAAGGTCGTCCACAAGAATGTGAAGTCGGGTCAGCTCCGGGTCGTCTGTCACCACGGGGTCGTAGTGGATGACCAGATGGATGTTGTGGCTTTTCAGGCACTCCCGCTCCATGTCGTCGATCAGCTCGTGGCAGCGCATGGGGTCTTCCTTGGAGTCCATTTCCACATGGATGGTGGCAAAGCGCTGGCCGGGACCGTAGTCGTGAACCATCAGGTCGTGATACCCCAAAACCTTGGGCTGGGCGCTGATATAGTCCACAATGCGGGACTGAAGTTCGGGGGACGCGGCTTCCCCCAGAAGGGGGCTGATGGTCTCCTTTGCCAGCTTTGCGCCGCTGTAGAGAATGAACAGCGACACGGCCAGACCCACAAAGCCGTCGATGGACGCCCCGGAAACGGCCTCGATGACGGCGGCCAGCAGAACGGCAGCGGTGGTGACAATGTCGTTGCGGCTGTCCTCGGAGGTGGCAAACAAAGTGGTGGAGTTGATTTTTTTGCCCAGCGCCCGGTTGAACAGGCACAGCCACAGCTTGACGGCGATGGACAGCACCAGCACCGCCGCCAGCGGGGCGGAAAACATCACCGGCACCGGGGAGAGGATTTTCCCCACGGAGGTCTTTGCCAGCTCGAAGCCGATAATGACGATCATGGCGGAGACCACCAGACCGGACAGGTATTCAAACCGGGCGTGGCCGTAGGGGTGTTCCGCGTCGGCGGGCTGTTCCGCCAGCTTGAAGCCAACCAGCGTCACAATGGAGCTGGCCGCATCGGACAGGTTGTTCATGGCGTCGGCAGTGATGGAAACGGAGCCGGACAGGGTGCCGATAATGACTTTCCCGAGGAAAAGGAAGAAATTGCAGAGAATGCCCACGATCCCGGACAGAGTACCCACGGCGGCGCGCACTTTGGGGTCGCTGGTCTGGTCGGCGTTTTTAACAAAGAGACGCAGCAAAAAATGTGCCATAACCCGGCCTCCTATAGAAAGTCCGTATATTTTACCATAGATTTCAGAAAAAAGAAAGGGCATTTTTTCTTTGAATCCAGCGAAAAACCTCCCGGATACCGTATTCCGGTAGCCGGGAGAGGGAACACAGACGATGTTACTTCACAAGCACCATATCCCGATTGATGGACGCCAGATTCTCCGCGCCGCACATGGCCATGGTGTCGCTCAGCTCCGCGCCGATCTTCTCAATGTAAAGCTTCACGCCTTCCTCGGCACCGCCGTAGACCATGGGGACGAAGGGGCGACAGATGAGCACCGCGTCAGCGCCCAGCGCCAGCGCCTTGAAGACGTCAACGCCGCTGCGGATGCCGCCGTCCACGAAGATCTTCACACCGCTGCCCTTCATGGCGTCCGCGATGTCCGCGAGGACTTCGGCGGTGGCGGCGCATTGGTCGAGGACGCGGCCGCCGTGGTTGCTGACCACGATGGCGGAAGCCCCGGCCTCTTTGGCTTTCAGCGCGCCTGCCACGGTCATGATGCCCTTGACGATGAAGGGCTTTCCGACCATTCCGGCAATCTCGGCCAGCTGCTCCACGGTCTTGCTGCCCGCCGGGGGATTCATGTTTTTCAGGAAGGGCAGACCCGCCGCGTCAATGTCCATAGCCACGGCGAAGCAGCCGGATTCCCGGCAATAGCCCAGCTTTTCCTGAATGGTCTCCAGGTTCCAGGGCTTCACCGTGGGGATGGCTGTGCCGCCGGAGGCGGCGATGGCCTTGCAGGCGACTTTCATCACCTCGCCGTTCAGCCCGTCGCCGGTGAAGGCGGCAATGCCATTGTCGGCACAGGCTTTTACGAGAATGTTGTTGTAAGCCATGTCGTCATATTTGTCGCTGTAGTGGACGGTGACGGCGCCCACGGGGCCTGCGAAGAAGGGATAGCGGAAGGTTTTGCCGAACAGATTCAGAGAGGTATCCGGCGTCACATAGGGATGAATGGTGTCCATATTGACGCGGATGTTCTGCCACTTTTCGTAGTTGCGGATGGCGGTGTCGCCAACGCCCTTGGCACCGGGGCCGGGAATGTGGTTGCCGCAGGCTTTGCCGTTGCAGACGGGGCAGGCCTTGCAGTTTTTGCTGAGAACCGCACGTGCGTTTTCAAGAACTTCCTGATAAGTCATGATGGTTTCCTCCCTGTTTTAGATTTTGAGATCAGTGAAAGGGGTCGAGATCAATATGCTCATCGATGCGGCACAGGAACTGCGCCAGCAGCTCGATGCAGTTTTCAATGTCGTCCATGTGGCACACCTCGCAGGGGCAGTGCATGTACCGCAGGGGCAGGGACAGCAGCGCCGTGACCACGCCGGTGCCGGTGACGTGGAGGTTGTCCGCGTCGGTGTAGGTTCTGCCCATGTAGGACTCGATTTGGTAGGGGATGTTATGCTCCTTCGCCACGGCTTTCATTAGGTCGTTGACCTTCCGGCTGCCGATGGAGCTGTTGCAGAGCACACCGCCGCAGCCCAGCTTTACCTCGCCGGACTGCTTGGCGTCCACGCCGGGATAATCGGAGGCGAAGGTCACGTCGGTGACGATGGCGACGTCGGGACGGATGGCAGATCCGACCCAGTGAGAACCCCGGCCGGTGGTTTCCTCGCCCACGGTGGTGGCGGCGTAAACGCCTACAGAGCAGCCCATGGCCTTTGCCCGTTTCAGGGCTTCCAGAATGATGTAGGCGCAGCCCCGGTCGTCGATGCCCCGGGCGGAGAGGAAGCCGTTGATCATTTCCCGGTGGTAGGTGTTCATGTGGACGGGGTCGCCCTCCTGCACGTATTTCCGGGCGTCAGCGGCGTCCTTCGCGCCGATGTCGATGTACAGCTCGTCCGCTTTCAGGTCGGCCTTGTCCATGTCCTTGCTGCGGACGACCGCGCCGTAGACGGTCTGGGCATAGCCGTGGACGGCCACCTGATGGCCGGGATAAACGCCGGGGAAAATGCCGCCGGACTTGGACACCCGGAGCAGGCCGTCGGGCTGAATGTGGGTGACGATCAGACCGATCTCGTCAATGTGAGCGGCCAGCATCACCTTGAAGGGCGCGTCGGGGTTCAGCACGCAGACGACGTTGCCGGTATAATCTGTGATGATCTTGTCACAGTGGGGGGTCATCTCGGCGATGACCTTCTTTTGCAGCGGAATTTCGTGGCCGGAAACGGACATGCTGTCAAGCAGGGTGTAAAGGAATTCTTTGCTCATCTGTCTTTCTCCTTTTTTCTTTTACTATAGCACAAAAAATGCAATTTGCAAGGCAAAAGCACGGCTTTCGAGCCGTGCTTTTGGAATTAACCGTCGCTGAGAACGAAGTGGCAGAAGCGCAGAACCTCGTACCAGTCGTCGGAATCGAAGCAGACGAATTTGTCATCTTTCAGGGTCGCACCGGGGTAGAAGCTCTTGGAGTAGGCCACATGGTGCTTGACAAAGTCGATCTCCATGTGGAAATGCTCCGGCATGGGGACGACGCACTGCGCCGCCTTGGCGACCGCTTCCTTCGCCGCCGCTTCGATGCGCTCCACCGCCTCGTCGGGGTGCAGGGAGGTGACGCCGCCGCCCCGTCCTTCGTTCACGGGGACGGTGGTGATGGCGGGAATCAGCGTTTTGGCAAAGTCGCACAGCGCCTTGTCGCCGGTGAGCAATGCCACGGGGACGCCGTAGTATCCGGCGGTGTAGGCGTTGATGAGAAATTCACTGCACAGCGTGCCGTTGAGGAAAACATGGTTGTTCCGGCCGTTCATGGTGTGGCTCAGAGGGTTGCCGGGGCAGCCTGCCCAGGCGTGGTAGCCGGTGAAGAATACGGCGTCGAATTTTTCCTGATTCAGGCCGCTCATCATGCTCAAGGGATCGCCCGACCAGCTGCGGTTCATGCGGATGCCCCGGGGAAGTCCGGCAGGGTCGATGTTCCGGGCGGAGTCGTGGGCGTCCTTCACCAGAACCTCCGCCGCACCGGCGGAAAGCGCGCCCTGACAGGCGGCGGCGACCTCACGGGTCATCTGCTTTTGGGCGGGGCTGTAGTCAAAGGGTGTGGTGCGCTCCGTCTCCGGCCACGAGACGATGCCGCAGGTGCCTTCCATATCGGCGCTTAAAAATACTTTCATTTATTTTCTCTCGCTTTCCTTATTAAATCAAAAGTAGGAGCCAACCTGGGTGATGGCGTCTTTCAGATCTGCCCGGTAGTCGGGGTCATTGGGGTTCAGGGAATTAACGGCAAAGCCGTTGTCCCCGCTGCGGCCGGTGCTGTGGCAGTAGCGGCCGTGACCTAAGTACATGGCGACATGGCCGGGGAAGAACAGCAGATCGCCGGGTTTTACATGTTCCAGGGAAATTTCGTGAATGGGGAAGCCTTCCATGATGTGGGCGTCCCGGTAAATGAGAATGCCGCAGAGCATATAGGCCATGGACACCAGACCGGAGCAGTCGATGCCCATGGGAGACTTGCCGCCCCAGCGGTAATGGGTGCCCTGATAGAGCATGGCGGCGTCCACCAGTGCCTGACGAAGGGTTTCCTCGTCCTGAGACAGGGGCGCGGCGTAGTATTCCCCGAGGATGCTTTCCGGCACGAAGCCCGTCCGGCCATCCGCCAGACGCACCTGCTGCCAGCCCTTTTCCGGCTGATCCACCGGGGAGAGAATGCCGCCCCGGGGAAGGGTAGCCATGATCCAGCCCTGAACCTTTGGGGCGGAGAGGACGTCGCAGAAATTCTTATTGCGGACGATTTTCTTGGACAGAGCCGCCCAAGCGTCAGCGGCTTCGTCGCCGACGATCAGATCATCGGCGGAGACGATACCCTCATAGCGGTAATGGGTGCGGACACGGTACCAGCCGGGGGCCGGCTCCGCCAGAATGTCCACCACCATGCCGTACAGCGCCTCATCCTCCAGCGTGCTTTCCCGGGTGGGGGCGGCCAGCAGGGCGCAGATGGGGACGTTTACAATGGCTTTCATTTATTTCTCTCCCTTCATAGCGTCGTAGATCATCCGGGACAGCTGCCCGATGAGCCGGTTTTGCTGGGGCTGACCGTCCAGCGCGGGGCCGTCCCAGGTGAAGATGCCCAGATAATAGGGGCGGTCGTCCGTCAGGAAAATGCCCACGTCGTGGTTCAGGTGATCCAGCCCGCCGGGCTTGTGCAGCACGGTCACGGCGTCGGGGATGTACCGCTGCAATGCGTCGGTACTGCGGCAGCGGGAAAGAAAGTCGAAAGCGACCTCCCGCAGCGGCTTATTCAGAATTTCGCCATGGTACAGCAGGGAAAACACCCGGTACAGGTCGGCGGGGGAGGTATAGTTGTTCCGCCCCTCGGCGATGGCCTGAAAGTCCAGCATTTTCCGCTGGAGGGAGGTCTGGGTCAGGCCGATTGCCCGGCAATACTGATTGACGTGGTCGTAGCCCAGCAGGGAAATAATGGTATTGGCGGCGGTATTGTCGCTGGAAACAATCATCCAGTACAGCATTTCCCAGAGGGAAGCGCCGTCCTGCCGGTAGCCGGGTTCAAAGACCTCGGTGTCGCTGCAAAAGTCCGCCGGGGCAATGGTGAGGGGCTGGTCAAGAGACAGCTTCCCGTCCATCACGTCCTGAAGAGCGCAGCACAGAATGGATACCTTGATGGTGGAGGCGGAGACCACCCGGGTATTTTCCCGAATGGCGGCAATGGGGGTGCCGGTGGTCAAGTCCACGCAGTACAGCGCGGTTTTGGCGGGAAATGCGTCCATGACCGCGTTCAGCCGGGAAGCCAGATCGTTCATGGTCACGCCTCCAATGTGATGCTGCCCGCGTCCGCGTCCAGACGGCACTTGCGGCCCATGGGCAGCGCCAGGGTGGTGGCGCAGTGGCCGCAGGCCAAATCCATGACGGCGGGCTTTCCGGCGGGGACGATGAGCTGGGTGAAGATCTCGTCCAGCGTCAGGGTGCGCTCCGGCATTTCCGGCACGCAGTCCGTCCACGCGCCCAGAAGGATACCGGCGCAGTCCCGGAATTTTCCGGCGTTGCGCAGCTGGGTGAGCATACTGTCCAGACGGTAGGTTT
>ERZ857998.4116-NODE-4116-length-10795-cov-3.729330_pt1 | contig 10795 bp, 8 predicted proteins | sample MGYA00519954_ERZ857998 | MGnify/ENA primary metagenome ERZ857998 (study PRJEB31778, sample SAMEA3449424) | human gut metagenome | biome: human gut; feature: human-associated habitat; material: faeces | place: United Kingdom | collected 2010/2012 ...
CACCCGCCGTGCCGTATACGCTCGTAAGAATGAAGGGCAGGATCCCGTAATGCGGCTGTGCCGCCGTGGACTCCCACACCTTCCCCGTCAGAAACGCGCCAAGGCCGATCTTCCGGATGGCAGGAATGCCGGAAATCACGAGATAGACCGTGATGAGCAGCACGCAGCCCACCGTGATGAGGCCGAGAATGAGAAACATACCGTGAATAACGGCTTCCCATATTTTTTTCTTCTGTGCCATAAGTCGTTTCCTCTTTACCCGGTCAGGGAGGCGGTTTTCACCGCCTCCCTTCAGATGCTTCTCTGTTAGTTTGCTGCGACTGCACCGGCATTGGCAATGATATCGGCAACCTCAGGGGAGATCGCGTAATCGAAGAAGGCCTGTGCCGCGGGGGAAAGCTCGGTGCCTTCCTTCGTCACAAGGACGAAGGGACGCTGTACAACATAGCTGCCGTCCTTGACCGTCACTTCCGAGGGTGCAACACCATTCACCTGCAGCGCCTTCACGCTGTCCTTGATCGAGGCCAGAGAGGCGTATCCGATTGCGTTCGGATTGGAGGCCACCGTTGTGATCACGTCGCCCGTGGCGGTGAGTTCCTGCCGGTATTTGCAGAGATCCTCCGTCTTGGTGATGGATTCAAAGCCGTCTCTCGTGCCGCTGCCGGCCTCGCGCCCGATCAGAACGATCTCCGCGTCATTGCCGCCGACATCCTTCCAGTTGGTGATCTCACCGGTGTACATTTTGGCAATCGTTTCAACCGACAGATCCGAAACCGGATTGTCCGGATGTACGATGATGGCAATGCCGTCGTAGGCGAGCACGGTTTCCACAAGGCCGTCGGCCTTTTCCGCATCCTTCAGGCTGCGGCTCGACAGACCGATGTCGCACCGATCCTCCAGAACCGCCTTGATGCCGGTGCCGGAGCCGGTCGGATTGTAGGTAAACGTTGCGCCGCTGTTCTTCTCCTCAAACGCTTCGCCCAGCGCGCCGATGACCTTCTCCATCGAGGTCGAGCCATCGGTAGCTACCGTACCCGTGGCGTTGGAGGCGGTCGAGCAACCGGTGAGCGCAGCCACGGCCAGCACGGCGGTCAGTACAAAACAAATCATTTTCTTCATCTTTTATTTCCTCACTTTCTTCTCATCACTTACAGAAATGATGATACGCCCGCTCTGTAAAATCAAAAAGTGGCCTTTTGTAAAATCCGTGTAAAACCGAAAACTGTCAAAACAGAGCAAAACCCTTCCGCTTTTTTACAAACGGAAGGGCCTTTTGAAGTTCCTTCGATGGAATTGGCCGTCACCGGCAGCGGCGCATCAGTCCGGTGCGCCGTTCCCTGTCCATCCGGCTTTGGGAGCGACGGGAACGCCGTTGATGAACACGGCGTCGACATTCAGATTCTCATCCAGAAGCACCAGATCCGCCGCCTTGCCCACCTGAATGCTGCCGATATCCCTGGCGCCAATGGCCAGCGCGGGCGCCGTGGACGACGCATAGATCGCCGTCTCCAGCGGCAGACCAAAGCGCACGGCATTTTGTACGGCGTGGGCGATGGAAATACAGGAGCCAGCCAGCGTGCCGTCGAGCAGCGTTGCCTTTCGATCCCTGACAACGATCGGCTGACCGCCCAGCTCATACGTTCCGTCCGGCATGCCCGCGCAGCGCAGGGAGTCGGATACCAGATTGAGCTTATCGCCGAACATTCGGCTCGTCGCCCGTATGACGGACGGATGAATATGCAGTCCGTCACAAATGAGTTCCACGCTCGCGCCGCTGTCCATGGCCGCGCCGACCACGCCCGGGCTGCGGTGCAGCAGCGGCGGCATGCCGTTGAACAGGAGGGTCGCATGGCTGGCGCCGGCTTGAAAGGCGGCCATAGCCAAATCGTAATCGGCCGTGGTGTGTCCGATGGATACCGTGCAGCAGGCGGATACCTCCCGGATAAACGGGATCGCGCCATCCTCCTCCGGCGCCACCGTAACCAGTCGGACTCTGCCGCCGCTGGCCTCGTTGAGCCGGCGGAACATCGCCGTGTCCGGCAAATGCAGGTTCTCCGCCGCCTGCGCGCCGCGCTTTGCGTAGGACAGGAACGGCCCCTCCAGATGAACGCCCGCACATTTGGCGCCGCCGGCATCGGCAAAGCCCCGAACCGCCCGCATCGCGGGCAGAAGGGCGTTTTCCTTGAGCGTCATCGTCGTGGCCAGAAACGAGGTTACGCCCTGCACCGCATAATAGGCCGAAAGCCGCAAAAGCCCCTCCGGCTTCCCATCGGAAAAGTCCTCGCCCACGGCGCCGTGGGTATGGATGTCCACAAATCCCGGCACCACATACCGGCCGGCGGCGTCCATATCCGCATCGCCTTCCAGCTTGCCGATGGCGGTGATCCGGCTGTCAAACTCTATGTCCGCCTCCACAAAGGCCCTGCCCACGAACACCTTTGCATGTTGAATCCGCATGCGTTCCTCCTTATCCGAGCGCCGGCAGTCCGGCGGCGGCCATCGACTGACCGACGCGGCGGAAGCGGTCATCCGGCAGCCGCAGCTCGATCTTTCCGTCAAGCTCCGGGTATTCATCCCCGAGCACCAACCGCGCCTTGTCAAGAATGATATCGCCGCCCGGACCGCTCATCACGCGGCCAAGCAGCAGGACATAGCGGTATCCGTACAGCTCATAATAATACGCCAACGTATGGCCGAGATAAACGCCAATCGAGCGATAGATATCGGCAGCCCGCGCGTCCCCCTGTTCCATCAGACGCTGCACCGTCTTCAGCTTCTCGGCGGGGCTCAGCGACTGCGGCAGTTCGATGCCCGCGCGCGGGGCCAGTTTGATCACGCCGTCCTGTGAAAAATACTGGACGCCGCAGCCGATATCGCCGCTCCACGCATCCCGTCCCGCTTACGGATTGACATCCACCGGTACAAAGGCCAGCTCGTTGAGCCAGCCGGTAATCCTGCCCTCAGCGTCCACAAAGCCGACCGCCTCACTGGTGCCCATGGTGATGCCCAGCACGTTCCCGGCGCCGATGCTCATGGCGCCGGCAAGCGCCGTCACATCTCCGTCGTTGATCACACACATCGGAATGGGGCCAAAGCAATCGCGCACGGCGCGGATATAGATGTCCTTCACCTTCTGCTCAAACAATTCCTTCGGCACTTTGACAAACAGCGACGCATTCATGGTTTGATCCTGAATGTAAATGCCCGCCGAGGAGACGCCCACCGCATCCACCCGCGGCAGATGCTTCGCCGCCGACCGAAGCGCGGCTACAATCCCGTCGTAATGATAGTCCGGGTCGGAATGGGTCTTCGGAAACCATACGACCTCCTCGGAATACACCGTCTCTCCATCGATGACGGCCGAGACCTTGCGGTCGGAACCGCCCGCATCAAAACCGATCCGGCAGCCCTCCAGGTGTCCGCCGATGGCCTTTGCATCCGTTCGGGTTTCAGGCACACAATCGGTGAAGCACACCGTGACATCCTGCCCAAACACCCGCGCCATAAAGCGGTTGTCAAAGGCTTGCCGCCCCGAGGCGCTGAACGCCTCGCATAAATACCGGTATATACCCTCGTCGCCGCTGATGTGGATGCGGTTGCCGCCCTTCATCCAGAGCATCGTCTTTACCAGCCGGTTGATATAATAGCAGTCCGCTGCATACCGCTCTTTGGTACCGTGAATAAACGTGTGGTATGCCGCCACCTGCCCGTCCGTGCGCTCCACCGCCACGGAAACCGGTTTATCTGCCGTGGCCAAAAACGCCCGGTTATAGCGAAGAATCGGATAAAAATCCGGGTCCAAAACCGGTCTGTGCCGCAAGCTGCATTCCATTCCGTAAAGCTCCATCTGTTCTCTCCCCTCCCCCGCTCTCACAAATCAATGCCGCCGGCCAACAGACGCGGCGGCGGCACCACCCGGCAAGGAAATGATTCTATAACTGATTTCTGTATTCGTTTGCGCTGATTCCTTCCAGCTTTTTGAACGTGCGCGCAAAGTGCGCGGTATCCGCATAGCCCACCATTTCGCTGATATCGCCGATCTTCAGCTTCAGATCGGGGAGCAGCGCCTTTGCCGCATGGATGCGGACGGAATTGAGCACCTCGTAAAAGGTCTTTCCCGCATACCGGTTGAGCAGCTTGGACAGGTGCCACTGGGAAACATAGCAGTAATCCGCCACGTCCTGCAGCGTCAGCTTCTGCTGATAATGGTGTTCCATGTATTCGAGCGCCTGCTTCACGATGAAGCTGCCGACGTGCTGCTCCTCCGGTTCCTCAACGGCTTCGGCGGGCAGGCGATCCAGCCGCTCCGTCATCGCGGACAGCGCCTCATGAATCTCATCCATCTTGGAGGGCTTGAGCAAAAACCTTGTCACGCCCAGACAGATGGCCTCCTGTGCAAACGCGAAGTCCCGATAGCCGGTCAGCACCGTCACCTGCAAATCGGGAAATTCGCTCCTAAGGCCGGCAAGCATCGCAAGGCCGCTCCGATCCGGCATTTTGATGTCCGTAAAAAGGATATGCGGATGCAGTCTGCGAATGAGGTCGGCACCGGTTTGTGCGTCGTTGGCGCTGCCCACAACCTCACAGTTGTACTCCGCCCACTTGACAACCCTGCGCAAGCCTTCAACGATGATATTCTCGTCATCCACCAATACAACCCGATACATCCCATCACATCCCGTCCTGAGGCTTTTCCTAAATTTACCCCTTTACCGCTCCCGCCGTCAAGCCCTTAATGATATGCTTTTGCAGCATGACATACACGGCGAGCACCGGGATTACAACCAGCACAACGGAGGCTGCCATGAGACCATAGTTTACGCCGGCCTGAGAACTGATCTCGTTGAGCAGCAGCGTGATCGTTCGCTCCTGCGGATAGCGAAGGAAGAAAGACTGCGTGAACAGATCGTTATAGCTCCACAGGAAGGCGAATATGGCGACCGTTGCAAAGGAGGACTTTGCCGCCGGCATAATGATATGGAAATAGATCTGGAACACGTTGCAGCCATCCAGATACGCGCTCTCCTCCAGCTCAATGGGCACCGATTGGATAAAGCCCATCAGAATGATGATCGCAAAGCACAGGTTGCCCGCAATCTGCGGCAGGATGGTTGCCAGCAAGCTGAGCCAACGGTTGCCCGTTCCCGCGATTCCCAGCAATACCTCCATGCGGAACACGGGGATAATCGTTGAGAACACGGGGAACATCATGCCCGCCAGCACGATGCTGTAAAGAAAGTTCCTGCCGCGGAAGCGGTATCGAACAAGGCCATAGGCGGCAAGGCCGGCGAGAATCACAACGATAACGGTGACCGTTCCGGAGACGAGGAAGCTGTTGAGATACGCGTTCTTAAAATCGGAACGCTCCCACGCCGTCAAATAATTGTCAAAGGTAAACGCATCGCCAAGCGGCAGCGAAAACGAATCGGTAAGGATGAGTCCCTTCTGCCGGAATGAATTGAGAATGACCCACACGAACGGATAGATGGTGGTCAGGGCCCAGAAAGCGAGCACGGCATAGGTCAGCACCTTGGCGGCTGAAAATCTGTTCTTCACGATGGTCGCCTCCTTACACGTCGTCGGACTGGCGGAAAACACGGTTCGCCACATTCGACAGCACCACGCCCAGCACAACGATGAACACTGCGATGGTCGAACCATAATCCACATTCATCTTATTGAACGTCTGGTCGTACATATAGGTGCCCGTCAGCCAGCCCTGATTCTCCGGTATGCCTGCTCCAAACATGACCCACGGCAGGTCGAACACCTTGAGCGCGCCGGTGATGGCAAGCACCAAGCAGGTGCAGAGCACATTGCGCAGCAGCGGGAATGTGATGTGCAGCGTTCGTTTCCAGCCGTCCGCCCCATCCAGTGCCGCCGCTTCATAGAGATCCTGCGGAATATTGTTGAGACCCGTCACGATGATCACAAAATAGAAGCCTACATACTGCCACATGACGGGCATGAACATGGTGAACAGAAAATGCGCCTGATCCTTCCAGTCCAGCCACTGCACGATCATCTTGCCGTTCGATTTGATTTCAAACGGCAGTGCATTCAGGCTGAGCAGCAATTGGTTCACCATACCGCCCTTGTACAGAAAAATCAGATTAAACATCAGGCCCAGCGCGGTGGCAGAAATCACGATCGGGAAAAAATACACGGTTCGGAAGAACTGTGTTCCCACCCGGATCGTATCCACAAGCAGCGCCAATATCAGGGCAATCCCCACCTGAAATACCACCGTGCACACGATCAGAAGCGCCGTGTTTTTCATGGCGGTGAGCATATAGGGATCCGAAAACAGGCGTGCATAGTTCTCATACCATGGACTGTTGACGCCCTCCGCCGAGCGCCCCATACCGCCGATGTTCAGAAAGGTATTGATCACGTTTTGTACAAAGGGATAATACAGGAAAACCAGCAAGAAAAGAAATGCCGGGATCAAAAAGATCAGCAATGGCGATTTCTTCTTGTATATCATCGCATTCATTCGGCCCACCATCCACTCGTCAAAAGGGGTTCTTTACGCAGAATCGGGGCTGCCGCCAAGCGGCAGCCCCGATCCGTTTCATTCCTCGGTTTGCTTGATTGTGCTCAGTTGAGCTTCATTGCGGATTCAACCGCTTCCTTGGCGCTCATCTTGCCGGTGACAACATTCTGGATGTTGGCGAACAGATCGCTCTTGGCTTCACCGGTGATGGTATCCTGCACGGCGCCGACAACGCCGGTCACATTCGCGTTGGCGTCGGCTGCGGACTGCTGCAGCGCATTCAGGCCGGACGGCTTGGCGCCGTTGACCAGAGCGGTCACCTCGGTGGTGACAAACGTGCTGAGCACTTCGTCAGAGGTGAGCTGGGAAACGAACTCGACCGCCGCTTCGCGCTTGGCCGGATCGTCCCACGCCTTGCGGGTGATGAAGTAGCCCATGGAGATGCCGCCGATGGCTTCGCTCGCGGAACGCTCGCCCTTGGCCGGAACGTAGGACACGACATAATCCTCAAGGCTATCGGCATAGTTATCCACGAAGTGGCCGACCTTCCAGGAACCATCGATCAGGAACGCGGCTTCGCCCTCTGCAAACATGGCGACGGTCTCGGCGTCGCTCGCCGTCAGGGTGTTCTCCGGGAAGAATCCACGGTCATACAGGTCTTTGAAATCGTCGAGAGCGGCAATCCACTTCGCGGCGACCTCATCCTCAACCAGCTTGCCGTCGGCGTCAACGGTGGGGACATCGAGCTGATTGGCCAGCGTGCCGTTGTTCATTACGGCAAACTCGAACCAGTAGTGGGGAACTTCGACCAGCGAGCAGGCGATGGGCGTATAGCCGTTATCGACGATGGTCTGGCAGTCGAGCAGGAACTGGTCCCAAGTGTAGTCCGGGCCGGGAACCGCGATGCCGCAGGCATCCAGAACGGACTTGTTGACAAACATGTTCTCCCAGAAGCCGGAGGACGGAACCGCATAACTCTTGCCATCGGAGGCAACCGCCAGCATGCTGTCCTTCATGTTCTTGGCGTATTCGGGATACTCAGCACGAATCTCATCGATGGAAACAACCTTGTTCGCCGTGATGAAGGGCTCTGCATCCGCATTGGAGAAGAAGAACAGAACGTCGGGCTCGGAGCCGGTTTCAAAGTCGGTCAGAACCTTGGCCTTCCACTCCTCGTTGGAGGTCGCGGAGCCATCGTTGATCTTGTTGCCCGTGGACTCCTCGTACGCCTTCACGGCAGCCTCAAAGTTGGCACGGTTGCCGTCGTCTCCGCCATAGGAGGTAACGACATGGAGCGTCACCGGTTCGGCCTTGGGAACGTCGGTCGCTTCGGGTGCATTGGTCGCATCCACAGTGTTGGAATTGTCAGGGTTCTCGGTTGCGGGCGTTTTCTGGGTACAGGCAACCAGAGAAAGAGCTATGACAGCAACAAGAAGCAATGCAATTGTTTTCTTCATGATCCAATCTCCTCGAAATGATTTTTTGACATTTGCCATGTCACTGTTATCACTATACCCCATTTCTATGAGAGCATATAAGAACTGGCATTGCGGTTTCTTGTCATTGCTTGTGCATTTGCCCATTCAGTGGCATGGCAATGCGGGCAAGAATCTGCTCCGGCCCGATCTGTTCGATGCTGAGAGTGCTGTTTTCTCCATAGAGCAGCCGGAGACGCTGGTTCACATTTCTGAGGCCAACGCTGCCGGTCTTTTGCACCTGTTCCGAATGCTGCGGGGGGCCGGAGAGCAGCTGCCGGATATTCTCCCCGTCGCGTTCGGAAATCACGCCGTTGTGCTCCACGTCCAGAAACAGTCTTTCCGCTTCATGGTAAACGCGAAGAACCAGCTTTCCCCGGTGCTGGCCGGAGATATCGTGTTCAACGGCGTTCTCGACAAGCGGCTGCAGGATCAGTCTAGGAATGGGAATATCGAGCAGCTGCTCATCGATCTGCTTCACGATATCCAGCCGCTCGCCCAAGCGTTCCTTGATGATGTAGAGATAGGCATCCACATAACCGAGTTCCTCACGCAATGCGATCACGGCGCGCCCGTCGCGATCCATGGCCGCATTGAGCATCGTGGACAGTGCGTCGATCATGGCGCTCACGCGCTCATTGTTCGCGAGCCTCGCCTCCCAGTTGATGATCTCCAGCGTATTGTTGAGAAAATGCGGATTGATCTGCGATTGCAGCGCCTTGATCTTCGCCTGCTGAAGCGCCTGCTGTTCCAGATAGATCCGGTCGAACTGCGCCTTGAGCTCGGTCGACATCGAATTGAAGTGACTATACAGCTTTTGAAATTCCAGACTGCGCGGCCGCTCGCTGATCTGGTATCCGCGATGGCCCGCCTGCATATGGTTGGCCGCGGCTACAAACGTTTCCACGGGTCGGGTCACATGCCGGTAGAACAGGCCGATGATCACCGCAATAATCGGCAGGCCGAGCAACAGAATCAGAGCAATGGCCCATCGCAGGCCGGGCAGCGCTCCCCAGAGGTTCAGTCCCATGATCTCGGCAGAAAGCGACAGGGTGTGGCCGCTGGCCGAAGAATGATACTCCATCTCCATCATCGTGGCCGTGTCCGGAACCGGCGTGCGGGTTGGCTGCATCGCTCCCGTCTCCGATAAATCGATCACGGTTCCCTCGATGCTGATCTGCGCGTCGGATATATTCGTGATCGCTTCCAGCGACTGAAAGAGTACGCTGGCGTCGCAGAGCATCACGAGCACGGCATACGGCTCAAAGCTGGAACTCATCAGATTTCTGACCATACACAGTTCGCCGTCGATCGTTTCAAAATAAATGCCGGTGTCCCGGTCGGCAACCACGGCGACGGCCTGCTCGCGGATACCGTTTCGATATCGCTGCAGCAAATGATAGTTGGCGATTCCTTGCGAGATGACATAGGGCTCCGTGCTGATATCGTCATCCAGAAACCGAATGAACACCGCCTTGAAATTCGCATCGCGCCCAAACTCGTTCGACAGGTATTCCGTGACCGCGCCGTGGAGCGCCACATCATCATGATCCGCGAGATAGCGCTTATAGGCGCCGCGCACATCGCCATCGTACGAAACCGCTTTGGACGCCTCCAGCGTCGCATTGAGCCGCAGTTCGATCTGCCGCATGGCGCTCTCCGCGGAGGTCTGCACCGTTTGCCGAAGAAAGCCCTCATAATAGCCATTCAAAAGAATGCCCGCTACGATCACGACCACAATAATCGGAACGACCCAGCAGACAACGATTGTCGTCAAGAGCCCCCATCTGAGCGAAATCGGACGTTTCATACGCTCCCCTCCTGTTCCAAAAACCCAAGGATAGCCGGTTCAAAAACCGGCTAATCCTCTGGTGAATTTACAAGGACAAAAATCTGCGCCAGGTCTCCACGTCTTCGCGCGCACGCTCTGCATTGGCGGCCTCCGCCGCAATGCGCAAAAGCGGTTCGGTACCGGAGAACCGGCAGATGACCCAACTGCCATCGGCAAAATACACCTTGCAGCCATCCTCGCGGCATATGCGGGCAATGGGTTTGGAAAATTCCGGAAGCGCCTTCTGCTCAAAGAGCAGCTGCTGCAGCGCGGCCTTCCGTTCGGGGCTCATGGCAACATCCGCTTCCTCCAAAAATACCTCGCCATACCGTTCGGTGATCTCCCGATACAGGGCCGACAGGGATTTTCCCGTCACCGCCAGCATCTCCACCAGCAGCGCGGCCGCATAGATGCCGTCCTTTCCGGAGATGTGACCGCGCACCGCGAGGCCGCCGGAGGATTCGCCTCCGATCACGGCGTCCGTTTCCGCCATCTTTGCCGATATGTGTTTGAAGCCGACGGGAACCTCATAGCATTGCTGTCCCAGGCCCTCCGCAACCCGATCCAACAGATGCGTAGTCGAATTGTTGCGCACGCATACGCCCGTCCAGCCGCGGTATTTGACCAAATAATAGTACAGCAGCACCAGCAGCTTGTTGGGATGCACGAACTGTCCCGCATCATCGATCACGCCCAGCCTGTCCGCATCGCCGTCGGTCGCGATGCCCAAATCGCAATGATGCTCCGTCACAAATGACGCGAGCGGCCCCAGCGTATCCACATTGGGCGCGGGGAGTTTTCCGCCGAACAGCGTATCATGGCGATCATGGATCACGTCGAGATCGCACCGGCACGTCATCAGAATCGTGCGCAGGCTCGTCTGGCTGACGCCGTACATCGGATCGAGCGCCACCTTGAGCCCGGCCTGCTTGATGGCCGCCATGTCCACCATGCCGAGGTCCCACTCCATCCAGGCGCCGCGGTAGAGCCACA
>ERZ857998.4120-NODE-4120-length-10781-cov-7.786780_pt1 | contig 10781 bp, 12 predicted proteins | sample MGYA00519954_ERZ857998 | MGnify/ENA primary metagenome ERZ857998 (study PRJEB31778, sample SAMEA3449424) | human gut metagenome | biome: human gut; feature: human-associated habitat; material: faeces | place: United Kingdom | collected 2010/2012 ...
CCAGGCGGCCCGCGCTTTCCAGGCGGCTTTGGCCCGTGCCCAGCTCGCGCACGCGGATATCGCGCGGGGCCAGATGCCGGCCGTAGCAGAAGCCGCGCCCCAAGCCGTTCTCGCCCTGGCCGGGCGGCAGGGCCTTTTGCCGCAGCACATGGGCGTAATGGGCCAGGCCCTCGCCGCTGGCCTCGTAATAGTCCAGCATGCGCCACTGGCCTGAGGGCTCTACCTGGAAGAACCAGATGGCCGTGGCGTCGTCCATGCCCAGGTCCCAGGCCGTGTGCACCGGCAGATCCGGCGCCGGGGAAAGCGGCGTGACGCGCCCCTCGCGTTCGGCCTGGTCCAGCAGGGCGGCATAGTAAGCCCCGCGCACGGCCGCCGCGAAAGAACATTCAAATTCCTGCCGGTACTCGGCTTCGTCCATGCCGCGGCGGGCGGCGGCCAGTTCCGTTTCCGGCAGGTAGCCGGTCTGTGAGGCCGGGAAGCAGAAGCGCGACCATTGTCCGTCACTATCGGCCCCGGCCTGCTGCCAGACGTCGTAGAGCAGATTGTCCGTGCCGTGCGGCGTGCCGCAGAACAGCGCCCGGCCCCGGCGATCGGCCAGCATGGGCCGCAGCACCTGGCTCCAGACCCGGCGCGGCATGTCCGCCGGTTCATCCAGCACCAGATCGTCCAGATAGAGCCCGCGCAGGGCTTCGGCGTTGTCCGTGCCCAGCAGGCGGATGCGCGCGCCGTGGGGCAGGATGCAGGTCAGCTCGCTTTCCAGAAAACGCGTGCCCGGCACGGCTCCGGCGAAATGTTTGCAGTAATCCCAGGCCACGGCCTTGGCCTGGCCCAGGAAGGGCGCGGCATAGGCGGCCCGCCAGTCCTCGCGTCCCCGGCGCAGGGCCTCGCGGATCAGGTCGTTGACGGCGGCCACGGTTTTGCCGAAGCGGCGGTGGCAGAGCAGCACGCAGAAGCGCGTGCGTTCTTCGTGAAAGCGCCATTGCAGCGGGCGTGGGCAATAGGGGATCACGCAGGGCATGGCCTTACTCGTTCGTGAGGTTTACGGGTTTCGCGGCGGCTTTGCGGGCCGTGGACAACGTGCCCGGTCCGGCGGCGGAAGCGCCCCAGACCACCACCAGACGCCGGGCGCTCTGTTCGGCCGGGGCCGCCAGTTCCCGGAGTGAACGCAAAATTGCGTGCAATTCCTTGATTTCCCTGACGATATCAATGCTCTTGTCCGCGATTTCAGCTTCATTCAGGGTGCGGCTGAGCAAATCCAAGCGTTTTTCCAGACTGTCCAGAAGGGTCTTGGGCAAGGTGTTCGGCAGGGGCGTCCCGGCACGCGCGGATCCGGCGGCGTTGGCAGCCATCAGCGCGCGCTCCCGCTCAGCGGCGTGCCTACGGAGCAGTGTGGGCCGGGCAGCAGACGGAGGCGGTCTTCCTGGCGGTCCAGGCCGTGTTCCAGGCGTTCCAGCAGGCGGTCCAGGCCGGAAATGCGCGCGTTGAGGGCCTGGATTTCCCCGCGCAGGGCCGCCAGTTCGCCGTGCAGACCGGCCAGGTCATCGCCTGCGGGCATCTGCCGCAAATGTTCCTCCAGGGCGCTCAGGCGACGGGCCGTGGCCGATTCGCGCCGGGACTCGCGCTGGAGATGGAGCAGATAGTCGTCGTTGCGCACAAAGGCCCGGCGCAGGCTCCAGAGCGCCCAGGCGAACAGGCCCTGGACGATGAGGATCAGCAGTGACGCGCCGGGAGAGGTGAAGATGTCGGTAAGCATGAAAACTCCAATGTGTTGGTGAAGCACCGGGTAATGAAGATTTTTGTTCTTTGCCGGGGGCGACGAACTGCGGACGAAGGGCAAAAGACCATTACTCAGTGCTTCATTGGAGCGTTTTGATATTGAAAATATCTCAACGCTCTGTGCGGATTTTCCGTGAAAATCCGCACCGCGAAATTATCGCAAGGCGAATTTACTTCGCCGTTACGCGTTGATTTCAAGCGCAAAATGCTCTGAGGAAGCACTTGCTTCCGGCTGGATATGAAAGCGGCCCGTGACTGAAGGTCACGGGCCGCTTTTTGTATCTTCGGCGCTGCCGGGTTGCGAGTTAGTCCGGCGCTCGGAAGCGGGAAGCGTTTTCGCGGATTTGTCATCCCGGCGGTAATGGGGTACCAATGAACCATGGACAGATCAGTAATGCTCTGTCCCCTACATAAAATATAAGGGCGCTGCCCGAACAGGAGATACTATCATGGCTGAAAAAAATGAAGAAAGCATGGATACGTTGCGGAATGAACTGAACACTCTGCGCGATCAGATGGAAACGCTGGTGAAATCTCTCGGCGAAAAAGGCGGCGAGGCCTCCTCGGACATGGTCGCCAAGCTGGAAAGGGAACTGGAACACTACCGGAGAATGGCGGCCGATAAAGTGCACAAGGCTTACGAGGCCGGGAGCGCCGGCATCGAGCAGGTGGGCGAACAGGTGCGCCGGAATCCTGTGACAAGCCTGCTCGTGGCCTTTGGCGCGGGCTGCGCGCTTTCCTGGTTGTTCCGCCAGTACAGGTAAGAGCCCGCGTGAAGGGTCTGGCTGAACTCATCATCAGTTTCTTTGACCTGCTTGAGGCCGAAGGGCAGCTCCTGCGGCACAATGCTCTGCGCACATTGCGCACGGCAATGCTGCTGGGTTTGGGGCTGCTCTTCGGCGCGGCGGCCTTGGCTTTTTTTGTGGCGGCGCTGTATAAGGCCCTCTCGATCGTGCTGCATCCGGCTTGGGTGCTGTGCATCATCGGGCTGGTCTGCGCGGGCATCGCCGGGGGCTTGTTATGGATGTCGCTTCCAAAGAAAAAACATACACAGTAGGAGAGGCCAAAGAGCGTTTACGCCGGGTTTCGGCCCGGTTTGACCCCTTTGCCGTTGTCAGGCGAAAGCCTCTGCACGCTGCGGGCGCGGCCTTTCTGGCCGGACTGGCCTGGGGGGCGTTGCGCCGTGGCGGCACGCCCGCGCCGGTAAGCCTGCTGCCCTTGGCCGCGCAGATCGTGAGCCTGGGGATGCGCTGGGGCCTGCGGCCAAAGAATGCTGCAAATTAATGTGTAAGACGTAGACAAATGAGAGCGAGCCGCCTCTTCCAGGGCGGCTCGTTTTTTAAGCAAAACGATAAAGTGTTATGATAAAATCGTTGGCAGTAAGTTGGGAGGATGCTCTTTAGGTGCAGATGGTAAAAGTTAAAGAGGGCAATATGAAGGGAATATTTTTTATATTTTTATTAGCCGTTATGCTCTCAGCTTGTGATATATCTCCAAGAATTGCATATCGTGAGAAATATACGCCAGAATTTGTAAATAATTCCGAAGAAAATATGGACGTGTATCTTATCTTTCAAGAGATTCGCGACAATGGGTATCTTGCTGTTTACCATGAAAAACTGGCCCCAGGCAGCTCTATCCCCGTTTGGCTTAATAATTATGACGGCATCGGCTATGTATTGGGTTCTTATGAATTTCGTATAAAAGAAAGCCTAGTGACCAGAGATGGGCAGTGTATAGAGGCAATTCGGAAATACAGGGCAAAAGGTGATCCTAATAACAGCTACTTTGATACGCAAGAAAATCTGGATATGTTTTTGGCTTTATGCCCTGTGCTTTTTAAATTTTCTGAAAAAGATGTATATGATATTTGGAATGGACTTCCCCGGCAGGGTGGCTCATGCATCCTCCTCAGCGCGGACAAGAAACTAAGAGCCGTTAATATCGATGAATTCAATATTGAAAGTAAGCGTAATCTAAATCCGAATTTCAGCGTTAGGTTGTGTGCGGACCCAACTGCGCGATATCCCCAGCCTCTATATTAGTACCTCGATTATCGGAAGATGGTCGGGGGTTTTGCGTTTGTAGCGGTGCCACCACTGCATAATCCTAGTTAGAGTTCACACAGGTGTTCAGCGGAAGATATCTCGAAGAGACTGATATCCATCTGTTCTTGTTGCACTTAAAATATCTTTAACCGCGATAGCTGTGAAATAATTTCTTATAATGATAATAAATGTTATAAAATACGAGATGATGAGAAATATTAATGATATAATTTCAATAATTCTAAAATATAAGGTGTTGTTAAAAGCGAAGCTTAAAATAAATGTGTAAATGAATGTAAATATAAAAACTGAACATGTATAAATTATATTTTTTAATGTTTTAACTGTATATATAATGCTAAAACGCTTTAGATTTAAGTCGTGCTGGGTATTTTTTTGAAAAATTATTGTTCGAATAGCTTCAAGTTTTGCTAAAATAAATGTCCTTGAAAAGAGGCATAATATATTAAATATAAATTTTGCAATCCAAATAGATGCAGCGACAATAAAAATTGCAAAATAAAATATAGGCATTTTTAGTGGAAGTAAGAAGATTTCAACATCAAATTGGGTTATTAAAAAATTTTTTACGCCAATACAGAAAATATATTTAATAAATATAAGTAAGTATGCAATGCACATGTCCACGGCTATGCTAAGAAGCAGCCTGTTTTTTAAAATTTTAATTACCCACTCTATCCACATATAAAATGTCGCCCCTATTTACATCTAAAGTTGCATATTCCGCACATGGCATGCCAATTATAGAAATAAGTTCCTCTCCATTGAATTTATTTCGAGCGCTATTGAATGAGTCCTTGTCTACAAATCTTATTTTTTGCTCAGAGTTATTGTTATCTAGATTGTAAGCAATTGCTGTCTTTGTCTTTTCATTCATTTCAAATAATTTCATATTATATATTACAGGGTTCAGATAGTATAAATCATTTGCAAGGTGGTATAAACTATCAGCTAATTCTTTATTAAAAAAATAATCGTGAGTTTTATCTGAAATAACAGATAGAGTTATAGAATCATCGGCATGGGTAGATCTTTTTAATGGTGTTAACGCTGTTGAGATATCTCTTGTTAATGATTTTGCAGCATAGCTTTGAGCAAATTCTTTAGGGGGATTTTGTTTGAATTCTTCAAATGTCTTTGGCTTAATAGCTTTAAGCTCAATGTTATGCATAATTTCTTGAACTTGATCAAAACTTGAATAATAATCTCGCTTGAATCCTTTGTTGATTATTTCATATGCTGGATCTAACAGCTTTTGAAAAGTCTTTGCTATCTTTAACGAAAATGCACTATGTTCTATAAAATCAACGATGAAGCTACCTTCACGAGTGGATTGAAACATAAATATCGTCTTTTCATAGTCATCTTTAGATAATTTTTGGTATTTATATACATGTGAATTTTTTGCTTCAAGAAAAGCTCGGTTCAACGCACTCTGAGTATTAGTACATAGACATCCCAAAAGGTGCATTGAAATTTTATTTTCAGGTGCCAACCCGCCGGTAACCTTGAAGCTTATACCTGCCATGTTGACCTCGATTTGCTAGAATAATTGATATTAATCGCTATCAATTGGTCTATGAACTGTCAATAACCGGTAGATAGCTTGGTAGCTAGCTTAGTAGGGGGGGCAACCCCAAAACGCCAAAACCCCCGACCATCTTCCGATGATCGGGGGGTTTAAAAAAATCTGGTGGAGCTGGACAGAATTGAACTGACGGCCTCTTGAATGCCATTCAAGCGCTCTCCCAACTGAGCTACAGCCCCACGGCAGAAGGCATACTGCCCAAAAGAGCGGCGTCTGTCAATATTTTTTATACGTTTTTTTCAGGGCCGCACGGGCCGGGGTTTTCGGGGTCCGCAACCCGGCCATATTCGGCCATATTGGGGCTATCCGGCTCAACGCCGGGTTTCTCCCGCCAGTTCGCCCAGCACCTCGCCCACCCGGGACAGGGCGTCAGCCAGCACATCGTCCGCCACCGCGTAGGACAGGCGGATGCAGTTGTCGTCGCCGAAGGCCGCGCCCGGCACCAGGGCCACATGGGCCTTGTCCAGCAGGTACGTGCAGAGCTCCGTGGAATTACGCACTTGGTCGCCGTAGCACTGGTGCACGTCCACAAAGAGGTAGAAGGCCCCGTCCGGCTTGGGACAGACAGCCCACGGCCAAGCCTTGATGATGTCCAAGGCCAGATCGCGCCGCCGCAGGAAGGCCGCGCGCATTTCGTCCACGCACTCCACCGGGCCTTCCAGGGCGGCCAGGGCGGCCTTCTGGGATACGGAACAGATGCTGGAGGTGCTGTGCCCCTGCATGGAGGAGATTTTTTTAACCAGGTCCGGGTGCGCGGCCAGAAAGCCCACGCGCCAGCCGGTCATGGCATAGCTCTTGGACAGGCCGTTGAGCACGGCCACCAGTTCGGGGCAATGCTCGAACCAGGTGATGGCGCTGGTCATCTTTGCCGGGGGAAAGACCAGTTGGTCGTAAATTTCATCCGACAGTACAAAGATGTTCCGCGCCAGGGCCCAACGCATGATCTGCATGAACTCGCGGTCGGAATAGACCGCGCCCGTGGGATTGCTGGGCGAGTTGAGGACCAGCAGCCTGGTCTTGTCCGTGGTCTTTTCCTCAAGCATGAGGGGCGTGACCTTGAAATTGCGTTCCGGCCCGGCATGCACGGTCACGGGCACGCCGCCCGCCAGCTCCACCATGTCGGGATAGCTCAGCCAGTAGGGCGCGGGAATCAGCACCTCGTCGCCGGGGTTGATGGTGGCCTGCATGAAATTGTAGAGGCAGTGCTTGCCGCCCGCGCCGATGATAATGGATTCTATGGGCACGGGCGTGCCGTAGTTCCGTTCAAAGTAGCGGCCCGCGGCCTTGCGCAGATCGGGAATGCCGGGCACGGCGGTGTAGCGGCAGAAATTGGCGTCAATGGCGGCCTTGGCCGCGTCGCAGATATGCCTGGGCGTGGGGAAATCCGGTTCGCCCACGGCCAGGCTGGTCACGTCCACGCCCTGCGCCTTGAGCTCCAGGGCCCGGCTGTTGACACTGAGGGTCAGAGAAGGTTTGATGCTGCGCAAGCGTTCGGAAATCTGCATGGAGGGCTCCTTAGAAGAGCGGCATGGCATTGAAAATGTCGCCCTTCTGACGTTTGGCGCGCGGACGCGGCGGAAAAGAACGAAAAATCTGCCGCGAATTTTTTAGCAGGTTCAAAGCGGGGTGTAAATGCGGGACAGGGATGAACAGGGATTGCCGTCCGGACCGGGCGGCTGTCCGGCCGGTGGAGGTTCCGGCAATGCGGATGCGGCGCCGCTGCTGCCCTTCGCGCCGGATTGCGTGATCGGGACGTTCGTGCAACGGCAAAAGCGTTTCAGTGTGGAACTGCGCCTGGACGGCGCTTCGGTCTGGGTGCACAGCAACAACTCGGGCAGCATGCTGGGCCTGACCCGGCCCGGCGCGCCGGTGCTGGCCTCTCCGGCGGCCAATCCGGCCCGCAAGCTCAAATATACCCAGGAATGCGTCTGGCTGGCGGAAAGCGCCGTACCCGGGCCGCCTCTCTCGTCGTCAAACCCGCCCGGCCCGGTTCCCGGCGGCCCCGGATTCTGGGTGGGGGTGAACACCAGCGTGCCCAACCGCATGCTGGAGGCGGCCTTTCTCGCCGGGCGGCTGGCTTTTGCCGAGGGCTATGCCGGGCTGACCCGCGAGGCCAAACGCGGCCAGAGCCGCCTGGACGGCCTGTTCAGCGGGCCGGTCCTGCCGCCGCTCTGGGTGGAATGCAAGAACGTGACTATGGTGGAGGACGACGCGGCCTGCTTTCCGGACGCGGCCAGCGAGCGCGGGCGGAAGCATCTGCGCGAACTCATGGACATTGTGGCCCACGGCGAGCGGGCGGCCATGTTTTATCTGGTGCAACGGCCTGACGGGCACTGTTTCGCACCGGCGGACTTTATTGATCCGGCCTATGCCGAGCTTTTTTATGAGGCGGTCGCGCGCGGGGTGGAGATCTATCCCTACCGGGCCGTGGTCAGCCCGCGCGGAGTGGATCTGGGCGGTTTGCTGCCCGTGCGCCTTTATTGACTTTCCGCGCGCGGGGAGTCTAGAAACGGGGCGGAACAACGAAATCGGAACAACAGGAAGCGGACACAAACAGCCGTTCCCGCCCGCACGGCCCGCGTATGGCCCTGGCACGGGCAGAACGGCGGGACAGACCGGCCAGACAAACAGAGGGGGCTCCTTCCATGCCCGACACGACCCATCGTTTCATTCCCCGGCTCACGGACGAGCAGCTCCGGCAGATCCAGTTGGACGGCCTGCGCTACACCCTGCGCCAGGCGCGCAACTCCCCGCAGTACCGGGCGCGGTTGGATGCTTGCGGCGCGCGTGCCGAGGATATCCACAGCCTGGACGATCTGCGCCTGCTGCCCACTGTGGATGTGGAGGATCTGCGCGAGGGCTACCCCCTGCCCCTGCTCTGCGTGCCGGAAAAGGACGTGGTGCGCATCCATGCCTCCAGCGGCACCACGGGCAAGCGCAAAATTCTGGCCTACAGCCGCCGCGACATCGAGACGTTCAGCACCCAGATGGCCCGCTGCTACGAGCTGGCCGGGCTCACGCCCGAGGACCGCATGCAGGTGGCTGTGGGTTACGGCCTGTGGACCGCCGGGGCGGGCTTTCAGCTGGGCAGCGAGCTTTTCGGCATGCTGACCATTCCGGTGGGGCCGGGCAATCTGGAAATGCATCTGCAACTGCTCAGGGACGTGGGCGCCAGTTGTTTCGGGGCCACGGCCTCCATGGCCCTGCTGCTGGCCGAGGAAGTGGAGCGCGCGGGCATCCGCGATCAGATCCGGCTGCGCAAGATGATCTGCGGGGCCGAGACGCGCAGCGAGAAAATGCGCCTGGCCATCGAGAGCAAGCTGGGCCTGGAAGGCAGCTATGACATCGCGGGCATGACCGAAATGTACGGTCCGGGCACGGCCATGGACTGCGACGCCCATGAGGGCCTGCATTACTGGGCGGATTTGTTCATCATCGAAGTGCTGGACCCGGACACCCTGCAGCCCGTGCCCGAGGGCGAAGTGGGCGAGATGGTGGTCACCAGCCTGCGCAAGGAGGCCGTGCCCCTGTTGCGCTACCGCACCCACGACCTGACCCGCCTGCTGCCGGGCCGCTGCTCCTGCGGCCTGAACATGCCCCGGCACGACCGCATTCTGGGCCGCTCCGACGACATGGTCATCTACAGGGGCGTGAACATCTATCCCGGCCAGATCATGGAAGTCATCGGCCAGTTCCCGGAACTGGGCGGCGAATACCAGATGGAGCTGACCAGGGACGAGCGCTCCCTGGACCATCTGGCCCTGATTGTGGAGCGCGCCCAGGATCAGCCGTCCGGCAATGACGCTGCCCTGGCCCAGGCTCTGGAGCGGCGGCTGCACAAGGCCATTCTGGCGCGCATGGAAGTGCGGGTGGCGGATTACGCCGGCCTGCCGCGTACGTTCAGCAAGTCCAAGCGGGTGATCGACAAGCGCTGATCCCGCTCCGTGCGTTGTGCCCCTTTCAGGACGATAGGGCGGACTTACCGTAAACCCGGCACGAAAACGCCGCCCGTCTCCACGGAGTGTGGAAACGGACGGCGTCTTTGCTGCGGTGGATAAATCCGGCTTTACTGCTTCTTGGGTTCCTTGGTCAGGTCGTCCACATTTTGCTTGGCATGGTCCACAAAGAGATCACGCACGCCGGGCACTTCGCCCAGGCCCTTGAGGTTGGCCTCCACCTTGAAACCGGCGGCCTTGAGCTTGGAAGCCCAGGAATCCTCCTCGTCCCCGGCCAGGTCGTTGCGGGCGTGGTCCCCGGCCACCACCATCAGGGGCTGCAGCCAGACTTTCTTGATCTTGTGGGCTTTGAGCTCGGCCAGCAGGTCGTCAATGCCGCGCGCGCCTTCCACTGTGGCCATGAAGACCAGGGGGTCACTTTCCTTGAACGTGGCCCGTGTGCCTTCAAAAACCAGGTCCGCCCGGCCGTGGGCCTGTCCGTGGCCCATGAGCACCACAGCCTCGCCCTTCCGGCGCTTGCCGCCCATATCAGCAAGCACGGCCTTGGCCACGCTTAAGGCATCCTTGTGCGACTCCAGCAGGGGGCGGCCCAGGTACACGGCCTCAAAACGGCCCGGATGCTTCTGGATATCCAGCAGCACGGCCCGCTCAAGCTCCGTAAATTCCTCGCCGGGCATCACATGCAGGGACTGCACGCGCACCACTTTCACCCCCGCCTTGGCCAGCGCGGCCAAGCCGTCGCTGATGCCGCCCACGGGCTTGCCCTGCTTGGCAAGTTTTTTGCGGATGATCTGCGAGGTGTAGGACCAGACCACGGGCGTGTCCGGAAACGCGGCCTTGAAGGACGCGTCCACGGCCTTGAACGAGGGCAGGGCTTCGGGCACGCTGGTGCCGAAAGCCACCAGCAGCACCCCTTCCTTGGGGGCTTTCTGATCCGCCGCTTGGACGGACGCGGCCAGCAGGGCCAGCAGAAGCAGGAAAAGCGGCAGGACGCGCGGGAACACGCGCAACGTACGAGACATGGCAACCTCCTCAATCGTGCGTTGAAAGGTGGATACGGCGGCGGCGCAAAGCGCCCCGGCCAGCGGGTGTTCGGACTTAAGGGATGTGGAGGTCCGCGTTTCTGATCATAATCAGGACAACGGCCCCGCGCCTCGGCTTCGCCTTCACCTGTGACGGCTGGCTGTCGCGCCCCGCCGGGATGTTTCCGGCAAGGCGAAGAAGCTCTGTACCCTCTTACCGCAGCGCGACTGTTTCCGATTTGCACGGAATTCCCCGCTACAGCGGGCAGAGGACAATAGGGAGGCGCAAAAGTCAAGACAAGTGTCGAAGCTGAAAAATGAGATAGCCGCCGTGACTCAGCGAAAAAGCACATTCTTTGCGATCAGGCAC
>ERZ857998.4124-NODE-4124-length-10764-cov-5.706975_pt1 | contig 10764 bp, 10 predicted proteins | sample MGYA00519954_ERZ857998 | MGnify/ENA primary metagenome ERZ857998 (study PRJEB31778, sample SAMEA3449424) | human gut metagenome | biome: human gut; feature: human-associated habitat; material: faeces | place: United Kingdom | collected 2010/2012 ...
AAAGCCCTTTCGACACAGGTCAAAAACCTTTTTGACTAAGGGCGAAAACGTAAGGAGTGGTAGTGATGGCAGTAAATACTTGTGTATTTGTTTATTAGTTATTATTGTAGCCTTCTTATTTTTCACTTGAAAATATATATAGGTGGATGTGAAACCAGGGGGGGAAAGGCCAACCAAGATCAGGATACGACACAAGCCCCGGAGATGAAATGACATTTTCGGGGCTTCGTTATGTATACCAATCGCTTTTCTATCGTAATACGCAGTAATTTGTAAACTTATCCCTATATTTGTCCAAAATCTTTCTAATTATTCGATTATGAACAAACTTTTAAGTTTATCTGTGTTAGCGACCACACTGCTGTTGTCGTCTTGTAGTAATGCCCCGCAGGAGGAACCTCTTGCGAAAGTGATTGACCGCGGTTTGAAAGCCTCGACCGAACAGGCGCTGCTTATGGCCAAAGAGCTGGAACAACAGGATGGCCGGCTGCCTAAGAGCATTAAGGATGGCAAACTGGAAACCAGCGACTGCTATTGGTGGTGCAGCGGTTTCTTCCCCGGTGAACTCTGGTATCTGTATGAAAACGATCCTACTCCCGAATTGAAGAAGTATGCCGGACTTTTTACCGGACGCTTGGAAAAAGTACAGCATGTGACGGATAACCACGACGTAGGCTTCATGCTTTATTGTAGCTATGGCAACGGTTACCGGCTGACACAAAATCCCGCTTACAAGGATGTGCTGGTGACAGGCGCCGGCTCGCTTAGTACCCGATTCAACCCTATGATCAAGGCGATCCGTTCCTGGGACTTTACCAATAATGGTAAATGGCAGTATCCGGTTATCATCGATAATATGATGAACCTCGAACTGCTGACGTGGGCAAGCAAGACTACCGGCGATAACCGTTTCCATGATATCGCGGTTACGCATGCCAATACGACGATGGAAAATCATTTCCGCGATGACTATAGCTGCTATCATGTCGTTTCATATGACACCATCACCGGAAAACCCCATATCAAAATGACGCATCAAGGCTATGCCGACGAATCGGCTTGGGCACGCGGACAGGCATGGGCAATCTATGGCTATACGATGATGGCTCGTGAAACCGGCAGTCCCGAATATCTGGCACAGGCCAAGCATATTGCCCGTTTCCTGATGAACCATCCGAATATGCCTGCCGATAAAATCCCGTATTGGGATTTCGACGCTCCTAATATCCCGAATGCGCCGCGTGATGCCTCTGCTGCCGCTATCATGGCTTCGGCCTTGATCGAATTGAGCCAGTTGGATAAGTCGGATGAGGCAAAAGGCTATCTGGACTTTGCCGAACAGCAGGTGCGCTCTTTATCATCACCTGAATATTTGGCGGAAAAGGGAACAAACTGTAACTTTGTACTCAAGCATTCGACCGGCCATCTGCCTGGAAACAGCGAGGTGGACGTGCCGCTTAGCTATGCCGATTACTATTATGTAGAAGCATTGATGAGACTGAAAAAATTAATTTGAATATAAACCATGAGAAATTCATTGAAAATCGCCGTACTAATTCTATGTACGATTTGCCTGCCTTTTACAGGCAACGCCCAGCAAACAACAGGTAAAGAAGATCGTGCGTTTTGGGTGGAAAATCTGACACGCATTGCTGATCCCGTACTTGTCAATCTGAGCAATAATACGTTGAAGAAGAATATGCCTTACGAATCGTTGGGCAACCGTCATCGTTTCTCGCATTTGGAGGCGGTGGGCCGTCTGGTCTGCGGTATCGCTCCTTGGCTGGAACTGGGACCGGACAATACGCCTGAAGGCAAGCTCCGTGAGAAATATATCAACCTGACGGTAAAAGGCTTGAAGAATGCTGTTAATCCGGAGGCTCCCGACTATCTGGTTTTCGGTGAACCGTCGCAACCTCTGGTAGATGCTGCTTTTTTGGCTCAGGGATTATTGCGTGCTCCGAAACAACTTTGGGGAAATCTTGATCCGCAGGCAAAAGAATGGATGATTACCGAATTGAAGCGGAGCCGTAACATCAAGCCTTTTGAAAGCAACTGGTTGCTTTTTGCTTCGACCGTCGAAGCCGCTTTGTTGGAGTTTACAGGAGAATGTGACATGGAACGGATGCTGTATGGAGTGAAAAAATTCCGTGACGAATGGTATAAAGGTGATGCTATGTATGGTGATGGAGTTGATTTTCACATGGACTATTATAATAGTTTCGTAATCCATCCGATGCTGACGGACGTGCTGGTCGTGATGAAGAAACATAATATCGAGGGAGCTGATTTCTTGGATACACAGTTGAAACGTCATGCTCGTTATGCCGAGATACTGGAACGTTTCATTTCTCCCGAAGGTTCCTTTCCGGTTGTCGGTCGTTCCATCTGCTACCGTTTCGGTGCTTTCCATGCGTTAGGACAAGCTGCTTTGATGCATATTTTGCCCGAACGGGTGAAACCGGCGCAGGTGCGTTGCGCATTGACTTCCGTTATCCGTCGCCAGTTGAAGTCTCCGGCGAATTTCGATAAGAACGGCTGGTTGCGTGTTGGCTTTACTGGTGAACAAATCGAAATCTCCGAGTCTTATATCAATACGGGGAGCGTCTACCTTTGTGCTTTTGGCTTAGTGCCTCTGGGATTGCCGGAGACGGATGAGTTCTGGTCTGCCCCTTATACGGAATGGACGAATGTGAAAGCCTGGAACGGGGAGAAGGTACAGGCTGACCATGCGATCAAGTGATTGAAAATTAAGAATTAAAAAATAATACAACTATAAGAAGATGAAAACAAATTATGAATTGCGTTATGCTGCGCATCCGGAAGATGCAAAGCAATATGATACGAAACGTATCCGTCGTGACTTCCTGATAGAAAAGGTGTTTACTCCGAATGAAGTGAATATGGTCTATTCGATGTACGACCGTATGATCGTCGGTGGCGCTATGCCGGCTGGCGAGGTACTGGTTCTGGAAGCAATCGATCCGTTGAAAGCTCCTTTCTTTCTGACTCGTCGTGAAATGGGGATCTTCAATGTGGGTGGACCAGGTGTTGTAAAAGCTGGGGATGCTGTCTTCGAACTCGATTTTAAGGAGGCTCTTTATCTGGGTTCCGGTGACCGTGAAGTGACATTTGAAAGCAAGGATGCCAAGAATCCGGCTAAATTCTATTTTAACTCTACGACTGCACATCGCAACTATCCGGATAAAAAAGTAACGAAGGCTGACGCTGTGGTTGCCGCTATGGGCTCTTTGGAAATGTCCAACGACCGCAACATCAACAAGATGATCGTCAATCAGGTCCTTCCTACCTGCCAGTTGCAGATGGGTATGACGGAATTGAAACCGGGCAGCGTATGGAACACGATGCCGGCGCACGTGCACGGCCGTCGTATGGAAGCTTATTTCTATTTCGATATTCCTGAAGACCAGGCTATCTGCCATTTCATGGGCGAAGTGGATGAAACCCGTCATATCTGGATGAAAGGCGACCAGGCTGTTTTGTCTCCCGAATGGTCTATCCATAGTGCTGCTGCCACTCACAACTATACTTTCATTTGGGGTATGGGAGGTGAAAACCTGGATTACGGAGATCAGGATTTCTCTTTGATCTCTGACTTGAAGTAATGAATTTCGGACATTAATATATTATTATTATGGTAAATTTTTCATTGGAAGGTAAGGTTGCACTTGTAACAGGTGCTTCTTACGGTATCGGGTTTGCGATTGCGACTGCGTTCGCTAAAGCCGGTGCTACTATCGTGTTTAACGATATCAAACAGGAATTGGTGGATAAGGGTCTCGCTGCCTATGAAGCTGAAGGTATCAAAGCTCACGGTTATGTATGCGACGTGACAAATGAAGAACAAGTGAATGCTTTCGTTGCACAAGTCGAAAAGGAAGTAGGCATAATTGATATCCTCGTGAACAACGCCGGTATCATCAAACGTATCCCGATGGTGGAAATGACGGCTGCCGAATTCCGCCAGGTGATCGATATCGACTTGAACGGCCCGTTTATCGTCTCTAAAGCAGTTATCCCTTCCATGATCAAGAAAGGACACGGAAAGATCATCAATATCTGCTCTATGATGAGCGAACTCGGCCGTGAGACCGTATCGGCTTATGCTGCCGCCAAAGGTGGTTTGAAAATGTTGACTCGCAACATCGCTTCCGAATATGGCGAATATAACATCCAGTGTAACGGTATCGGTCCGGGTTATATCGCAACTCCGCAGACTGCTCCTTTGCGTGAAAGACAGGCTGACGGTTCCCGTCATCCGTTCGATGCCTTTATCGTTGCCAAGACTCCGGCTGCCCGTTGGGGAACTCCTGAAGATTTGATGGGACCTGCCGTATTCCTGGCCTCCGACGCTTCCAACTTCGTAAACGGCCATGTGCTGTATGTTGATGGCGGTATTTTAGCTTATATCGGTAAACAACCTTGATAAGGTCGCACTGGCTCTTATTGCCTTTCTGTGTTAAAAAGAGTCCTTTCGGGAGAAATTCAGATTTCTTTCGAAAGGACTTTTTTTAGGGTAGGACTCTAAATCGGAATCTGATTACGTTATGATGATTATTATAAGATAATAATTATCTTTGCGTAAAAAGAAAACAACATGACATTGTTAAATAATCCATTCGTTACAAGTGGTTACATCGCTCCCGAATATTTCTGTGATCGGGAGAAGGAGACCGAAGAGTTGCTTCGTTGGCTAGTCAATGAAAACAATGTAGCCATCATCTCTACCCGCCGTATGGGAAAAACCGGGCTAATCCAGCATTGTTTCCATTTGAAAGAAATAAAGGAAAATTATTATACCTTCCTGATTGATATTTATGCGACCAAGACACTCCGAGAGTTCGTTTTTCAGTTAGGAAAAGTAATTTTGGCGACTTTAAAACCGAAAGGACAAAAGGCTTGGGAGTTGTTTGTTAATAGTTTGGTCTCTTTAAAGGCCGGTTTTTCATTGGATATGTCGGGAATGCCGCAATGGAATTTGGAATTGGGCGATATCAAGTCGCCGGAAACGACTTTGGATGAAATTTTTCATTATTTGGCTGTATCTGATAAGCCTTGTATTATTGCTATCGATGAGTTTCAACAGGTTGCACAATATCCGGAAAAGAATACGGAGGCTTTGTTGCGTACTTATGTCCAGCATTGCGACAAGGCCCATTTTATATTTGCCGGTTCACAACGTCATTTGATGGGTGAAATGTTTATTAGTCCTGCCCGTCCTTTTTATCAGAGTGTATCTATCCTGCATTTATCGGCAATCGATAAACCGAAATACATGGAGTTTGTACAACATCATTTCAGGATGGCGCAAAAGAATATTGATATTACAGTCTTTGACTCTTTGTATAATCGTTTTGAAGGAATCACTTGGTATCTGCAAAAGATATTGAATATTCTTTTTGCAATGACTCCGAAAGGAGAGGTGTGCGGTGGCGAGATGATTGAACAGGCAGTGGATTTCATTTTGGATTCTTATTCCTTTACCTATTCTGAGTTGCTTTATCAATTGCCGGAAAAGCAGAAAGAGCTGATGATTGCCATTTGTAAAGAAGGGAAAGCAACGGCACTGACTTCCGGAAAATTTATCCATAAATACAGCTTGCCGTCAAGCAGTTCGGTTCAATCGGCTTTAAGAGGGCTGTTGGAAAAGGACTTCATAACAAAAGAAGGAAACTTTTACATGGTTTACGATCGCTTTTTCTCTTTGTGGTTGAGGCGGAACTTCTAAAGAAAAGGGCTGTGTCAAAACGGAGTTTTGACACAGCCCTTTTCTGTATATATGATACAACGATTATTTGTTGTATTTACTCCAGTCAACATTGTGCATGTCGCCGCTGGCTGCCAGTTCTTCGTGGAAAGCGAAGCAACATTTCAGGTTCTGTGGCGTGTGTCCCTTGATACCCATTGCCAGGTATTCTTCCAGTAACGGTTTGTAATCCGGATGGACACAGTTGTCGATGATGCAACGTGCACGCTGGATCGGAGATTTGCCGCGCAAGTCGGCAACGCCATATTCCGTGATGATGACTTTGACGGAGTGTTCGCTGTGATCCAGGTGGGAAACCATCGGTACGAATGCGCTGATCTTGCCTTCCTTCGCCGTAGACGGAGTCGTGAAGATGGACAACATGGCCGAACGGGTGAAGTCGCCGGAACCGCCGATACCGTTCATCATTCTTGTACCGGATACGTGAGTGGAGTTGATGTTACCGAATATATCGGCTTCCAAAGCCGTATTGATGGCCACCAGGCCGAGACGGCGGGCTACTTCCGGATTGTTGGAGATTTCCTGCGGGCGAAGCAGAATCTTATCTTTGAAGAAATCCAAGTTCGCGTAGATGTCGCGGATCACTTCGTTGCTGACAGACAGTGAACAACCGCTGGCAAACTTGACGCGTCCCTCTTTCATCAAAGCAATAACGGCATCCTGGATAACTTCCGTATAAACGTTGAATGCCGGAATATCCTTGTTTTCGCCCATGCAACCCAAAACGGCATTGGCAACATTGCCTACGCCACTCTGCAGCGGAACGAATTCTTTCGGCAGACGGCCGGCTTTGATTTCGCCAACCAGGAAGTTGGCAACATTCTGGCCGATAGCCATTGTCACGTCATCCAGCGGAGAGAACTTGCCGCCTTCGTTCGGTTCGTCGGTCTTGACAACACCGACGATCTTAGCCGGATCGACTTTCACACAGTCGCTACCGATACGGTCGGACGGAGTGTAGATGGGAATTTCGCGGCGGTAAGGAGGATCAGCCGGTTCATAGATATCATGCATCCCGCGGATTTCTTTCGGGTGGCGGCAGTTCAACTCGATGATGATACGATCGGCCATGCGGCAGATTGTCGGCAGGATACCGACACCGCTTGTCGGAACGATTTCGCCGTCTTCCGTCACATCGGCTGCTTCGACGATGGCTACGTCGATCTTGCCTAAGAAGCCATAACGCAGGCTTTGTGCCAGTTCAGACAAGTGCATGTCGTAATACTGTGCACCGTGGGAATTCAGCAGGGCACGCAGGTCCTTGTTGGACTGATACGGAGTACGGAATTTGATTGCATTGGCACGAGCCAGTTCGCCGTCCAGCTTGTCGCCTGTCGAAGCGCCGGTAAACATACCGATCTGAAACGGGTTTCCTTTTTCATGTTCGGCAATTGCTTTTTTTGCAATGGCGCCCGGCACAACTTTAGGACATCCTGCAGGAGTAAATCCGCTAAAGCCTACATTGTCGTCGTGATGTACGAATGAAGCTGCTTCTTCAGCTGTAATAAATTTTAAAGCCATGATATTATTAATTTAGTAATACTTTATTCAGTTAACAGTGCGGCGCAAAGGTATTAAAAAAGACTATAGATTAATACTTGCGATTAAGTATTTCAGTGTAAATAACAGCTTTTCTCAGTTCGGCGGCATTGTCGAACTCGATATCCGTAAGTGGGATTTCCTCTTCGGTTGAGGGAACGACAAGGCGATTTCCGGCAGGAGATTGTTTGTCTGTCACTTTTTCGGCGGCAAGAAATGGTGAGGGGTCTGCAACTTGTTGTTGTTTCTTTTTTCTTTTAGGAGTGGGTACAGGTTGCTTTGCCGGTTTCGGATTTTGCATTTCTTCCAGAATCTCCCAAAAGCCTTTGTCGGGAACATTATCTTCGTTTGTGACGATTTCCCTGTCCGGTTGCCCCAATATCTGTTTCGGACGTTTTTTCTTGTTCTTGGAACCGAACAAACTGCTGATCCCTGCAATTATCAGGAACACAATATATAGCCAATCACCTGCGTTATCCATAAACTTTGATTATTTTTGCACTCCAAATGTAGGAAATATTATTTAGAAGTGAAAGAAAGGATACATATAATAGGTATAAAAGTAAATAAGGGTAACTTCACAGCCACCCTTATTCGATTTAACCAAAACCTTAACTATGAAAAAATTTACGTTTTTCGATTACAAATATAAGCGTGGTATTTTGACTGTGCAAGTGTTTAGTGAATTATTTTTCAAAAACATTTATATTTAACAGTAATTAGTAAATAAGATGACGAATCAAGAGAATGGCGTGGACTTAAAATCCGCAGCTGTAACGGAAGAAAAGAAGTTGTTCATCGAAACCTACGGGTGTCAGATGAATGTGGCAGACAGCGAAGTAGTCGCTTCCATCATGAAAATGGATGGGTATGCAGTGACTGACAAGATTGAAGACGCTGATGCTATTTTCGTCAACACGTGTTCGGTTCGCGATAATGCCGAACAGAAAATCTACGGACGGCTTCAGTATTTCCAGTCTTTAAAAAGAAAGAAAAAATCTTTAGTGATCGGCGTGCTCGGATGTATGGCGGAGCGAGTGAAGGAGGAGCTGATCGAAGTGCATCATGCCGATTTGGTAGTCGGCCCGGATTCCTATATGGACCTGCCGAACCTGGTGGGGGCGGTCGAGCACGGCGAAAAGGCGATCAATGTAGAACTTTCCACGCAGGAAACCTACAAAGATGTGATCCCTTTGAAATTGGGAGGCGTGCATATTTCGGGCTTTGTCTCCATCATGCGCGGATGTAATAATTTCTGTACCTATTGTATCGTGCCGTATACCCGCGGAAGGGAGCGCAGCCGGGATATCGAAAGCATACTGAACGAGATACGCGATATGCGTGATAAAGGCTTTAAGGAAGTGACTTTACTGGGGCAGAATGTCAACTCTTATCTCTTTGAAAAAGAGGGGGAGAAAATTTCGTTTCCCGCCTTGCTGAAGCGTGTCGCCGAGGAAGTGCCTGAAATGCGTGTCCGCTTTACCACTTCGCATCCGAAGGATATGAGCGATGAAACCCTGCACGTGATCGCTGAGCATGATAATATATGTAAGATGATCCATCTTCCTGCACAATCGGGAAGTTCCCGTATCTTGAAAGTGATGAACCGTAAATACACGCGCGAATGGTATCTGGATCGTATTGCCGCTATCCGTCGTATCCTGCCGGACTGTGCTATCTCGACCGACCTGTTTTGCGGTTTTCATTCCGAAACGGAGGAGGATTATCAAGAAACGCTTTCCCTGATGCGTGAAGTAGGCTACGATAGTGCTTTTCTTTTCAAATATTCCGAGCGTCCGGGAACCTATGCGGCCCAGCATCTTCCCGATACGGTCAGTGAAGAAGAGAAAGTTCGCCGTTTGCAAGGCATGATCGACTTGCAGAACCAGCTTTCGGAAGAAAGTAACAAGCGTGATATCGGCAAAGTGTTCGAGGTTCTGATCGAAGGTTTCTCCAAACGTTCGCGCGAACAGTTGTTCGGTCGTACCAGCCAGAATAAGGTTGTGATTTTTGACAAGAAGAATTATCACGTAGGACAATTTATAAAAGTACGCATAAACCGCGCCTCTTCCGCAACTCTGTTCGGAGACCCGGTCGAATAAGAGCGGGGATTTTTCTGTAGGGGCTGGGTTCTGCTCTGCCTATTGCCATTTAATTATGGTGACGTTGATTCCTAATGGGCGGAGTAACCCCGCCCCTACGGACTCCCGTTATTTACAAATTCTCCATCATACCATCATGTTTCTTGTGTGAACATTGAATATCATATTGTATAGATATGATAGTTCCCTTTTCAACTATCATGCAACTATCATAAATCAGCTATTTAACTATCATTTCGGCTGTTTTACTCGAAATAGACATACTCCAAAAGCGTTAAAAACGGAATGTTTTGCGGAAAGCATAAGCCTTTTTTTCCGGAACACGTTACTTTTTTGTAAGAAAGACGTTAGATCTTTTCCTCAAAATACCCATATCAGGGCCATTTACACCTCCATCTGAGCAGTCTTGAGACCCGGATCTGCCGGTGTCGGACACCCGGGTCTCGACAAAAAAATGTAACTATATTGTTGAAAATAAGCTATATGCTACGTGTAAAAAAGCTATTGTATCCATGATGGTATGATAGTTGAAAAACCATCCGTCATGCCTACTATCATTTCGTGTAAGTATTGATATTCATGATCTTAAAAGTAAAGCATGATAGTATGACAGTTGTTTTCGTAATCAATAATAAGTTTATGGAATAATAGGACAATTGTAAGAATATTTGAACCTTTCCACAGGCTTGTCCGTTTGCTCACCGATAGATCTTCTTTCATGTTTCAAATTTGCCAAGAAATAAATCAACACTATTGAGATATAATCTTTAATAATAGTTGTTGACTGAAAGAAAAAATAACACATAAGTCCATCATATCTATAAAATCTAATTTACTAAAATCTGCAACTATATCAAATCTAATTCCTTTATCTTTACATAATTGATATTTTTCACTAATTATAATATCAAGTATTTTATTTCCAAAATTAAAATTGATATAACCTATATTTAAATCTAAACTCTTTACGTATTCCTTTACATCTTTTTCATTACTTAATTTCCAGCAGATAGCATGTTCTCTTCCGCCACCACCTACAACTAATATCTTCATATTTCCCCTCCTAGTTTATAAGTCTTACTCGCTTACTTTAACTTTTCTACCTTCTACAGATATCTTCCCTTCGCAAAATAATTTTACACATCTAGGAAGAATTGTATGCTCTACTTCTAAAACCCTTTTTGCCAATGTTTTAGCATCATCATCGTCCATAACTTTTACAGTATCTTGCATGATTATTGGGCCAGCATCTGCTTCTTCATTTACAAAATGAACAGTTGCTCCAGAAACTTTTGCTCCATAATCTATTACTGCTTGATGAACTTTTTCTCCATA
>ERZ857998.4130-NODE-4130-length-10750-cov-3.662553_pt1 | contig 10750 bp, 9 predicted proteins | sample MGYA00519954_ERZ857998 | MGnify/ENA primary metagenome ERZ857998 (study PRJEB31778, sample SAMEA3449424) | human gut metagenome | biome: human gut; feature: human-associated habitat; material: faeces | place: United Kingdom | collected 2010/2012 ...
TATTCCCACGACGGTGGACGCGGCGCTGCCCATTGCGATCGGCGGACAGGTGCGGGACATGGACGCCGCCACGGCCAACGATAACCTGTATTTCAACGTTGCCGGCTTTGGGTTCGATGTGGATGTGCTGGATGAGACGGAGTTTTTTAAGACCCGGTGCAAAAACGGGTCCGTCGCGTATTTGCGGGGGCTGTTTGCATCGGTCAAGCACCTCAAATCGCGCAAAACGCAGATTACCTGGACGGACGCCGGCGGCGCCGTGCAGCGGATCGAGCGCAACGTGCTTCTCATCGCGGCGGGCAACGGCACGCATTTCGGCGGCGGCATGAATGTGACGCCGAAGGCGGATCCGTTCGACGGGCTGCTCGACATCTGCGTGATCCACGATGTGACGAAGGCCGCGCTGCTGCTGGTACTGCCGATGTTCCTCCGGGGGAAGCATCTCGGCACGCGGTATGTGACGTATTTTCGTGCGAAGGAGCTGACCGCCGCATGCGATCCGGTTTCGCGCATCGAGGTGGACGGCGAGGTTATGCCCGGCACTCCGGTTACCTTCCGCATCCGGCCGGGCAGCATACGGGTCGTTGCGCCGGCCGACGCACAATGACACAAATTGTTTGCTTTACAGCGCGCCGGAACTTTGATAAGGTGTGAGAAACGGTATGGAAACGTATTACAGACAATCGAATCGACAGGAAAGGCCGCCCGCGCCGCGGCGCAAAAGACGGCGCCGCGTGCCGCGTACGCTGCTGTTTACGGGGCTGATGCTGATGCTGGTTCTCGTTGCGGTCGTAGTCTATCTGCTGTTCTTCAATGAACGGGAGAAGACGATTTCCATGGACGCCACGCCGATCACCGCGGGCATGACCAAGCTGAATACCGGCAGCGGCATGCTCTATCAGACGGACGGCAACATCCATTATTACGACTGGTCGAACCAGAACCGCAACTATACCCACGGCACGGCGGCGGCCGACATCCGCATGAACGGGAGCGCGAAGCTCTCGGTGGTGTACACGGGCTCCATGCTGCAGATCATCGGGCGGGATCAGCCGGTATCGTTTACGGGCGAAATCCTCTCGGTCGAGTGCGGGGAGCAGCACATCGGCGTGCTGCGGCGCGACAGCGGCGGCGGGGAGAGCATCCTCGTGCTCACCGAAACGGGCGAGCAGGTGGACCAGCTTCTGCCGGACGATCAGTACATCGTCGACTTCGGGTTTTACACCACCACCGGCGAGATGCTCTGGATGCAGACCATTTCCGTTACGGCGGGCATTCCGACGACGCGCATCATGACGTACGACCTCGCAAAGCGGGCGAGCACCGGCGTCATGCAGGTGCAGGACCAGCTCATCGATTCGCTGTATGTGACCGCGAACAGCGTGTTCGCCGCCGGAACGAGCCAGATCATCCGCTATACGCACGCCGGCAACAAGGAGATCTACCGCGAGATGGTCTACGGCTACAAGGTGCTCGATTTTTCCGACGCCTCCGGCACGCCGACCTTCCTTCTCGCGCCGCGGCAGGGCAATATGCACGCCGTCAAGCTGCTCACGATGAACGAGGATGATACCTCCGGCGCGGTCGGCACGCATTTGCAGCTGCCGAGCGAGGGCGTTGCGGGCTATATCATGAACGGCGCACTGGTCGTCGTTTCGCGCGACAAGCTCTATACCTATTCGCTGCGCGGCAAGCTCTCGTCAACGGCGTCGCTGGAGCTGCCCGTCGATGAGGCGATCAAACTGTCGGATTCCATGCTTCTGCTTTTGAGCAACGGCACATATTATACCGCGAAGGTGCGTTGACGCTTTGAACGCGGAGGAAACGGAACGGGAGATGAACGGATGAACGTTGTGGATATCGCGATTGTGCTCGTGCTTGCGATCATGGTCCTCGGCGGCTGGTACCGCGGGTTCGTGGCGGCGGTCACGGGCATCGCGGCGACGCTTTTGGCCTGGATCGTTGCGCTGGCGTGCATTTCGCCGGTCGCGAACCAAGTGAAAGCGAACGAAAAGCTGTACAGCATGATGCAGTATTACACCGAGGGGGCGGAATACGTCGCGGTGACGGATGTGGAGCTTACGCGCGCGCCGATATCGGGCGTTTCGCTCGATACGCTCAATACCGTCATCGAGAATGCGGACATGCCGCTGCCGATGGGCGAGCGCGTTGCGCACAATATTGCGGTGGAGGCGTTCTCCGCCGACGGCATCACAACGCTGGGCGACTATTTCAATGAGACGATCGTGTGCGTGGTCATCAACATCTTTGCTGCGCTCGCTGTGTTCGTACTGGCACGGCTGGCGATCGGCTTTGTCGTTGAGTGCGTGGCGCACGGGCGCGGCGGATTTCCGGCGCTGACGCGGCTGGACGGACTGGTGGGCGCCGGCGTGGGGCTGCTGCACGGCGTGCTGCTGCTGTTCCTGCTGTTCCTGCTCGTGCCGATCGCCCTGACCGTGCTGCCGCGGCTGTACGAGTTTCTCGAGGAATCGTTTTTCGGTGAGTTCTTTTACCGGGCGAACGTCTTTTTGTCCATGATTCCCGGCACATAAGGCGGGGCGCAGGTCCCTGCGGCATGCGAAGAGAATGGCTGGATTGCAAAAAAACGAACGGGATGCTGTAAAAGCATCCCGTTCGTTTCAGTTTTATGGACTTGAGTCAAAGCGACTGCGGAGCGCGCGCAAAAAAGCCACCCGCCATGCGGGTGGAGACAAAGAGAGTTATACAAAAGGAATCACCTTTCCGGCAACATAGAAGAGAAGCAGGCTGCTATGTCAGGAAGGAAAGGTGATTCCATGGCTAAACAGGGAAACAGTTTAGCGCACACAAAATGGCTGTGCAAGTACCACATCTCGTTCACTCCGAAGCATAGATGAAAAGGGATGCTGCTTCAGAGGATACAGGAAAATGAGGGCCCTCGCTTTGGCGCCGGATTGGAACGACGGACGGGAAGCAGCAAAAAACAATGCTTGACACCGCCGCCGGCCACCGCTATAATTCACTTTGTTAATGATTGATAAAGTGAACGAAATGGAGGGCGTGATATGGAAGATGTCCGTTGTGCGAGCGAAGAGCTGGTGTATGCATGGCAGGCGCTGTCCTCCAGCCTGTGGAGCAACCGCCTCATGAAGGAGATGACCTTCAATGAGATCAATGTGTGCAGCCTGCTGAGCAGACTGCGGGATCAAAATGTGACCGCTACGGAGCTGTGCCAGCACACGGGGCTTTTGAAGAGCCAGATGAACCGCGTGCTCTCCGCCATGGAGGCCAAGGGCTATCTGTGCCGGATGCGCAGCGAGGCGGATCACCGGTTGGTGTTTTTGCGGCTTCTGCCAAAGGGGGAGTCGGTCTTTTTGCAGCAGCGGGAGGAAATTCTCAAGCTGGTGGAAGAGGTCGTGCGCGAATTCGGCGTGGACAACACCAACGTCACCGCACAGATGGTGCAGCAGGTGGCAAAGATCCTGCGCAGGGTGATCAACGGGAAGGAATAATGGGATATGGTACGGATTTTAGTGGATTCAGGAGCGGATTACGGACAGGAGGAGCTGCGGCAGCGGCGGTTGGAATGCGTGCCAATCGCGATTCGATTTGGGGAGGAAGTCTTTTTGGACGGGGTCGAGCTGTCCAAGGAAGCGTTTTATGAAAAGCTCGAAACGCAGTTCCCGGCAACGTCGCAGCCCACGCCGCTCGATTTTGCCGAGCATTTTCGGTCGGCTGTCGAAGCCGGCGACGAATTGGTGGCGATCCTGCTCTCCTCCAGCCTCAGCGGCACCTATCAGGGCGCATGCCTTGCGCGGGAGGATGCAGGCGGCAGCGGCATCTACCTGATCGACAGCAAGAGTGCGACGATCGGCATTCAGGTATTGGTCGATTATGCCGTGACCCTTCGCGACAGGGGATGCAGCGGGCGGGAGATTGCGGAGGCGCTGCGGGAGCTGCAGCCGCGCGTCAAGGTGTATGCCAGCATGGATACGCTTGAATATCTGTACAAGGGCGGACGCCTGTCCAGAACCTCCGCTGCCATCGGCACGCTCTCGCATCTCAAGCCGGTCATTCATTTGGATGAGAACGGCGCGGTGGCGGTTGCCAACAAGAGCTTCGGCATGAAGCGCTCCATCGACGCGCTGGTTGCCAGAGTGGAATCGTACCGGCTCGATCCGGCGTTTCCCATCTATCCGATCTATTCGCGGGACGTCTCCAATCTCAAAACCATGGTCGCGCGGCTTCGGGAGAAGGGCGTTGACGTGGACGAGGCGAACGGGCGGAATCTCGGCCCCACCATCGGTGCGCACATCGGCCCGGGCTGCTGCGGCGTGGCCTTTGTTGCGGCAAAGGGTTCGTGAGGATCGCCGTGAAAAAGGGCGCGCACCGGCCTGCAGGTGCGTGCCCTTTTATAAAATCGGTCGAGATGTCAACCAAGGGATCGTCCCCCAAAAGCAGCGCTGCGCCAGAACCATGGGAGGCGCCTGAATGGCGAAGATTCCTTCGTGAAAAAGCTGGTTGCTTTCTGCCGGTTACCTGTCGAACAGCGCCTTGAGCTTGGGCAGGCGGTCCACAAAGACAAATCGCTTTTCCCAGAAAGCGGAGCAGCGGCCGATCAGCCAGCCGTTGACCGCTGCGCAGAACAGCGTGCCGAGTGAAATTCCTTCAAAATGTCCGAATCCAAAGAACAGGAACGACAGCAGAATGCCCACCGCACAACTGATGCAGTCATACCAGGTCTTGAATTTCTGAATGGGGATGGACAGGCCTCTGGAACCGTCCTTGACGAACAATTCATAGGCGGCGGGGCAGATATAGGCGTGAAATTGCAGTGAAACGCCGACGGCGGAAACGAACAGACCACCCAGATAGAGCAGCACGCGCACCGGAATGGTGTCATTGGGAAGCAGCCCAATGAGAAACATTGCGCCGTCGAGCAGGACGCTGGAAAAGATCGCGGTCACAAAGGAGAACAGATAGGAAACTTTAACCCGCCTGAGCATGATCATCAGTGCGGCCAGCAGCACCACCTGCAGCGAATAATCGGCAAGACCGAACGAGAAGAACGGCAGGACATGCGAAACCTTCAGGTGCAGCAGGTATGCGGGCGCAATGACCATGGATAGACCCAGCCCAGCCGCCGCCATCATGGCGGTGCCGAGCGTCAGCAGCATCACACCGATCAGATAGGCCAGTTCCGTGTAGAATGTCTTTTTTTGCATAATGGAAGCCTCCGAAATAAAAAATCGGCGTTTGTTCAAAACGCCGAAAATTTGCTGCAATACAATGGATTGGGCGACCCGGCCTATTTTTTGATCTTCAGCTTGGCGGCGTCGACGTGCTCGCGAAACAGCGAGCGGATGCAGGCCGCGTCCTGTTCCTTATCCGCAAGCTGTCCCTTGGGAAGCACATAGGCCTGCGCCTTGGAGAGAAACAGGTAGAATGCACGGCCGGATTCACGTATCTGTTCGATCTTTTCCCATTTGAGCAGCGCGCCGCCCCGCTCTGAGGAGGCATGAACGCCCTCGGCGTCGATCAGAATATCCTGATGAAAGTCATACGCTTTTTTCTGCTTGTAGGACTGATTCACGCGCATGACCAACGCGATGCCGTTGATCAGAAGGAACAGCACGGAGCCTGCCAGCGCCATCGGCAGGGACGCCACCGCCGCATCGGCAAGGGACTGCGTCTGCCCGTAGTTGGTCACGCCGAGCATGGCGGTGATGACCACGAACACGATGATGGTCATCAGGATCAGCCGGTTGCGGGAAACGAACAAGTTGTAGTGAATGTTCTCTTTGCGATCGATCGTGAAACTGCCTTGAAACTGCATGCTGCGATGGATCTCCTCCCGTTAAATTACCTTCATTCTACACGAAACCCGCTGTGATGTCAAAACAAAAAGGGTTGTTGATGGTCAGGAATCAACAACCCCAAGGAATGCGGATGCCGGCAAACGCCCCTTATGCCGCCGGCTCCGTGCGGCTACCGGCGCTGCAATGCGTCGATGGGCGTCATGCGGCTGGCCTTGGCCGCCGGATAGCTGCCGAACGCCACGCCGATGCCGGCGCTGAACAGAATGGCCGCTACGGCCGCGCGCCACTCGATCTCCACCGTCATGTCCGCAATGGCCGAGAACGCGGCCAGCCCGAGCGCGGAGAGCACCAGCCCGATCAGACAGCCGAGGATGGAGAGCACGCAGGCTTCGATCAGAAATTGCAGCAGGATATGCACGCGCTGTGCGCCGATGGCCTTGCGAATGCCGATTTCACGCGTGCGCTCGGCTACGGATACGAGCATGATATTCATGATGCCGATGCCGCCGACGAGCAGCGCAATGGCCGCAATGCCGCCGAGCATGAGCGAGAGCGTGCTCATGACGTCGTCAAGCGCGTCGAGAAGCGAGGACATGTTGTAGACGCTGTAGGCATCCTCATCGCGCGTGAGCAGCAGCATCTCCCGCTCAGCAAGCGCCTCCGCCAGCGCCACCTGCTCGGTCGTTCTGGCAGCCACATAGCAGGAGGAGACGGCGCTGCTGTCGGCCATGCGCTGACCCGTGGTAAGCGGGATCAGTACGCGGCTGTCGAGCGAACCCGTGAGATCGGAGCCGCTCTCCTCAAGCAGGCCGACGATGGTGAACGTCCTGCCGTCCATGGTCACGGTTTTGCCGATCACGTCGTAGCTTTCAAACAGCTCGCCCGCGACCTCCACGCCGATTACAGCCACATTTGTGCGCCATTCCAGGTCGGAGGGAACGATGCCGCGTCCTGCCTGTACGTCCAGATCCGAGACGTCCATAAAGGCTTCCGTCACGCCGTAGACGGTGACGTTCGTGTAGTTTGCGCCGGCGCGCATGACGCCCGACGCCGTGACATACGGCGCTACGCCCGCGATGGCCTCGTAATCGGAAAGCGATTCAAAGTCCTCCCGCGTGAGCGATACGTCCTCATCCGTGATCGATATGGTCAGCAGGTTGGAACCCATATCGGAGATTGCGCCCGTGACCGAACCGGTTGCGCCCTGCCCGATGGACACGAGCATGACCATGCTCATCACGCCGATGATGATGCCGAGCATCGTCAGGAACGAGCGCGTTTTGTTGGCGAGCGTTGCGCGGATGGCAAGCCGCAGGGTATTGAACAGCATGGTCATTTTTGATACGCCTCCCGATTGGTGCCATACAGCCGGCCGTCGTGGACGTAGACCGTGCGATCGGCCATATCCGCCACGCGCTGATTGTGCGTGATGAGCACGATGGTGCTGCCCTTTTGGGACAGATGACGGATGAGGTCCATCACGTCGTCGCCCGAGTGCGAGTCAAGATTGCCGGTCGGTTCGTCCGCAAGGATTACGCGCGAGCGGGAGGCCAGCGCCCGTGCGATGGCCACGCGCTGCTGCTGCCCGCCGGAGAGCTGGCTGGGCCGGTGGCGCATGCGGTTGGAAAGCCCCACCAGCGACAGCGCCTCCTTTGCGCGCTCGGTGCGCTCCCACTGCGGGAGCTTTTGGTAGATCAGCGGCAGCTCGACGTTCTCGAGCGCGCTCATCTGGTCGAGCAGGTTGAACTGCTGGAAGATGAAGCCGATCTTTTCGCTGCGGATGGCGGACAGTTCGCGGTCGGAACAGGCGGCCACGTCTACCCCGTCGAGCAGATAGGAGCCGGAGTCCGGCAGATCCAGACAGCCCATCACGTTCATCAGCGTGGTTTTGCCGGAGCCGGATGGGCCGCAGATGGCCAGAAACTCTCCCTCCTGCACCTCGAGCGAAACGTCGATGAGCGCGCGCACCGGTTCCTCTCCGACCACATAGGTCTTGTTGATGTGTGAAAGCGTCAGCATGGCGGTCGCCTCACTCGTTCGGGCGCGACCCGCGGCCGCCGTCGCCAAAGCCGCCAGAGGGCGGCATCTGTCCCATTTCGGGCATGGTACTGACCGCACCGCCGCTGAACTCGGCGCCCATCATGCCGCCCGGCATCAGGATAGCACCGGCTTCATCGCTCTCGTAGGTACTCGTCGTGGTGCGCACCGGCACGAGGATCAGCGCGCCCGCGTTCAGCTCGCCCGTCACGGCGATGTAGCTGCCGTCGGACATGCCTGTTTTCACCGGCACGCGTGTGAGCGACGCAATATCGACATCCGACTCGGCATAGATCGTGCCGAGAACCGCGTTCCCATCGGCCAGATACACATAGGCCTGACCGTCCTCATACTGGACCGCATCCACCGGAACGATCAGCGCTTGGCCGCTCGTTGCGGTGACGATCTCGGCCGAAGCGCTCATGCCGGGCAGCGCGCCGTCGATGGGGTCGATATCGAGCGTTGCGCTGTAGCTGGTCACATAGCTGCCGCTGCCCTCATAGGAGAGATTCGAGACGCGGCCGGAGAACGCGCCGCCGATTGCATCCATGGTGAGCGTCGCTTCCTGATCGACCTGAACGGAGGAAATGTCCAGCTCGTCAACCGAGATATCCATGGTATATCCATCCGTTCCGGCAAGCGAACACATGGCGTCGCCTGCGTTCAGTTCTTGGCCCGCGGCAACCTGCACGGAGGTCACAAGCGCGTCCCACTCGGCCGTGACGCTGTATTTGGCGCGGCATTCTGCGATCTGCTCGAGCAGATCCGCTTCCTGTTCTTTGCGCTCAAGATATGTGGCGTTCGGCGCGCCTTCCTCCAGTTTGAACAGGCGGGCGCCGCGCGAAACGAGATCGTTTTCCTCGGTCAAAACGGAACCAATGCGTCCCGCCGTTCCGGTCACGGCGACGTACTCGTTCAGTTCGAGCGCGCCGCTGCCGATCAGCCCGCCGTCAGCGTCGTACACAATGGCCTCCGTGCCGATGGCATATTCGTTTTCCTCGATCGTGACCGTCGCCCGGCCGCCGGACAGCCCGGTAACGAGGCCGGTATGCGTAGCCTCTCCGATCACAACGGATACGACGTCATACTTTTGTACCATCTCCGGCGCATCGACCACGAGTTTCATGCGTCCGTCGGTCGAGATCAGGCACAGTGCATCCGCATCCTCGACCACGCTGCCGGCAGCAGCGGTGAGCTGTTTCACCAAGCCCGCGTTCGGCGCGGTGATGTAGAGACTCTTTGCCTCCTGCGTGGTATTGGCCAGCGAACTGCGCAGGGTTTCGAGATGCTCTTCCAGCGATGCAAGCTCCTCGTCGAGCGTGTCGGAGGACAGGGTCAAAATCGTATCGCCCTTGTTCACCCGATCGCCCGTTTGGTGGAAAACTTCCTGCACCGTCGCGTCCGCGGGAGCGGTATACGAAGCTGTGTTCTTGGCCGACAGCGTACCGCTGCCGCTGATGGTCGAGCGGATTTCGCCCTCGGTCACCGCGCCGACCTGCCAGGTCAGTACACTGGCGCCGGTTTCACCCTTCGTCAGCAGCGGCACGAGCACGATCGCGGCGACAGCCAGCACGGCGGCGAGCGCGATGAAAATGCAGAGCGTGCGAATGCGCTTTCTGCGCTGCTTCTTCTGCTGCGCGGCAGCAAAGGCGTTTGGATTTGTTTCCATGGGGAACCTCCTTTGATGGGAAATCTACGCACTGAGGATACCCCCGTTTTATGGCAGAATCGTGGCGCGGCCCGCTCAATGGTTGGGCATGGTTGGAACAAAAAATGGGAGGACGGCGTGTGCTCGTCCTCCCAACAGACTCCCAGCAGAAGGCCGCCGGCAGGGGCTACGGGAGCGGAATTTCAAAGGAGGCCAGCGGCTGGGACTCGCCGTCCGCGCTCCATGTGGTCGGCAGCGCATCGGTGTGCCAGCCTTCGCCGCACGGCTCGCCGTTCAGCGCCGTCCAGCGGTCGAGCAGCAATTCCATCGTGAGCGACGGCAGATCGTCGTAATCGGATGGAAACACCGGCAGAATATATGCCATTTCCCGAAGCGGGATGAAGGAGGGGATCGACGGCTCATATTGCTCGCCGCCCACCGTATAGAGCGCCCGCATGCCGCGCATGTCGCTTGCATGGGTCATGGTCATCAGCGCATCGGTATACGCATCCGTCCAGCCGGCGGGCGTTTCGGCGACCGTCAACCTGACATACAGGCCGGTGCTGCCGTAATCGATCATCGCATCGAGCACCACGCCGTCGAGAATGACGCGCTCGTTGCGCACCGCGCCGTCGCCGGACGACAGTGTGAGGATGCAGCCGCCCTTGAGGGGAACGGAAACATGAACGGTTTCGCCTGTTGCTGTGCCGCAGGCGGCGTCGAGCGTGAACGTGTGCTCGATCAGGGCGAGCGTGCCGATGTTGCTCATCGGGTCGACGCGGGTATCGAGGATGCGGATGACCTGTGTGACGGCTACGGTTCCGCTCGTCGGGAATCCATCGTCCGTTTCGCACTCCGTTCCGAGCACGACGCTGTTTTCGGTCGCCTGATTCGGGTGGAGGCCGGAACCGAAGGCTGGCAGAATGTGCTTCGTTTCATCGCCCGGAACGGTGTAGCATACCGAGTCGGTGACTGCGTCGAGCCACTGCCCGGCCGCGTTTCCGGCGCTGGAAAAGGCCGCGGCTTGGTCGGTTGTAAGCCGGGTGTTCCAGCTGAGCGTATGGCCGGAAACGAGCGCTTCACCGATCGTGGGCGTGACGTCCCTGAGCCAGCCCCAGTCGGACTCAGAGAACGCGGGTTGGCCCATCTCCTCCCGCCATTTTGCCAATACGTCGGCGTCCGGCAGCGCCGGCAGAAGCTGCACGCTGTGGCTGCCGTTTACGGGCGCCGCCGCGGCAATGGCGTTTTCCACATCGGCGATCGGCTC
>ERZ857998.4131-NODE-4131-length-10737-cov-4.329526_pt1 | contig 10737 bp, 7 predicted proteins | sample MGYA00519954_ERZ857998 | MGnify/ENA primary metagenome ERZ857998 (study PRJEB31778, sample SAMEA3449424) | human gut metagenome | biome: human gut; feature: human-associated habitat; material: faeces | place: United Kingdom | collected 2010/2012 ...
GCAGCTTCGCAGTGGCTCCCGTGGGCGCCGCCATGCCCCCCCCCAACAAAAAAGCGGCACCCAATTGGGTGCCGCTCTGCTAGCGATCTTTCGTTCGGTGCCGTTCCTGTAGCAGCACCTTCGGAAGAAAACTTACATGTTGGAGAAGGCGAAGTTCTCGGGATGAGCCTTAACCTCGTCGCGCAGTTTCGGATTCATCTTGCGAACGCCACGACGGTTGTCCTCAGTCTGAGAAGCCAGAACCTGGTTGCGGTTCTCCATCTTGATCTGAGACTCGAAAGAGTTGTCAAGGGAAACCTGCAGGGATTCCTTGGTAAGGCGAAGACCCAGAGGAGCAGAGTTCTTAACCATAGCCTCTGCCATCTTTACGGCCTCTTCTACAACATCTTCGTCAGCAACAACCTTGTTGGCGAAGCCCCATTCCTTCAGCTCTTCTGCGCCGATGCGGCGAGCAGTCATCAGGGCCTCAGCAGCGCGAGCGTAGCCCACGATGCGGGGAAGGTAGTAAGAACCGGACATGTCGGTACCGGTAAGGCCGATGTTCAGGTAGCCTGCCTGCATCTTGAAGGATTCGCCGCAAACGCGCAGGTCGCAAGCGCAAGCCAGGGAAAGGCCGCCGCCTACTGCATGGCCCTTGAGAGCACCGATGATGGGCTGCATAGCGTTGCGCATGTTAACAGCCTGGTCGGAGCAGATGGTCTGCATGATGCAGTGATCGCGCTGAGCGCGGCCCATATCTGCAGGGGGCTCGAAGTTGAGCTCGTTCAGGTTGAAGCCTGCGCAGAAGGATTTGCCCTCGCCGGTGAGAACGATTACGCGGCATTCGGGGTCCATACGGACCTTCTTCAGATAGTCGTTGAAGTCGGCCATCTGCTGGTAAGACATTGCATTCAAGTTAGCAGCATCGTCGAAGGAAACAACGTGGATCGGGCCACGGACGTCAACCTTGAGGCGCTCATACTCATACTTGAATTCGGGCAACTTGTATGCCTCCTGATATACGCTCATGCGCACTTCCCCTTCCATATTGGAAATCTCGTATAAGATAGATAAATCGTAGTTTTTTAAAGCGTCCCTTGTCAAGGACAGCAAGGGGCTTTCAGCTTCGTATTTACTGGCTCATACTGCCGAAAGAAGGGGGAACAATGGCAGAATTTAGCCCGACCCGAACCCATGCAACCTGGAAGCCGCGCGTCAGCTCAGCGCACCTTCCCTATTACCGCTGCAGCGAATGCGGCGCCGTTCTTGCCGGCATCGACGGCAACGTTGAAATCACGTGCACCAACGACGGCGAGCGTTCGCTTCTGTTCGAGCCGCCGTACGGCCATGTCGATTTCAAGCCGAACTGCTGCGGCAAACCTATGGAGCGTATCGAACTCGTAGACGCCGCCGACGTCGAAGACCGCTTCAAGCTGACCTATCAGATTCTTGGCGGCATGAACAACAACTGTATCAACGTGAACTGGCGTTCTATCGACTCCACGTGTAAGCCCCGCTGGTTCGGCCTCAAAACGTTCACTGGCATGCAGCACAAGTACGTCACACCAAAGAAGTGGCCGCCCGTGGTGTTCGCTCTGGCAGATGAAGACGCGTTTGCCTACTGCGACAAGAACCCCTGCGTGCAGTGCACCTTCCGCTGCAAGCGCGAGTTCGAGATCTACGCCTATGTAGAAAACATCGGCATGGTGGTTAAACATCTCGACGAATGGGTAGCGCCTGGTAGCGCCAGCACCGACGACTTCGATTCGCCAACTGAGATCATGGAAAAGGCTCGCAAGGCCAAGGCGGAAAAGGGCGAATAGCCTCATGCACCGACGCTCTTGCTCTAGCGAGAGGAACGTGCCCGAAACCAATCTGGCACACCTGGGGCCGGTCATACGGTGAAAGCATCACGCAAGCACCCTGACACGCCCGGAGCCAACTGCGCGGTAGTTGCGCCTTGCCGATGGCCATGCAAGCGCCCCGACACGCCCGGAGCCAACGTGCTTCACGGACATTGTCTGGCAAGCAGCCAAGAGCGCGCCCGGGAACCTGCATACCAGAGCCCCGGGCGCGCTTAAGCCGACAAAGCAGCCTAGAACGCAAGGCGTCTGCAACAGATAAGTGCCCTGCGTCGTTGCGAACAGCGTCCCATTTCCTGTGTCCAGGAAATGGGACGCTGTTTTATGGCGAGAAGCGCTATGTTCGATACAGGGCCGCTTTCCTGTTTGGAAAGGTTCCAAACAGGACGCCGAACGAAGGCTCTTGACGTGAGTCCCCGAGCAGGAAACCAGATGGGGCATGGGGAGAAACGGGCATTCTTGCACGCACAGACAGCCAAGGATCATGGCAAGATATCGCTCAAATGTATTCTCAGAGGGGCTCGGACGGTAAAAGGGCCTCTTTCGGGCAAGATATTCGCGAAATGTATTCCCCAACACTGTTTTTCACTGCTTTTCGCCGCTTAAAACATACATAAGGAGCCTATGTTGCCAACAACATGCCGTTAGAGCATGCATTTCGGTGGCATATTGCCATGAAGAGGCCCTTTTGCCGTCCGGGCCTCCTCTGGGAATACACGATAACCGTTTCTTGCCACTGTTTAATGCCCAGCCCTTTCATGCAGGACATTCAGGGGGGCGCCCGGCGAGTGGCCAACGTCGGATAAGGGAAAGCGCCTGCAGGAGGCCCGCGCCGGATGAGGGAAGGGCGCCTGGCGAGGATCCCGCTGACCGCGAAGGTGTTCCCGACTGGCGGCTCACCAGGCGGGAACAGGGGCGATTCCGATTGGCGGCTCGCCAGGCGGGAATAGGGGCAAGTCCGATTGGCGAACCACGCTATTAAATTGGCGGCATCCTCCGTTCGGCTAGTGCGTTAGCATTTCTGCCTTGAAGCCCTTTTCAATCACAGCTCCGACAAGCACTTCATCGGGCACGGAATCGCTAAGATGCACCGTGGCCTGCTTGCCCTCGAGATCGACCACCGCACTTTCAACGCCAGGCACCGCTTCCAACGCTCCGCGCACGCGACCTGCGCATTTGTGGCACTTCATGCCCTCCACGCGCAAGTGCCTTTCAGGGAATTGCAAAGCGGCGGAGCGCGAATTTATAGCAAAAGCGTTCGGGTCAGTCGGCATTCCGTCGCTAGGAGAAGCATCGCTCGCCGTTTTGTTAGCCGATGGTAAATTGTTCGCTTCTTTGCTGGTCACAGCACCAGCAGCGGCGTCAACGCCAGCGGCTTCATTGGCTGAGACTGGGCCGCTCGCTGCTTTGCCCACCGCATTCGCCGTCGTCGCAGATACACACTGCGGCTTCCATCCGCGCAAACGCAAAGCATTGGTGACCACGCATACCGAGCTTACGCTCATGGCCGCCGCCGCGATCATCGGGTTCAGACTGAAACCCGCCCACGCAAACGCGCCTGCCGCCACAGGAATGCAGATGGCGTTGTAAAACAGCGCCCAGAACAGGTTCTGCTTGATGTTGCGCATAGTGGCACGCGAAAGATCCAGGGCAGCGGGTACATCGGCCAAATCGCTGTGCATCAGCACGATATCGGCGCTAGAAAGCGCAATATCGGTGCCGGCGCCAATGGCAATGCCCACATCCGCACGAGCCAATGCCGGAGCATCGTTGATGCCGTCACCCACCATAGCAACCGGAGCCTTCGCGGAAAGCTGGCGAACAATACGCTCCTTTTCGGCAGGCAGCACGCCGGCAATAACTTCGTCGGTGCCCACCTGACGCTGCACAGCAAGAGCGGTTCGCTCGGCATCGCCCGTGAGCATCACCGTGCGAATGCCCATCGCCCGCAACTGCGCAATGGCGGCAGCGCTGGTTGCTTTCGGTACATCCGCCACGGCAATAATGCCTACCAACTTGCCATCGTAAGCGAAATAGGTGACGGTCTTGCCTTCGTCGGCGAGCCCTTCAGCCTGCGAAGCGTCCACCGCGATGCCGCACTCGACCATCATGCGCGCATTGCCCGCATAGCACGCCGCGCCCGAAACACAGGCGGAAACGCCCTGACCAGGAACCTGTTTGAATCCGGAAACCAGCTCGGCAGACTCTTTTACCGCATCAGCACCGATACCACCCGCTGCGTACAGCACCATCGCGCGAGCCAGCGGATGCTCGGAAGGCTTTTCCAGTGTATAGGCAAGCTGCAGCAGCTCTTCGACCCGCACGCCTTCCGCCGGTAGAACATCAGTTACCTGCGGAGCTCCCTTAGTGATGGTGCCCGTTTTATCCAGCACCACCGTCTTCACGCCGCGCGCCGTTTCCAGCGCCTCGGCAGATTTCACCAGAATCCCGTTCGCGGCACCGCGGCCCGTGCCCACCATAATGGCGGTAGGCGTTGCCAATCCCAACGCGCAGGGGCATGAAATTACCAGTACGGAAATCGCGTACGTAAGCGCCACGGAAAGCTCCGCCCCCACGGCAAGCCACACGGCAAACACCACCACCGCGATAGTGATAACCACCGGCACGAACACGCCGCTGATTTTGTCGGCCATCTTTTCAATGGGAGCCTTGGAACTGGTGGCTTCATCGACCAGACGAATAATGCCCGCCAGCACGGTTTCTTCGCCCACATGTTCGGCACGCATCGTGAACCAGCCCGCCGTGTTCACGGTGGCGCCCGTCACCGCGCTGCCAGCGTGCACGCTCTTCGGCAGAGGCTCGCCCGTAATAACGGATTCGTCGACCGACCCTTCACCTTCCAGCACCACGCCGTCGACCGGCACCGATTCGCCCGTACGCACCATGAGCACGTCTCCAACACGCACGCTTGCGGCAGGAACCTGCACTTCAACGTCGTCTTCCACGCGCGTTGCCATTTTGGGCGAAAGATCCATAAGCTTCGAAAGCGAGCTGGTGGTTTTGCCCTTCGCACGCGCTTCCAGATACTTGCCCAGCGTGATGAGCGTCAGGATCATGGCCGCCGATTCGAAGTAAAGGTTCATGGCGAAATGATGAGCGGCTTCCATATTGGAATGCCCCATAAAGAATGCCATGTTGAACAGCGCATATGCGCCGTAGACCGTAGCGGCGCCCGAGCCTAGCGCAATGAGCGAATCCATGTTGGGGGCGCGATTCGCCAAGGCGCGAAAGCCCACACGGAAGAACTTGAAGTTGATGAAAATGACGGGCACCAGCAGCACAAACAGGGTAAGCCCATACACCATCATGTTTTCCATGCCAGTGAGCACATCGGGCAACGGCCAGCCGAACATGTCGCCCATAGAGATGTAGAACAGCGGCACCGTGAACACGAGCGAGGCAATCAGGCGGTGCAGCATGCTCTTCTGCTCGGCTTCGGCAGTGGCGTTCGGGTTGTTCACAGCGACGCCTGAGCCTGTAGCAGCAGCCACGCCTGGCCCAGCGGGTGCGCCCGCCTGGCCTTTGGGGCTGGCGCCGTAGCCCGCCTTCTTCACGGCTGCCTCAATGGCGGCTGTAACTTCGGCGGCATTGGCGTCGGCGGCAAGCTGCACTTCCATTGAGTTCTTCAGCAGATTCACGGCAACACTCGCCACGCCGGGGACCGCACTGGTAGCTTTCTCGACACGCGCCGAGCAGGCAGCGCATGTCATTCCTTGAACATTGAAAGATATCTTCATGGTGTATCTCCTCTTGGAGTTTTGTGATTGGGAGGGGGCAAACTGCCGGCCGAACGAACTGCCAACCAAACCGGCGGCAATCGGGATCCTCGCGGACGGCAACTACGGCAGTAGTCTCGGCGGCGGTCGATATCTGCACGAACGGGACAGTTGCAGCGGCAGTCGGCAGCAGTCGGCAGCAGTCAGGATCCGCACGAAAGCCAACTTGGCAGGCTTCGGTCGGGCACCAGCCGAACAAACCCGCCCTTAGCGGGCGAAATGTTTGATGAGTTGCATGGCCTCGTCAATTACTTCGGCATCGCCTTCGCGTACGCGTTCGGTTACGCACGTTTCCAGATGGTCGCGCAGCAGCATTTCTGACACGGTATGCACGGCGCTTTCCGCAGCAGAAAGCTGAATGAGCACATCGCCGCAATAACGGTTGTCTTCGATCATGTTTTTCACACCATTCAGCTGACCGATGGCGCGATTCAGGCGCTTTTGCAATTCGCTTTGGAATTCGGCGCTGCGCTCCGTTGCTTTATGACGGCACTCGCATATACGCTTTGGAGCTTCCGTTTTTTCCGAGCAACATGCTTTGGGCAATTCTTCGCTCATGGCGACCCTTTTCACTGATGGGAACGAGAGAGCCTCTTCTCCCCTTCTTTGTTTTACGCTGCAACTATATACCCCCATGGGGTATTGTCAACAGGAAAAGTACCAACGGGTTAACTTTTTCTTTGAACGCGCTACTGGAGGTTGCTAGCACGCGGGCCTCACTCGGCGGGGCCGCTTGACCGGCGCCTCCTTGCCGCCGTCCCGCCCTAAACCCTCCCCGCGAATGCTGGCTCTCAAGATTCGGCGAGATTATCGGCGTCAGAGACTTGCAAGCGGAGCTTCACTGATGCCAGCTTTGCCGCCAGCGCTCGACACCCCACAACACCACGCACTCCTTTGGCAGCGTCGCCCCGCCCGACAAGAAGCCGCCCGCGCCCTGTTCCGCCGCCCATAAGGGCGGCGCCGTGGTTGCGATCGCTCGCGCTGTTCGGCGGCGGATGGCAAGATTCGCGCGCCATGCATGATTCGGGGGCCCGTGCAGCGAAAAGGGCCCCTTCCTGGCAAGATATTCGCGCGGTGTATCCTCCAGCGGCGGTTTGCGGGGCTTTTCGGATGCATGGCGCGCATATCTTGCCAAAGCCAGCTCATTTCGGATGCATGGCGTGCGAATCCTGCCAGGAAGGGGCGATTCTCCCGCCCGAGGCCCCTTTTGGGATACATGGAGTGAAAAAATTGCCACGGATTGACGCCCGGGAACGCACCGCGGCGGAATCTTGCCACGGCAAGACCCCGAGAACGTATCGCGCGAGAATATTGCCACTGCCAGTCAGGCCAAGAGCGCATCAGGGCACAATCTTGCCATCGCCAGGCGCCCGGAAACACATCAATGAAGAACTTGCATAACCGGCATCTAACAATTGTGTATAAAAGCCTCACCCGCAACCAAGCCGAGTACAATAAGGAGATTGGATTTTAGGGAGTTTTAGAATATATGACCAATTCAAACGAACCACCGCGCCGACCAGCGCGTCGCCAACCAACCCGCCGTTCCACCACACCCCGCACTTCCGTGCCCAGCGCACGTGACGAGCTTGAGCGCGAGCGCGAGTTATACAGCCAGCACGACCCCACGGCTTCGTTCATGCACGAACGCGTGCAGAACAAACCAGCAGTTCAGGAACGCGGCGCATCGTCCGCATTCCCTGCGTATGCAGGTGCCGGCAACGATCATATTGCTCATTCGCGCATTGCCACGAACCAGCCTGCCCAAACAAACCAGGGGTACACGGCCAATAGCAACATGTCCAACGTGTCGGCCTGGGATCAGCACGCTTCCGCAAGCGCAAGCCAGCGCATGCCGCGGGTCGAGGGCCAGCGCCCCAACATGCAGGGCAGTCAGCGGATGCCGCGCGTTGCAATGCAACAAGATGCCAACCAGCACGTAGGCGCAGGCGACCCTTCCGCAAGCCAGCGCATGCCGCGCATGCAGCAAAACGGCAACGAGCAGGCACGCCCATCCCGCCGCGCTGCCAACAGCCAGCGCGGTCAGCGCCCCAGCGCCCAGGCAAGCCAGCGCATGCCGCGCGTTGAAGGTCAGCGCCCCTCCGCGGCTCAACGCCAGCAGCGCCCCATTCGTCGCGGTGCCGCAGCTTCGCAACCCAGCCAGAGCATGCGCGTTCAGGCAGCACAACCGCAGCAAGGCCAGCCTTCGCAGCAGATACCCGTAGTGCAAAACATGCGCGGCAACGACCCGTCTGCCTATTCGCGCGCTAAATACCAGCGCACCAAAGAAGGCGCCCAAAAGGCTTCGCCCACCAACGCATCCACATACCAGGCAGCTCGCTACCTGGGCAACAACAACTATGCGCCCAAGCAGAAGGCCGACTTCTTTACGCGCGGCAGCCTTATCGCCGTTGCCGTTGTTGTGGTGCTTGCCATCGTTGGCATATTCGCCTTCAACAACTGGATGGGGTCGAAGCCGGTTGAGATCACGCTAAACGGCGACCAGGTAACCATTTCGGGCGCCGAGCGCAGCGTTGGCGGCCTTCTGGACAACAACGTGGTTTCGGTAACGCCTGGCAACTACGTAGCCGTCGATGGCAGCACCATCCGTCAAGGTGAAGGCACCCGCTGCACCGCAAAGGTGAACGGAAACGACACCGACGATATGGGCATGCACTTGAACGGCGGCGACAAGATCGAGATCTCCAATGGCACCGACATCACCGAGCCCTACACCGACAGCGAACCCCAAACCCTTCCGCACAAAACGGAACTGAAGGGCGTTGGCGCAGTTCACCTGTACAGCAACAATGCCCAGGACGGCGAACAGGTAACACGCACAGGCAAGGAATCGGGCATCACCGCCACGGTTACCACCAAAGAACCGATCGACAACATCGTTCAGTACTACAACGTGAACAGCAACGGCGACAAGGTTATTGCGCTCACGTTCGACGACGGCCCATGGGATAAGCAAACCGACGAGATCCTGGACATCCTTGAACAGAACGACGCCAAGGCTACCTTCTTTACCGTTGGCCAATGCATTAGCGGGCACGAAAAGGAGTTGCAACGCGCTGCAAGCATGGGCTGCGAAATTGGCACTCACACGTGGGACCACGCAGAGGGCAGCGGCGAAGGCGTAAGCCTTATCAAGATGTCGACCGACGAACGCAAGCAGGAAGTGCAAAAGGGCCTGGAGGCAATCAAGAACGCCACCGGCCAGGAAGCAAGCACTATTTTCCGTTGCCCGGGCGGCAACTTCGACACTTCTGTTGCCACCGATCTTGAAGGCATTGTTACGGCGGAAATCGGCTGGAACGTTGACACCACCGACTGGAAGAAGCCCGGCGCCGATGTTATTGCCCAGCGCATCCAGAGCGCCGGCCCCGGCAACATCATCCTGATGCACGATGGCGGCGGCGACCGCAGTCAGACCATCGAAGGCCTTCGCCAGGCGCTCCCTAAGTTGAAGGGACAAGGCTACAGCTTCATCACCGTACAGGAGCTGCTGGAAAAGTACCCCTATCAAGAGGGCCAAACGAATTAGAGAAAATCAGCATAAAAAAGAATAAAAAATGTACCACCGCGAGCGAGCCGTGGTACAAAAAGACAGTATGGGGAACAATCGAGATGAAAGATTGTTCCCCATTTTTTATATTTTCGATAAGTAGATTTACTTTTCGATTGCATAAACGCTGTACGTAATTTTTACGGTCATGTCAGACTCAGCGATGATTGCATCGAAGATGAGCTGTGTTTTATAGCTCGATACCTGTTCCACACGGGGTGATAAGTGGTATGTCGTTTCAATGGCAGCAGTATCAGATTCCACCATGCAGTCCATGGCTGCGTATGCTGACGTTTCGGTAGGGAACGGATGTGCTGTGTAGCCGGATTCGTTGCTGGATTCACGGATTAAGATATACGTAGGTTCTGTCATAACAGATACGTCCTTTCTGAAATGTGAAATATGGTTTTACGCAGACCTGCACTCGGACGAAGTGCCGTATTAAACCGCTCTCCCTGTTCCTCGGGCACGGGAAGCAAGGAGAGCGGCCCTCTTCGCCTATGGCATAGCGGCTGACGCCGAACCTCGTACGCACGCTTCATTGCAAACGCGGCTCAGCTCGCAAAGTGGGAATCGAGCACCTACCCTTACTTTCCTGCCTGGTTGGTGCTAGTTCGGACTTCTACCGATTTCGCGATATAGGCAGGGCGGCGCTTGGTTTCGATGTAGATGCGTGCGATGTATTCGCCGATCACACCCAGCGTTACCAAAATGAGCCCGCCCATCAAAAGGAGCACGCACAGAAGCGTAGGATAGCCCGATGGCATGGCGGGGTTGATAAATTGCTCGACAATGACTTCGACCAGCAGAACCAACCCGACAAGCGTGGCAACGAGACCCGCCACCGCGGCAATTTTCAGCGGAAATGTGGTAAACGAAAGCACTCCGCCGATGCCGTAGCGCATTAGTTTCCGGAACGACCACTTGGTTTCGCCCTCAACGCGATTTGCCGGCGTGTAGGGAAACGGCAACGTCTCGAAACCTACCCAAACAAACATGCCTTTCGAAAAGCGGAAGCTTTCCGGCATAGAAAGAAGCGCATCGGCCACCCTGCGGTGGAACACGCGAAAATCGGAGGCATCGGGCATGACATTGAGCCGAGAAGTTGCATCGAACGTTTTGTAGAACGCGTGCTTGAAGAAGCTCAGCACCGCACCTTCGTTTCGATGCTCTTGGAATGCGGCTACGCAATCGGCGCTAGGGTTGGCCTGCAGCATGCGGTACATTTCAAGCAACGTTGCAGGAGGCTGCTGCAAGTCTGCGTCCATCAGACCAACCGCATCCCCTTCGGCATGTTGAAGGCCTGCGAGCAGGGCGCTTTCCTTGCCGAAGTTGCGGGAAAAATCGACCACGACGATACGTTCGGCCGATGCAGGAGTGGGCAGCTCATGCAGCAGGTGCGACGTACCGTCGGAGCTGCCGTCGTTCACCAAAACCAGCTCGTACGACACTCCCGAGGTGGCAAAAGCATCATCCACCGCGCCGAACAGCAGCGGCAGCGATCCTTCTTCGTTGTAGCATGGCACGA
>ERZ857998.4132-NODE-4132-length-10736-cov-2.960491_pt1 | contig 10736 bp, 4 predicted proteins | sample MGYA00519954_ERZ857998 | MGnify/ENA primary metagenome ERZ857998 (study PRJEB31778, sample SAMEA3449424) | human gut metagenome | biome: human gut; feature: human-associated habitat; material: faeces | place: United Kingdom | collected 2010/2012 ...
GTATTTTTCACTGATTCATCTTCTATCTCATGTGCCATCGGAACACTGGAGGGTACTTTAAACGTGAGATGGGAGTCACTCATGTAAGTAGAGTTGTATTCCGTCACCTGCAAACCGTTGCAATAAATAGCTTGCAAACCACTAAAGCCACTACCGTCCACCCGAATCCAGGTTCCGGTATAAACAGAGGTTATCTGTCTGGCTTCTTCAGCAAGCATATTGCTCCACACACTGTATATGCGGACATCATCGTCGTCGTCAGAACAAGAAAATACGCTAAACAACGAGAACAGCAATAAAGTGCTCAAACACAAATTCGTTAATATCTTATCTGTTATCTTCATAGTAGTCATCTTATTTGTTAAAATCATAAGCAACAGGTGCTGTATTTAATAACGGGTCACGGGTACTTTCCACTTCCGGATAAGAAAATGCCCATACATTATCATCAGAGGTATTCGAATGTACGTAATCTCCTTCCGCCAACGGAGTATGAGTAGCTCGTACCGCCAGTTTGGCTCCGTCGGACTGGCGGGGACTGTCAGAACTGAATGCCGCCTGAAGAGTGTTCTTGTTTATCGTATAATAGTAAGCATACCATCTGTTGCTGTCCCATTCGTCACTGCGTACCTGTTCTCCTTCATCACCTTCGGTCATAATAACCAACTCGTTATTGATAAAATCGGTCACCCACTTTGTGTCGTAAAGCGAACGGCGTACCAGCGTAGGCCACCAAAGGCCTTCCATAAAGAACTCTACACGAAACTCTCTCAACAAATCATTACGGGTGAGATAGTTGGTGTCATAGTAGGTCAGTTCGCCACTCTCTATCTCCATCTTGTAGCCGCGTTTCCGGACATCGTCATAATATTTCAAGGCATCCCGGTCGGTCAGCTCATCACTGGTGCCCATGCAAGCCTCCACATACAACAAGTACACTTCTGCAAGGCGCAACATCGGTGTGCAGAACCCGGAGTTCCCGGCAATAGCGATATTATTCGTGTCTTCAGCACTACCCACTACCTGTTTCTTGAAGGCAACTTTTCTGTTCGTTTCTAATCCGGCAGCTTTCTGTCCGCCTTTATATCCGGCAGCCCAACCACCATCCACCAAATGTGTACCGATATAGTCATAGAACTCTCCCGGACAAAGCACATTACCACGCAGACGGGAACGTCCGCCGGAATTAATCAGCATACGCAGGCAGTCGTAAGATACATAAGAGGAGTTATAGGCACTCAAACCGTTCAGCAATTCTGTGTAAGAGCACAAACCGCTTCCGTTGCTGTTACCCATTCCGTAGGAGTCGACACCTTGCAGCGGTTGCAAAGCAAACAATACCTCTTTGCAATTATTGTTCTGTACCCGGAAAATTTCTTCATATTCTTCCATCAATCCATATCTGTTCTGAGCAAGAATCACTTCTCCGGCAGCCTCCTTGGCCAAATCATAAAGAATGTCAGCCAAGTCGTGAGAACCGCTGGCTTCATAATAATCCATAGTAGCCTGTGTACAGTGTCCGCCACGCGCATACGCTGCCAGCGTTACATAATAGCGTGCCAGTAGTCCCAAAGCCGAATAGCGAGTCACACGACCGTCCGCGTCGGCAAGCGGCAACCACTCCGCAGCGTACTCCAAGTCGCGGATACCGTAGCGAATCACATCCTCGAAGCGTGTGGGAGCCATATTGAAAGCTTCCGTATGAGCAATTGGATTCTCCATAATGGGCACATCGTGCCAGTAAGAAGCCAAATAGTAATAAGCCGCCGCCCGCATGAAACGTGCTTCTCCCTCGCAAGCATTCGCTTGTGCTTCACTGAAATGTTGGCGTCCCTGTGGTGCATAATCGTTAATGATGTAGTCTGCCTGCGTAACAACAATGTAAAGTGAATTCCACGCATCGGCAAGTCCGGGTGTATTGGGTTTGTCGGTAAAGAGGCAATAAGGAGCATAACCTGTCTCGTTGTTGTTGTCACCATAGATATTGTTTCCGCGTGCATCTCCCATCGCAAACAGACGGGTACTGTGAAAACCAAACCAAGGTTTCATATAAAGATAAGCTGTTGCCAAACGCAGCTCGTCATAAGTAGTAAAGGATTTGTCCATTTCTTTTTGGTTGGTGGCACTTACTTGCAAGAAGTCATTGCAGGAAGTGAGGCTTGCCATCGCGACCATTCCACAAACCACTGATAATATAATATTCTTTTTCATGGAAGTTTTCTATTTAAAAGGTTAAATCAATACCAAATGTATAAATACGGGGAGAAGGACAACGTCCCGTATCCACTCCGTACATCAGCATACTCTGACCGGAATAAGAATATTGCGCCTGTGTAGAGCCAATCTCCGGATCGTAACCGTCATAGCCTGTGAATGTATATACATTTTTAATATTCGCATAAATGCGCGCATTCTCTATCTTCAGTTTTTTCAACCAATTCTTCGGTAACGTATATCCCAAAGCAATATTCTGTATACGCAAGAAAGAAGCATCCTCCACATAACGGCTACTGATGCGGTCGTTATCATTGGCATCATTAACAGACATACGGCACAAACCGTTAGAGCCGGGCAATATATACATATTCCAGACATCGGTATTATCCGAATTTCCATCAAGGTATCCCAAACGGGCATGGTTGGCAACGGACGCGTGTACATTACCACTCGAATTGGGGTTAGTAATACGACGGGACAAATAGTTCATCGCTTTGTTTCCATACGAACCATATAAGAATATAGTCAAATCGAAATTCTTATAATTAAAGGTATTATTAATGCCATAGGTAAATTTAGGCAACGGACTTCCCAAGAATGTCTGATCTTTTTCGTCAATCACTCCGTCATTATTCAGATCCTCAAAAATATAATCGCCAATATAAATTTGTTTGATAAGGCTACCTTTATCCGTACCCGAGTTAACCACCTGTTCACCTACCCGCAATACTGGAGTAGCAATCTTTACCGTGCTAGTTCCATCACCATTATCTATCAAATAATCGGAAGCGCTATTGATGCGGCCGATTGCCTTATAGCCATAGAACTGGCTGACAGGCTTTCCGACTGCAGTGCGGGTAATCACTTCCGTCTGACCACTATTTTGATAAGTCTTGTCGATAAAGGCATTCTCTGTATTCATACTTGCTACCTTGTTACGGTTCAAACTGAATGTAACATTTGTACGCCACTGAAAATCCCTATTGGATATATTTACCGTGTTCAATGTAAATTCAAAACCTTTATTCTCCATGGAGCCTATATTCGCCCATTGAGCTGTTGCAGCACCATTGCCCGTAGTTCCCATATATCCCGGATAATCTTGTTGCAACAAGAGGTTTCTTGTCTTTTTGATATATGCATCCAGAATAAACTCGACACGGTTATTAAAAAAGTTCAGGTCGATACCTGCATTCCAGGAACGGGTACTCTCCCATGTCAAATCGGGATTAGCAATATTGGCGGTCTGCAAACTCGTCCCCCAGATAGACTGCACATACGTTCCCATCCGTTGGTAAGCAAATGCACTGACATTGGAATTACCGACTTCACCATAACTCAAACGCAACTTGAAGTTATTAACCACATCTTTCAGCGGACGCCAGAATGACTCTTCGGAAAGACGCCATGCCACAGCTACTGATGGGAATGTCCCCCACTGATTTCCTTTGGCAAAACGGGATGTCCCGTCGCGCCGTACCGTAGCCGTTAACTGGTAACGGTTGTCGTAACTATAAAACAGACGACTGAAATAAGAGAGGTACGTTGTCTTGCTTGCCCTTCCACTATTGGTGGCATACGCAGCATCACCTGCATCCAAGTCTGTCAGCAGATTATCACCATGTGTACGTTTTCCCTGAAGATAATCTGAACTTCTGGAAGTCATCTCATGTCCTAACATCAAACTCGTCTTGTGCTTACGTTTGAACGTCTTCTCCATCGTCACTACATTCTTCCATCCCCAGTAAAGCCCGTAGTTTTTGGAGTGTTCATTAGTAGGATAAGGATTCTTTGAGTATCCCAATTCATATTGGGGAAGGAAATATTGATAATTATCGATATTGCCGTCTGCCGTAAAATCAGTACGGTAAGTCAGCCATTTCCATGGATTGATTTTCATGAAAAGATTGGCACGAGCACCTCCCTTTTCATTATTACGCTGTGTTAACGCTGCCAACGCCACCGGATTACTGTAATTGCTTAAATTCTGCTGGTCGTCCTCTTCCGGTCCGGAAAAGTTACCATTCTTATCACGTACGGGAACATCCGGTGCCTGATAAAGTGCATTGGGAATGATAGACCAGCTAGCCATGCCTGTACCTTGCTTGGTATAAGAAACATTCACCGTACCTCCGAAACGAACCTTAGGAGTAACCTGTATCTCTGTTCCCATACGGAAGGTGTAACGCTCAAAATCCGAACCGATGCAAATACCATCCTGCCCCAAATATCCGCCGGACAGATTATAGCTGACCGTTTTTGTACCGCCACGAATTGACAGGTTATAGTTCTGCAACAGAGCATTGCGGAATATCTCATCCTGCCAGTTAGTACCGTCACCTAAAGTTTCAGGATGACTAAACGCATCTTTCACCCTGCTGGCATTTATAAGAGCATATAGTTCATTATAATGACGGGCATAGTCACGCAAATTCATCATGTCGATTGTTTTCGGTATTTCCTGATTTCCCACAGAGGCTTGGAAGTTAATTCGAGGCTTGCCTGTTACACCAGCTTTCATCGTAATCAATATGACCCCATTAGCCGCCTGTGCACCATAAATGGCAGTAGCCGAAGCATCTTTCAAGATCTCAATGCTTTCAATATCAGCTGGATTAATACCTGCCATAGCATTACTTGTATTCGAGCCTGTTTCACCGGAGATAATAACTCCGTCTACTACATAAATAGGTTCATTGGTACTGTTTAATGAATTCACACCACGAATCTGAATAGATGTACCTCCACCCGGAACACCGGAATTCTGCGTCATCTGCAATCCTGCCGCACGTCCTTGCAACGCCTGGTCAATGGTAGAAGCCATTGATTCTTCTATGGACTTGGCATTGATGGAAACGACCGATCCTGTCAAGTCCGAACGTTTCATAGAGCCGTATCCTACAGCTACCACCTCGTCCAACATATTCTCATCATTCTCCATCGTGATATCCAGCTTACCGCCTTTCGTCACTTTCCGTTGAATGGTCTTCATTCCGATATATGAGAATACAAGGGTAGAACCTGATGCTATATTTAGTGTATAAATACCATTCACATCAGTAGTAGCACCTTTACTAGTACCTTTCACTTGAATACTAACACCTATCAAAGGTTCTCCGGCATCATCAACCACTTTACCGGTAACAGTAATGTCTCCTTCAGAGACAGCATGTGGAAGAGGAGAAAATGCACCTCCGGTCGCATAAACAGGAGTGACTGCAAAAACCATAATAACCGAACATAATCCGGCTAGCAGCACACATCTTGAAAAATAATTGTTCTTCATATATATTACATTTATAAAATATTGCTTTATAATTTCACACCCATATTTAGCAAATGTCCGACACAAAAGTATGAACTTACATTCTACTACACTATTTGAAATGTAACATCAAGTTGCACATACGTTTATTCGCTTTTTAAATACGTTTCAATTTGTTTTGAATTTGAAATAAACAGTGGTAACACTCATTTTTGGTAATACTAATTCGACAAATGGATCAGTGTTTTTCAGCTCCTGATACCAACTTTCTTTTTGAGTATCAGTCTGTATTACTTTCCTTATGGAGGATACCTCCTTACTGCCAATATTCTCCAACCTGACCGTTTTCTCCTCCTGTTCGGAGTAATTGACTAAAACGACAGCTATCTGATATTCATCAGGGTCTTGAAAAGCAACTACCTCCACCTCTTTTAGTTCATAATCCACTCCGATCCGCCGCCAACCCGGTTTGACGTACTTTGTAAAGTGCTTAAGCCCATAGAACTCACTCCTTACCACATAGCCTTTTTCCGTCGTCCAGCGGGAACTACTCCAAGGCCACTCGACAGCGATGCAACCGTCACCCCCCTTTTTTAATTCATCAGCATCTGCATATCCCCATAATAGTGCCCAGTGCAAATAAACAGTGGCATTTGCATAACGGAAGGAGTTTGATATAAAATGTGCAATTCACAGCATCTTCGGGAACAGCAGGATGATAAGAACAGTTCTCCGTCATCATAATTGATTTGTTGCCAACTTGCCGGACTATGTTTTGAAATTCAGTTTTAAAAGCATGGGCGGAAGAATAACGGTCGTTATCTTTATAATCGGAAGTCTTACCACCATGATAACAATGGAAAGCAGCAGCATCCAATAGGTCAGGATTCAAGTCTCTGTAATAGTTACTAAAAGTACCATAGCCAATTCCAAGCACTTCCGGGCCGATTAACTTGGGACGCTTAGACACCTCTTTGAATGCTTCATAAGTGGCGTCCAATGCTTTCCCGTAATTCGCTTTTTGGGAGTCGTCGATACCGTAGCCTAAGCGGATTTTGGTTCCTGCACTGTTATCCCCATCCGGCTCATTCATCATGCTCAAGTAATCCGGTGACATATCTGCTTCCTGATAAGCTTTTAATGTCATGCGACACCATTCACCAAATTCTTTATACATGTACTTCCCTTCATTATTTCTTTTAAGTGTCGCTCCCTTTTCTTTCGGCCTATCTATCAAATCGGGTGCTACCAGCCAATTAGACATCATTACAGAGAAATTGCTACGCCCCAGTCTTTGAGTTGCTGCATCCATTATCTCTTTTTGCTGTTTAAGAATATCGGGATTCTCACCCGATATCTTCTTTTCGTACCAGTTTCCTATACGAATCATGGAAATCTCCAAATCTTTGAAAATCAGATCAAACAATTCTTTTTTATTGGGGTGTTGACAATACCAATTCTCATAATTGGCTATCCCGCCGCCAATCCCTTCCACTGTCTGATATTGATCGGAAGAATTTAATTGAATAACCGTTGCATTATCAGTATGATCCCCATCTTGGATCGTACCAGATTCCGTATTTTCCTCTGACGATGAACTCTCTTCCGAGCATCCAGATAAACCGATTACCAATAAAGTAATCCATAAAAGCCTGTTCATACAACTTTGTGTTTTCATGCATTCATTATTAAAATATAGGAAAAGGAGTCAAGAGTAAAATACAAGATTGTACTTTTGCATCTGTCGATTCTTTAGATCGCCCTCAACCAGCACAAAATTACAATCTTGTATTTCAAAACGTTTGGTAAAATGTAACGTAAAGTTAGTTATATGTATAACGCAGTTTTAAATTTGTATCATTCGCCTTTATTTCTGATAGACGCAGCATATTCCGAAGGAGATACTCCATAGAACTTCTTAAAAACAGTCGCAAAATTAGCCTGACTATCAAAGCCTACCGCATCCGCTATTTCTGAAATATTCAGCTTCCCTTCCTGAAGTAGTGCTGCCGCTTTCTTCATCCGTAGATTCCGGATAAAGACAGATGTTGAAACTCCTGTAATATCTTTCATTTTACGATGAAGCTGTACACGACTCAATCCGACTTCCCTGGCAAGCATTTCTACATTGAATTCCGAATCATCCAGAAACTTATTCATCACATTCATAACCCGTTCCATCAATCGTTCATCTCCGGATTTATTTTCAGCAATTTCAATCTTTCCCACCTGATCCCTGACACCAGAGAACTTTCCTTTCAATAACAATCTTGTCTCAATCAGATTCTTGATATGTACTCTCAACTCTTCAACGACAAACGGTTTTCCTAAATATGCATCCGCACCTTTACTTAATCCTTCAATACGGTCTTTATATTCCGCTTTTGAAGTCAATAGGATAAACGGTATATGACTCACATTCGGATTGTTGCGAATCGTTTTCAAAAGTGAGATACCATCCATTTCAGGCATCACGACATCAGAAATTATAAGATCCGGTTGTTGTTTCAGAATGGTTTGCAAACCCTCTTTCCCGTTACGGCAAATGTATACCTTGTATTGCGAGCTCAATTCCGCCTCCAGGAAACGAAGAATCTCGTCGTCGTCATCTACGATCACAATCCTATAATTCGCTTTATGGTTTCTTGTCTTAGCCGTTTCTTCTTCACTTTCTTGAGAAAGCCCCAAGACAGAAGGGACTCTTGAGGTAGTTTTGTTTTCCGCATCCACCCATTCGGATTTCTTCAAATGATCTTTCCCATAAGGAATATGAATAATGAAACGACTTCCTTGTGCATCTTGCCGATTACAAGCATTGATAGTGCCGTGATGCAATTTAACTATCATCCGGCACAGATTCAGTCCTATACCAAAACCGATACTTCCATTGAAACCATTGGAAGGCGCCTGATAAAAACGTTCGAATATCTTTTCCAGTTTATTGGCGTCAATGCCGGATCCGCTGTCAATCACTTCAATCTCAATAAAATGCTGCAAATCTCCAACAGTAAGTTCATTCACCTTCTCGCGCAGGCTGATTTTTATTTCACCTCCATCCGGCGTATATTTAAAAGCATTCGACAGCAGGTTTACCAATACTTTATCAAAATTATTAGGATCAATCCACGCCGGAAGCTCCTCCTGTTCATAATCAAAACACAAGTTTATGTTCCTTTTCTCCGCCTGATAAGTAAATAAAGAGATTAATTCTTTGATATAATCCACCATGTCCGTTTCAACGCAATGAATATTCAATTGCCCTTTTTCAATTTTACGCATATCAAGCAACTGATTCATCAGATTAATAATACGATTCGCATTCTTCTGCATCAGACGCAGCATCTTCATCGTATCGGCATCATAGTCTCTCTTTAACAAATTCTCCAACGGACTCACAATCAAAGTCATTGGAGAGCGAATCTCATGCGAGAGATTGATAAAAAGTTTGATTCTCTCTTCATTCATTTCTTTCTGGTGCCGGCGACGAACACTCAAATAAATCTGGAATGCAACAGCAAGCAATATCAACGCATAGCAGACATAAGCCAGAGACGAACGCCACCACGGTGCCGCAATATCAATCCGTATCACCTTCACAGGGGTATACTGCCCGTTCTCACAGGCGCGTATTTCAAATGTATACTTACCGGAATTTAAATGATTGTATGTAATCTGATTGATTCCCAATTGAGTAGAGGTCCAGTTCTTTTCATACTCTCTGATACGATATTCATAGAAAATATTTCCAGAATTACGATAATCCAATGTGGAAAACTCAAGCGTAAACGTGTTGTCTTCATAAGCCAGGCTGATTTTGTCGGCACGTGTTACAAAAGTGTCCAAAATGGGTTTTCCACCGGATTTACTTTTAGCGGTCACTGCTTCTCCTCCCAAATAAAGATTGGATAATATCACAGTCGACTTCCCTTTTTGCGCAGTGACGCTATCCGGATGAAAAGTCGTTATTCCCTTCACACCTCCCAAATAGATAAGGCCATTCATTGACTGGTAGCTGGCACCAATAGTATACTCATTATCCACCAATCCACGTTCGGAATAATAGGAAGCAATCTTATTCTCTGCGACTTTTATCAGGTTAATGCCTTTCAGGGTACTACACCAGATATTCCCCCTCTCATCTTCTGCCAACCCATATACAAAATTATTAGAAAGTCCGTCTTCTTCATCATAGTAATGAAATTCTTTTGTTCCGGGATGATAACACATAAGTCCCTTATTCGTTCCCGCCCAAATATTTCCACGTACGTCTTCCAATAATGAGTAAGTGATGAAATTACCCAACGATTGACTCAATACAGGGGTAAATTTTTCCGTTACAGGATCGAAATAATCCACTCCATTACAGTGGCCTATCCACAATCTTTCCCGGGAATCAAGAAGTAGAGTATAAATCCAATTGTTCCTTAACCCACCGGAGGAACTTTGATATTCCGTGACTGTTTGAGTGGGCAGGTGATATCGTATGAATCCGGAACCGAATAAAGAAAGATATAGGTTCCCTTTATCATCACCTGTGATCTTCTTTATATCCTTCAATTTAATTTCCGGTAACATAAAACGTACGTTCCCTTTGGCATCCTGCATATAAAGCCCGGAATAATAGCCTCCAAACCACAAATTACCACTATAATCCTTATAGATGGATGAAACCGTTTTACCTGAAAACAAATGATCGGTTATATTTCCTTCCGAAGTAATTTTAAACACTCCTTCGCCTTCCACACCGCTAACGATATGTCCATCATCATCTTTATACAAGGCAGTTATCACACCAGCCTGCGGATATTCACGGGTAGGAACACTCCAAAAATGGAAAGGTGTAGATTCTTTAGACACCATAACCATTCCTCTATGATAACATCCTATCCATAAGTTTTGGTTATGATCTTCATAAATAGCACGTATTTTAGCATTATCGACATCAATAAAAGGGAGAGTGATCACCTCGGAACGGAGTTCTTTCAAATCGGGTTGAATAACCTTCAGCCCTTTGCCAAAGGTTGCCAAATAACGTGTCCCTTTTTGACTTACGAGTATGGAACGTGCCGGCAGCCACGATTCATTATGTTCTATTTTGGTAAAGCGGTCATTCTCTCTATCATAATAATAAGCAGTAGTACCCGTGGAAAGGAGAAAATTTCCCGAATGGTCCTCGGCCATTCCGGAAATTGTAGAACCGCCATCTAAAACTGCCCGTGTGTATATCTTACTCGTTCGTGTAGAAGGATCATAT
>ERZ857998.4134-NODE-4134-length-10732-cov-3.242765_pt1 | contig 10732 bp, 11 predicted proteins | sample MGYA00519954_ERZ857998 | MGnify/ENA primary metagenome ERZ857998 (study PRJEB31778, sample SAMEA3449424) | human gut metagenome | biome: human gut; feature: human-associated habitat; material: faeces | place: United Kingdom | collected 2010/2012 ...
GAAAATAATGGAGCCAATGAAGGGGCTCGAACCCTTGACCTGCAGTTTACGAAACTGCTGCTCTGCCAGCTGAGCTACATTGGCGTTAATTACCGTTATCTAACGGCGGGGGCGCAGATATATTTAAAGCGCGCCCATTTCTTAGCGAGAGATATTATATCAACAATCCCGCCGTTTGTCCAGCTAAATTTATATTTCATAGTATGCCGAAGAATACGGGCGGGTTCGCGCCCCGGGGCGGCGCTCTTCCGTTTTAAAAGCGGCGCTCTCTCCCATTTAAAAGCGCCGCCCCGCAAAAGCCCGGAATTTACGCGCTCCGCCTTCAATTTACGCCTTCTCTTCAAATCTGACGCTTTGAGCCCAGGATTTAAAAGCGTCAATATAAGATTGTCTGTCCTTTTCCCGGCATGCAAATTGAATCATCCAATAATCCTCTCCGTTTTTATAAACGGCAGCAAAATAACTGAAAGAATCCCCGTTATCCTGATTGGTGTAATCGTATTCAAAAAAGGTCAGGCCCCCTGAATGCTTTAGCTGCGCAGTATCCTCAAGCTCGTTGACCGAAATCACCATTTGACCGTATTCATCCAGGGAATAATCCTCCTCCAGCGTTTCGCGCAATACGAACACGGCCACATCCTTGGATTGATAGCAGGCGTTGAATCCTTTAGCGGAGGTTTCCTTAAAATAATCGTTGAGAGTGATGCCCATCCCTTCATAATAAAACTCCTTAGGCTCTCCCGAGGCGCCCGGATTGGCGAGTATAAACCCCACAATTCCTCCCACCACCACGGCCGCCGCCAGCACAATCCATCCTATGCGCGTTCCTTTTCTGCGGTTAGCCGCAGCCTGGGAATCAGCTTTGCCGTCAAAGCGGAACGCATTGCCCGCTCCCGGATTAAAGCGATTTCTGCCGCTTAAAAATACGTCTTCCTCTCCAGCCTGAATGGTATAAACCTCGCTGCAAAAATTCCTGCTTAATTTATCCGCTATTACGAATATCCTGACCTGTTCCTGAGGAATAGCAAAAGTCTGCTTCTCTCCGTTTTTAAGCGCATTGGTGGTCTCTTCAATGAAAGCAACCAACGCCTTCTCGGCGTCTTTCTTCGACAGATTGGCTCTCTCAGCAATTGCTGCAACCATTTCGGACTTGTTCATGTGCGTACCTCATTTCTCTATATTTTTTGTGTTCCCAGTTCAAGGGATGTGCAAAAATGCCATTTTCCCGTAGCATCCCCAAAAAAGGCCAAGTTATCCGCGTTTTGCGCGGTCCCACAGCTCCATCTGCTGCTCCGGGGACAGCGCATGCAGCGGCTTGTCCCAGTCTGCCGCCAGCTCTTCCATGCGCGCAAACCGCTCGGTAAACCGCTCGCCCGCCCGGGTGAGCGCCTCTTCCGCATCGACCCCCAGCTTCCGGGCCACGCTGACCAGCGCAAACAGGGCGTCTCCCAGCTCGTGCTCTGCCGCCTGTGCGTCCTGCCCGTGGAGGGCCTGCTTCAGCTCGGTGCACTCTTCCTCCAGCTTGTCCCATGCACCCGAAACGTCGGGCCATTCAAAGCCGGCGCGCGCTGCCCTGCTCTGCAGTTTCTGCGCCCGCATCAGTGCGGGAAATGCAGCCGGAACGCTGCGCAGGGATTCGGTATACGTCTGCTGTCCCTTGGTGCGCATTTTGATGGCTTCCCAATTGTCCAGCGCCTGTGCCGCACTGTCGCCCCTGACATCGCCAAAGACGTGCGGATGGCGCTGTACCAGCTTGGAGCACAGCGCGGTAATCACATCCTCAAAGGTCATGGTGCCGCGCTCTGCCTCCATCTCCACATGGAGGCCCACCTGCAGCAAAACGTCTCCCAGTTCCTCGCGCAGCAGGGGCAAATCCTCCTTGTCGATGGCCTCGAGCACCTCATAGGTCTCCTCGATAAAGTTCTTGCGGATGGAGGCATGCGTCTGCTCCCTGTCCCAGGGGCAGCCCTCCGGCGAGCGCAGAAGACGGATCAGCTTGATCAAATCCTCAAAGGAATATCGCTCCTTGACCAGCTCTTTCGGGTCTATTTTCCCATTTTTGCTAGGGTTCATTTTATATCATCCATCCCCGTTTTTCAAGTAGTTTTACAAGTTTTTCTCCCTTTGGAAGCAGCTCCACGTCGGCGCGGTGCAGCGTTTTGGAATAAAGCACCAACCCGCAGTAGACCAGCACGGCAAATCCAATGCCAAGAATGGTGGAAACCGCGTTGCCGAGCGTCCCCACGACGGCCTGATAGAGCAGCCGCGCGCCGCCGCACGCAACCAGCGAGCACACCAGGGGTTTCCCGAACAGCGACAGCGCCGACGGAATGGAGCCAATCTCCCGGTGCAGCACCGAAAAGTTGAGCACGATGATGGTGCTGTAGCACAGCAGCGTGGAAAAGGGCGCCCCCATGATGTTGAGCCCCGGAATGCCGACCAGCACATAGGTGGTGGCAATTTTTACCGCCCCGCCAATCAGCATGGTGACAACCGGCACGCGCTCACGCCCGATGGCCTGCAAAATGGCGTTTGTAATGGAATCAAGGCAGACAAAGGTCACCGCAAAGCCCAGCAGCGTCAGCGTGGGGGCGGCGATGAGCACCTCTTCGGGCCGCGAGACGTAGAGCAGGGAGAGGATGGGCTTTGCCATAAAGGAGAGCCCAAAGCCGGCCGGCATGGCCATGAGCGTGGCCACGCGCAGCGAGGAGGCCAGAATCTCGGAAGCCTCCTGCTTTTTGGCCTGAATAAATTTCTCGGCAATGGCCGGGATCACCGACACCCCAATGGGGATAATGAGCGCCGAAGGCAGGTTGAACATGGTGCGCGTCATGCCCGAGTAGGTGCCAAACACCGTTTCGGCGGCGCTTTGCGAAAAGCCCGCCCCGTCAAGCAGGCGGCTCATAATCAGCGCCGTATCGACAAGGTTCGACACAGACGACACCATCGAGCCGATGGCAATGGGCACCGTAATCATAATCAGGCGGCGCAGCAGCTCGCCATAGGGCTCCACGGCGCGCGATTCGGGAAGATTCGACAGCTTGTTCGGCTTGAAGAAGAGCTTGCGCACCATCAGGTAGGCAGCGCCCAGCAGCGTGCCCAGCGTCACGCCCGAGATGGCCGCCGCCGCCGCCAGGGGCAGCGCCTGGTCCTCCGGCAGTCCAAGGCTGAGCACATAATTTGCTGCCACAATGCCGCCGCCCAGCTTGACGATGGCCACGATAACCTGGGAAATGGCGGTGGGCAGCATGTTGTGATTTCCCTGGAAATACCCCCGGTAGGAACTCATGACGATTTCAAAGAGGATGGCCGGCGCAATCACCCGGATGGCGGGGGCCGCAGAGGGATTCTTCATGAACCCCGCCAGGGTGTCTGCCCCAAAGAAGAGGATGCAGCAGCCGGCAACACCCAGCACCAGGAAGGCTGAAAACGCCACATACAGGATCCTCTGCGCGTTGTTGTAGCGGCCGCGCGCATTGCTCTCGGAGACCATGCGCGAAATGGCCACGGGCAGGCCGGCCGTTGTGATGACATACATCCACACATAGACGTCATAGCCTACCGTGAAATAGGCCATGGCCTTGCCCCCGATGACGTTGTACAGTGGGATTTTGAAAATTGCGCCGATTACCTTGACCAAAAACCCCGCCACCATCAGAATCAGGGCGCCTTCCATAAAGCTCTGTCGTTTCGTGCTCAAATCTACCGTTCTCCTCCCAACCGTGGGACACAAGGGCTGCTTCTTCCCCCGCTGTGTTACACCTGAATATCCTCGTAAAGCATATCGTCAAAGGTGGGCATGGGCCACACGCTGCGCGGCAGCAGCCGCTCGAGCTTGTCGCACGCCTTGCCCAGCTTTTGCGTTTTGACCAGTATGTCGTCGCGGGCGATGGCGGCAGCCTTTGCCTTGTCTGCCGGCAGAGGTGTCTCCAGCGCCTTCTCAAGCTCAAACAGACGGCGGCGCAGCAGGGCGCCGGCATCGTCAATGTCCACCATGTCCTCGTCCATCCCCTTGCAGTCAAGCCCCGAGGCGCGCGCCGCAACGATGTTGCCGGCCATCCTGGAGAGATACTCAAGGCAGGCTGGTGCAACCTGTCTGCGCACCATGTCGGCCACCACGCGCCCCTCCAGCACAATCTGCTCCGTGTACTGCTCGAGCAGCACCTCATAACGGGCGTCGAGCTCGGACGCCGTGAAAACGCCGTATCTCTCATACAGCAGGCGGGTGGATGCGTTTTTAAGCGCGCCGATGGCGTTGACCGTATCGGTGATGATGGGCAGGCCCCTGCGCGCCGCCTCCTCATGCCACTCCTTGGAATACCCGTCGCCGTTGAAGAGGATTCTCTCGTGTCCAAAAAGGATATCGCGGAAAATCTCGCGCACCTCGGCTGCAAAATCGTCTGCCATTTCAAGGCGTGTGGCAATGTGGTCGAGCGACTCGGCCACGATGGTGTTGAGCACCGTGTTGCACTCGGACAGCGACTGCGAGGCCCCCGGCATGCGGAATTCAAACTTGTTCCCCGTAAAGGCAAAGGGGGAGGTGCGGTTGCGGTCGGTGGCGTCGCGGTAGACCTCCGGCAGCGTGGGCACGCCAAAGCGCAGCGCCTGCGCCCGCTCGGGCTGCTCCACATTGCTCTTGACCTTTTCAATCACGTCCATGAGGTCGTCGCCCAGGAACATGGAGATGATGGCGGGCGGCGCCTCGTCTCCGCCCAGGCGCCTGTCGTTCGACGACGAGGCGCAGGACAGCCGCAGCAGCGCGGCATGCTTATCCACCGCCCGGATGACCGCCGACAGGAAAATGAGAAACTGGGCGTTGTCATAGGGCGTTTTGCCCGGCTCTAATAGATTATGCCCCGTATCGGTGCCAATAGACCAGTTGTTGTGCTTGCCCGAGCCGTTGATGTAGGGGAAGGGCTTTTCGGTCAGCAGGCAGGCCAGACCCTGGCGGTCGGCCACCTTTTTCATCATCTCCATCACGAGCTGGTTCTGGTCGCAGGCGATGTTGGCCGTGGCGTAAACCGGCGCCATTTCGTGCTGGCAGGGCGCCGCCTCGTTGTGCTTGGTCTTTGCCGTGATGCCCAGCTTCCACAGCTCCTCGTCGAGCTCGTTCATAAAGCGCGAAACGCGGTCCGTGATGGCCCCGTAGTAGTGGCGAGAGGCCGCCTGCCCCTTGAGCGGCGCCGCTCCCATGAGCGTCTTTCCCGTCAGCTTGATGTCCCACCGGCGGTTGAGAAACTCCTTGTCGATGAGAAAATACTCCTGCTCCGCACCCACGTTGCTGATGACGCGCTTGGTCTCGGTGTCGCCAAACAGGCGCAAAATGCGAAGGGCATGCTTGTTGAGCGCCTCCATGGAGCGCAGCAGGGGCGTCTTCTGATCGAGCGCCTCGCCGTTGTAGGAACAGAAGGCCGTGGGGATGCACAGCGTGATGCCGCCGGCATCCTCTTTCAAAAAGGCGGGCGACGTGCAGTCCCACGCCGTGTATCCTCGCGCCTCAAAGGTGGCGCGGAGGCCTCCCGACGGGAAGGACGAGGCGTCCGACTCGCCTTTGATCAGGCGCTTTCCCGACAGGCGCAGCGTCACACCGCCCTTTTCGTCGGGCTCGATGAAGGACTCGTGCTTTTCCGCCGTGATGCCGGTCAGGGGCTGAAACCAGTGTGTGTAGTGCGTTGCGCCGCGCTCCACCGCCCATTTCATCATGGCGTCGGCAATGACGTCGGCCGTCTGAAGCTCCAGCTCGGCGCCGTTTTGAATGGTCTGCTGCAGTGCCTCATACGTCTGGGCAGGAAGCCGCTCCCTGAGCACCTCATCGTGGAAAAGATTTTTCCCAAAGACCTCTTCGATCTTGCTTGCCATCGTTTGCCCTCCTTATGTTTGCCTGACGGCCATAATAGATTTATTATATTGAGGATGGCTGCAAAATGCAAGCATCACCTGCGGGAAACCTGCGCCGGACATGCAAAAAGCAGGAGGCCTCCCCTCTTTGCGCATGCGCGGGCATCCGTTTTGGTACATATTTATCGTGCATATTTATCCTTGTTGTTTTTGTTAAAATTGTCAAGTCTTGCTTAGAGGAAAATTTTTTCAAATCCCCTTGACAACGCCGCACGCCGGCGCTATAATCTCAGACAGAGTGCAAATGACTGCACGAAGGGGCATACCACCTCGGGTATGGCTTTTCGTGCAGTCTTTTTTTATTGTCAAACCGACAGAAAACGGAGAGTGGTATTTTTATGATGCGTAAAGAGGAAATCCAAAAGCAAATTGAACAGGCGGCAAGGGACGTCAAGGCCCAAAACCCCATGGCGGGTTCCATCACCAATTCGGTGACCGTCAACTTTGTGGCCAACGCGCAGCTTGCCGTGGGCGGCTCTGCGGCCATGGTCTATCTGCCCGACGAGGGCGAGTTTCTCGCCGCCGCCGGAAACGCCGTCTATCTGAACACCGGGACGCTGCTGCCCATTCACGCCGAGTCCATCCCCGCCACGGCGCAGGCCGTGCAAAAGGCGGGCAAGACCTGCGTGCTCGACCCCGTGGGCATCGGCATCGGCGCCGTGCGCACCGGGATTTTGACAAAGCTCAAAGACTGCAAGCCCGGCGTCATCCGGGGCAACGCCTCGGAGATTATCGCCTTGGCAAGCCTGTGGGGGCTGAGCGGCACCTCCGGCACCAACAATACGCGCGGCGTCGACTCCACCGACGAGGTCTCGGCCGCCAAGGACGCCGCCGTGGAGCTTGCCCGGTGGACAGGCGGTGCCGTTGCGGTCTCGGGCGAGGTCGACCTTGTGACCGACGGGAAGGTGGTTGCCCACTCCTACGGCGGCTCCCACTTCATGGGCAAGGTGACGGGCTGCGGCTGCTCTCTGGGCGGCGTGGTGGCCGTGTACGCCACCATTGCCTCCCCCTTCATTGCGGCACTGGCCGCCACCGCCGTCTACAACCTGGCCGGGCAGCGCGCAGAGCGCCGCGTGACGGCGCCCGGCAGCTTCCAGGTTCGCTTCCTCGACGAGCTCTATCTGGCCACCCCCGAGGAAATTGCCCAAAATCCCTTCACTCTTGAAACGCTGTAAGGAGGTCTTGCGTTATGTCCATTCGCAATGCTCTTGACATCTCCAAATACTTTGTCATCGGCCCTGAAAATACCAAGGGGCGCCCTGTGGCCGACATCGTCCGTGCCGTGGTGGACGCGGGCTTCACCTGCATCCAGCTTCGCAGCAAGGAGGCGGGCGCCCGCGAAATGATTGAACTGTCGCGCCAGACGGCCGACATCATTGCCGCAGCCGGCCGCTCGGACCGTCTTACCCTGCTCATCGACGACCGCCTGGACGTGGCGCTGGCCGCCCGCAAGCTGGGCATCAAGGTCGACGGCGTGCATGTCGGCCAAGGCGACATCCCCGTCTCCATCTGCCGCGACTATCTGGGGGAAGACTGCATCGTGGGCCTGTCTGCCCGCTCGCAGGACTTGTTTGACTATGTCAAAACGGCCGACGTGAGCCAGATTGACTACTTCGGCGCCGGCCCCCTGCGCCCCTCGGTCACAAAGCTCGACTGCGGCAGAGACGAAAACGGCAACATCCTCACCCGCAACTTCGAAGAACTGACCGAGCTTGCCGCCATCAGCCCCATCCCCGTCGTGGTGGGCGGCGGTGTGACGGCGGCAGACTTGCCCGCCCTCAAAAAGACCGGCGTTGCGGGATTTTTCGTGGTCTCGGCCATCGCCAGCGCAGACGACCCCGCCGCAGCAGCCCTCGAGCTGGCCCGTATGTGGGACGGCAGTGCCCGGTAAGCCGGGAGGCCTCTTCCTTTCCGGACATCTCCCGGAATCCACCCATACAACCCATGGCATCACATGCTATTTTTGAAAGGAGTTTTTCTCATGAACGCAAGCGTAGCCATTCAGGTCCTCCCCACCGTGTCCAGCGACCAGCTGCTCCCCGTTGTCGACAAGGTCATCGAGCACATCAAAAGCAAGGGCCTCAAGACCTTTGTCTCTCCCTTTGAAACCACCATCGAGGGGGATTACGACGAGCTCATGGAGATTGTCAAGCAGTGCCAGCTCATCGCCGTGCAGGCCGGTGCGACCGCCACGATGACCTATGTCAAAATCAACTACAATCCCGAAGGCGTGCTGACCATCAATCAGAAGACCGACAAGTACCAGGCCGGCAATGCCGAGCTGGTGTAAGCCATGAAGCAAGCCTGCGCTGCCGATTTGTGCCGCTATCCCTTCCTGATTTGGGACATGGACGGCACCATTCTCGACTCCATGCCCTACTGGACCAACCTGGGGCGGGACTATCTTGTCTCGGTGGGCATCACGCCGCCCCAAAACCTGCACGAAATCATCGACGCCATGACCATGGAGGAGTCTGCCCGGTATTTTCGCCAAACGCTCGGGCTCGACAAGCCCGAAGAGACCATCATTGAGGAAATTTTCTCTCTGATTGCCGATGAATACCGTCAGCTTGTGCCCGCAAAGGCCTTTGCGGCGGACGCCATCCCGCAGGCGCACCGGGCAGGCTGCCGCATGTGCGTGCTGACCACCTCCGACAAAGAGCTGGCCTCCCAGGCGCTGCGGCGCGTCGGACTGCTCGACTGCTTTGAAGCCATCCTGAGCACCGACACGCTGGGGCTTGACAAGCGAAGCGGCACCATTTACGAGCGCACCTGCGAACTGCTGGGCTTTGACATCGCGCAAACCCTGATTTGTGAAGATGCACCTTACGCCATCAGGGCGGCCAAGCAGACCAAGGCGAAGGTGCTGGCCGTCTACGACCCCGAGTCGGAGGGCGACTGGGATGCCCTTTGCCGTCTGGCGGACTGGTGGGTCAAATAACCTCGCTTCCCCTTCTCACAGGCCTCTTCCCGTGAAACACACACGGGATGAGGCCTGTTTTCTCAAAATCACTTCCTTAGATAATACCAAAAAAGATTTCTTCCGCCCTGCCCCGGCCCCACACAAAAGCCCTCCCAAAAGCGGCGCCCCCCCTCTTGCCTGCCAGGGCTTTTCCTCCCATCCTTCTCCCGCTTTGGCGGGAGAAGGGCGCCTGTGCTTCCTCCCCTTTTTGAAGCGCCGGCACACCTTTTCATGAACCGTCTTTAATTTGAAAAAGCCCTGTTCCCTCTGCTTTTCGGCCACTCTGCCCTCTTTTTTTCTTGCCTTTCGGGGTCTTTTCCTGTAAAATGGCAAAAAGAGCCGCAGGCCCTGCAAAAGCATCCCTACTTTTAAGAAAGGCTGTTTTTGGGGGGCGTCAGGAACAATCGGGCGCTTTTCCCGTCTGTTTTGCATAAAGGAAGCAAAAGGGCCGCAAAAAAGCCTTGTGCGCCAGCCTCTTTTTTTCTGCATCAACAGCTTTTCCAAAACGCCCCGCACTGCTTTTGGGGCAAAGGGAGGTCTTTTTATGTTTGACATCTACTGGGGCGACATTGAGCTGACCACGCTTGTCCTCATTGTGTCGGTCGTCCTCATCCTGCCCGCTCAGACGCTGCTCTGTTTTCGGGCAAAGAGCCTGTCGCTTCGTCTGCTGCCTGTTTTGACCCTGTCGGCACTGGCCGTGGTCTTTCTTGTCTTGAATTTCGCCTCTTCCGGCTGGGACGGGCTTGGCTACGTCTTTCTCTCCCTGTTTTGCGCCATGATGGTGCTTGCATGCGCCGCGGGCTGGGGCGTCTGGGCCGTGGTGTCAGGGGCGGCCAAAAAAAGGCGCTCCTGACGCTGCACTGCCCCCCCAAAAAAAGGGGGGGTAGCCGCAAAAAAGCGCCTGCGGCACAAGGGGCCCTATGGGCCCCAAGCGTTACAAAAAGACAAAGCGCCCCTTTTTCGGGGCCGGCAGACATTTGCCGGCCCCGAAAAAGGGACAAAGGGCAGTGCCCGGGTGTTTGCAGCCTGCAAACACCCGGGCACTGCCCAAACGGGGGCCTTTTTCTCAAAAAAGGCCCCCGTTTTTTACAGAGGTTTCCCGTCCAGCACGGCCAGCGCCAGGCGCTCCCCCTCATAGACCAGCTTGAGCGAGAAAAAGGGGACATTTTGCTCGAGCAGCCGCAAAAAGATTTTGTCCCCCTCCCACAGCGTCAGCTCCGCAAGGCGGGTCTTTTCCACCCACACCAGCTCGCCCTCGTCGCACTCCTTCTGCTGCCCGGTAAAGCCCGTGGCCGTGAACAGGTGCATGTATTCGGTGGGCCATCTGTCTGAGACAAAGGTGACGATGCCGCGATAGCGGTAATCGGTCAGCGTCAGCCCCGTCTCCTCCCTGGTCTCCCGCAAAAGGCAGTCCTCCGGGCTCTCCTTGTCTTCAAACTTCCCGCCCACGCCAATCCACTTGTCGACATTGAGGTCGTTTTGCTTTTTGGTGCGGTGGAGCATCAGGTAACGGCCGTCTTTTTCTATATAGCAGAGGGATGTGTTTTTCATGCCGGCACCTCTGATAATCTTAAATCCGACTAATTGTACATAGGAAGGTGGGGAATGTCAATTGAAAAATCAGCAGAGAGGAAAAGTCTTTTTTCCTGCCTGGGAAATCGGAAAAAGCTCAGCAGCTTGAGAGCAAAGAGCCAAGATAAGGGGTGACTTTGCTGGGGATTTATGCTATTCTAAAATTTAACGGCGGCGGGAAAATGCCCGGCGCCAGGGGATAAAAAGGGAGGCTTCGACAATGAAGCAAAAGAAAGAAAACAAGGGTCTGAACATCAGCGCCCGCTCCTTTATAACCGCTCTGCTCATACTCTTTGCCCT
>ERZ857998.4137-NODE-4137-length-10726-cov-3.961859_pt1 | contig 10726 bp, 7 predicted proteins | sample MGYA00519954_ERZ857998 | MGnify/ENA primary metagenome ERZ857998 (study PRJEB31778, sample SAMEA3449424) | human gut metagenome | biome: human gut; feature: human-associated habitat; material: faeces | place: United Kingdom | collected 2010/2012 ...
GGATGCGTTCGAGATCGTCTGGGGCGATGCGTATGATGCGGCGCTCGAAGAGTTCGAGCTCTCCGCGGTGGACAAGCCGTCCATCGACATCGAGAAGATCAGTCTGGCCGAGGGCGTGGTGTACACCGCCGAGGTGCAGCTCAAGCCCGAGGTGGTTCTGGGCGCCTACAAGGGTATAGAAGTGGAAAAGCCGACGTATACTGTTGAGGATGCTGACGTGGAGCGCGAAATCGAGCAGGAACGCGAGAAGAACGCCCGCTTTGTCGGCGTGGAGCGCGCTGTGGAGAACGGCGACCGCGTGATCCTCGATTACAGCGGCAGCGTCGACGGCGAGAAGTTTGATGGCGGCACGGCTGAGGAGCAGCCGCTGGTCATCGGCTCCGGCACGTTCATCCCCGGCTTTGAAGAGCAGATGGTCGGCATGAGCATCGGCGAAGAGAAGGACATCACCGTGACCTTCCCCGAAGAGTACCATGCGCCCGATCTGGCCGGAAAAGAGGCCGTGTTCCACGTGAAGGTGCGCGAGGTGCAGATCAAGGAACTGCCCGCGCTCGACGATGAGTTTGCAAAGGATGTTTCCGAGTTCGACACGCTCGACGAGCTGAAGGCCGACAAGCGAGAGAAGATGGAAGCGCGCGCCGCGGAGAACGAGAAGGCCGCGCGCGAGAACCTGTGCATCAAGGCTGTGTGCGACAACGCGACCGTGGAGATCCCGGCCGTCATGACCGACCGTCAGGTTAACTATATGATGCAGGATATCGCCTACCGTCTGAGCATGAGCGGCATTTCGCTCGAGGATTACTGCAAGTTCTCCGGCACGGATCTCGACGCTATGCGCGAGAGCTACAAACCCGAGGCGGAGAACCGCGTGAAGATGCAGCTTGTGATCGAGGCCGTCGGCAAGGCGGAGAACGTCACCTGCACCGACGAAGAGCTGGACGCGGATGTGGCCGCGTACGCCGAGCAGAACAATACCTCCGTCGAAGAGTTCAGGAAGCAGCTCAAGGAGGATGATTACGACTATCTGCGCGACCGCAAGACGGCGGAAAAGACTATCGCGCTGATCGTTGACAACGCAGTGTTTACCGAGCCGAAGGAAGCGCCCGCAGCGGAAGCGCCGGCGGCCGAGTAAGCGATACAGAACGGAATCCGGGGCGGGCCGCCGATGGGGCGGCTCCGCTTCACAAAAAGGACGGTGACCCCGATGAACCTGATTCCCATGGTCGTAGAGCAGACCAGCCGCGGCGAGCGTTCCTACGACATCTATTCGCGCCTGCTGCAGGACCGCATCATTTTTCTCGGCGGCGAGATCGACGACGATACCGCCAACCTGATCGTGGCACAGATGCTGTTTCTGGAGGGGGACGATCCCGATAAGGATATTTACCTGTATATCAACAGCCCCGGCGGCTCCGTGTCGGCGGGAATGGCGATTTACGATACGATGCAGTACATCAAGTGCGAGGTATCGACCATCTGCATCGGCCTTGCCGCGTCGATGGGCGCGTTCCTGCTCGCGGCGGGCGCAAAGGGCAAGCGCATGGCGCTGCCCAACGCGGAGATCATGATCCACCAGCCCAGCGGCGGCGCACAGGGGCAGGCGACGGATATCAGCATCCACGCCGAGCAGATCCTGCGCATCCGCAAGCGGCTCAACGAGATCCTTGCCGCGCGAACCGGCCAGCCGATCGAGAAGATCAGTCTGGACACCGAACGCGACAACTATATGAGCGCGGAACAGGCCCGCTCCTATGGAATCGTGGATGAGATCATCCCCGCAAGGAGGTAATGAAAGAACAGATATGGCAAAAAACGACGATAAAACCATCCGCTGCACATTTTGCGGCAAACAGCAGGACGAGGTGCACCGCCTGATCGCGGGCCCCGGCGTCTATATCTGCAACGAATGCGTGGAGCTTTGCCACGAGATCATCGAGGAGGACACCGAGTCCGCACCGCTGGACCTCACCGAGGTGCCCAAGCCGCAGGAGATTCTCGACAAGCTCAACGAATATGTGATCGGCCAGCAGGCGGCCAAGCGTGCGCTTGCCGTCGCGGTCTACAACCACTATAAGCGTATCAATGCCGCCGACAGCAAGGAAGACGATGTGGAGCTGCAAAAGAGCAATATCGTCATGCTCGGCCCAACCGGCTGCGGCAAGACGATGCTCGCACAGACGCTCGCCAAGATCCTGAACGTGCCGTTCGCCGTGGCGGACGCCACAAGCCTGACCGAGGCCGGCTATGTGGGCGAGGACGTGGAGAACATCCTGCTCAAGCTCATTCAGGCCGCGGATTACGACGTGCAGAAGGCGGAGAAGGGCATCATTTATATCGACGAGATCGATAAGATCGCCAGAAAGAGCGAGAATGTTTCGATCACGCGCGATGTGTCCGGCGAGGGCGTGCAGCAGGCGCTGCTCAAGATCCTTGAGGGTACCGTCGCCTCCGTTCCGCCGCAGGGCGGCCGTAAACACCCGCATCAGGAGTTTATCCAGATCGATACGACGAACATCCTCTTCATCTGCGGCGGCGCGTTCGACGGGCTTGACAAGATCATCGAGCAGCGCACCGATACCTCCGCCGTGGGCTTCAACTCCACGGTCAAGAGCAAGGGCGACCACAACGTCGGAAAGCTCTTCCAGCTCGTGCAGCCGCATGATCTGCTGAAGTTCGGCATTATTCCGGAGCTTGTGGGCCGCCTGCCGGTCATCACGTCCCTGCGCGGGCTTGACAAGGACGATCTGGTGCGCATCCTGACGGAGCCGAAAAACGCGCTCTGCAAGCAGTACCACAAGCTGCTGTCCTATGATCAGGTCGAGCTGAGCTTCGAAAAGGGCGCGCTGGAGGCCATCGCGGAAAAGGCCATCGAGCGCCAGATCGGCGCGCGCGGCCTGCGCGCGATCATGGAGGAGATCATGACGAAGATCATGTACGAGATCCCGTCCGACCCCACCATCCAGTCCGTCTGCATCACCGAGCGCTGCGTGCGCGAAGGCGAGCCGCCCCAGATCACCCGCGACGCCGCAAAGCCCCGCGCTCCCATCAAGAACGCAGGCGTAACGCTGTAACACAACAAACAGGAAGGGAGCGTGCGCTCCCTTCCTGCGTATTTTTATCCTCCGCGAAAGGAGACAATTTTTATGAGCGACTATAAACCCCTTGCCTGCCTGCCAGTCCTGCCGCTGCGCGGGATCGTGGTGTTCCCCGGCTGCGTGACGCATTTCGACGTCGGAAGGAGCCGGTCTGCCCGCGCCGTTGAGGAGGCCATGCGGGCCGATCAGATGATCTTCCTTGTCGCCCAGCGCGACGTGCAGTGCGACGAGCCGAAGAAGACCGACCTGTATTCCGTCGGCACCGTGGCCTATGTGCGGCAGATCCTGCGCCTGCCGGGCGACAATATGCGCATTCTCGTCGAGGGCAAATACCGTGCGCAGCTGACCGACATGATCCACGCCGAGCCGTATCTCTTCGCCCGCGCGATGGAGCTGGACGAGCCGGGCTATCACGCCGCCGTACCGCGCACGCAGGCGCTCGTGCGGCAGGCGCACCAGCTGTTTGAGCAGTTTATCGATCTGGCCGTCAAATCCGGGCAGGAAAACCTGCTGCAAGGCTCTTCGACCGACGACGCGGGCGAGCTGGCCGATTTCATCGCCCAGAACGCGACGTTCGGCTACGAGGACAAGCAGCGCGTGCTCGAAACGCTGCCGCCCGTTCACCGGCTGGAGCTGTGCATCCGCATGATGGCGAAGGAGCTTGACATTCTGCGGCTGGAAAGCGAGATCAACGATCAGGTGCAGCAGAATGTCAACCAGAACCAGCGCGATTATTATCTGCGTGAGCAGCTGCACGTCATCCGCGAAGAACTCGGCGAGGACGACGACAGCGACGCGGACAGCTACCGCACCAAAATTCAGGCGCTGAAGCTTCCGCAGGAGACGGAGGAAAAGCTGCTGCGTGAAGTTTCGCGCTTCGCGCGCCAGCAGCCCGGCTCCGCCGAGGCCTCCGTCCTGCGCAATTATCTCGACACGATCCTCGACCTGCCGTGGAACAAAGAGACGAAGGAGCGGCTGGATGTAAAGGCCGCTGCGAAAATTCTCGACGAGGATCACTTCGGCCTTGAGACGGTCAAAAAGCGCATTCTTGAAACGCTGGCCGTGCGCCAGCTGGCTCCGGAGCTGCCGGGGCAGATCCTCTGCCTTGTCGGCCCTCCGGGCGTGGGCAAAACGTCCGTCGCGATTTCGATCGCACGGGCGCTGAACCGGAAGCTGGCCCGCCTGTCTCTCGGCGGCGTGCGCGACGAGGCCGAGATTCGCGGCCACCGCAAGACGTATATCGGCGCTATGCCGGGCCGCATTATGACGGCTCTGATTCAGGCCAAGAGCAAAAACGCGCTGCTGCTGCTCGACGAAATTGACAAACTCGGCAGCGATTATAAGGGCGATCCGTCGTCGGCACTGCTGGAGGTTTTGGACTCAGCACAGAATTCCAGCTTCCGCGACCATTATATCGAGGTGCCGTTCGATCTGTCGCACTGTATGTTCATCACCACCGCCAACACGACCGACACCATCCCCCGCGCCCTGCTCGACCGCATGGAGGTCATTGAGCTGGGGTCTTACACGGACGAGGAAAAGCTGCAGATCGCCAAGCGGCACCTGCTGCCGAAGCAGCTGAAAAAGCACGGCATGAAGCGCACGCAGGTGCGCGTCTCCGACGACGCGATCCGCGAGATCATTGCCTGCTACACGCGCGAATCCGGCGTCCGCAGTCTTGAGCGGCAGATCGCCGCGCTCTGCCGCAAGTGCGCCATGCGCTTCGTCTCCGACGAGCCGCCCAAACGCATTTCCATCACCGGCGGCAATCTCGAGGACTTCCTCGGCGTCCGCAAATTCCTGCCGGAAGCGAACGTCACGACCGATCAGGTCGGGCTTGTCACGGGCCTTGCGTGGACAGCCGTCGGCGGCACGACGCTTGAGGTCGAGGTCAACGTGGTCGACGGTACTGGCAAGCTGGAACTGACCGGCAATCTGGGCGACGTGATGAAGGAATCCGCCTTCGCGGCCATGAGCTTTATCCGCTCGCGCGCAAAGGCGCTGGGCCTCGCCCCGGATTTCTACAAAACGAAGGACATCCACGTCCACTTCCCGGAGGGAGCCGTCCCGAAGGACGGGCCGTCCGCCGGTATCACGATCTGCACCGCCATCGTCTCGGCGCTTACGAACCGCCCCGTGCGGCGCGACGTCGCCATGACAGGCGAAATTTCCATCCGGGGCCGCGTGCTCGCAATCGGCGGGCTGAAGGAAAAGACCATGGCTGCTCTGCGCCACGGGGTCAAGACCGTCATCATCCCGGCAGAAAACGAAAAGGATCTGGAGGAAATTGACCAGACCGTGCGGCAGGCGCTGCAATTCATCACGGTTTCCAGTGCCGACCGCGTGCTGGAGGCTGCCCTTCTGCCCGCAGACGATGCAGCGGGGACAATTTCGGTTCCCGCCGCGCCCGCAATGCCGATCCCCGCACCCAAAACGCGCCGCAAGCCCGGCATCCGGCAGTGAGGAGGCCTGCATGAATCTGCATAACGCGGAATTTGTCCGCTCCGTCACCTCCGTCGCCGACTGCCCGAAGGACGGCCTGCCGCAGATCGCGTTTGCAGGCAAGTCCAACGTCGGAAAATCCTCCGTCATCAACAAGCTTCTGCTGCGCAAAAACTTCGCCCGCGTCGGCGAAGCCCCCGGCAAGACCACGCATATCAACTTTTTCCGCATTGATGAGGCCATGTACCTCGTCGACCTGCCGGGCTACGGCTACGCCAAGGTTCCGCAGAAGGAAAAAGAGCGCTGGGGCAGGCTCATGGAGGCCTATTTTGCCGCGCCGGACACGCTTACCTTCGGCGTCATGCTCGTCGACGCACGCCATGCGCCGACAGCAAACGATGTGGTCATGGCGAATTACTTTCTACAGTCCGGCAAGCCCTTCGTGGTCGTGGCCAACAAGCTTGATAAGCTCAAAAAGAGCGAGATCGAGTCAAATCTTGCCCGCATCCGCGAGGTGCTGTCCCTGCCGGATGACGTGCGCCTGATCCCCTTCTCCGCCGAAAAGGGCGACGGCCGCGACGAGCTGCTGACCGTCATCCTGCACGCGGCAGAACAATAAACGCAAAAGCCGAGGCCCCGCCGTCTGCGGGGCCTCGGTTTATACGATCAAAACGCATTGCTGCCCGTTTCAGGCAGCAATGCGTTCGTAGGGGCGGAGCGTATTCACCGAAAGCCGTTCAGTTTTGTGGTTGCCTGTGCTCGATCCACTTACTTTCTTTCCGGCACAAGGAAGATAAACACCAGCGAGCTGATGAGCAGCAGGTAGGGGTAGAACAGGAACGGGATAATCTGGAACGCGGTGAGCGTTTCGCCCAGCTCTGCGGCGGCGGAGATCGCCAGCAGCATCTGCGCGCCATAGGGGATGATGCCCTGGAAGATGCATGAGAAGGTGTCGAGCAGCGACGCGCTCTTCTTGCCCGTGATGCCGTATTCCTCGCTCATCTGCTTCGCGATGGGACCGGCCATGACGATGGCGACGGTATTATTGGCCGTGGCAATGTCCATCGCGCCGACAAGCAGGCCGATGCCCAGCTGGCCGCCCTTGTTGCCGTGGAAAATGCGGCGGATAAAGCCGAGCAGCGCTTCAAAGCCGCCGTATTCGCGGATGAGGCCGCACATGGCCGAGACAAGGATCGTGACCATGATCGTCTCAAACATCCCGGACGCGCCGGAGCCCATGTTCCCCAGCAGCTCGGTCGGGTGCACCGCACCGGTGGCGAGCATGATGATGGTGCCGGAGAAAATGCCGGTCAGCAGCACGAGGAACACGTTAACGCCCGCCACGCCGCCAACGAGCACCAGCAGATACGGGACGGTCTGCAGCAGATGGTATTCCGGGATCTCTACCGCGCCAATATCGCTTTTCAGCGAGAACACGAGGATCAGCGCCAGTGCCACCAGCGCCGCCGGAAGCGCAATGCGGAAGTTTGTGCGGAATTTGTCCTTCATTTCGCAGCCCTGCGTGCTGCAGGCGGCGATGGTCGTATCGGAGATGAACGAGAGATTGTCGCCGAACATCGCACCGCCCATGACGGAGCCGATGCACAGCGCCAGATGGAACCCCGACGCCTTCGCCACGGCGACGGCGATGGGGACGATCAGCGTGATCGTGCCGCAGGACGTGCCCATGGCCGTCGAGACGAAGCATGAGACGATGAACAGCACCGCAACGGCGAACCGCGCCGGGATATGCGCAAGCATGAAATACGCGACGGACTCCGCGCTGCTGCGGCCCACGACGCCGACGAACACACCGGCGGCCAGAAAGATCAGGATCATCGTCATAATATTCTTATCGCCGACGCCCTTTGCCATGACCTCCAGCTTGTCGTCAAACGACAGCGCCCGGTTCTGCAGGCAGGCGACGAGGATCGCGGCCAGAAACGCCACGACGATTGGAATGTTGTAAAAGCCCATTTCAATTTTCAGGCCGTATTCAAACAGGCAGCCCAGCCCCAGATACAAAACAAGGAACACCCCGATGGGCAGCAGGGCAATGGCGCGCGCGGGTTTCTTCTCCATAAAATACTCTCTCTTCTTCATAAAATCTCACCCCCGGCCGCGTATGCAGCCAGGAGTCTGCGCATAAGCTTTCTTATTGTATTGGCTTTCTGTCCTTTCGTCAAGTAAATCGATGATTCTTTGGTGAAACTGCATAAAAATACACGGTGCATAAAATTAACAGCCTTTTTACATTTCCGCTCTGTTCAGAACGGGATTTTTCTGATAAAATAAGAACAATTCTTGAAATAGGAGTGAGGCTTTGTACCGCAAACAGGTGTTACTGGAAAAACTGAAGGAGGCTGCGGCCTCCGTGCTGCCGATCAGCCTGATCGTGCTGACGATCTGCTTCGTGCTCGTGCCGGTCGATACGGGGCTGATGCTCTCGTTCGTGCTGGCGACGGCCATGCTGATCTTGGGCATGGGACTGTTCACGCTCGGCGCGGAAATGTCCATGAGCAAGATTGGCAACTACATGGGCGCGAAGCTGACAAAATCGCGCAGGCTTGGGCTGATTCTGATTGTCAGCTTCCTGTTGGGCGTCGCCATTACGGTGGCCGAGCCGGATTTACAGGTGCTGGCAGCCAACGTGCCGGAGATCGACAAGACGGTTCTCATCCTGACCGTCTCCGTCGGCGTGGGTATTTTCCTGATGCTCTGCATGGTGCGTATTCTGTTCGGCATTTCGCTGCGGCTGCTGCTGATCGTGTTTTATGTGCTGGTGTTTTTGGCGGCGTTCCTGTCCGATCAGGGCATTCTCGCTGTCGCGTTTGACTCCGGCGGCGTGACGACCGGGCCGATGACCGTGCCATTCATCATGGCGCTCGGCGTTGGCGTTGCGTCCATCCGTTCCGACGAAAATGCGAAAGCGGACTCGTTCGGCCTTGTCGGGCTGTGCTCCATCGGGCCGATTGCGTCGGTGCTGCTGCTGGGCGCGATCTACAAGACGCAGCCCGCACAGGCGGAAAGCGAGACTGCCGCCGCCATCACCAATACGGTCGCGCTGGGCCGGGATTATCTGCACGCCTTCCCGGAATATCTGAAGGAGGTCACGCTGGCGCTGCTGCCGATCGTGGTGTTCTTCCTGATCTTCCAGATCGTCTCGCTGCGGCTGCGGAAGCTGCCGTTTTTGCGGGTCATGGTGGGCATTCTGTATACATACGCGGGACTCGTCCTGTTCCTGACGGGCGTGAACGTCGGCTTCTCGCCGGTCGGCTATGCGCTGGGCGCGGCGCTGACGGAGGGATGGAAGCTGTGGCTGCTCATTCCGCTGGCCATGCTGATGGGCTGGTTCATCATCAACGCCGAGCCTGCCGTCCACATCCTCAACCGGCAGGTCGAGGATTTAAGCGCGGGCGCGATCTCGGCAAGAGCGATGGGCATGAGCCTGTCCATCGCCGTCTCCGCCGCAGGCGGACTTGCCATGCTGCGCGTCATCACGGGCGTTTCGATCATGTACTTCCTCGTGCCGGGGTACTTCATCGCGCTGGCGCTGTCGTTCTTCGTGCCGCGCACGTTTACAGCCATCGCGTTCGACTCCGGCGGCGTAGCCTCCGGCCCGCTGACAGCGACGTTCATGCTGCCGTTTGCCATGGGGGCCTGCGAAGCGCTGGGCGGGAATGTCATGACGGACGCGTTCGGCCTTGTCGCGCTGGTCGCGATGATGCCGCTCATCACCGTGCAGGTCATGGGCGCGATCTACGTGATCAAATCCCGCCGCGCCGAAAAGGAACCGGCTCTGCCGGACTTCGGCGACAACGAGATCATCGAACTGTGGGAGGCCTGCTGATATGGAATTATATTATATCATTGCCGTTACCGATTCCGACCGGGGCGAGGCCATGAACGCCCTGTTCCGCGAGACGGGTCTGCCGATGATCCTCAGCGCCCCCGGAAGGGGCACGGCCAAAAACGAGCATCTGGCCGTCTACGGTCTGGATGAAACGCCCAAGACCGTCACCACCTCCGTCGCAAGCGCGCAGGAGGCCGCGCAGCTCGTCAAGGCCGCCAAGCGCAAGCTGTTTCTCGACATTCCTGGCAACGGGATTCTGCTGACCGTGCCGCTCAAGAGCGTGGCGGGCAGCAAAACGCTGACGTATCTGACCGAAAATGCTGAGATCGGAGGAAAACCGAGCATGGAATTTGCACACGAACTGATCGTTGTGATCTTGAATGAAGGATATTCCGACTATGTGATGGAGGCCGCGCGCAGCGCGGGCGCGGGTGGCGGCACGGTCCTGCACGCGAAGGGCACGGGGCGCGCGAAAAGCGAGACGTTTTTCGGCGTGAGCCTTGCGCAGGAAAAGGACGTGGTGTACATCGTGGCGCACGCGGACGAAAAAGCCGGCATTATGCGTGCGATCCACGAGCAGACAGGTCCGGGCACGAAGCCGGGCGCGATCTGCTTCTCCCTGCCCATTTCCGCCGTCGCCGGACTGAGAGAACGCGAAGAACAGTAAACTACAGAATGTTGCAAATGTCCCGCAGTTTCATTTGAAACTGCGGGACATTTGCTGTAGATAGCAATTAAACTTTTCTCCACTTTGCGCCGCCGGGGACATCGGTGATCTCGATGCCCTGCGCCTTGAGCGCGTCGCGGATGGCGTCGGCTTTGGCAAAATCCTTTGCCTTTTTCGCCTCATAGCGGTCGCGGATCTGCTGCTCCACGGCATCATCCTGCTCGCCAGACTCAGAGACGATGGTAAACGACGCGGCGGACGGCTGCACGGAGGCATTCGTTTTGCGAATTTTCTCGGCTTTTTTGAGAAGATCGAGGCTCAGAACGCGGTCAAAATCGTCCAAAACAAAGAGCTTGGTCGCGTCGTTCGTCTGATACTTCAGCACATCGTAGAGCGCCGTGACGGCGAGGGACGTGTTGAGGTCGTTGCCGAGCGCCTTGTTGAATTTTTCGCGCAGGGCGGCGACGGCGGTCTCGTCGATCGGCTCGTCGGAGGGCTTCAGCGCGGAAATTTTCGTGAGCAGCTTCTGGTAAGTGCCCGCCGCGTTGTCAAGGTTTTCCCACGAGAACACAAGGCTCTTGCGGTAGTGGCTTTGCAGGCAGAACAGGCGGTATGCCAGCGGATCATAGCCCTTCTCCTCCAGCAGCGAGACGGTCAGGAACTCACCCT
>ERZ857998.4139-NODE-4139-length-10719-cov-7.104464_pt1 | contig 10719 bp, 7 predicted proteins | sample MGYA00519954_ERZ857998 | MGnify/ENA primary metagenome ERZ857998 (study PRJEB31778, sample SAMEA3449424) | human gut metagenome | biome: human gut; feature: human-associated habitat; material: faeces | place: United Kingdom | collected 2010/2012 ...
TGACGCCGGATGAGGTGCAGCCGATCTTGCCATGCTCAAAGCCGCGCTTGGCCCCCGAGGAGGTGCAGGCCGCGTCATACTTGGCAGCGTCCGCTAAAACGGAGAGCTTATCCAAAAGCTCCATACCGTTATCCGCGCGCACGGACGCGGCGTGTCTTGCGGCGCGGCTGGTCGAGATAGGTAATGACCTTCATCAGATTCGCCGTGACGGCAGTGATGCCGAGCAGCACAAAGATCGTCGTGGAAGCAGCCATGTTCATACCCTCCGAATCATTCTGAAACTCTTGTTCTAATCGCATTATAAATCGAACAAACGTGCTTGTCAATAGAAAATAGAACAAATTTTTTATTTCTTTGCAAAATTCGGGGAAAAACGGTTGACCGGGGAGGGGAGATGCTGTAGAATCAAGGAGAATTTTGAGAAAACAGGTGGAACGCATGAGTGATTTTTCTTCCCGCTTCTGCGCGGCGCGCCGCGCGTGCATTGCGCGGGATTTTGCAAAGCTGAATCCGGAGCAGCGGCGCGGCGTCCTGACGACGGAGGGGCCTCTGCTGCTGCTCGCGGGAGCCGGCAGCGGCAAGACGACCGTGCTCATCAACCGCATCGCAAATCTTTTGACCTACGGCCGCGGGAGCGACTGCGGGGAGGTCCCTGCCGGTGCGTCGGAGGACGATCTCGCCTTTCTTGAGAATTACCCCGCCCAGCCGACTGTGGACGAGCGCCGCCGGATGCGGCAGCTCTGCGCGGTGGAGCCGCCGGCGCCGTGGCAGGTGCTCGCCGTGACCTTTACGAACAAGGCGGCGAAGGAGCTGCGCGAGCGCCTGGAGGCGTTCGGCATCGCAGGCGCGGACGACATCTGGGCGCTGACTTTCCATTCGGCCTGCGTGCGCATTCTGCGCCGCGACATTGATAAGCTCGGCTTCTCCAACGACTTTACCATCTACGATACCGACGACTGCAAGCGCGTGGTGAAGGATATTCTCAAGGAGATGGATCTGGACGAAAAGACCTTTTCTCCGCGCGAGGTGCTCGCGGTCATCTCCAAGGCGAAGGACGAGCTGCTCTCGCCTCAGGACTTCTCGAAGAAGTGGGCGGGCAGCGGCGACTGGAAGCGCGAGCGCGTCGCCAAAATTTACGAGCGCTATGACCGCATCCTCTGCGAGGCGAACGCGCTGGACTTCGACGACCTCATTCTCCACACGGTGCGCCTGCTGCAAAACGAGCCGGATGTACGAGCGTACTACCAGCGCAAATTCCGCTACATCCTCATCGACGAGTATCAGGACACGAACCGGATGCAGTACGAGCTGGTGCGCCTGCTTGTGGACGGCCATCGCAACATCTGCGTGGTCGGCGACGACGACCAGAGCATCTATCGCTTCCGCGGCGCGGACATCTCCAACATTCTGAATTTTGAAAAGGAATACAAGGGCACGCGCACGATCCGTCTCGAGCAGAACTACCGTTCCACGCAGAACATCCTCGACGCGGCGAACGCCGTCATTAAGAACAACGTCGGGCGCAAGGGCAAGACGCTCTGGACCGACGCGGGCAGCGGCGAAAAGGTGACCATCAAGACCGTGTTCAACGAGCAGGACGAGGCGAACTTTGTCGTCTCCGGCATGATGACGGACTTCAACCGCGGCAAGAACTGGCGCGACAACGCGGTGCTCTACCGCATGAACGCGCAGTCGAACGCGCTGGAATATGCCTTCAAGCGAAACGGCATCCCGTACCGCATCATCGGCGGCACGCGCTTCTTCGACCGCGCGGAGGTCAAGGACATGCTGGCCTATCTCTGCCTCATCAACAACCGTGCGGACGACCTGCGCCTGCGCCGCATCATCAATCAGCCGCCGCGCGGCATCGGCGGCAAAACGCTCGAGGTCATCGAGCGCCAGAGCGCGGCGGAGGGCCGCCCGCTGTATTCCGTGCTGTGCAATGCGCGCTCCTACCCTGCGCTTGAGCGGGCCGAGGGCAAGCTGCAGCAGTTCGCGGAGCTGATCGAGTCGTGCGCGGAGCTCTCCCGCACGATGCCGCTGCCGGAATTCTACGACGAGCTGCTCATCCGCACGGGCTACGCCGCCATGCTCGAGCAGAAGGGCGATGTGGAGAGCCGCACCCGGCTCGAGAACGTGCGCGAGCTGCGTTCCTCCATCCTGACGTATCTGGAGAATGCGGATGCGCCGAGCCTCAGTGGCTTTCTGGAGGAGATCGCGCTCTATACCGACATCGAGCAGTATGACCGCACGGCGGACGCCGTCGTCATGATGACGGTGCACTCGGCCAAGGGCCTGGAATTCCCGGAGGTCTATCTTGTCGGCGCGGAGGACGGCCTGTTCCCGAGCGCCCGCGCCATCGGCGAGCCGGAGGAGATGGAGGAGGAGCGCCGCCTGTGCTATGTGGCTATCACGCGCGCCAAGCGCCGCCTGACCATCACCTGCGCGCACCAGCGCATGCTCTACGGCCGCACAACGGTCAGCCGTCCGTCCCGCTTCCTTGCGGAGATCCCGGAGGAGCTTGTCGAGCGCAAGCAGCACACGCAGCCGCGCTTCGTGCAGCAGGCCAAGCCGCGCCCGCGCCCGACCATGCCCCACAGCGACACGCTCGGCTCGCACCATGCATCCGGACCCGTGATCGACTTCCGCAAGGGCGACACGGTCGAGCACGACGTCTTCGGCCGCGGCCTTGTGCTGTCCGTCCTGCCGACGGGCAATGACAAAATGCTCGAGATCGCCTTTGACCAGATCGGCACGAAGCGCCTGATGGCGAACTTTGCCGCCTCGCGCATGCGGAAGCTGTAAGGAACATACCCCGCCCGCGCCCCGCATAAGCTGCAGGGGGTGGTGGGCAGAATGACATTTGTGCAGCGGAACCGCCTGCGCGCGGCGCTTGCCGTGCTGCTGGCGGCGGTCTCGGTCCTTGTGCTGCTGACGCGGCTTCACTATGCGCCCGTGCTGGCGCAGCTGGCGGCGCTGCAGCTGGATAATCAGGCCTCGGCGGCCATCAACGACGCCGTGCAGGACACGCTCACGGCGGAGGAGATCACCTATGACAAGCTCGTCGAGCTGGAGAAGGATACGCAGGGCAATGTCACGGCCGTGCGGTCGAACGTGGCGGGGCTGAACCGCTTCCGCACGGCGCTGACGGCCCGGATCGACGAAAATCTCGCGGACCTGTCCGTTGAGGAGCTCGGCATCCCGGTCGGGAGCGTCGTGCTGCCGGAGCTGTTTTCCGGCATGGGGCCGCGGCTGGTCGTGCGCGTGCTGGCCGTGCGGACCTCGGACGCCGCGTTCCGGAACCGCTTCAGCACGGTCGGGATCAACCAGACACTGCACCAGATCTTTATTGACATTCACGTTACGGTCACGATCCTGTCGCTGACCGGTACGCAGGAGATCGTTGTTGACGCGACCGTCCTTGCGGCGGAGACCGTCATCGTCGGCAATGTGCCGTCCACCTACATCGGGCTGGGCGGCCCGGAGGAGGAAGGAACATGAACCCACGCGAAGAGATCGCGCACCTGACCGAGGTGCTGGAGCGGGCGAACCATCAGTACTATGTGCTCGATGCGCCCGAGATGGAGGATTATGAATATGACCGGCTGCTGCGGCGGCTGGAGGAGCTGGAGGCCGCGCATCCGGAGCTGGCCTCGCCGCTCTCGCCCACGCGCCGGGTCGGCGGCGAGGCGCTGAGCAAGTTTGAAAAGGTCGAGCACGCCGTGCCGCTCGAGAGTCTGCAGGACGTGTTCTCGCCGGACGAGGTCCGCGAGTTTGACGGCCGGGTGCGCGAGAGCGTGCCGGACGCCGTCTACAGCGTCGAGCCGAAGGTCGACGGCCTTTCCGTTGCGCTGGAATATGTGGACGGCGCGTTCGTCCGCGGCGCAACGCGCGGCGACGGCCGCATCGGCGAGGACGTGACGGAGAATCTCAAGACGATCCGCTCCATTCCCATGCATCTGGACGGCGCGCCGCACCGTCTCATTGTCCGCGGCGAGGTCTTCATGCCCCGCGCGGTCTTCGCGCAGCTCAACGAGGCACGCGAGGAGGAGGGCAAGCCGCTGTTTGCCAATCCACGCAATGCCGCAGCGGGCAGCCTGCGCCAGCTCGATCCCGCCGTGGCGGCGGAGCGGAGGCTGGATATTCTCGTCTTTAACCTCCAGCTTGCAGAGGGGCGGGAGTTCACGTCGCACATCGAGACGCTGGAATTCCTGCAGGCGCTGCGCTTCCATGTCATCCCGCACACGCGCTGCGCCACGGCGGATGAGGCCCTGCGGCGCATTGCCGGGATCGGCGAGACGCGCGACGGCTTTGCCTTTGACATCGACGGCGCGGTGGTCAAGCTCGACAGCCTGCCGCAGCGCGCGCAGCTCGGCAGCACGGCGAAATTCCCACGCTGGGCCTGCGCCTATAAATATCCGCCCGAAATTCGTGAGACCCTTGTGGAGGACATCGTCGTGCAGGTCGGACGGACCGGCGTCCTGACGCCGCGCGCTGTCGTCAGCCCCGTCCGGCTGGCGGGCACAACGGTCACAAGCGCAACACTCCACAATCAGGACTTCATTTCCGAAAAGGATATCCGCATCGGCGACACCGTCACCATCCGCAAGGCGGGCGAGATCATCCCGGAAATTCTTGCGGTCGTGCCGGAAAAGCGCCCGCAGGACACCGTGCCGTTCCGCCTGCCGTCCGTGTGCCCCGTCTGCGGCGCGCCGGTCGAGCGGGACCCGGACGGCGCTGCCGTGCGCTGCACGGGCGCGGAGTGCCCGGCCCAGCTCAGCCGCAACATCGCGCACTTTGTTTCGCGCGGCGCCATGGATATCGAGGGCCTCGGCGAGGCCATTGTGGACCAGCTCATCGCGGGCGGCCACATCCATTCTCCGGCGGATATCTACTACCTGCAGCTGGATGACCTGAAGAGCCTCTGGAAGAGCGGCACGCGCGCCGCGCAGAAGCTGCTGGACTCCATCGCGGCCAGCCGCAGCGCCGATCTCAGCCGCCTGATCTATGCGCTCGGCATCCGGCAGGTCGGCGAAAAGGCCGCCAAGGTGCTTGCGCGCACGTTCGGCTCCATGGACGCGCTCATGCAGGCGGACGAGGCCGCGCTCACGCAGGTCAGCGACATCGGGGCCATCACGGCACAGAGCATCGTGTCGTGGTTTGCAAGCCCGCAGTCGCAGCACATGCTGCGCCGCCTGCGCGAGGCAGGCGTGAATTTTGAGAGCACGGCCGCGCCGGCGGACGACCGCTTTGCGGGCATGACATTCGTGCTCACGGGCGCTCTGTCGCTGTTCACGCGCGATGAGGCCACGGAAAAGATCGAGGCACACGGCGGCAAGGCCTCCGGCTCCGTCTCGAAGAAGACGACGTATGTCGTGGCAGGCGAGAATGCGGGCAGCAAGCTGCGCAAGGCAGGCGAGCTTGGAATCCCCGTCCTGACGGAGCAGCAGTTCCTCGACATGCTGCAGGAATAAAAGCAGCTTGGTGGAAAAGTCCTGCCGGACTTTTCCACCAAGCTGCTTCCAGAATTGCAAAATCAAATTTTGTAGTATTATTTTGCAATTCTGCCGCTGCGGCGGGTTATGGAACGCGAAAGGAAACCCTGACGGTTTCCTTTCACACTTTCCTTCCCTCCGAAACTTTCGGCTAAGCAGGTTTTTGACAGTCTGTACCGCGCTGCCGGATCGTTTCCGGCAGCGCGGTTTTTCTCACTCGATGGATTTGAGGGACTCGGCCATGGAGATGCGGTCGATCTTGCGGATGAGGCACAGGCACACGGCCACGGCCAGCAGCAGCGTGGCGGCGAAGGCCAGCGCATAGCTCAGCGGCGTGACGTGGATGTGGAACGAGACGAGGCTGATGCGGATATTCTGCATGATGAACCGGTGCAGCGCCCAGCCCGCCGGCAGGCCGACGAGCGCGCCGCAGAATGTCAGGAGCAGAATTTCGCGGAAGACATAGTTCAGCGTCTCGCGGTGGTAGAAGCCAAGGACCTTCACCGTGGCGATCTCGCGCACGCGCTCCGTGATGCTGATGTTGCAAAGGTTAAAGAGCACGACGAGCGCCAGCGCGCAGGCGCAGACCACGACGAGGCCGACGATGTAGTCCAGGCTCTTCATGGTGTTGTCCACAATGTCCTGCAGGGCCTCGGAGACCGTGACGGACGCGACGCGGGAGTTGGATGACAGCGCCGCGCCGAGCGCGTAGGCATCGCCGTCCGTGAGGATGTAGGCCGTGCTATATTCGCAGTCTGCACCGAACAGATCCCTGTAGGTCTCCGCCGTCATGTAGGCATAGTGGTAGACATAATTCTCGAACGTCCCGGCGACGGGGAGATCGACGCTCGTCGTGTCGTCCACGGAGACCGGGAGCGTCTCGCCCACAGAGACCCCGGTATCCCGCGCCAGCGCGGCGTCGAGCAGCACGCCCTGCTGCGGCCAGGCGACGGTCCTGCCGTTCTCATGCAGGTCGATGGCCTGCGTGATGGCGGGGTCGTCCGTCGCAATGACGTTGACCTTGTTGATGCCGCTGGACGTGCGCGCCTCATAGGCCGCGGCGTGCACAAAGATGCACTGCGTCATCTCGTCCGCATATTTTTCGCGGAAGGCCTGCTGCTGCGCCTCGTCCATGGGCGAGACGAACGTGACGGCGATCTGATAGTGCGTGACGCCCCGGAACTGATCGTCCACGACGGTGGAGATGGAATCGCGCAGGCCGAGGCCCGCAACGATGAGGGCCGTGCAGCCGCCGACGCCCAGCAGCATCATAAACAGGCGCTTTTTATAGCGCACGATATTGCGGATGGAGACCTTGTGCAGGAAGGACAGGCGGTTCCATACAAACGGGATATACTCGAGCAGGATGCGCTTGCCGGCCTTCGGGGTCTTCGGGCGCATGAGATTCGCAGGGTTCTCACGCAGCTCCGCATGGCAGGAAAGCCACGTCACGCCCGCCGAGCAGGCCAGCGCCGCCAGAACGGAGATGATGAGCAGCCAGCCGTCGAACACATAGACGATGGGTGCAAAGTCATATAGCATGGAATAGCCCATCCAGATGAACAGTGGGAAGATCCATGTGCCGAGGGCAAAGCCAAGCGCGCAGCCCAGCAGCGCCGCGCCGCCGGAATAGGACATATATTTCCATGCGATGGTGCCGTCGCTGTAGCCGAGGGCCTTGAGCGTACCGATCTGCGTGCGCTGCTCATCGATCATGCGCGTCATGGTTGTGATGCACACGAGAGCCGCCACGGCGAAGAAGAACAGCGGAAACACCTTCGCGACGCCCGCGACGATGGAGCTGTCGTTCTCAAACGAGACATAGCCCGTGTTCGTGCTGCGGTCAAGTACATAGCTCTTCGGGTGCTCAAGCTTGTCGACCTCGACCTGTGCGTCCTCGAGCTGCTGCCTGCCGTCTTTAAGCTTCGCCTCGGCATCGGCGAACTGCTTTTCCGCCTCGGCCTTTCCGGCGGCATAGTCGGCCTCGCCCTGCTCCAGCTCAGCCTGCGCGGCGTTCACGGCGGCCCAGCCCGCTGCGATCTCGCTGCGGCTGCTCTCGAGCTGCTTTTTGCCGTCCTCGAGCTTCTGCTTGGCCGCATCGAGCTCCGCTTGTTTTTCATTCAGTGTCTGCATGGCCTCGCTGCGCTTTGCATCCAGCTCCGCCTGTGCCTGCTGCAGCTGCAGATAGCCCTGATAGGCCTCGCTCTGCTCAAACTGGCGCAGCAGCAGATCCGTCGCATCGATCAGTCCCTGCGTCAGCAGGGCCTCGGCGCTGCCCGGCTCCTGCAAGGCAAGGCGCTCGGTGAGCTGGCGGCGCGTGATCTGCAGGGCCTCATACTGCACGAGGATGCCGCTGTCATCGAGCTGCTTCTGCGCGGCGTCGATCTGGGCCTGTGCGGCATCAAGCTGGTCGAGCGCGTCCTGCTTTGCCTGCGTGAAGGCGGCAAGGCCTTCGTCATACTCCTTCTGCCCGGCCTCCAGCTCCTTTTCGCCGCCGGCCAGCTGGGATTCTGCCTGCGTGAGGCGGGCGCGGTTGTATTCCAGCTGCTGCGCGCCGTCGTCGAGCTGCGTGCGGGCGTCGGCAAGCTCCTGCTCGGTCTGCGCGCGCCGCTCCTGATATTCCGCAAGGCCGTCGTCATATTCCTTCTGCGCCTTGGAAAGCGCATCGCGCGCCTCGTCGATGATGTCGTCATAGCGCTTCTGCGCGCGCTCCTTCAGCGCGGTGGTCAGCGCGGGGCGCACGGCGTCGACGGCGGCATCGTAGGCATCGGAATAGAGGTCCGTACCCTGCGTGCCGTCCAGCAGCAGGTAAATTTCCGTAAAATAGTCCATGGCGAACGCCTCGGGCTGCAGCAGCACGAAGCCGTTCAGTGTGCCGCCGCCGAGGCTCGTCGTACCGCGCTCCGCGCCGAGATACAGCGGTGTTTCCGCAAGGCCGACGATGGTGAAGGCCGTCTGCGTGAACGCATCGTTCACGGACGCAGCCTGCACCGTGAGCGTTTTGCCGAGGTCGGCCTCCGTGAAGCGGTCGGCATCGGCAAGGCACTCGTCCGCACGCTCCGGCATGCGCCCGGCCGTCAGGCTGGGGCGGTTGACCGCATCGGAGAGCGTCAGAGCCTTGAGCGTCATGCCCTCGTCTTCAAACTCGGCCGTGAGGTCGACGCTCCGCGCGCCCTCGGCAGCCCGCACGCCGTCCAGCCCGGCAAAATAATCGGCGTCCTCCTGCGTCAGGCCGAGCGTGCTGACAAGACGGTAGTCAAACAACTCCGTTTTCTGCACATACTGCGATCCGGTGCGGAGCATGGCGGGCTGCGCGACCTTCAGGCCCGCAAAAAAACCGACGCCGAGGGCAACGATGGCGACGATGGCCAGAAACCGCCCGAGCGAATGGCGCAGCTCGCGGCGATTGTTCTTCCGCCAGGCGCTGCCCGTTACCATTCGATCTCCTCCACCGGCGTGACGTGCTCATTCAGGTGGGCATAGGCCACGGTGCCGTTGCGGATGCCGATGACGCGGTCGGCCATGGCAGTAAGCGCGGAGTTATGCGTGATGATGACGACGGTCATACCGTTCTTCCGGCTCTGATCCTGCAGCAGGGCGAGGATCTGCTTGCCCGTGGCATAGTCCAGCGCGCCGGTCGGCTCGTCGCACAGCAGCAGGCTCGGCTTTTTTGCCAGCGCACGGGCGATGGCCACGCGCTGCTGCTCGCCGCCGGAGAGCTGGGCCGGAAAATTCCTCATGCGTTCGCCGAGACCGACGTCCGTGAGCACCTGCGGCGCGGGCAGAGAGTCGCGGACGATCTGCGAGGCAAGCTCCACGTTCTCCAGCGCCGTCAGATTCGGGATAAGGTTGTAAAACTGGAACACGAAGCCGATGTCGCGGCGCCGGTAGTCCGCAAGCTGGCGGCGGTCAAAGGCCGAGACCTCGCGGTCGTTCAGAAAGACGCGGCCGCTCGTCAGAGTGTCCATGCCGCCGAGGATGTTCAGAAGCGTCGTTTTGCCCGCGCCGGACGGGCCGACGATGACGCAGATCTCGCCTTTTCCGATCGTAAAGCTCGCGTCGTGCAGGGCACGGACCGCGCCCTCACCGGAGCCGTAAATTTTTTCCACATTTTCAAAACGGATGAATGCTTCTCCCATTCCGGGACCTCCTTCAGGTACATCGCTACTCTATTTATTATAGTATAGCGAATCCTGGGGACGGATTGCAAGCGCAGCGCACACGGCGGGCGTAAAATTCACAGAAAATTCAGGAACCGCGCGCCGGGCTTCGGCATAAGCTGGCGCGAAGGGAGGCGAAAGCATGGAGCTGCATGAATGCATCCTCACGCGAAACGACTGCTGCCGCCGCGGCACACCGCTCGTCCCGCGCGGCGTCATGGTGCACTCCACGGGCGCGAACAATCCATATCTGCGCCGCTATGTGCAGCCGGACGACGGCGAATTGGGCAAAAACCGCTATGATAATGATTGGAACCGGCCGGGACTTCCGGTGTGCGTCCACGCATTTCTGGGCAAAAAGGCCGGCGGCGGCATCGCGGTCTATCAGACGCTGCCGTGGGAGGTGCAGGCCTGGCATTGCGGCCGGTCCGGCAACCGGACGCACCTGGCCTTTGAAATTTGCGAGGACGGACTGGACGACCGGGCCTATTTTACGGCGGTGTACCGCGAAGCCGTCGAGCTGACGGCCTATCTCTGCCGCCGGTTCGGGCTGGACCCGCTGGCAGACGGCGTTGTGCTCGACCACGCGGAGGGCAATCGCCGCGGCATTGCCAGTGCCCACGGCGACGTGGAGCACTGGTTCCCGCGGTTTGGGAAGACCATGGACGATTTTCGGCGGGAGACGGCCGCGCTGCTGCGCAGGCCGGCGGAAAAGGAGGCGGAGGATTTGACACTGCAGGAGCTTGATGCCCGCATCGATGCACGCATTCGCACCGTTCTGGAGGGAACGGGCAGCAAGGCGAGCAGCTGGGCGCAGGAGGAGCTGGCCCGCGCCATGGCGCACGGCATCACGGACGGCACGCGCCCCGGCGGCTACGCCACGCGCGAGGAGGCTGCCCTGATGGCCGAGCGCGTATATTCCGGGCGCGCATAAAATTCGGTCCCGGTGGGGAGGATATTCTCTCAGACTGTCAAAAAACCTGCCAAGCCGAAAGTTTCGGAGGGAAGAAAAGTGTGAAAGACTAACTATTAAAAGTCAAGCCCGAAATGCGGAGGAGCGGCAA
>ERZ857998.4140-NODE-4140-length-10711-cov-7.814471_pt1 | contig 10711 bp, 8 predicted proteins | sample MGYA00519954_ERZ857998 | MGnify/ENA primary metagenome ERZ857998 (study PRJEB31778, sample SAMEA3449424) | human gut metagenome | biome: human gut; feature: human-associated habitat; material: faeces | place: United Kingdom | collected 2010/2012 ...
CGGGCCGTCTGGCCGTGGACGAGGCGATGATGCAGGAGATCACGGCCATCAAGGCGGCCGTGAAGCCTTCGGAGACACTCTTCGTGGTGGATGCCATGACGGGCCAGGACGCCGTAAACACGGCCAAGGAGTTCAACGACCGGCTCGACTTCGACGGCGTGGTACTCACCAAGCTCGACGGCGACACCCGCGGCGGTGCCGCGATCTCGATCCGCTCGGTGGTCAGCAAACCGCTGAAATTCATTTCGAGCGGCGAGAAGATGGACGCCCTGCAGGTGTTTCATCCCGAACGTATGGCCGACCGTATCCTCGGCATGGGTGACGTCGTATCGCTGGTGGAGCGTGCACAGGAGCAGTTCGACGAGGAGGAGGCGCGCCGCCTGAAGAAAAAACTGGTCAAGAACCAGTTCAACTTCAACGATTTCATCGGGCAGATCCAGCAGATCAAAAAGATGGGCAACCTGAAAGACCTCGCGGGAATGCTTCCCGGCGTAGGCAAGATGCTCAAGAACGTGGACATCCCGGACGACGTGTTCAAGCAGACCGAGGCGATCATTTCGTCGATGACCCCGGCCGAGCGCGAGCACCCCGAAATCATCAACGCACACCGCCGCGAACGCATCGCCAAGGGCAGCGGCACGACGATGGCCGACGTGAACCGCCTGATGAAACAGTTCGAGGATACCCGCAAGATGATGAAGGCCGTAGCCGGCGGCAACATGAAGATGCCGAACATGCCCGGAAGACGCCGATAGCCAACAGATTGCAAATAAACCACGATCCCTCATTCGGAATGGGGGATTTTTTATGCGGTAGTTTTTAGGGCCCGAAACGAATTTTTCATCACTTTTTCATAGCAGGACAGTTAAAAATTATTACCTTAGTACACGCAATACTTCAAATCTCACTTTTTCTAATTTAATCACAACCACATGATGCAATTATCATTTTGGAAAAGATTACTCTGCGCGGCGCTCACCCTCGCGCTGGGAGTAACACTGACAGCCTGTTCGGACGACGACACCAAGGACGACAAGCTGATCCCTGAAATCGAGGTTACCCAATCGTTGACGTTCGATTGCACGCAAACCCAGACGAAAAACCTCGAAATCGAGCTTAACGGAAAGCTCAACTGGCAGATCAAGGCCGACGCATGGATCGAGCTGTCGCAAACCAGCGGCAAAGGTTCTGCGACGGTAGCCGTAACCGTACCCGCGAACGTCACGTCGCGTACGGGTACCATCACCGTAACGGCAACCGGTTACATGGGCGCCACCGACACGGGCACATGCTCCGTAAGGCAGATCAAAGAAGGGGAGACGAATACGAACATTGCGGAAATCCGCGAGCTCGTCATGGCGACCAATCCCTCTGCCGATGGAAAAGAACTGACGGACGCGATCAGAGCCATGACGCTGTGCGGTATCGTAGTCTCGGACAAGGGGGGGGGGAAACCAGCAGCCCTTCATCGTAATCCTTGCCGACGATACGCAGGATGCCGGTGCCGGCCTCGCACTCTCGATCAGCCAGTCTAACAACACCTTCGAGCGCGGCGACATCGTCGAAGTATCGCTCAGCGACGCATCGGCACAGCTCTTCAGCGGACTGCTGCAGGTTTCGACCCACAACGAACCCATGCTCGTGGGGCAGACCGAACCGCTGGCCCCGATCGCCATCACCGCAGACAAAATCGCGCAGTACGAATCGCAATACGTAAAGATCGAAAACACGCAGCCCGAAGCGTCGGAATCGGGCACCTGGAACAGCGACTCGAACAAGGGCAATGTTTCCATGGAGACCAAGGACGGAAAGTCCTACAAAATCCGCACCCTGCAAACCGCATCCTATGCACAGGATGCCATCCCGACCGACAAGAGCGGTTCCATCGCAGGTATCGCGGGCATCTACAACGGCACACTGCAAATCCTGCCCTGCAACGGTGACGACATCCAGCTTGCCGAAGCTCGTTTCACGGTACAGGGCAACAAGGCTACGCTGGCCGAAGTGCTCGAAGCCGGCGCCGGCTCGGCATTCGAAGTCGAGGGCGTGAGCGTCATCGCCGCCAACGAGCAGGGCGTTCTCCTCCAGCAGGACGGTGCACGCATCTACGCATTCAAGGGCGAAGCCCACGACCTGGCCGTCGGCGACGTGGTCACCGTGTCGGGCAAAACCGAGTCGCGCAACGGCCTGCTGCAATTCGGCAAGGGTTGCAGTTTCACCAAGACCGGCCACCAGGATATTACCCAGCCGCAGCCCGCGGCATTCTCGGCAACGGAAATCGAAGCCTACATGAAAAACCCCGAGGTGGAATACGTGACCTACAAGGGTACCGTCCTCGTATCGGGCAACTACGTCAACGTCGAGATCGACGGCACTTCGGTGCAGGGCAGCCTGGACTACATGAGCGACGATTTCAAGGAGAAGTACAACAGCCACAACGTGACCATCACCGGCTGGCTCTTCGGCTCGTACAAAACCTATATGTACACCATCCCCGTGGAGATCAAGGACGAGGGAGAATTCGAAGAGGAAGTTCCCGACGGAGCGATCTTCTACAGCACGTTCGACAAGGAGCTCGCCTCGCAAACCTTCGGCGACGGCGGCCAGTGGCCGTTCCTCGACCAGTTCGAAGGCTGGATCAACCACAAGGGCTCGGGCGTCGCCAACGTGGCTTATGACTTCAAGAGCATGTCCGCACGTACGAACCAGTCGTCTAAGGGTTCGCTTTCGCTTTACGACGGTTCAGGTAAAAACAACATCTTCTTCAGCACGGCGCCCAACTATTTCACGATCCAGAAGATCGCGGTAACGTCGCAGAACCTTCGCCTCTCGTTCGGCGCGCAGCGCTACGCACAGGGCGCCACCAACACGTTCATCAAGTCTGACTTTGTGGTACGCCTTTCGGCCGACGGGCAGCTTTGGTCGCAGGCGCTCGACTACGATTTCGGCAGCGTAGCGGACGAACCGGGTGAGTGGCGCCTCGCAACAGCAGACTTCACCCTGCCGGCAGGCACCGGCACGCTCTACATCAAGTTCGAAGCCAAGATGAGCAGCGTGAACCGTATCGACGACGTATTGCTGACCCCGGGCAACGGCGGGCAGGCAATCGAGTTCGGTAAGGAAGAGGAGACACCGCTTTCGACGATAGCCGAGGTGCTGGCGGCTCCCATCGACGAAGTTTACAAGGTCGAAGGACAGGTGATCGGCACCCACTCGAAGGGCTTCCTCGTAAAGGACGCCACGGGTACGATCCTCGTATTCAAGAAGAACCACGGCATGACCGTCGGCGACAAAGTCACCGTCGAAGGCGCAACGTCGGAATACGGAGGCATGAAGCAGTTCGGCGAAACGTCGGAACTCACCAAGAACGGCTCGGGAAGCTATACGCAGCCCACCCCGACGGATTTCGGGGCAGCGCAGTTCGACGCCTATGTCAACAACCCGACGATCCAGTATGTAAAATACGAAGGCAACCTCAGCTCGTACCGCGACCAGATTTATCAGTGGCACTATAATGTCGCCGTGGAGGGTACGAATGTAGTCGGCTCGATCGCCTACCCCAACAGCGACCTGAACATCGAAAATTTCGTCGACCGCAAAGTCATCATCACGGGCTACACCGTCGGTGTTTCGGGGACGGATACCAAATACCTCAATACGCTGACCACGTCGATCGAATTCGCAGAACAGGAGACCATGCCCGACGAGAGCCAGGCCATCACGGTGAAAGAACTCAACGCCAAACTCGCCACGATGAATGCGGGCGATGCGCTGGGCGAACTGATCGCCGTGAAGGGCTATGTGGCGGCCAACAACGAAGGAGGAAACTTCTACCAGCTCATTTCGCTGGTGGACAACACCGGCGAGGCCAACACGGGCATCATCATCAAGGGCAGCGACTACACCGAGAAAGACCTGCCTGTGGGCACGAAAGTGATCGTCAGCCTTAAATACGCCAAGTACGACATCAACAATGACCTGCCGCAGTTGAGGATGGCGACGATCTTCCCCACTCAGGAGAAGGTAACGATGAAAGTCCCCCAGATCACCGTTTCGCAGGCAGGAGATTACGTTGGCCAGTATGTGACGGTAAAGAACCTCACCCCGGCGGCAAATTCGACGACCTGGGTCGTGAATAAGAAGACCACTTCGGTCAACTTCACCGACGACGCCGAACTGCCGATGGTGGCACGTACGACCAATCACGCCGTATTCGCCAACGAAGCTATCGCAATAAAGAAGGCGGATCTGAGTGGTATCATGGAGATATACAAGGGGGGCTATCAGATCTTCCCCAACAGCATGGAGGACGTTGCAGGCTTCAAAGTCGAGTAACACGGCACAATCCATCCGTTTGTAAGAAAATCCCTGCGAGCAGCAACCCGCAGGGATTTTCCGTTTCAAAGAGGGGCCAAGGCCGGGGGGGGGCTGAAGATTTAAGAGCGGTTTACAGCATGGAATTGAAAAATAATCGCTAAATTGTACCGGGAAACCCAACCCGGAAAACCACATGAAAAAATTACTCCTGCTGTTGCTGGGGATCGCTTCGATCCCGGCCGCCTTCTCCCAGGGCGGGAGCGGCATCGACTGGGCCGCCGACCTGGATTACCTGGCCAGCGAACTGCCCGCGAAACATTGCAACCTCTTTGCGAAATACGACAAAGCGCAGTTCGAGACCGCAATCGGCGCGATCAAGGCTTCGGCCGGGGAGGCCGGAGATTTTGCTACGGCGCTCAAAACCCAGCAGCTGATCGCCAGGCTGGGCGATTCGCACACCATGCTATATTTCAACCAGCTGATGAACCGGCAGCAGATACTGCCGCTCGGGCTGCTCTGGGTTTCCGACGGGCTGTACGTCATACAGACGGCCGAGGAAAACAAAGAGTTGCTGGGGCACCGGCTCACAGCGGTCGGCAAGGCACCGGTAGAAACCGTAATCGACAGCCTGAGCACCCTGTTCACGGTCGACAACGAAGCAATGGTAAAATCCATGATTCCCCAATTGTTCCCGTCGTTACAGCTCCTGGAATATTTCGGGTTCGCACACAACGGGCAGGCGGAACTCACGCTGGACGGAGACAAGACCTATACGCTCAAACCGTCCGATCCGCAGCGGGCGGGTCGGGCCGCCTTCCAGCCCGATTCCCTGCCCTTTGCGATCGCGGAAAGGAACGTGCTTTTCACGGATCGCTATTTCCCCGAGGAAAAAATATACTATATCCTCTACAACTCCTGCTGGGGGCGTGAAAGCGAGGCGGAGTTCAAGAGCCGCGAGAAAGCCGCGTCGCTGCCGTCGTTCACGGAATTCGGCCAAAAGGCGTTCGGCATATTGCAGGGCAACCCCGTCGGGAAGATCATTTTCGACATGAGGAACAACGGCGGAGGGAACTCGGCACAGGGGACGGCATTCATCGAAAGGCTGGCCCGGTTCCTGGAACAGCACCCCGGCATAAAAACCTATGTCGTCATCGGGCGAAGCACATTCTCCTCGGCCATCCTGAATACGATGGATTTCAAGCACCTGACCGATGCGGTCGTAGTCGGCGAACAGACCGCCGGCAAACCCAACCACTTCGGCGAGGTACGGAATTTCCAGCTCCCGGGATCGAAGCTGACAGTCGCCTATTCGACCAAATATTTCCGGCGTACGGACGAAGAGGCAGACACGATCACCCCCGACGTCAGGATCGAAATGAGTTTTACGGATTTCACGAAAGGCATCGACCCGGTGTACGAATGGATCAAGGCACAATAGGCTGCGCGGGCGGTTTACTCCGTCCAGCCGTTATGCCGGACGTTCGCCGGGTTCCACTTCTGCTTGGGCTCAGGATTGTCCGCAGGATAGCCCACCGGAATCAGGTTGAGCGGAACGACATCGGAGGGAAGCCCCAGCACGCGCCGCACGGCCTCTACCCGTTCGCCGCGGGGATAAACCCCAGTCCATACGGCTCCCAACCCCAGGGCATGGGCCGCAAGGAGCAGGTTTTCCGAGGCCGCCGAGGCATCCATCACCCACCAGTCGCCGGAAGCCCCCGGATTGCGCGACAAGTCGCCGCAGACGACCACGGCCAGGGGTGCCCGGGCGGCCATCTTCGCAAAGGGCAGCGCCCCGGCGAGTTCGCGTAACAGCTCCCGGTCGTCCACGACAACGAAAGCCCACGGCTGACGGTTCACGGCCGAGGGCGCGGCCATCGCAGCCCGCAGCAGCAGTTCGACCGTATCGGCACCGACCGGGCAATCCCGGTAGGCCCGGATGCTCGTCCGGGTCATAATCACATCGAGGGGGCTCCGCTTGCCGGACTCCCCGGCCGGGGTGCGCTCCCCGGCCGACAGCCACCATACCAGCAACGCGGCCAGCACGGCACCGGCGCAGAAAAAGAGGATTTTCGTCCTGTTCATAATTTTCCGTTATATCGTGTCCCGGCAAATATACGGGAAAAATCGTAAAAAGCACCGCACACCGGTCAAACGACCGTATCGGCGGGTAAATTAATCGACCGGGCGTTTGCAGGGGTCTTTTTTTATCGCTACCTTTGTCCGGATCATATCCCAAAAGGAAAATGCACAAATCGGGCTTTGTAAATATCATCGGGAATCCCAACGTCGGCAAATCGACACTCATGAACGCATTGGTCGGCGAAAAGTTGTCGATCATCACGTCGAAGGCGCAGACCACGCGCCACAGGATCATGGGCATCGTCTCGAGCGAGGATTTCCAGATCGTCTATTCCGATACGCCGGGCATTCTGAAACCCAGCTACAAATTACAGGAGTCGATGATGAAATTCGTGACGGGCGCCGTAGCCGACGCCGACGTCATACTCTATGTCACCGACACCGTGGAGCGGGGGGAACGCTCGGCCGAAATCATCGACCGCATCCGCCAGAGCGGCGTCCCGGCCATCGTGGTCATCAACAAGATCGACCTCACGACGCCCGAGGCACTCGAGGCACTGGTCGACAAATGGCAGGGGGAGTTGCCCGAGGCACGCATCGTACCGGCATCGGCCAAGGAGAATTTCAACATCGAAGGGTTGTTCAAGACCATCCTCGACCTGCTGCCCGAAGGCCCGGCCTTCTATCCGAAGGATACACTGACGGACAAGACGCTGCGGTTTTTCGCCTCGGAAATCATCCGCGAGAAAATCCTCAGGTTCTACGACAAGGAGATCCCCTACTGCTGCGAAATCGAGATCGAAAGCTACAAGGAGGAGCCGGCGATCGACCGCATCGCCGCAACGATCTATGTCGCCCGCGACTCGCAGAAAGGCATCCTGATCGGGCATAAGGGCGAGAAACTCAAACGGGTCGGGCAGGCCGCACGCGAGGACATGGAGCAGTTCCTCGGCAAAAAGGTTTTCCTGCAACTGTTCGTCAAAGTGAACGACGACTGGCGCAACAACGAACGCCAACTGCGCCGTTTCGGGTACGAATTGGAATAAACCGGAATAATAAACCGCCCGAAAAGGACGTTAATGGGACAAGTGAGTCGGAAATTGAAAAAATACATCCTCGGGATCGCACTGGGCATCGCACTGATGTGCGGGAAGGAATCGTATGCGCAGTACAACCGGGAATATTTCTTCTGGGTGGGACGTTCATGCATGATGAACAACGACTACCAGGAGGCCATCCGGACGCTCAACACCCTGCTGCGGTTCGACGAGGATGCCTTCGAAGGCTATTTCCTGCGCGGCATCGCCAAATACAACCTCGACGACCTGCTGGGCGCCGAGGCCGATTTCTCGACCGCCATCCGGCTCAACCCCGTATACACACAAGCCTATACCTACCGCGCGATCACGCGTTCGCGGCTGGGTAATTACGATGACGCCCTGCAGGACTTCCGCGAGGCGATCGACCTGCGCCCGGATCTGCCGGGCCCCTATTACAGCCGCGGCGTGACACGGCTGCTGAACCAGCAGTTCAAGGAGGCCATCGACGATTTCGACAAGTTCATCCGCCAGGAGAACAAAGTCGCCGACGCCTTCATCTGCCGGGGCCTGAGCTACCTGCACCTGAAGGATACGGTACGCGCCTACGACAATTTCAACACCGCCATCCGCACGAACCGCGAGAACCCCGGCGGGTACAACCGCCGCGGTGGGCTCTACATGGAACAGAAACGCTTTGCGGAAGCCGAAGCTGACTTCAACAAGGCCATCGAATGCGATTCGGCCTACCTGCTTTCGTATTTCAACCGCGCACTGGTCTACTCGGACACCAACCGTCCGATGCTGGCCCTCGCGGATTTCGACAAGGTGATCCAGCTCGACTCGACCAATTCGCTGACCTACTTCAACCGTGCCATGCTGCGCACGCAGATCGGCGACTACAACCGTGCGCTGGACGACTACGACAAGGTGGCGCTCTATTCGCCCAACAACGTGCTGGTCTACTACAACCGCGCAGGGGTCTATGCCCAGCTGGGCGAACTGGAGAAGGCGATAGACGACTACTCCTCGGCCATCAAGCTCTACCCCGATTTCGCCAACGCCTATATTTACCGCGGCCGTCTGCGCGAACTGCTGCGCGACCCGCAGGGCGCGAAGAAAGACCGCGACACGGCCCAGAAGAAGATTGCGGAGTACCGCTCCCGCCTGAGCGACAGCACCTACTCGATCTATGCCGACACGACGCAGCGTTTCGACCGCCTGTTGTCGTTCGACAGCAAATTCTCGGGCGGCAGCTTCGACCGCATCACGGGCCACAACGGCGGCCACGAAGAGATGCGCCTGCTGCCGCTATTCAAGTTCACGCTGATGCGTCCCGACACCGTGCCGACCGTGGAACGCTACCACGTACAGCGCGTCGAGGACTTCAGGAAACGGGTGGACAACGAATACCTCACCCTTTCGTGGCGCGAAAGCAATATCCCGGCACGCCGTCTCTATGAGCAGCACGGATTTGTTGTCGTCGGCCGACGCCGAGGTTATTACCGCCATCTGAGCGGTCGGGAAGATGCCGTGCTGATGCGCCGCGAACTTCCGGGAGCCTCTAAAGCGCCGGCAGCGTTAATCGTTGAGGAGGCACTATGACGCAAGAGCTTCAGCAGCCTGCCTTCAGCCGAGAATCGATAGAAATGCTCGATGCCATGGGACTCGGGCCCGTATGGCTTCTGCGTGATTCGATGGATCCGCTGGTGCCGACAGGGGCTTTGCGGCCTGCCGGGCGGACGCAGTCCCCATCACCGAAACGATCTGCTGTGCCGGCACGGGCTGAACTTACTGCAGCAAAAATGGGAAGTCTCCCGCAGGCTCCTCAATCCGCTCGGGCGGCACAGACTTCCGCAGCTTCTCCGACTGTACCCCAGGCAGTTGCACAGCCGGCGGTCGGCATGAGTACGGAACTTCTGAGCAAAATTGCTTCGGCCGATTGGCAGGCGCTGCAGACACTTTCGCAGCACTGCACTGCTTGTGCGCTTTCTGCGATGGGCCGTCAGCATGTTGTCTTCTCCGACGGCGGACCCGGACCTAAACTCGTTGTGGTGGGAGAGGCACCGGGGGCAGAGGAGGATCTTCAGGGCATTCCTTTTGTCGGCAAATCCGGCAAGCTCCTGACCGCCATGCTTGATTCGCTCGGACTGGTACGCCGACGCGACTGTGTGATTTTGAATGTGCTTAAATGCCGCCCGCCGCGCAACCGAAATCCTCAGCCCGAAGAGATTGTTTGTTGCGGACACTGGCTTGCCCGGCAGCTTGAATTGCTCAAGCCCGATGTGCTTTTCCTCGCAGGGCGATTTGCCATTTCGTCGCTTCTGAAGCCTGCTGATGAAATGTTTTCGATCTCTAAGATGCGGGGGCGTATTCATCTGGCGCAGCTTCCCGATGGACGGCAGGTGCCGGCGGTTGCGACCTACCATCCCTCCTATTTGCTTCGATCGCCGGCAGCCAAGTCGAAGGCTTGGGAAGATCTGCTGTTGCTCAAGGCGGCGATGAAGCAGGCAGGGCTGACGCTGCCTGTTCGGGAAAAGCATTGGGATTAAGCCTATTGAGGCTGCGGTTTCAAGTTCTTTTTTGCAGTCCTCTTCGTTTGCAGCGACCAATTTGCTGCTTCCTCATCCAGACGGCCGAATGTGGATGATGCAGGTTTATGCCTATAGATTTGTGCGTCGGGCGAGTATTATCTGAACGCTGAGGCTTAAAGTTGCCGAGCTTGACTGGATGACCTTTGCTTCTGCCTTTGATCTCCCTAAAGAGGAATACGAATTCAAATGACTTCGTCCAATGACGCTTTCCCTCGAAAAGCGGCCCCCCGCAGTGTGCCTTCAACCCCAACGTATGATGAGGCTCTGCGAATCTGCGGCCGCGAAGCGGCTGTGACGTTCATTGCCGCTTTGGGGCTTTTTGCTTTCTTCTGGGGGAGCATTGCGCTCTTTAAAGATGTTCATGAACGTTTTTGGGGGCTGCCGCTGTGGTTTTGGGTCGCCGTCTGCGGCGGGAATGGGCTCTCAGTGCTGGTGGTGATGTTCATTGTGAAGCGGTATTTCAAGGCGATGCCGCTTGATATGGTGCCCGAGGAGAGGGCGTTTGCCGGTGATCACGAAGACTCTTCAGCAGAAAAGGCAGCGCAATGACCAGCCGGACAATCCTCATTTTCATTCCGATCCTGCTCTTCTTCGCGGCGCTTGCGGTGACTGCGGTGTGGACGGAGCGTCGCCGCAGCCGAGAAAAAGAAAAGCAGCGCTTTGCCGACGAGTATTTTTTAGGCA
>ERZ857998.4141-NODE-4141-length-10711-cov-3.605856_pt1 | contig 10711 bp, 7 predicted proteins | sample MGYA00519954_ERZ857998 | MGnify/ENA primary metagenome ERZ857998 (study PRJEB31778, sample SAMEA3449424) | human gut metagenome | biome: human gut; feature: human-associated habitat; material: faeces | place: United Kingdom | collected 2010/2012 ...
TGATTAAGAAAATCGGTTATACCAAAGGAGAGTACATGTTCGAAAGTAACTCTTGTGGCGTACTTTCCGCTATTCATGAGCAAAGTCCTGATATCAACCGTGGTGTAGAGCGTCAGGACCCGATGGAACAGGGTGCAGGCGACCAGGGTATGATGTTTGGCTACGCTACCAATGAAACGGAAAACTATATGCCGCTTTCTCTTGATCTGGCACACCGCATTCTGCAAGTGCTGGCCGACATTCGTCGTGAAGGAAAGGTGATGACTTACCTCCGCCCCGATGCCAAAAGCCAGGTTACTATCGAATATGATGACAACGGAACTCCTGTTCGCATCGATACAATCGTTGTTTCTACGCAACATGATGACTTTATCCAACCGGAAGATGATTCTCAAGCCGCCCAGCTGAAAGCTGACGAAGAAATGCTGTCTATCATCCGCCGTGATGTGATTGAAATTCTGATGCCTCGTGTCATTGCTTCTATCCATCACGATAAAGTGTTGGCACTGTTTAATGATAAAATCATTTATCATGTGAATCCTACGGGCAAGTTCGTAATTGGTGGTCCTCACGGAGATACCGGTTTGACAGGTCGTAAGATTATCGTTGATACTTATGGTGGTAAAGGTGCTCACGGTGGTGGTGCTTTCTCCGGAAAAGATCCTAGCAAGGTAGACCGTAGTGCAGCTTATGCAGCACGCCATATCGCAAAGAATATGGTTGCGGCAGGTGTAGCAGATGAAATGCTTGTACAGGTGAGCTATGCTATCGGTGTAGCACGCCCGATCAACATCTTCGTGGACACTTACGGACGTAGCCACGTGAATATGACCGACGGCGAGATTGCCCGTGTGATCGACCAGTTGTTCGACCTTCGTCCAAAAGCTATCGAAGAGCGTCTGAAACTTCGTAACCCGATCTATCAGGAAACTGCCGCTTATGGCCACATGGGACGTGAGCCGCAAGTGGTATCGAAAACGTTCTTCTCCCGCTATGAGGGCAATAAGACCGTAGAAGTAGAACTCTTTACATGGGAGAAACTGGACTACGTGGATAAGATCAAAGCAGCTTTTAGTCTGTAATTTTATTTGAAATCAGCTTATAGCTTTACGGCTATTTAGTCCATAGTGAGCCGCAATTTCATCTCTTCTTATACGGGAGAGATGAGTTGCGGCTTTTGTTATTCGGGGTGATGCTATAAGTTACGACTTATAAATAGGTTGAATTTGAACTGTTTATAAGTTATGATTAATAAAATCGTTATATTTGTTGCGGTTGACAAACTTGTAAACAGCAGATGACTATATTTGATTTCTGACACAAAGTATGGGTTGTGGTATATAGTACATGACTTGGTTGTGAGAAGTACTTCAGTTACTGGGTTTCAGTACTACAGTTAGGTTGATGATGTATAACGTTTGGGGCGGAGATGTACAACAATTGAATGAAAGATGTATGACTTTTACTCTATGCTATTATTATCCTGTAATCTGCATTCAGCTTTTTCAGTTTCGTCCGCAAGCTCCCTGTCAGAAGGGGATAGCGGCTGAAAGCACAGCTTTACAACCCCGTCTCTGACATACTTTGAAAGGGGGCAGGTGGTTTCAGTTCTTTCAGCCCTGACATACGGGCTAAATTTTGTAAGCCCCGAGCTGAACTTCATTCATCGCCGAGCTAAAGTCTGTTCGCCTCCGAGGTGAAAGTTGGCGAGCTGCCGGCTTATTTCAGATCAATCAAGCGAAGAGTGTGTTCTGATCAAACAGAGGGTTCGTTTGCCTTGGATACAGGCTCTGTTTATCTTGAATACAGGCTCTGTTTGAGGTAAATGCAGGTTCTATTTCAACTGTTGGCAGAGTTTATTCATTATACACAGTGAGTCGGATAGTAATTAGCGGAAAGCCTGTGTAGGAATGAATAAAATATGGGGAGATTTCCAACTCCTTGAATGGTGCTGGCTGACCTGCGGAATGGTACTTTCTGACACACTGAGAGGTACCATCTGATATCTTGAACGGTATCAAGTTCGAAATTGTTTTTGGGGACTGAAAGGACTGAAGCACCTTACTCCCTTCATAAAGCTTCAAGAACGGGGTTGTAAAACTGTGCCTTCAGCCGCTATCCCCTTCCGACAAGGCGTTTGCGGGCGAAACTGAAAATACTGAATGCGGATATTTTTTCATTGTATGGAATATGGAGATTTAATTTGTTTTTGTCTATAATGTGTCCAGCTTATCTTTATTTTTACACATAAAGGTTGTTGGTGTCGTAAAAAAGGTTTTTCTTTGTATTATCATAATACAAAACGATAATGACAGGTACACGAACATATTATTTATTCAAGCGTATGGGGCTCCGATTCTCTGTTTTTATCGGTCTTTTTCTTTTATTCTTTTCTTCTTGTACTTCTCGAAAGGAAAATCAACTATTGTTGCATGCTGATTCTTTAATGACTGAGTTTCCTGATAGTGCTTTGATTTTCCTTGAAAGTATTCCATTTCCACAAAAGTTATCACGTGGCGATAGGGCGTTGTATGCTTTGTTGCTGACTCAGGCACGGCATAAGAATTATGTAACTTTGAGTGATGATTCATTGATAAAAGTAGCGGTGAATTATTATGGTAAGAAGAAAAGTCTGCGGGCTGCGCAGGCTCACTATTATTGGGGAGCTACGTATCGGGATATGGGGCGTATTCCTTTTGCTGTGGATAAGTATTTAGATGCTATTCAGTTAATGCCTGATGAGAATGAATTCTTGGCAATGATATATGATAATCTGGCGGAATGTTATTTGGAGGAAGATTTATATGATGTGGCTATGGAAGCTTATAAAAAAGCCTATCAAATTCTTTATAAAAATGAGAAATATGCCTATTATTCGCTAAGAGGAATGGCGCATGTTTTTTTGATGCGGAATCAATTGGATAGCGCATTGTGTTATTTCCGGAAAGCCTATGATTGTGTATTAGTTACTCACGATTCGAGTCGGTTACCAATACTCTATAATGACTTTGCGACAGTATATGAGCAGAAGAAAGAATATGTTCGAGCTAATGAATATATTTCAAAAGTAATATCAATGCTAAAATCGGATGAGTTGGACAAGGTTTATCGTCATAAAGGAGAAATTATGCTCGAATTGGACCAACTTGATTCTGCTCGGCATTACTTTGCTCTGAATAAAGATGTACAAGATGTCTATGGGATGGCTGCACGTTATGACGGGCTATATGAGTTGGAAAAGAGACTTGGTAATTGGGAAGCTGCGGTGCAGAACGCTGATGCTTATATGGTTCTTTATGATTCTATTCAAGAATTATCTGATAGACAAAAACTTGATGAATTAATGGACAATCATCAATTGGAGGAGCATAAAAGAATGGTGTCCCGGCAAGAACAAGCCGTGATTGGCTATTTGGTAGGTACTGTTTTTATTCTTGTGCTAGCAGGTGTTTTCTTTTTCATGTGGAATGATAGAAGAAGAAAGAAACGTTATATTGCTCTGCAAAAAGAGCTTATGCAGAAGCGTGTGGACACTATGGAGCTAAGGGAAGAAAAAGCTATGCAATCTGAAGAGGAGCATATAAATAAATTGGTAGAACTTGGAGAACGGCAGTTCAAACTATGTATGTCTATGTTTGAGGTAACTGAATGTTATAAGAAACTGCAGGCGATGGAGACAGCAACTCCTAAACAGTTGCTGTCGATGAGTGCTTCTAGATTTGAGATAAATGTGGCGATTCGCAAGGCGTTTATTGACGTAATGGCGAATTTGGAAAAGTGTTGTCCGGCTTTGACTAACGATGATTTATTTTATTGTGTACTCTCATTGATGCATTGTTCAAATATAGTCATTTTAGAATTAATGAATGTATCTTCGGAAGCTCTTAAGATGCGGAAGAGTCGCATTAAAGGTAAATTGAGAGAGGATATATTTGAATATATATTCTGTTGATAATTAGCTTGTTACTGATGTTTTGTTACTGACTGTTACCTTTTGTTGGAAGGGCTGTTACCGTTGTTACCTCATAAGAACAGCTTTATTCATCATACTTGTGTATCTTTGAAACAGAATTTTAAAAACACAATTATTATGAAAACAAAACTTCTATTCTTTTTTTTATTGACAATGTTACTTCAGGTAAGTGTTGACACTTTTGCTATGGGGTTGGCAACTAGGCAGAGCATTAAACTGAAAAGTAAAGGAATGCAGGATTCTCATCGTTCAATACCTCTTCTTCCGACTGCTTATATTGATGGTTCATTGTTGTCGGTTGATTTCCCTGTTGTTGCTAGTTCAGCAACGATTACAGTGAAAAATTCTGAAACAGGTGAGATTGTTTATTCATCCACCGATTTGAATGTAACTACACTCCAAATTGACCTTACAGGAGAGGCTGCTGGCGAGTATTCTTTAGAAATTAGTATCGTAAATTCGATTTTATCAGGTGATTTTATTCTTGAATATTAATGAAAAACTTATGGTGGTGGTTAACCGTAGAACACGATGAAAAGGAATATTTTTATCGCATTAGCTGCATTCGTAATATGCAGTTCTTGTAGCGACAGTTATTATTTGCCGGAGACTGAGCAGGATTTGGCTCAATTGAATAGCGAGTATGATGACGTTAAGGCTAAGGAAGCTGATGACGAGGGAGAAAAGATCGAGACTTTGGCTAGTGAAGATGAAATTAAGGCATCTATGGATGAGTATAAGGCAGAGTTGATGAATCGTGAATCTGTGGCTAAAGAGAGGGTGATGAGAACTGCATACGCTGCCGTGGGAGGTATTGTGGGTGTATTCAAGATTAGTAGTTGTGGTACTTACAAAGAGCTAAGAATCACTATGGATTGTGAGGATAAGAAAAGTGACTCATATACTACAGGGAATGTTGGTGCATCTTATGTTGAAAATGGTAATGTTAATTTTGTTTTTTGCTTAACAAATGCAAATCGTTATTATCCTGGCGGTGTTTTGCTTGTTGATCATATTGACTATAATTTGACATTAACCCAAGACTCTCGTCGTGAAGTTCGAAAAATGGATGCTATTGTTCGTCACCATGACACAGAAGATAGTGATCCTCGTAACAGAATATATACTGAAAATGCTGATTATCAAGGCAATTTAAGAGGGTATTCGTCAGTCGATAATGATGTGACATTGGCATGGGGCTTCCCTTCTAATGGGGCACCTTTTAGTATTGCTTCTTATTTTGGTGCGGCTGGTATACAATATGGTTTACTTTCTACAACCAATGCTGCAACAGGAACAATTCGTTGTGATGACGAAGATAAAAACAATAAGAATTGGATACAACGATACAACCTTGGCTATACTTTAGATAGTGGGTTTAATGAATCAATTGCGCTAGGCGATTTTGGGATTACTGCAAATGGAAATACTACTTATTCAGTATCTTTAAGTACAGATGCGAAGTTTAGTAAGAATAATAGATTTTATCCATCTCGCCTATATTGATGAAACAATTATTATTTATATCTTTGCTTTTGTTGCTATTTTCTTGTTCCAGAGTGAATGTGAATAAGGAAATAGTGGCAGAGGTAAATGGTGAAAGTATTCTTTTATCGGATCTATCAGAAGCAAGCAAACAGGAACTTTTTGATTTATTAAATATGGCTTATGAAATAAAATCGAAAGTTTTGGATGATCTGATAAAGAAAAAACTACTGGAGAACGAAGCAAAGAAACAAAACATAACTATTGAGCAATATTTGGACTTGTATGTAGATATGAAAATTGATGCTAATGCGGATAGCATTAAGGCATTCTATGGGTTGACCGATAATCAAATAAATGTGATGCGAGGTCAGTTACATAACTCTTCTCAAGAGGCTATGGAAGAAAAACTTGTTTTGAAAAATAAGCTCCGTTCCATTATTATTCGGCAGTTGACTGATTCATTGTATGGCAAGGCTAGCGTCAAAAAGTATATTTTTCCTCCCAAGCAGCCAAAATGTATGATAGCAGATTTATGTGTTCATTATAGAGGAAACATGGAGGCTTCTGTCAACTTTATTGTGGCTTCTGATTTTAATTGTGAACGTTGTGTTATATTTGAGAACACTTTGCAGCGTATTTATGATAAATATAAAGATCGAGTGAAGTTTGGTTTTGTTAGCTTTGCTGATTCTCCTACTCTTCCAGCATTAGCTTGTGAGGCTGCTGATCGGCAAAATAAATTTTGGGATTTTCATGATGCCATTTTTGAATATGAAGGACTTGCTGATTCTACTTTTATATTTAATCTAGCAAGAAGCAAAAAAATGGACGTTGTGCAGTTCAGAAAAGATTTGCTTTCGTCTGAGAACTATAAAAAAATAGATAAGACAATAAATGATTTAGTAAATCGAGGGGTCTTTGCAACTCCTACTATTATTGTTAATGATCGTCTTGTATATATGACAAACTCGTATGAAGAACTATCTAGACTTTTAGAATATGAATTGCAATAAAAACTAAAGAACCTATAATTGACTATGAGGAAATCTGTATGTTTTCTTTTTGCTATAAAATTAGGAATTTACTCCTTTTGTTTTTTCTTCCTATCCTGCGAAGAAGAATTTAAAGTAAATATGCCTGATAATATAGCTAATGGAATTGTTTTCCAGGGGCTTATTTCGAGTGACAATCCACCTTATTTTTTCCAGTTGACTAAACCGGCTGTTGTTTCAGCAGAAGACAGGCAGTATGAAGGGATTGAAGATGCACTGATTATAGTAGAGGATATAACGGCAGGGATTAAAGATACACTTCAGTTGGTAACATCTCGGAAAGGCCAGTTTTCTTGGATTGAATTTGAATATTACAATTACCGTACTCAGGAAAAGGAAGAAGTGTCAGCGGGCATTGAAGGGTTGCATAGGATGCGTGGAATATACGTGACTACGAAAATATATGGTATAGAGGGACATACCTATACCTTGAATATTTATTATAAGGGAGAACATCATACGGCTACGGAGACAATGTTTCCTAAGACTGAGATTACTGATTTGAAAGTACAAGAAATTGATTTAGGTGGAAAAGGTAAGTCTTGGGGACCAATTATTAGTTTTGTCAATCAGCCCGAGGTAGATAATTATTATTTGTTACATGTAGATTCACATTCTTCTTTGTCTTTTCCGATCTCATCTATAGTTCGATTAATACAGGGAGATAGGGATTGGGGATATTCTATTATGAGTGATAAATATTTGGGTGATAAAGTGGTAGACCTCGTTGTAAGTGACGGTGAAAGTATTAAAAAATTATCTCCAGGATCGAATTATCCAGCACTTGGTGATACGCTGTTTGTCACTATGGAGTCTTTGTCAAAAGCCTGTTATGATATTTATGATAGGGCCATTGAGCAGCTGCGGACGGATGGAGGAGCTTATACACCAACTCCTACTAGCGTTGAAAGTAATATTAGTGGCAATGTTTGGGGAATGTTCCGTGTAAGTGCTTTTTCGGAGAAATATCACTTAATAAAAAGAGGAAATAAATAAATATCAACGAATGAGAAAGTCTGTTAGTTACATATTGTTGTTTGTTCTTCTTTGTTGTTTTTCCCTTTCGGAACTATCTGCACAGACATTAGTTGTCAGAGGTAGAGTCGTTGACGAACAGACGGGAGAAGTATTGTCTGATGCTAATGTATACGATCTAACTTCGGGGATTGGGGTTTCTACAAACTCGTATGGAGTATATTCTATCAGACTTGATAGGGGGAAACGAATCGTTCGTTGTTCTGTTTTAGGCTATATCACCCAGATAGATACATTGAATATCACTTCGGACAAGGTGCTTAATTTTATACTTAAGCCCGGTGGCTATCAGTTAAAAGATGTGGAGGTAGTGGCAGACCGCAGGCATAGTGGTCAGTTTCGGCTGGGACAGCAAGATATACAAGCACTTCCGGTAGTGGGGGGTGAACCTGATTTGATGAAGTCTTTGCAGTTTCTCCCTGGAGTGGTAAGTGGTAATGAAGGAGCCAACAATATTTCGGTGCGAGGCAGCAACCAATGGGGAAACTTGGTTTTGCTCGATGAGGCTATTGTTTATAATCCGAATCATGCCCTTTCGTTTTTTTCCGTATTCAATAATGATGCGGTGCAAAATGTGAATTTATATAAATCATATTTTCCTTTGAATTATGGTGGAAGGGCTTCTTCCGTGATTGATGTTCGAATGAAAGAGGGTAATAATAAGGAACCTAAAAGAAAGGCGACAGTGGGATTGGTTGCTTCAAAGGTCATGTTCGAAGGTCCGTTGAAAAAAGATAAAAGTTCTTATTTGGTTGCTGCACGATTTGCCTATCCTGGGCTGACGTGTAGTTTGCTCGGGACTGATGATGCGCCCGACCCGCAAATGTACTTTTATGATGTAAATGCAAAGATCAATACCATTGTCAATGATCGAAACCGAATTTATTTCTCGCTCTATAGTGGCGGCGACCACACAGTTTTTGACCAGTTAGTGAGAGGATATGGGATGGATTGGGGGAATGCGACTTCTACTTTCCGGTGGAATCATGCGCTCAATCATAAGACTTACACCAACTTGAGTGCTATCTTTAGTAATTATTACTATCGTTATGAGAATTATGCAGATGGATTACACTATTTTTGGAAGTCGAATATGCAGTCTTATCAACTGAAATATGATATGGAGCATACCGCTTCCCGTAAATTGAAAATAAAAGGTGGTGGAGCCTTGCACTTTTTTACTACAAGACCGGGTAACCTCGACAATTATGGGGGATTTACTCATGTAAAGCCTTATCAGATGGATCGTAGAAAGATGCTGGATATTGCACTTTATGGAGAGATCGAATATCGGTTTGCAAAACGTTTTCAACTGAATGGAGGAGTTCGTTTGTCTGCTCTTCGCAGCCCTTCCGGACCGGATTATGAAGCAAAAACCTTTATTGTACCTGAACCAAGAGCGGAGCTTTCTTACGATTTGAATTGCAATAATCGTTTGAATATAGCTTTTAATCAGGCTTCGCAGAATCTGCACATGATTTCTAATTCTTCTGTTGGCATCCCATCGGATATGTGGGTACCTGCTAATGAAAAATTGAAACCTGTAGTAATGAGGCAACTTTCTGCTGGATATGAATGGAATAAGTCGGACGGTGAATATACTCTCTCGATGGAGGCTTTTTACCGAAAGTCAGATCATGTTGTTGATTTTAAGGATAACGTGAATCTTTTTCTGAACAATACCATTGAAAAAGAAGTGGAACAAGGAGAATCTGAAAGTTATGGAGTGGAATTGTATCTTTCCAAAAACAGAGGTCCTCTGACCGGATGGCTGAGTTATACGCTTTCGCGTGCACGTAATCGATTGGCTAACATTAAGGACACCGAGTATCGTCCTGTATATGACCGTCCCCATAATCTAAAACTGTTTTTAAACTATGAGCTCAATAAGCGATGGTCGCTGTCTTCTACTTTTTCTTATTGCTCAGGAATGAATCTGACTATGCCAATTGGTAAATATGATTTTCAAGGTACTGTTTTGTATATTTATAGTTCGAGAAACGGCTATCGTGCACCCGCTTTTCATCAGTTGGATTTCTCGGCGGCTTATCATATGAAGAAAGGAACTCTTACCTGTTCGATTATTAATCTTTATAACAGAAAGAATGTATTTTCTATATATGCAGGGCGTGGGGATAATAGCTATTATAATTCTATGGATATTGCAAGAACATATAAAATCTACCTTTATGGCATAGTTCCATCTATAACCTATAGCTTTGAATTCTAAAAAAACAAACCGAAACATAAATTGCACATTCATTTTGATATGTATATGATTTCTTTGTACTTTTGTACCCATTCATCCAGTAAACTTGCAAAAGACAATGAATCAGATACATTCCGTATGCGTATACAGCGCATCCAGCACTAAGATAGCCCCCGTATATTTTGAAGCAGCCGAAAAACTCGGCCGCCTGCTTGCCAAACAACATATCCGTCTGATAAACGGTGCCGGAAGCATCGGACTGATGCGCTCCGTAGCCGACGCAGTTCTGAAGAATGGCGGTGAGGTGACAGGTGTTATCCCCCACTTCATGGTCGAACAGAACTGGCATCACACTGGGTTGACGGAATTGATCGAAGTCACTTCCATGCACGAACGCAAGCAGAAGATGGCGAATCTGAGCGACGGCATCATTGCCTTGCCGGGCGGATGCGGCACTTTGGAAGAATTGCTTGAAATCATCACATGGAAACAGCTCGGACTGTTTCTCAACCCTATCGTCATATTGAACATAGACGGATATTATAACCCGTTGATAGAGATGCTTCATAACGCCATCGGCGAAAACTTCATGAGGCAGGAGCACGCCCGCATGTGGCAAGTCGCACAGACCCCCCAAGAAGCTGTCGACGCTATTCAAAACATACCCGTATGGGATAAAAACATTCGCAAAATCGCAGCCATATAATCATGCCTGTCCCTGCCGCACATACCGCCATTCCTGCCGATACTGCGCAAGCCCAGTCGCCCGCCGGTACTCCCGAGGTTTTCGTGCCGCGATACATACATGGATTCGAGCGAAGTACTCCCCTGAAAGAGACCGATCCGCTGAAAGACCTGCAAGAAACCATAATCGCCATACCCGAAGGATTCCCGTCTGAAAAAATACCCGAAACACCCATGAACGATCCCGTAATCGTCGGCCTCGTTCTCATT
>ERZ857998.4143-NODE-4143-length-10704-cov-6.497887_pt1 | contig 10704 bp, 7 predicted proteins | sample MGYA00519954_ERZ857998 | MGnify/ENA primary metagenome ERZ857998 (study PRJEB31778, sample SAMEA3449424) | human gut metagenome | biome: human gut; feature: human-associated habitat; material: faeces | place: United Kingdom | collected 2010/2012 ...
GGCGCTGAGCCTGCGGCAGATCCGCGAGATTCAGCCGGAAGAACGCCGTGAACTGGCCCAAGCGCTCTGTGTGGGCGCGGCCCGTATGCTGGCCCCCGGCGCGGACGCGGCCAGCGAAGAATTTTGCCTCTTGCGCGCGGATCCGCCCTGGCCGGTGCGCCCCTCGGCGGCGCGGCAGATTGAAGTTCTGGAATATCTGCATGAACACGGGGCCGTGAGCCGCCGCCGTTTGCTGCAAAACCTGGGACAGGCTGTGGCTCCGGCTCTGCAAAGCCTGCTCAAGGCCGGACATCTGGCGCTGACGCGCGAGGACAGTGGGGAAGAAGATGAGCAGGCCCTGCTGCCGCCCCCGCCGACGCCTTTCTGCCTCAATGCGGACCAGGAAGCGGCCCTGGCCGGTCTGCGCGCGGCTCTGGGCGAGGAGGGGCCAGCCTCTCGCCTGCTCTACGGCGTTACGGGCAGCGGCAAGACCGCCGTGTACCTGGAACTGGCAAAAATGTGCCTGGCTCAGGGGAAAAGCCTCTTGCTGCTGGCTCCGGAAGTGGCGCTGGCCCATAAGTTGCGCCGTGACGCGGCCTGTTCCCTGCCGGACGCGCCGCTCTTTTTTTACCACGGTTATCAGTCTCCGGCCCGGCGTGAGGCCACCTTCCGCGCTCTGGCCGCCCGGCGTGAACCCTGTCTGGTGGTGGGCACGCGCTCGGCTCTTTTTCTGCCCGTGCCCCGGCTAGGCTGCGTGGTGCTGGATGAAGAGCACGACGGCTCCTTCAAACAGGATGAAAGCCTTTCCTACCAAGCCAAGGAGGTGGCCTGGTTCCGCATGGCCCAGACGCGCGGTCTGCTGCTGCTGGGCTCGGCCACGCCGGACGTTAAAACCTTTTACGCGGCGGAAAATGGCCATCTGCCCCTCCTGCGTCTGCCGAGCCGGGTGGGCGGCAAGCCTTTGCCGCCGGTGGAATTGATCGATATCAGCACGGTGTCCCCGGTCGTCTCCGCGATGGACGGGGACGGCCTGCTGGCCCCGCAGAGTGAAGCGGCCCTGCGCGAAACCCTGGACAGGGGCGAGCAGGCCGTGGTCCTGCTCAACCGGCGCGGCTACGCGCCTCTGATGTACTGTCTGGACTGCAACAGCACCCTGCGCTGCCCGCAGTGCGAGATCGGGCTCACCTACCATAAGGGGCGGGAAAAGCTGGTTTGCCACTATTGCGGCTATACCCGGCCCTTTCCTTCGCCTTGTCCGCAGTGCAAGGGCATGAATTTTCTGCCCCTGGGCGAAGGCACCGAGCGCCTGGCCGAGCGCTTGAGCGTGCTGGCCGGGCGGCCCGTGCTGCGTCTGGACCGCGACAGCACCCGCCGTCCGGGCCGCATGGAGGAAATCCTGGCCGCCTTTGCCCGGCAGGAAGCGCCCATCCTGGTGGGCACGCAAATGCTCTCCAAAGGTCATCATTTCCCGCAGGTGACCCTGGCCGTGGTGGCCGACGGCGATCTGGGCCTGAATCTGCCCGACTACCGCGCGGCCGAGCGTACCTTTCAGCTCCTGGTCCAGTCCGCGGGCCGGGCCGGGCGGGGCGAAAAGCCGGGCCGGGTGCTGATCCAGACCCGCGACGTCAGCCATTATTGCTGGCAGTACGTGCAAACGGGCGATTATGAGGGCTTTTACGCGGCGGAACTGGCGCGGCGCCGCCTGCGGCGCTATCCGCCCTTTGTGCGCCTGGCTTTGATCCGCATGTCCTTCGGCGTGGAGGAAAAAAACGGGCCCGCGGCCCTGAACGAACTGGCCACCGCCCTGCGCGCTCGGGCGCGTGAACTCGACGTCCAGATGCTGGGCCCCGCGCCCGCTCCCCTGGCCCTGTTGCGGGGGCGGCGGCGTTTTCACTGCCTGCTCAAGGCCGGGGACTGGCAGGCCCTGCGCCGACTCTATTTTTTCGCCAGAAGCCGGAAAGCCTCCGCGCTGTTGCGACTTTTCCTTGACCTTGATCCTGTTAATATGCTGTGATTGCAGACATACTTTTTGAGGAGCGGGTGACGCCATCCGCTCCGCGCCGTCTGCGCCGCGCGGAAAGAGTCTGGGGGCTTTTTCCGCAATGGGGGAGTGCGCGCGGCATTTGTCCGACTTGTGGTGTTAAATGCTCTGGGGGAAAAATGAGGGTTCTGCGCGTTTCCTGTCTCTTGCTCGCCCTTCTGGCGGGCACGGCGTCAACGGTTCTGGCCGAGGGTTTCGCCCTCAATGAATGGAGCGCCAGGGGCGTTTCCCTGGCGGGCGGCATGGTGGGCCGCGCTGACGACGTCTCGGCCCTGGCCTATAATGCGGCGGGCATCACCCAGTTGCCGGGCACGCATGTCATGGGCGGTCTGGCATTCATCGCCCCGCTGGGCACCATCGGCACCGAGCACGCCACGGGCATGCAGTACACCACCACCAAACCGTCGGTCTGGCTGGCCCCGCACGGTTATGCCAGCTATCAGCTCAACGACAATGTCTGGCTGGGCATGGGCGTGTTTTCGCGCTTCGGCCTGGGCAACAGCTACTCCGGCAACTGGACCGGCAGATACAATCTCTATGACGTGGGCGTGCAGACCATCTCCTTTGTGCCCACCCTGGCCTACAAGATCAACGATATTTTTTCCGTGTCCGTGGGCGTGGAGGCTCTCTACGCCAGCATGTACATGGGCAACAAAATTCCCACATTACCCACGCCTAATCCTAGTTCCAGATTTGACAACGACCTCCAACTGGAGGGCACGGGCTGGGGCGTGGGCGCGCATCTGGGCCTGCACATGCGCTTCAACGAGCAATGGTCCGTGGGCCTGGCCTACAAGAGCCAGGTGACGGTCAATCTTTACGGCGATGTGGAATTCGGCTCTCACGAGCAGAATCTGCTCAGAGCGTATCAAAAATTGCCCGAAGCCAGGGACTGCAACGCCCATACCACCCTGCAACTGCCGGACTCCCTGGCGCTGGGCGTGGCCTACAAGCCGCTGGACAATCTGAGCTTTGAGGCCGGAACGGTCTGGACGCGCTGGTCCACCTACAACGCCTTGAACATCTATATGGACAACGGCTACGATTCCATCAGCAACAAGGAATGGCGCGACGGCTGGAATTTCAACGCCAGCGTGGAGTACAAGCCTCTGGACTGGTGGAGCCTGCGGGCGGGCCTGGCCTACGAAACGGCGGTGGTCAATGAAAAGCATGCGGATTTTTTCGTGCCCTCCAGCGGACGCACCATCCTCAGCCTGGGCACGGGCGTGGAGTGGAACAACTGGACCGTGGATTTCGCCTATTCCCACCTCTGGATCAATCCTGTCAGCTATGACGAGACCGACGCCGCGGGCATTCGCGGCAACGCCATAACGGGGGTCACCGGCGGCAAGTCGGAAAATGTGGTGGCCAATATCTATATGTTTTCCATCGGCTATACCTTTTAAGCCGGATTCTCCGGGCTTCGGCCCGTTGCATGGAACCGGGAGGCGTTAGCGGGCGCTTCCCGGTTTTTTCCATGGCATATGATTTGCATTTTTATCAGGCGTCCGGCAAAGAATTGGCGCCCGCAAGAGGGAAGGCGCGGCGTGCCGGATTCCGCCGGGCGCGGGAGGAAGTCAATAATTTTTATAGAAATTCTATTGACAATTTCCAGATTTTGCCCAACTCTCAAAACTCCCTGCGAGCAGAAGGGGAAAAGCATTCAGGAGGACTGTCATGAAACGTATTATTGCCGCTTTGGCGCTTGTGCTGACGCTTGCCCTGCCCGGTCTGGCCGCGGCGGAAGGCACCGGCATGTACCTGGCTCCCAAGTTCCTGATGAGCATTCAGGACACTGGCCGGGTGGAACGTTCGTCCGCTTTGGCCGGTACGGGCGTGGACGACTACAGCCAGTTTACCCTGGGCGGCGCGCTGGCCTTGGGGTATGACTTCTGGCCGCAGCAGATGCTGCCCCTGCGCGCGGAAATTGAATTCGCCATGCGCGGCAACAGCGAAAAGACCTGGAGCGACGGCGGCGTCAATGTGCGCGACGTCAAGGGCACCTGGAACAACTCCACGCTCTTTGCCAACCTGTTCTGGGACTTCCACAACGACAGTGCCTTTACGCCCTATATCGGCGCCGGTCTGGGCTTGGCCTTCAATTATACGGGGTATGATTTTACCACCAATAGTGGCGACAAGTTTTCCGCGGACGACCGTTTCACCAACTTCGCCTGGAACGTGGGCGTGGGCGCGTCGTACAGCTTTAATGAAAATCTCGCCATTGACGCTTCCTACCGTTTCGTCGGCTTGGGTTACAACGAAGTCACGGCTCATGCGGGTAGCAGCAAGTATGAGATCGGCAGCGATCCCTACAACAACGAATTCATGCTGGGTCTGCGTTTCGCTTTCTAAATCCGGTTAAGCCGAACTGATTTTACGGTAAGCGCCCTTTCGTTTACAGCGGGAGGGCGTTTTGTTATTAGTTCCTGAAACGTACGCTGTGCGTGAAGAAGCAGGCAACCACCCGCCATGCGGATGGCCTGGATTGGAGGGATTGCGTTTTTCGCATAAAAGCATTGACGCTGCATGGGAAGAATGCAAAGCTCAATTTCAGAGAACCTATTTTATTTTTGGAGGAAGCGATATGAAACGTATTTTGGCGACACTGGCCCTTGTGGTGGCCCTGGCTCTGCCCGGACTGGCCCAGGCCGAAGTGAACGGTGTGTATTTTGCCCCCAAATTCCTGATGTCCATTCAGGACACGGGCAATATTTCCCGCCCCTCTAGTGCCTTGTCGGACGAGAGCTACAGCCAGTTCACCCTGGGCGGCGCGCTGGCCGTGGGCTATGACTTCTACCCCCAGCAGCAGATCCCCCTGCGCGCGGAAATTGAATTCGCCCTGCGCGGCAACAGCGAAAAGAGCTGGGATGGCGTGTGGGATGGGACTAACTTCAGCACCAAGGGCCTCTGGAACACTTCCACCCTGTTCCTGAACCTCTACTATGACATCCAGACCGGCACGCCCTTTGTGCCCTATATCGGCGCGGGCGCGGGTCTGGCCTTCAATTATGTGGAATACACGGTGCATGGTGGCGGCGATGGTGTCAGCGCCAGCGACAATTTCACCAACTTCGCCTGGAACGTGGGCGCGGGCGTGGCCTACAACTTTAACGAAAACTTCGCCGTGGACCTGGGCTACCGCTTCATGATGATGGGCTACAACGAGGTTTCCATAGGCGGAAGCAACATCAGCAACCAGCCCTACAACAACGAATTCATGCTGGGCCTGCGCTTTACCTTCTAAAGCCTGTCCCGCGAATGCATCCCAAAAAACCCGCTCCTCGGCGGGTTTTTTGTTTCCGGTGCATGGCCCGCTGTTTTCGTTGGCACGCATTGAGAGCTTGGCATTTCCCGTGAGAAGGCCGGTACTCACGCAGAGCAGAAGGCTACGGCCTGTGGCGGCATGATAACAATTTCTGTTATCGCGGGTAGTTAGAAGAGATTTTCTAGAGAAAAAACCTGGCGCGGGGCTCAAAAAACTTTTTTTCCCTCTTGACAATCCGTCCGGCCTTATAGTTCGGAAGCTGTATGGATATGACGAAAAAAACAGCGTATAATTGAGAAAAACAGAGTAAATTTTATGTTTAGTTGTGGAAAAAATATTTCTTACATTGTGTATTATTTTGTGGAACGAAGCGAAAGCCTTGACCCGTAAGGCTTTCGCGGCAGCCCCCGTTCTCCGCGAAATTGAAAAATTGATATGTATTTCAAATGATTATTGAGGAAAGTCTTTGGGGAAAGCAAAAGAGGCCACTGGCCCAGAGGGCTGGTAATCCTCCATTGCCCGAGTTCGCGCTTTCGGGCTACAAGGCCCTCATGCGAGATCAATGGGCCGAAATTTCTGAAAATCTCAAGAAAATGCTGGATTCCGGCGTTTTTAAAGTCTGGATCGCCCCTTTGCGCGCCAGGCTGGAGGACGGGGCGTTGTGTCTTGCCGCGCCCAATGCCTTCATGGCCGGTTGGCTGGAAAGCCGGATGCTTTGCACTCTGCGCGAGGCTGCGGCCCCGGTGCTGGGTCTGGCGCCCGAAGCCGTGGACCTGCGCATTGAGATTGCCGGAAATGACCGGAATGCCGCCCCGGAGGCTGCCTCCTCAGCGGATCTCGCCGCGCGGGTTTTGCCGCGGCGGCAGGCCAGCCTGCCCATGCCCGCCGTTGCGCCGGCTTTCCGGCGGGAAGCGGCTTGGCGCTATCGTTTCGAAGATTTTGTGGTGGGGCCCAGCAACAGCGTGGCCGTGGCCGCCGCGCAGGACGTCTGCCGTAGCGGCGGCGACGTGCGGACGCTGTTTGTGAACTCCGCCTCGGGCCTCGGCAAGACGCATCTGGCCCAGGCCGTGGGCCAGAGCCTCAGCCGGAACAGCAGCGGCGCGCGCGTGGCCTATCTTACGGCCGAGGAATTCGCCTCGCGTTTTGTGGCCGCCTTGCGCAGCCATGACGTGGAGGCTTTTAAAGGCCGTCTGAAGGAACTGGATGTCCTGCTGCTGGAAGACGTGCATTTTTTCCAGGGTAAGGAGAAAATGCAGGATATGGCCTTGGCTGTGGTTAAAAACCTGCAGGCCAGGGGAGGCCGGGTCATTTTCACCTCCTCGTTTTCGCCGCGCGAGCTCCAGCGCGTGGACAGCCAGCTTGTCTCGCATTTCTGCTCCGGCATTCTGACCAATATGGGACGCCCCGACGAGGAGATGCGCCGCCATATCCTCACCCGCAAGGCCAGGAGCTTTCAGGTGCTCTTGCCCGATCCGGTCTGCGAGCTGCTGGCGAGCCGTCTGCGCGGCGATGTGCGCCAGATGGAATCCTGTCTGAACAGCCTTATTTTCAAGGCCCGCCTGCTCAATTGCGGCCTGAACCTGGATCTGGCCCTGGAAGTGCTCAACCAGTACGCCGGAGTGGACTGCGGGCCGGATCTGCCCACCATCATCCGCCTGGTTTGCGAAAGCTACGGCCTGGAAGAGCGTCAGCTCTGTTCCCGCTCGCGCCGCCGGGAATGCGTGCTGGGCCGCAATACCGTCTACTATCTGGCGCGCAAGCATACCGAGCTCTCTCTGGAAGAAATCGGCGGAACCTTCAATCGCCGCCATTCCACGGTCATCAAGGGCATTACTTCCGTGGAGCGCGAGCTCTCCAAGGAATCGAGCCTGGGCCGCCAGATCGCCAGGGCCGTGGATCTCATTGAGCGCAACGCGGGCCTGAGCGTGGCCCAATAGCGTCTCTCTCTCTCTCTCTCTCTCTCTCTCTCTCTCTCTCTTGCATAACTACTTACATTTTGTCGTACTATTGTTAATTTCATTGACATTCAGACATATTGCGGCATTTAATTTCGTTGTTATCATAATATGATGAAATATCGTCTTTTTTTGAGAAAAGACAATTATCGTTTGGCAGAAAAATATATGCCGGGTGATGTTTGTTTCTTTTTTGTCTTTTTTCGTAAAAAGGAAATTTTTATTGCCCTGAAAGTAAAACAAGGTAAAATAAGTAAAAATATGTGTGGAAAACTACCAATGGCTGAATACGGAAAGCTGTGTCGGCAAAACCGTATCAGCTGCATTGTTATGATTTTTCGCGCATAATTTCCCTTCGCCCTTGAGGAAGGAGGGCGCAGGGAGAAGGCCCGCCATGGAAAACCAGAGAAAAATCTTCGTTGAAAATTCCGTCAGCCAGAGCAACGAATACAACATGCTGATGAATCTCTCGCGCTTGAGCGTGAGCAAGCATCTGGTGGATGAACATTTTACGCTTATTTGGGCTAATGAGTATTATTACGAACTGATCGGCTACCCCAAAGAAGAATACGAACGGCTTTTCGAGAACCGCCCTGACAAATTTTACCAGAACGACCCGGAGAACTGGAAGATTCTGGTCGCAAAAGTGGCGGACGCGATTGCCAAAGGCGCTTCCGGCTACCACTTTATAGGCAGGATGCGGCACAAAAGCGGCAGGATGATGTGGGTCAAGCTGGAGAATGTCTTCACGGATGAAATGATCGACGGCTATCGTGTGTCCTACACGGTAATGGCGGATGTCAGCGAACTGCAGCAGACCTTGCTTGAGCAGAGCATCACCTACAATAATATTCCCGGTTTTATCGCCAAGTTCCGGGTCGTGGAAAATGGCTTTGAGTTCGTGGAGGCCAATGAAAAATTCACACAACTCTTCGGCCGGTCCGACTATCTCCTGGACAAGCAGGCCCAAGGCAAGAATAGGGCCGTACTGGAGGAAAACCATGCGGTCATGCGCCGGGGCGAGCCCGTCAACTTCGTGACCCAGGCCAGAGACCGGGAGGGCAACAATGCCTGGTTGCAGGTCTCCGGCGAATGTATGGACTGGGAGGGCGATAATCCTGTTTATTTGTGTGTGTATATTGACATCAGCGAGCTGCTGGAACAGCGGGAGCTGCAGAAGCAAACCAATCAGCGCCTGGAGCAACTGGCCTTTGTGGACCCGGTGACCAGCGGGCGCAACCGCACCAGCTTCGAGATCGACGCGGGCGGCGCTGTGCGCGCCGCCTTGCCCGGTACATATGTGCTGGTCTGGCTGGATATCCAGAAGTTCAAGCTGGTCAATGACCTTTTCGGCGTTGAAATGGGCGACAGGGTTTTGCGGCATTGCTATGAAACCGTGGAGGCCCATCTTGAGAACGGCGAGTATGTGGCCCGTCTGGCGGCGGACGGTTTCAATCTTCTGCTTCGGGCAGCCGGGGAAAAGGAGCTGGAAGCCCGGCTGAACCGCATAGCCGAAGACGCCAACAATTTTGAACCGTTCCGCGAACGCAATTATCTGCTTTCTTTCTCCGCCGGCATTTATCCCATTGACGACCCGGTTCTGTCGCTGGTCAAGATCCAGGACAGGGCCAACATCGCTCGCAAAAAGAGCGGCGGCTCGGAAGAGCACTGCCTCTGCACCTGTCTGCTTTACAGCGAGCAGGACCGCCTGCGCTCCCTGCGTGAAAAGGAGATGGAAAACCGGATGCACGATGCCTTGGAACGGGGCGAATTCGTGGTCTATCTCCAGCCCAAGCAATCCCTGAAAAAAAACGCCATTGCCGGTGCCGAGGCTCTGGTGCGCTGGCGTGCCCCGGAGGGGCTGATTCCGCCCAATGACTTTATCCCGCTGTTTGAGCAGAACGGTTTTATTGTGGACCTTGATCTCCATGTTTTTGAAAAGGTCTGCGCCATGCTGCGCAAATGGCTGGACAACGGCGTCACGCCGGTGCCGGTTTCAGTAAATATGTCCCGCGCGCATCTGGCGGATCCGCAGTTTTTGGAGCGTTACGAAAACATTCGCCGCGCCTATGACGTGCCTCCGGAACTGCTGGAGATTGAGCTCACGGAAAGCCTGGTTTTCGAAAATCCGCATTTGTTGGTCCAATTCATTGAGCGGATCCGCGCCCACGGCTACCATTGTTCCATTGACGATTTCGGCAGCGGCTATTCCTCTCTGAATCTTCTCAAGGACATGAACGTCAATGTCCTTAAACTGGACAGGGTCTTTTTCGCCTCGCAGGAGGCGGACAACGCCCGCGAGCGGACCGTGATCGTCTCGGTCATCGACCTGGCCAAGAAGCTCAGCATGGGCACCGTGGCCGAGGGCGTGGAGACGCCCCGGCAGGTGGAATTTCTGCAACAGGCTGACTGCGACATGGTCCAGGGCTATGTTTTTTCCCGGCCCGTGCCCCTGGCGGAATTTGAGCAAATGGCCTTCGGCCGGGAAATCGTCGCCTGAGAACCCCACTGGGGGATCGTGCTGTAATTGGTAAAAGTTTTTTGGGAGACGTGAGAGAGGCCCCTTTTTTTAAAGGGGCCTCTCTTGCAAAAATGATCTTCCCAAGAAAAAGACGCCCCGCGAGGGGCGTCTTTTTGTCAGCGTATGTCTTGCGGGCCGCGTGTTTTATTCGGCGGCCTTGGCCGCCTGGTGCTCGGCAATAACTTTTTCAGCCACAGGTTGCGGCGCTTCCTCATAATGGTCGAATTCCATGGTGAAGAAGCCCTGGCCGCCGGTCATGGAGCGCAGGTCCGGCGCGTAGCGCAGCACTTCGCTCATGGGCACATGGGCCTTGATTTCAGTGATGCCCGCCTGGGAGTCCGAGCCCAGCACCTTGCCCCGGCGGGCCGCTTCGGCGGCAAACCCGGCAAGGCCGGCTTCACCCCCAAAGGCCGCATACAGCAGGATGGTCTGGGCATTTTGCACGGCGTCCAGCTGCCACAGCCGGGCACACAACGCCGCGTTGGCGGCGGCCCGCTGCTCCGGCGAAAGGGCCCGGCGGGCCGCTTTGCCGGATGTGCGCTGGGCCTGCTTTTCCTCGGCGATGTCCACACAGAACACCTCGTTTCATCTGTGATCGTGGAAAGCTGAAAAATCCACAAAATCGACAATGCATTTTTATACAAATATAATAAACACTTCAGTCCAAAAAAGCAAGCCTTTTGGCGAAAAGAGGATTGAAGGTTTTGCAGCTTTCTGCTATGATAATATAAAGCAATGCGGCCCAGCGTGCAGGAGCCGGGTGCTTGAACATGACGTCGATCTGTCTGTATCAAGAGAGGGGTAACTGAAATGTACAAAGAAATGATGGATACCATCGGCCTGGTCAATACCGTAGACCCGGAACTGGGGGCTGCCATGAACCGGGAGCTGACCCGTCAGCGCCAGAACATCGAGCTCATTGCCAGCGAGAACATCGTCT